>Ga0334722_10005134_pt1 | contig 13324 bp, 14 predicted proteins | sample C3_bottom_MG_FD_207210 | JGI IMG/M metagenome (GOLD analysis project Ga0334722, IMG submission 207210) | Sediment microbial communities from Yellowstone Lake, YNP, Wyoming, USA - C3_bottom | ecosystem: Environmental > Aquatic > Freshwater > Lake > Sediment | place: USA: Wyoming | collected...
CGGGTGAAGTACGTGCACCCCGATTGCGGCTTCTGGAACCTCAAGCGCAACATGGCCGACGGCAAGATCCGCGCCCTGGTGCAGGGGCGCGATCTGTTCGAGGGGCGGAACCCGGCTTAGCGTCCGTAACAAGACGCGGGCATATCCCACTAGGGGACTTCCCTTCGGGGCGCCTCCCCTCGTGCTCCCCTGGGTCAACCCGTAACAAAATGACGTTTGTTACGGGTTCTTGGAGCCTGCTGCCGAGGCGGTCGCGTCAACAGCTAGCGCCACGCTTCGTCCAGGAACATCTGCACCTCGCGGAACAGCTGCATGCGGTTCTTTTCCGTGATGATGGAGTGCGTGCCTGCGCCTATGGTCACCAGGCGCTTGGGTTCGGCGTTGACGAGTTGCGGAAACAGCGTCTGCGCCATGTACAGTGGCGTGTCCGCGTCCCACTCGGCGAGGATCAGCAGCGTCGGCACGCGAATATCCGCCGGGTCGTACATCGGCTTGCCCGACGACCAGAAGTCGCGACCGTCCTGCACCACGCCATTCGGCGCGCGCACGTACTTTGGATCAGCCTTCGAACCGACCGGATCGCTGTCGAAGGTCGCCTTAGCCCACTGCTCGAACCAGGCCTCCGGCATCGGGTTGCGTCCCGGTGCCAGCCCGGTGTCCTTGCGCTTGCGCGCCGCATCGACGGTTACCGTCCGGTACGCACCCAGCGCCCCGCCGGAGTCGGTAAGCGATTTGCTCTGACGCAGCCACACCGGCGCGTAAAGCACGAGCCGGTTTACCTTTGCGTTGTTCTTCGACGTGTAATAAGCGGTGATTGCCGTTCCCCACGACCAGCCCAGCACCGTGAGCTTGTCGATGCCGCGCCGCTTGAGTACGAAATCGACCGCACTGCCGTAGTCGCGCGCCGCCGTGTCGGTGTTGACGATGGGCTTGTTGCTCGCGGCGGGCTGGTCCATCTCCGCTGGCCGGCTGGACTTGCCGTAGCCGCGCACATCCACCAGGTACACGTCGTAACCGCGCTGTGCGATGTAATCCATCCATGACAGGCCGTCGAGTTGCAGGTCGAAGGCGGTTTCAGCCGGGTAGGTCGCTCCATGTACGAACAGCACGACGTTGGCCGGATTGTAGTTCGTCAGGCTGACAGGCCGCTTGTTGCGCACATACAGCTGAATGCCGGGATCGGCTGACGGAATCATGAACTCTTCGGTGACGAGATTAGCCTCGCCGTGGTGCATTGCATGCATCTGCGCGTGGGTGCAGGCGCCAAGCAGCAGCGCAGCGGCGGCGAAAAGCGCGCGTCCCGCCCAGCCTGTGCATCGCGTTGTGATCATCATAATTTGCTCCTCAATTTGGATAGCATGATGTCTTCCCCCTCGTTCTTTGTTCACGATCATCGGCGACTGCGTTTGGCGAACGCAAATCGGATTATGCGCCGGACGCCATCTGGCCGGTTGACTGACAATAATCAATATGGACCTGGCCTTACGGAGTAGCGTGATTGCGAGCAAACCGCTGCAGGGTGGACTACGCTTTTCCATACCGGTCGCGCAAGGCCGGGCTGAGCGCGTCGAAGAGTCGTATCGAGATGCGCCAGCCGGGATCAGCGCGGCGCCCGGTTCCCGCTGCAAGCGGCGGCCAGAGAGACTATGCCTATGAATGTTCCGGTGAGCGCAAGCTGTCAGTGCCGACGCACGCTGCTGCTGATCGGCATCCTGGGTCTTGCCGGTCCGGCCGTGCTTGCGCAAGCGCCGCCGGACAATGAGATTCGGATCGCGATCGAGAGGATCGGGCCGGTGGACGTCGTCGACGTGAGCGTTTCCGTTCCGGCCACCCCCGAGCAGACATGGGGCGTTCTGACCGACTGGGACAATCTGACCAGCTTCATGAGCAACATCAAGGCGAGCCGCATCGTTGCCCGCCTGGGCAATACGGTACGGGTACAGCAGACCGTGCGGGCCAGGGTTTGGCCGTTCTCGTTCGACATCGAACTCGACCGGGAAATCGAGCTTGTCCCCTACGAAAGAATGCAGTTCCGCCTGCTCGGCGGAGACTTCGACAAAATGGAAGGAACGGTCCGGCTGATCGCAGATCCGACGGGTACGAAAATCTTGTCGCATGTCGAATCCATCCCCCGCTTCTGGATTCCGCCGCTGATCGGACCCATCATCATCGAGCGGGAGACGCGCGACCAGTTTCGGCAGATTATCGATGAAATCGCGCGCCGGGCCGCCGCCGCGGCACCCGATGCCGGCGACAGCGCGCGCTAGCCCGCGCGAGGCGGCGGCGACAGGCGGAAAATGCGTGGACCGGGTCGACTGCCCTCATCCGGATTGAAGCCTGAGGGCATGCGCGTCGGAGCATAGTACATAGTATATTGTGCGGCATCGCCTCGAGAAATCGGCTTTGTTCTTACCTGGGCTAGCGTGAAAAATAGAGTCACGATCGACGGCATCGAGATCGATTTCCCGGCGCGGCCGGGCGTGCTGACCAGGCTGGCCGCCGTGCTTGAGACCGAGGAGCCGGACTTCCACGAAGTATCGCAGCTGGTCAACGACGACCTGGGTCTGGCCGCCGAGGTGGTCAGGTCCGCCAACAGCCCTTACTTCGGCGTGTCCGGGCGCATCGCCAGCGTGCAGCAGGCGATCAATTTTCTCGGCCTGTCGCATGTGTACTCTCTGGTCACAGGGGTCATGCTGCGCCGGGTGTTTCCTGGAAATGACCATCTCATGGACGAACTCTGGGACAACTCGACCAGGCGCGCCGCGATCATGGCGCGACTCGCGCGCAACACCGCGGTGCCGGTCGATCGCGCCTACACGGTGGGCCTGTTCCAGGACTGCGGCGTTGCAGTGCTCGCTGCGTTGATGCCGAATTTCCGGCGGACATGGAAGCAAGTATGCTGGCTTCCAGATGCCCCGGCGGTGGAGCGGCGTGAGCACATGCTGGATCATCCGACGATTAGCGCATCCTTGGTCGAGCAATGGGGACTATCCGACGAAATCGCGCAGGCCGTGCGGCGGCACCACGATATCGACCGCATGGACACGATTCCCGAGCGCATTCGCAGTCTGGTCGCCCTGTCGGTCATCGCCAACTTCGTGCTCGCGCGGGCGCTGTCGCAGAACGCCTCGCTGTGGAAGATCCCGTTCAGCCAGGCTTCGACCGTGCTCAAGCTACCGCTGGCGCTCGCCCAGACCTGGGCGGAGCAGGTCAGCACGCTCCTCTAGGCGCCGCGCTGATAAGGCATGGACTGCAGGTGCCGGCTTCGCCCCGGACCTCCGCGATCGATCAGCGCACGACAAGAACCGGGATCTCGGTGTGCGCCAGCACCTTCTGCGTTTCGCTCTTGACCAAGTATCCGGGTATCCCATGGCGTATGCGCGTCCCCATCACGATCAGGTCGCACTGCTGCTCTTCGCACACCCGGATGATGGCTTTGTAAGGCTCGAGATCGGCAACGTACGCGATCTCCGTCTCTATCCCCAGCGTAGTGGCGATCTCTATCGCGCCGTCGAGGAACTTGCGCTCCTCCTGGTCGATCTCTTCCGTGATCTTTTCCCCGCCCAGGCGGGTCAGCGCCCCGCCTTCGACATGGTGCGGAACCTCGAGCGGAGACCTGACATGCAGCACGAACAGCTTCGCCGCCAGCCCTTTTGCAAGCCGCGCGGCCTCGTTCACGGCTTTGATCGACAATTTGGTGCCAAAAACCACTGCCAAAATCTTTTGGTACATGAAAGGATCTTTCAAATCGAAATTCGCCGACGCTCAGCTGCGCAGCTCAAGCAGGCGCCAGCGGATACTACGCCCCCCGGCTGAGCGCGGATCGATTCATCCGATGTATCTGGACCCGGATTCAAGCCGCAACCCCGCGCACGCCCTTCGGACGCCAGTCTACGCTCGAACGGCCGCGGCGGGTGCGAGGCGAATGCCGCCGCGGCCTGAGGCTGCCGCGAGCGCGCTTCACGCCGGCCGAAACGCATCCCCGGCGGAGAGGTATTCATTTGCGCAGCCGGGCAAAACTGAATTCCACGTGACAAAAGTCAACACCGGAATGCGCCCGGACGCTAGGCTGATTCTGCGCCTGTGCGCTGCATAGAGCCTATTCGTCCTACGCCCAGCCCCCAAATCAGGCCTGTTTCGGTAATCGTTCACGGTCGCCTGGCGCGACTTGCGCAAAAATGACGGGCATGCAATCAGCGTCAGCGGAAACAAGCGAATGAACAAATATCAGGCCCTCACCATACTCGTCGCAGCGATCAATGTGCTGCTGATGCTGCTGTTCCCGCCCTACGACTTTCTGAGTCAGCATAACAACGTGCCCAACTTCGACGGCTTTCTGTTCGTGTTCGGCGAGCATCCCAACCGCGAGATGAACCACAGCTTCCTCTGCATCGAGATATTCACGGTGCTGGTCAACGCGGCGATCGCCTGGCTGCTGCTGGGAGCGCGCGCGCGACTGCGGCGCCGGCTCGACCGGCAGCACCTGGTGCTCCTCGGCGTCGCCTTGAATCTGCTGCTGGCGCTGCTGTTCCCGCCGTTCCAGGATACCTACACCGTGTCCAAGGCGCTGCTGCCTACGTTTGACGGCTTCTATTTCGTTTTCGGAGACAACTCCATGCGCGTGATCGCCGCCACCATACTTTGGGTCGAGACGATATTCATTCTGGTCAACGGCGCCATCGTGTGGCTGCTGCTCAGCAAGCCGGGACCGCGGGAACTGACCGCTGCCGAGCGCTTTGCGCAGTCGGAGGAGCGGCTCGGCATAGACACGCGCAAAAAGGCCAAAGGAAACGCTTCGCCCTGCGTGGAATGACGCGCTTGAAACAGGCCGCGAGCAGCCGCCGCTAGTTGACGCGCGCGTCGCGCACCACCATCAGGCGCTCCAGCAGCAGCACCAGTCCGTACAGCAGCACGCCGAGCAGGGTAATCAGGATCACCGCCATGAACATCGCGGCGGTGTCCAGCGTCACCTGCACCTGCAGCATCAGGTAGCCCAGGCCCTTGTCCGAACCGAGGAACTCGCCCACGATGGCGCCGGCCACGGCCAGCACCGCCGCCACCTTCATCCCGGAAAAAATGTAAGGCAGCGCGCCGGGCAATTGGATCTTGGTGAAAATCTGCCATTTCGAGCCGCGCAGCGTGCGCACCAAGTCGAGCAGCTCCGGCTCCACTTCGCGCAGGCCGCGCGCAGTCGTCAGCACGATGGGGAACACGCCGATGGAAAAGGCGATCAGCATGTTCGGAAACATGCCGTAGGAAAACCAGACGATGATCAGCGGCCCCAGCGCCACCTTCGGGATCATGTTGAGACTCACCAGCACCGGCATCATCGCGTCCTCCCACACGCGCGACCAGGAAAACGACAGCGCAATCGCTACGCCGACCACGACCGCGAGGATGTAGCCACCGTAGATTTCCACCGCCGTGACCAGGATATTGTCGAACCAGCGGTAGCTGCCGCTGAACAAGGCCCCGATCGTGGCCTGGGGCGAGGGCATGACGAACTTCGGCACCTTGCCGATCTCGACGAACAGGTACCAGGCCGCGATGAGCAGCACGTGGGCGAGGATGGCCAGGGTGTAGCGGCGCGGGGTGTCGTTCATGATAGGCGCTTCAGGATGGATTCAGTGTCCGGGATTGTGCCAGGACTGGCTCATGCCAGCCAACGCTCCAGGTTGGCGGCAACGAAGGCGCTGTCGTCGAACTCCGGATAGGCCGCGATGACGCGACTGATTTCGTCGGCCTGCCCAGGGGAGAGGCCCTCCTGCGGGTCCAGGCACCAGATGCCTTCGAACAGGCCTTGGCGGCGCAGCACTTCGTGGCAGCCGGCGATGCAGCCGCGAAACTCGTGCGCCACGTCAAAAAAGGCGCTGTTGCAGTCGGTCACCTTGGAATCGAGCGCGAGCAGATCGGGCGAAATCACTCCGGCCGCGACCGCCGCCTGGATGCGCGCCAGCAGCTCGACCGCACTCTTGGTCCATACGCTCCAGTGGCCGAGCAGCCCGCCTTTGATGCGCAGGGCGACGTCCCCGCCCGCGCGCTTCAGCACGAAGGGCGCGAGCAGATCGAGCACGATGTGATCGTCGTTGCCGGTATAGAGCGTGATGCGGTCTTCCGCGCGCGCCTCGACCACGCCGCGCATGACATCCAGCGTGCGGTAGCGGTTGAACGGCGCCATTTTGATCGCGACCACGTTCTCGATCCCGGCCAGGCGGCGCCAGAACGCGGCCGGCAGATGCAGCCCGCCCACCGCAGGCTGCAGGTAAAACCCGATCACGGGAATCTCCGCCGCGACCGCCTGGCAATGCGCGATGAGTTCGTCCTCGGACGCGGTTTTCATGGCGGCGAGCGACAGCAGCCCTGCGTGATAGCCGAGATCGCGCGCAAGCAGCGCCTCGCGTTTGGCTTGTTCGGTCCGGCCGGCGAGCCCGGCGATCATGACCAGGGGCCGCTTGCCCCAGGTCTGGGCGGTCTCGATCGCCAGCTCGAGCACCGGCTGATACAGGCCGGATTCGCGGATGGCGAACTGCGTGGAGTGCACGCCCACCGCCAGACCGCCGGCGCCGGCGTCGAGATAGTAGCGCGAGAGCGCGCGCTGGCGGCGGCGGTCGAGCCTGCGCCCGGCATCGAGCGCGAGCAGATGCGCCGGAATCACCGCTCCGCCGCGCAGCACCGCCAGCACCTCGGCCGGCCAATCGCTCCAACGCAATCCCACCGCTTATCCTACTAAGAGTTTGCAACAATACGAGGGGACATCCCCCGGGGGAACGTTCTTCGGGGCGCATCCCCTCGTGCTCCCCTAGATAGTCCGTAACAAATGGCTTTTGTAACGGACTATAAGTTAACTGACTGGTTACTTTTGCATGAATCCGGAAAAGCTGTCAATACAGCCGCGCCTGGAAACCAGGCCAGCCCGCGCTCGTTGACAGCAAAAATGGGCCTCGGTACCATCGTCCCATCCGCCTGCCTGCGGCAACTTTCGAACGCACATCCACCCGGGAGATCTTCCATGACCGCATTCCAGATTCGCCGCCTTGCCCTGGCCGCCGCCACCGCAGTGGCGCTCGCCGCCGGCGCGCCCGCGCAAGCGCAAAAGACAGAAAAGCTCGATTTCATCCTCAATTGGGTCGCGGGCGGCGATCACGCCCCCTATTACTACGCGAAGAAAATGGGCTGGTACACCCAGGCCGGCGTAGACCTCAACATCGAACTGGGCAAGGGTTCGGCGCTCGCAATCCAGAAAGTCGGCGCCGGCGCCAATCCGGTCGGCCTGGCCGATATGGCCAATGCGCTGACCCTGCGCGGCAAGGGCGCCGACACGGTCGGGGTATACAACGTCTACGCCAACTCGCCGCAGGGCATGTACTGGCTGAAGAGTTCGGGCATCAAGTCGGTGAAGGACTTGGCAGGCAAGAAGATCGGCAACCCGCCGGGAGACGGCGCGCGCACCATGTGGCCGGCGCTGGCGAAGGCCAACGGCATCGACCCGAACTCGGTGACCTGGGTCAATATCGACGCCAATTCCAAGCTCGCCGCGCTCAAGTCCAAGAACGTGGACGCCGTCACCTCGTTCTACAACCTGCATCACGTATTCCAGCGCGAACTGGGCAACGACATGGGCTTCCTCGCCTGGCGCGACGCCGGGCTCAACCCCTACGGCAATTCCGTCATCGTCAATGCCGAGTTCCTGAAGAAGAACAAACCCCTGATCGCCGCTTTCGTGAAGGTCACGCAGAAGGCTTTCGCCGCCTGCGTCGCCGATCCCAAGCCCTGCGTGCAGGCCTTGATCGAAGCCAACGGCGCGCTCAAGTACGACAACGAAATGACCAACTGGCTGCTGGTGGAAGTGCTGATGAGCGATAAGACTTCGAAGACGGTTGCGCTGGGCTGGCACGACGACGCACGCATGGCGGCCGACTACGATCTGGTGAAGAATTACATCGGCCTGGACAAGGGCTTCGACGTCAAGACTGCCTACACCAACGAGTTCCTGGACAAGTCGATCAAGATGACCAAATAGCGGGCGCTAGGCAGCGAATTTCGACGGCCGCCTAACCAAGTTCCGGGCCCGCGACCAGCATCACATGTTCGTTGTCGCCCGGCGCGTGCGCGGCGCCGTGCACCATGCGCGTAAACGGCCGCTGCACGCTGAAACCCTGCAGCAGCGCCCAGCTGCGCAGGCTGGTCTGGCGGTCGACGATGTCGATATACATAGGCCCGGGCACGCGCGCGAGCGCATGCGAAAGCAGCGCCTGCGCCACCGGCAGGTCTTCGGCCACCAGCGGACCGAGCTGGCAGGATTCGCGCCCGTCGCGGCCGAGCAGGAAACCGCGAACGGTCCCATCGCACTCGACCACCAGCGCAGCCTCGGGCAGGCGCAGGGCAAGCGCGCGCAGCAAGCTCTCGCGGCTCGCGCCGAAGACGGAACGGTCCAGCAACAGCAGCTGCGGCCAGTCGCCGGCGGCGACCCGCCTGGGCTGCAGCCCCGACACGTCCTGCCAAGCCGACACCGGATTCGCGCGGTCCAGGCTATAGCGCTGAAAGCTCCAGGTGTCGCAAAAGCCTTCCTGCGCATACACCGCATGGCCCGCCGGCGTCGCGTCGAGCACGGCGGTGAGGCCGCGCGACTGAAGATAGGCGAGCGCGCGCGCAAGCAGGCGAGAAGCATAGCCCAGGCGCCGGTGCTGCGGCGATACCAGCACCATGCTCACCCAGGCGAACTTATCTTCATAGGGCAGCACCACGATGCTTGCGACCAACTCGCCGTCGGCGGCCGACAGGCCGAAACCCTTGCCCAAGCCTAGCAGCAGGCGCCAGTCGGCCTCGTTCTGGTTCCAGTGCGCCGCGCGCGACAAGGCCATCGCCCCGGCCAGATGCTGCGCGCCGAGTTCGTGCTCGTGAACGGCAGTATCAGTATTTTCCGTCGCGGGCATCGAAGTGCGTGTCTTTGCCCAGGCTGGCGCCGCCGCGCGCGATCCAATCCGCCTGCCAGGCGATCATCGTCGCGAGCGGCACGCTGGGCGGCCCGAACAGGCGCTGCGCTTCGGCGCTGTTCACGAGCCAGGCCGTGCCCGCCTCCTCGCCTTTGAACACCGGGGCCTTGTTGAATTGCCGGCCGAAGGCCTCGGCCAGCGCGCGCACGCTCACCGTCTCGGCTCCGCTCAGATTCAAAGCGCTCGCCGGGCTGGTGCATTGCGCCAGCGCGCGCAGCGCCATGCTGTTTGCGTCGCCCTGCCAGATGACGTTGACGTGCCCCATGCTGAGATCGACGGTGTTGCCGGCGAATACCTTGCGGCCCACGTCGTGCAGTACGCCATAGCGCATGTCGATCGCGTACTCCAGGCGCAGGAAGCGCCCGGGCGTGCCGTGCAGGCGAGAGAAATACTCGAACATGCGCTCGCGTCCGACACAGGAATTGGCGTAATCGCCCGAAGGCGGTACGGGAGGCACCGCCTCGGTCGCGCCGCCCGAAGCGACGTCCACGTAGGGATAGACGCAGGCGGTGGAGAAGGCGACGATGCGCGCGGCGCGAAACCTATCGGCCACCAGCGCCGGCACCATCACGTTCATCGCCCAGGTCAGATCCTCGCGCCCGCTGGAGCCGAACTTGCGTCCGGCCATGAACACCAGGTTCTCGATCTCGGGCAGGCGCTCGACCTGCGCGCGCTCGAGCAGGTCGCAGGCGATGCACTCCACGCCCCAGGCCTCGAGCTTCTCGCGCAGGCCGGGTTCGGTAAAGCGCGCTACGCCGATCACGCGCTTGCCCGGCGCAGCGCGCTTGGCCAGGCGGGCCAGCGTAGGCCCCATCTTGCCGCCGACGCCGAGGATCAGAATGTCGCCGGACAGGCGGCTCAGATCGGCCGCCAGCGCCGGCGCGGGCGTGCTCATGAAGTCTTCGAGTTGGGCGACGTCGGTAAAGCGTTCAGGAAAGTTCATTGGGGCAATCCATGCCGAGCGATCACGCCTTGCGATGCTCGCCGACCTTGACGATTTTGGCTACGGCCGCGCGCTTTGCGCGCTTAACTTTCGCTGCGCGAAAGTTAGCCTGCGCCGAAATCGTGCGCGCGAACTCGATCATGACTGCCTGTGCTCGCCCACGCGCACGATTTTCATCGTGTTGGTGCCGCCGGCTTTGCCTATGGGTTCGCCTATGGTGAGCACGATCAGGTCGCCCTGCTCCACCAGGCCTGCGTTCAGCAGCACGTTTTCCGCCTCCTCCAGCAACTCCTCGCGGTCGCTGCCGGCGTAGTTCACCATCAGCGGATAGGTGTCGCGGAACAGCGCGCAGCGGTAGCGCGTGGCGGTGCGCGTGGTCAGGGCATAGATCGGGACGCCGCAATTCAGGCGCGACATCCACAGCGCGGTCGAACCCGACTCGGTCAGCGAGGCGATGGCCTTGACCTTGAGGTGGAAGGCGGTAAACAGCGCCGCCATCGCGATCGACTGGTCGACCCGGGTAAACACGCGGTCGAGGAACTCGCGGTCCAGAGTGACCGGCGCTGAATTTTCGGCGACGTTGCAGATGCGCGCCATCGACAGCACCGTCTCCACCGGATACAGGCCGGTCGCGGTCTCGGCGGAGAGCATCACCGCGTCGGTGCCGTCGAGCACGGCGTTGGCGACATCGGACACCTCGGCGCGAGTGGGCACCGGGCTCGCAATCATCGATTCCATCATCTGCGTCGCCGTGATGGTGAGCTTGTTGTGCTCGCGCGCGAGCCGGATCATGCGCTTTTGCAGCGCCGGCACCGAGGCGTCGCCGACCTCGACCGCGAGGTCGCCGCGCGCGACCATGATGCCGTCGCAGGCCGACATGATGTCCTCCAGCGCCCCGGGCACCACCGCTTCCGCGCGTTCGATCTTGGCGATCAGGAAGGCCTCGCCGCCGGCTGCGCGCAGCAGCTGCCGCGCCATGTACATGTCGGCGCTGGACTTCGGAAACGAAACCGCGAGGAAATCCACCTTCATGCTGGCGGCGGTGCGGATGTCGTCCATGTCCTTGGTGGTGAGCGCGGCCGCGGTCAGCCCGCCGCCGCGGCGGTTGATGCCCTTGTTGTTCGACAGCACGCCGCCGTGAACGACCCGGCAATGCACGGCGTTGCCGACGACGCGCTCCACCGCGAATTCGATGCGGCCGTCGTCGAGCAGCAGCACGTCGCCGGCTTTCACGTCGCGCGGCAATTCCTTGTAGTCCAGGCCGACGCGCTCTGCGTCGCCGAGTTCGCAGTCCGCATCCAGGATGAAGGCATCGCCCGGCTTGAGCGTGACCTTGCCGTCCTTGAATTTGCCGACGCGGATCTTCGGGCCTTGCAGATCGCCCATGATGCCGACCGTGCGGCCGGTCTTGCGGCAGACCTCGCGCACCATCTCGGCGCGCTTCTGGTGGTCTTCGGCCGTGCCGTGCGAAAAATTGATGCGCACGACATCCACGCCTGCGCGGAACATTTGCTCCAGGATTTCCGGACTGCCGGAGGCGGGGCCCAGGGTGGCCACGATCTTAGTGCTGCGTATCATGTTGGGGTGTACCTTTTCTTCTGTGCGCAAGTGCGACGCAAGCTCGGCTGGATCTCCAGTTTATCATCACCCCGTGCGCGCCTGCCGCGCGCTGGACGCATGCCTCGCCGAACAATGCGGGCGCGCGCGTCACTTGCAGCGCAAATTTCCCTCTACAGGTCCCAGCGGCCGGCTGCAATCGCGCTCGGCGATGGCGCGCCCTGCGGCCAGTTCCGGCGGCTTGCGCCCCGCGCTTTGCTCATCCCAGTGCCGGTATTCGTCCTGCATGCCGAACAGGAAAGATCCAAGGAGCAGCGCGCCAAAGTAAGCGTTGGGCGTGGCTTCCGCGCGAACTGCGGCATAACTATAGGCGCTGCCCGGCGCAGGCGCGGGAGCGCGCATCAGCGATGCATCGCCTGCGCGCAGGCCGACGTCGGCGCCGGCGCAGCCGGCGAGCAGGATGGCGAGGATCAGGGCCGGCATCGCCCATGGGGATTTCATGCGTTCAGTCCATAGACGCGTAATAAGAGTCGCCCTGTTGCGGCTTCGAGGAGCGCGAGGCGAGGCGCCCCGAAGGTCTCAATCCCCCTCGCGGGGAAAGCCCCTAGTGGGATATCCCCTCATCTTGTTACGGATTCTAAGCCGCGCCGGCGCGCGACTACAATAGCTGCATGGACCTGATCCAATCGGTGGCGCTGGCCGCGGGGCTGGCCTGGGGCAGCGGCATGCGGCTCTACGCGGTGCTTTTCCTCGCCGGCCTCATGGCGCGCCTGGGCTATGTCGAGCTGCCGCCCGGCCTCGCGCTGCTGACCCATCCGGCGGTGCTGGGCGCGTCCGGCTTCATGTTCTGCATCGAATTCTTTGCCGACAAGGTGCCGGGCTTCGACACACTGTGGGACGCGGCGCACACCTTCATCCGCATTCCCGCCGGGGCGCTGCTCGCGGCGCTGGCCCTGGCCGACCAGGATCCGGCCTTGATCTTCGCCGCGGCCATCCTCGGCGGCAGCCTCACTTCCGCCGTGCATTTCGCCAAGGCCGGCAGCCGCGCCCTCATCAATACCTCGCCCGAGCCCTTCTCCAACTGGACCGCCTCGTTCGGGGAGGAAGCCCTGCTGCTGGGCGGCCTGTGGGCCGCGTTCGCGCATCCGCTGGCATTTCTGGCCGGCCTGGCGCTATTCCTGCTCGCGGCGCTGTGGCTGCTGCCGAAGATCTGGCGCGGCCTGCGCCTCGTCTGGCGCAGGCTGCAGTCCGCGCTATCGCGGCAGCGGCCGTAGCGGCGGCTTGCCGTCGCCGGGAATCGGCGTGCGGTCCACGTTCAGGGTCATCGACACCAGCACGTAGTAGCCGCTCACCGCGATCAGGTCCATGATCCCGCGCTCGCCGAACTTGTCCAGGGCGCGCTTGTAAGTGGCATCGCTCACCTTGCGCTCGCGGTGCATCTCGGTGCAGAAATCGTAGACGATCGCCTCATCCTCCTGCATGCCCGCGGGCCGCTTGCCTTCGGCCAGATCGGCGGCCACGGCCGGGTTCAAGCCGCCGGCCAGCGCCAGGCGGTGGTGCGCGTACCACTCGTATTGCGAGTCCCACTGGCGCGCCGTGATCAGGATGGCGAATTCGTTCAGCCGCGGCGGCAGCGAGCTCTTGAAGCGCAAATAGGAACCCAGGCGCTGCAGCAGATCCGCGGCTTCGGGGCTGCGCAGCCAGGGATTGAACGGACTGCCGGGCGTCGCGGCGTTGGCGGAGGATCCGGCAACGGCGGCGCGCGGTCCGGAGCGGATCGCGTCGGCGACGGCGCGCTGCTCGGGCGTCATTTCGTCCAGCGGTATCAGCC
>Ga0334722_10005136_pt1 | contig 13321 bp, 9 predicted proteins | sample C3_bottom_MG_FD_207210 | JGI IMG/M metagenome (GOLD analysis project Ga0334722, IMG submission 207210) | Sediment microbial communities from Yellowstone Lake, YNP, Wyoming, USA - C3_bottom | ecosystem: Environmental > Aquatic > Freshwater > Lake > Sediment | place: USA: Wyoming | collected...
GGGCCGCCAGGGTGGCCATGGCCAGATAGAGTCCCTTGATCCGGAGCGAAGGGATGCCGATGATCATGCCCAGCAGGGCGGTCATCGCCCCGGCCAGCGGGATGCAGATATAGAACGGCAGCCCGAATCTTATGCCCAGATAGCCCGCCGAGAAGGCGCCGATGGCCATGAACGCGGCATTGCCCAGGGAGATGAGGCCGGTGAACCCGGTCAGGATGTTGAGGCCGATGGCGCCGATGATGGCGATGCCGATCCGGTTACTGACGTCCAGCACATAGCTGGACGAGTAGAACGGCACCGTCAGAATCAGGCCGACGAACAGAAAGACCAGCACCCGGGTCAGACGGGCGTCGAAGATGGTCATGTCCGCCCCGTAGGTTGTCTTGAAGTCACCGCATTGCATATCAGACCCTCTCTATCTTTCGTTTGCCGAACAGGCCATACGGCTTGAACATCAGAATCAGGATCAGGGCGATATAGGGGGCCACTTCTTTGGCGCCGCCCCCCACCGCCGGATCGATGTAGCCGCCCGAGAGATTTTCAAGCACCCCGATGATGATCCCCCCCACGATGGCTCCCAGGATGCTGTCCAGCCCCCCGAGGATGACGACCGGCAGCACCTTCAGCCCCATGAAGGCCAACGACATGTCCACCCCGCCCCGGATGGTGCCGAGCAGGATGCCCCCCACGGCCGAGACGATGGCCGAGATGCTCCAGGCCAGGGCGAACATCTTCTTGACGCTGATCCCCATGGAGAGCGCCACCTGCTGGCTGGAGGCGGTAGCGCGCATGGCGACGCCCGCCTTGGAGTACTTGAAAAAGAGCGTCAGGAGCGCCACCAGGAAGGAGACGCAGACCAGGGCGTAGAGATAGCCCTGGGAAACGGGAATCGGTCCGATCTGCACCGGGGTGGTCGGGAAGATCTCCGGGAACGGGATGGTGTTGGTGCCATACTTCATCTGGATCAGCGCCTTCAGGATGCTGCCCAGCCCCAGGGTCACCATGATGACCGAGATCAGATGGGAGCCGATCAGCGGGCGCAGGATGACCCGCTCGATCAAGAGGCCCAGGATGGCGGAGAAGGCCAGGGTAATCAGGAATGACTGAAAGAACGGGACGTTGTATTTCGTCAGCAGATCCAGGCAGATGTACGCCCCCACCATCAGGAATTCCCCCTGGGCCAGGTTGAGGGCGCTGGTCGCCTTGTAGATGATGACGAATCCGGTGGCCACAAGCGAATAGATGCTCCCCACCACCAGGCCGTTGATCAGCAGTTGAAACAGAAAGGTCATATCCATGGGGGTTGTCCTCTTATAGGTTCCTGAAGTGGACCGTCGTGTTGATCCTGGCGCTCTTGCCGTCCTGCAGGGGAATGGTGACATCCACCGGCATGCCTGACATTTCCTGATACAGCCCTTCTATGATGTCGCGGTACCGCTCCTCAACCACGGTCCGGCGCACCTTGCCGGTGCGGGTGAGTTCGTCTTCGTCGGCATCCAGATCTTTGTACAGCAGGGCAAAGCGCTTGATCCGGTTCGCGGCCGGCAACTCCTGGTTGATTCTTTGCAGCTCCTTCTCGACAAATGCGGCCACTTCAGGCTTGGAGGTCAGGTCGCTGTATGTCGTATAGGAAATCTTGTTCTCCCCGGCCCATTTGCCCACGATGCGGCCGTCAATGCAGACCAGCGCGGTCAGGTACGGCCTCCCCCGGCCGATGACGACCGCTTCCTTGATGTAGGGGGAGAATTTCAGTTTGCTCTCCACGAACTGGGGCGCGCACGGTGAGCCGTCCGGCAGTTCGAGCACATCGCGGAGCCGGTCGATCACCACCAGATGGCCGTTTGCATCCACATACCCGGCATCCCCGGAATGCAGCCAGCCGTCTGTCACCGTTGCTGCGGTAGCTTCAGCATCCTTGTAGTACCCCTGGAAGATGCCCGGGCCTTTCAGGAGAATCTCACCTGCGGAGGAAATGGCGATTTCATTCCCCGACAACGGCTTGCCCACGGTTGTCCCCTGAATGTCGCCGTCCGGATGGATGCAGGTAACGCCCGACACCTCGGTCAGCCCGTAGACCTGCTTGAGATTGACGCCGATGGCGTGAAAGAATTTGAACACATCGGGCCCCAGGGCGGACCCGCCGGTGAGGGCCGACCTGACCCGGGACAGACCGAGCCGGTCGCGCAGCGCCCTGAACAGACAGACATGCCCCAGGGCGTACATGAGTTTCGCGCCGAGCGGGACCGGCTTGCCGGCCAGCCGCAGCTCAGCCACCCGCTCTCCCATCGGCATGAAGGTGTTGTACATGAAGCGTTTGAAGGGGGTCGTGTCCATGATCCGCACCTGGACGGAAGCGGCAATGCCTTCCCAGACCCGAGGCGGGGAGAAGATGATGTGGGGACCGATCTCCCGCAGGTCGACCATGACGGTATCCGGTTTTTCCGGAAAATTCACGGTGAAGCCGGCCAGCAGGGCACTGCCCAGGGAAACCATCTGTTCTCCGAACCAGGCCATGGGGAGGAAGGAGACGAACTCGTCACTGTCCCGCTTCGGGTCGGCCTGGTTCAGGCTGATCGCCATGCCGAGCAGGTTGCGGTAGCTGAGGAGCGCACCTTTGGGTGCGCCGGTCGTGCCGGATGAGAGGCAGATAATCGCCACATCGTCACCCCTGCCGAGTGCGATGCCCTGTTCGAATGCCCCGGGGTGCTGCTCATCATGGAGCCCCCCCTGCCGGAGCAGTTCGTCAAAGGAGATCAGAGCCGCATCCCGGTAATGGCGCATGCCGCGCGGGTCGCAGTAGATGACGCCGGCCAGCGCGCTCAGTCGGGATCTGACCTCCAGCACCTTGTCGACCTGTTCCTGATCCTCGGCCACCACGTACCTGACATCGAAATTTTCCAGCAGCAGAGCCAGTTCCGCGGCCGTGGAGTCCTGGTACAGGCAGAGCGGCACGCCGCCGGCAGCCTGGGTGCCGATAACCGCGAACAGCGACGCCGGCCGGTTGTTCCCGATGACCGCAACCGTGTCGCCCGGCTTGACGCCGAGCGTTGTCAGCCCCAGCGAAAACGACTTCACCCGCTCGTAATACTGTTTCCAGCTGATCGCCTGCCAGATGCCGCGTGTCTTGGAGCGCAGGGCCGCTTTCGCGTCGCCGTACCGCTCCGCATTGGCCTTCAGGAGCTTTGCGAATGTGGTTTCGTCCAGGTTGATGTTCAACGGCAACCCTCCTTGAGACTCCGATTGTTCGCGGTATTACACATCTTCTTCGCCCAGGTAGGCCTTGATGACATGGGGATCCTGCTGCACCTCTTCCGGTGTGCCGCCGGCGATTTTCTTGCCGAAATCCAGCACGCAGACCGCATGGGAGATGTCCATGACCACCCCCATGTCGTGCTCGATCATGATGACGGTAACGCCGCGCTCTTCGTTGGTGTCGATGATGAAGCGGGACATGTCCTCTTTTTCTTCCAGGTTCATGCCGGCCATAGGTTCGTCCAGAAGCAGGATCTTGGGTTCCAGCGCCAGGGCCCGGGCCAGCTCTACCCGCTTCTGGTACCCGTAGGGGAGCGTGCCGACCACTTTCTTGCGGATGCTCTGGATGGAGAGGAACTCGATGATTTCTTCCACGTACTCGCGGTTTTTGATCTCTTCGGCCTGGGCCGGACCGTAAAACATCCCCCCCTGAATCAGGCCGGCGTGCTGATGCAGATGGCGGCCGATCATCAGATTGTCGATGACCGTCATGCCCTTGAACAGGGCGATGTTCTGAAATGAGCGGGCAATGCCCATTTTGGAGCGCTGGTAGGGGGGGAGCGCGGTGATGTCGTTCTCTTCGAACACCACCTTACCCTTTTGGGGATGGTAAACGCCGCTGATGCAGTTGAGCATGGAGGATTTGCCGGCGCCGTTGGGACCGATAATGGCGAAGATATCACCCCTGGTGACCTCGAAGGAGACGCCGGACAGGGCCCGAACGCCGCCGAAGTTGAGCTGGATATCGGTACAGGAAAGCTGGACCATTACAGTGTGCTCCTTTGCTGAAGGGACCATTGCCCGTTTAAACACCGTTAACTGCAGTAAAGGGTCCTGGACAGCCGATGTTGTGCCGAGCCGCATGACACCTAACGTAAAGCGCCGAAAGTCTGCCTGCTGCACCTGTTTCCATCATCCCCGATTTCACCCTGTTAGCGCCGAGGTGGGACCACTATATAGCAAGCATAAATTAATTTTCAAGCAAAATTCGCTCTCGCTAAAAAAATGTTTTATTTGTGCTTGACTTGTACGTAAACGAAGTGTAATTTGACCCCTGACATCATCGCCACGGCAATGGCCAGCTCGGGCCGTTGCAATGATCTGTCCGCATACTTATTTATAAATATCTATTATTACTTGATAAAAACATCGCTGGTGCGACCACGCCGTGATGCACCGCAAATTGACAAAATGCTGCCTACGAGCAGCAGTAACAAACGTAAACGGGAGTATTTGTTGTTTACAATTGACACGTGACGGCGCATTATTTCGCGGTATAACAAAACCTTGATTTGTTTTATGCATAACATTGGTTGACTATCCCGATTCCGTGCCCGCACCTATCCGGCTGGCGGCGCCGGCACCGCGCCCCGCCAGACCATCACGCAGGAGGATTCCACACCATGCACATGTCCAGCCCGCAGCCCTATACCACTAACCACAAGGTGCGCTTCGTCACCGCCACCAGCCTCTTCGACGGCCACGATGCCACGATCAACGTCATCCGCCGCATTCTCCAGGCCTCGGGCGCCGAGGTGATCCACCTGGGACACAACCGTTCGGTGGAGGAGATCGTCACCGCCGCCATCCAGGAGGACGCCCAGGGGATCGCGGTCAGCTGCTATCAGGGGGGGCACCTGGAGTTCTTCAAGTACATCAAGGATCTGCTGCAGGAGCGCAACGCCGGGCATATCCGCATCTTCGGCGGCGGCGGCGGGGTGATCATTCCAGACGAGATCAGGGAGCTTGAATCCTATGGCGTAGCCAAGATCTTCTCGCCGGAGGACGGCCGCCGCATGGGACTGCAGGGGATGATCAACCTGATGCTCAAGGAATGTGATTTCGCCCCGGAGCGGTCCATCGAGGAGGAGATCGGCAAGCTGGTCCAGCAGGATATCCGGGCGGTCAACACCCTGATCTCCCTGGCCGAGCAGGCGGTCCACGACCATACCAGCGGCTACGGCGCCCTGCGGGAGCGCATCCGCACCATGGGCCGCGACATTCCGGTCATCGGCATCACCGGCACCGGCGGCGCCGGCAAGAGCTCCCTGTCCGACGAGCTGGTGCGCCGCTTCCTGCGGGACTTTCCGGAAAAAAGCGTGGCGATCCTGGCGGTGGACCCTTCGCGCCAGCGCACCGGCGGGGCGCTTCTCGGCGACCGCATCCGCATGAATGCCATCAACACCAACCGGGTCTACATGCGCTCCCTGGCGACCCGCGATTCCCATTCGGAACTCTCTGCGGCGATTCACGATGCCATCGACGTGGTCAAGGCGTCCGGCTTTGACCTGGTGATCGTCGAGACCAGCGGCATCGGCCAGGGGGACGCCCGCGTGGTGGACATCGCCGATGTCTCCCTGTATGTCATGACCTGCGAGTTCGGCGCACCGACCCAGCTGGAAAAGATCGACATGCTCGACTTCGCCGACCTGGTGGCCCTGAACAAGTTCGAGCGCAAGGGGGCCGAGGATGCCCTGCGCAACGTGCGCAAGCAGTACCGCCGCAATCGCAACCTGTTCGAAGTGGCCGACGAGGCGCTGCCGGTCTACGGCACCATCGCCGCCCAGTTCAACGATCCCGGCACCAACGTGCTCTACCGCGCCCTGCTCGACAAGCTCAACGAGAAAAAGGGTCTGAATCTTCAGTCTTCACTTGATATCACTGAAAAGGAGAGCCTCAAGCGCTACATCATCCCGCCCGACCGGGTCCATTACCTGGGCGAGATCGTCCTGGCCGCCCGCACCTACCGCAAGCAGGTGAAGGAGCAGATCCAGGTGGCGCGCCGCCTGTTCCAGCTCCAGGGAGCCAAGGAAGTGCTGGGCGACAGCGCCACCGTGGCCGATCTGGACAAGCAGATCGCCGCCTTCGAGGCTCGGCTGCTTGAGGAGCCGAAGCGGATCCTCAAAGAGTGGCCGGAACTCAAGGAAACCTACCGCAAGGACCAGCTGGTGACCAAGGTGCGCGACAAGGAGATCAAAAGCGACCTGTACAGCACCACCCTGTCCGGCACCCGCATCCCCAAGGTCTGCGTGCCCGACTTCGCCGACTGGGGTGAGATTCTCCGCTGGGTGATGTTCGAGAACGTACCGGGCAGCTTCCCCTTCACCGCCGGGGTGTTCCCCTTCAAGCGGGCCGAGGAGGACCCCAAGCGCCAGTTTGCCGGGGAGGGGTCGCCCGAGCGGACCAACCGGCGCTTCCACTATCTGTGCAAGGACGATGACGCCAAGCGCCTCTCCACCGCCTTCGACAGCGTGACCCTCTATGGCGAGGACCCGGACTATCCGCCCGACATCTACGGCAAGGTGGGGGAGAGCGGGGTTTCCATCTGCACGGTCAACGACATGGCTAAGCTGTTTGCCGGCTTCGACCTGTGCGCCCCCAACACCAGCGTTTCCATCACCATCAACGGCCCGGCGCCCATGATGCTGGCCTTCTTTTTCAATGCCGCCATCGACCAGCAGGTGGACCGGTTCCGCGAGAAAAACGGCCGAGAGCCGAACGCGGCCGAATACGAGGAGATCCGCTCCTGTACCCTGCAGACCGTGCGCGGCACGGTGCAGGCCGACATTCTCAAGGAGGACCAGGGGCAGAACACCTGCATCTTCTCCACCGAGTTCGCCCTCAAGATGATGGGGGACATCCAGCAGTATTTCATCGAGAAGAAGGTGCGCAACTACTACTCGGTCTCCATCAGCGGCTACCACATCGCCGAAGCCGGCGCCAACCCGATCTCCCAGCTCGCCTTCACCCTCTCCAACGGGTTCACCTTCGTGGAGTACTACCTGTCGCGCGGCATGCACATCGACGATTTCGCCCCCAATCTCTCCTACTTCTTCAGTAACGGCCTCGACCCGGAATACACGGTCATCGGCCGGGTGGCGCGGCGCATCTGGTCGGTGGTCATGCGCGAGAAGTACGGGGCCAATGACCGCAGCCAGAAGCTGAAGTACCACATCCAGACCTCCGGCCGCTCGCTGCACGCCCAGGAGATGGACTTCAACGACATCCGCACCACCCTGCAGGCGCTCATGGCCATTTACGACAACTGCAACTCTCTGCACACCAACGCTTACGACGAGGCGGTCACCACCCCCACCGAAGAGTCGGTGCGCCGCGCCATGGCGATCCAGATGATCATCACCCGCGAATTCGGCATGACCCGGAACGAAAACCCGAGCCAGGGGTCGTTCATCATCGAGGAGCTGACCGACCTGGTGGAAGAGGCGGTGCTGTGCGAGTTCGAGCGCATCGACCAGCGCGGCGGCGTGCTGGGCGCCATGGAAACCCAGTACCAGCGCAGCAAGATCCAGGACGAATCCATGCTCTACGAGCACAAGAAGCACAATGGCGAACTGCCGATCATCGGGGTAAACTGCTTCCGCAACCCGCGGGCCGATGAGGAAGGTTACCAGGTGCCGGGCGAACTGGCCCGCGCCACCAAGGAGGAGAAGGAGCAGCAGATCGCCAACCTGCGCGCCTTCCAGGAAGAGAACCGCGACAAGGCGCCCCAGGCGCTCAAGCGGCTGCAGGACGTGGCCGTGGCAGGGGGCAACATCTTTGCCGAGCTGATGGAGACGGTGAAGGTGGCGTCATTGGGACAGATCAGCCATGCGCTGTATGAAGTCGGCGGCAAATACAGAAGAAATATGTAGTACGGATGCGGCTTTCACGCCACCTTGGCGCCAACACCACCTCGGTCCTTGTGCGGCGTAGCGCTGTTTATGCCCTATGGGTGCTACGCCTCCGCAGCCTCGGTCGCATTGACACCAATTTGACGCAAAATCCACATCCTACAGGGGCCTTAATAGGAACGCCCAGCTACAAGGAGCTTTATATGGACATCTTTCAGGTATTTCGCGACCGGCGCAGCATCCGCACCTACAAGGACACCCCGGTGCCGGCCGAACTCATCGAGCAGGCACTGGACGCCGCCCGGCTGGCGCCTTCCTGGAAAAATCTCCAGTGCTGGCGATTCCTGGTGCTGACCGATGCCGACAAGCGGGCCCGGGTGCTGGAGGCCTTTCCCGAAGGGAACCCCGGCCGGCGCGCCATCGCCGGCGCACCGGTGGTCATCGTGGTCTGCGCCGACCCGAGCGAGTCGGACGTGGAGAACGGCATCCCCTACTTCGTGGCCGACACCGCCATCGCCTTCGAGCACCTCTGCCTGGCGGCCCACGCCCTGGGCCTGGGCACTTGCTGGATGGGGTGGTATGACGAGGCTGCCATCAAGGCCGCCCTCGGCATTCCGGCCCACATCCGCATCGTCGGCATCACCCCGCTCGGTTACCCGGACCAGGCCCCCAAGGCGCGCCCGCGCAAGGAACTGTCCCAGATCGCTTTTTACAACGACTGGCCCTGACCAGACGTCCGGGCCTGCCACACAGTCACTATCCCCATCAGGAGACGCCACCATGAGCACACCACAGGAAGTCGCACAGCGCATTGCCAGACTGCAGGCCATGCTCGCCGCCAAGGGCCTCGACGGGGCCCTGTTCGTTTTTCCCATCGACGTGTATTACTTCAGCGGCACACGCCAGAACTCGACCCTCTGGATTCCCGCCAGCGGTGAGCCGCTGCTGCTGGTGCGCAAGAGCCTGTCCCGGGCCAGGAGCGAGAGCGCCATTGCCGACATCCGCCCCTTCCCCTCCAGCAAGGAATTTCCCGCCCTGTTTAACGAAGGAGCTACGAAAATCGGCTTCACCTACGACGTGGCGCCGGTGCAGCAGCTGAACTATTACGCCAAGCTGTTGCCGGGCCGTGAGTTCGTGGATATCTCCGCCATCAACCGGGAACTGCGCTCGGTAAAATCCGACTTCGAGCTGGACCAGCTCCGGCTGTGCGGTTCGAGGCTCTGCTCCGTATTCGAGCAGGTGCCAACCTTCCTCATTGCCGGCATGCGCGAACTCGATCTGGCCGCCGAATTCGAATACCGGCTGCGCAAAGCCGGCAACGAGGGGTATGTGCGCATGCGCGCCTTCAACCAGGAGCTGTTCGGCGGCCTGACCGTTTCCGCCGGCGGGGCCAGCTACGGCTTCTTCGACGGCGCCGTCACCGGCAAAGGGCTCTCCAGCGCCTCGCCCCAGGGTGCATCCCTGGACGTCATCCGCGAGAACGAGCCGGTCTTTGTGGACTTCACCGGCGTGTTCAACGGCTACATCACCGACATGACCCGCATCTTCGTCATCGGCACCCTGGACCCGCAGCTGCAGCAGGCTTTCGACGTCTCGATCTCCATACAGGATTACCTGCAGCAGGAACTCAAACCGGGCGCCATCTGCGAGGAGCTGTTCCTGAAAGCGGCCGAGATGGCCGAAGCGTCCGGGCTCGGCACCTATTTCATGGGCATGCCGGGCGAGAACGCCCGCTTCGTCGGCCATGGCGTCGGTCTGGAGCTGGATGAATTCCCGGTGCTGGCCCAGGGGTTCAAGGTGCCGCTGCAGGCGGGCCAGACCATTGCCATCGAGCCCAAGTTCGTCATTCCCGGCAAAGGAAGCATCGGCATCGAGAACACCTTTGCCGTGACCGCCACGGGTGGCGAGAAGATCACCAACCTGCCGGACCGGATCGTCTTCCTCTAGCTCGGCAGCAACATTTTCAAAATCGCGTTATGTTTTTGGTTGACTTGAACGTAAACGACATATACACTGACCTCATCATCTCAGCGGAGGAGCAAGTTCATGACGAAAGATATCTTTGTCGTAGCAGGAAAAAGAACTCCGTTCGGCTCGTTCGGCGGCGCGCTGTCCGATGTGGACGCACCGAAGCTGGCCGCGACGGTTATGCAGCAGCTGCTGAAGACGACGGGGCTGGACGCGTCAGCCATTGACGAGGTCATTCTCGGCCAGGTACTGTCCGGCGGCTGCGGCCAGGCCCCGGCCCGCCAGGCCATGCGGGGCGCCGGCATCCCCGACAGCACCCCGGCCATGACCATCAACAAGGTGTGCGGCAGCGGCCTCAAGGCGGTCATGCTCGGCGCGGACAGCATCACCCTCGGCAATGCAAACGTCGTTATGGCCGGCGGCATGGAAAACATGTCGCTGGCACCCTATTTTCTGAAAAAGGCCCGCAACGGCTTCCGCATGGGCAACGGCGAGATCTTCGACCTGATGATCCACGACGGCCTGACCGACCCGTACACCGGACGCCACATGGGCGAGATCGGCGAGGACAGCGTCGCGCGCAACGGCCTGACCCGCGAGGAGCAGGACGCCTTTGCGATCCGCTCCTATGAGCTCGCCCAGGCGGCGGTCAAGGGGGGCGTATTTGCCGACGAGATCGTAGCGGTGGTCAAAAAAGGGCGCAAGGGGGATGAAGTCGTCGACAGCGACGAAGAGCCGTTCAAAGGGGATGTGAGCAAGCTGACCCAGCTGAAGCCGGTGTTCCGCAAGGACGGCAGCATCACCGCCGGCAACGCCTCCACCATCAACGACGGCGCCGCCCTGCTGCTCATGACCGATGACGCCGGCCTGAAGCGGCATGGCTTGAAGGCCACGGCCCGCATCGTCGCCAGCGCCACCGAAAGCCGCCACCCGGATCACTTCCCCGAAGCCCCCATGGGCGCCATCGAAAAAGCGTGCGCCCGGGCCGGACTGACCGTGGCGGACATCGATCTGTTCGAGATCAACGAGGCCTTTGCCTCGGTGGCCCTCTTGGCCATCAAAGGACTCGGGCTGCCCCTGGACAAGGTCAACGTCAATGGCGGCGCCTGCGCCATCGGCCACCCCATCGGCGCCAGCGGCGCGCGCCTGGCCGTCACGGTGATCCGCGAACTGCACAAGCGTCAAAAACGCTATGGCCTGGCCACGCTCTGCATCGGCGGCGGCGAGGCGGTGGCCGTGATATTTGAAAGAGTCTGATTACCACCCCTGTCCCCTCCTAAATTAGGAGGGGAACCGTTCCTCCCCCTCCTTGATAAGGAGGGGGCTGGGGGGTGGTCAAATTATTTCCGGAGGAAGCAACATGATCAAAACAGTAGGTGTTCTCGGAGCAGGCCAGATGGGCAACGGCATCGCCCACGTATTCGCCCAGTTCGGGTATGACGTCATCCTGTACGACATCGCCGCCGCCCAGCTGGAGAAGGCGCTGGCCACCATCCGCCAGAACCTGGAGCGCCAGGCCAAGAAAGGGGCCATCCCCGAAGCCCTGGTGACGGAAACCATGGGGCGCATCCGCAGCACCCAGAGCATGGACGACCTGGCCCCGGTGGATTTCGCCGTCGAGGCGGTCACCGAGCATGAGCCGCTGAAGCTGGAGATCTTCCGCAAGCTGGACGCAGTCGTCAAGGCCGGCTCCATTCTCGCCTCCAACACCTCCTCCATCCCGATCACCAAGATCGCCAGCGTAACCAAACGTCCCGACAAGGTGATCGGCATGCACTTCATGAACCCGGTGCCGGTGATGAAGCTGGTGGAAGTGATCCGCGGCCACGCCACCAGCGAGGACACCTTTGCCTGCACCTCGGCCCTGGTGGCCAAGCTGGAAAAGGAAATGGCCGTATCCCAGGATTACCCCGGCTTCATCGTCAACCGCATCCTGATGCCGATGATCAACGAGGCGGTCTTCGCCCTCTACGAAGGGATCGCCACCGCCGAGGACATCGACAAGGGGATGAAGCTCGGCACCAACCAGCCCATGGGACCGCTCACCCTGGCCGACTTCATTGGCCTCGACACCTGTCTGGCGATCATGAACGTCCTTTACGACGGCTTCAAGGATCCCAAATACCGCCCCTGCCCGTTGTTGGTGAAAATGGTCAACGCCGGGTATCTGGGACGCAAGTCGGGACGCGGATTTTACAGCTATTAACATCTGCCACTGAGACACAGAGGCACAGAGAAAGGCTTTAACCGGGAATAAATTGAAACAACGCTACGGCAGCAATCAGACTATCCTTGAAATGCGTTGTTCTCAGTGTCTCCGTGTCTCTGTGGCGAATTTGGAGGTTACACGTATGGAATTCAAAAATCTGCTCATCGACACCACCGACGGCATCACCGTCCTGACCATCAACCGCCCCCAGAGCCTGAACGCCCTGACTTGCGAACTGATTCGCGAGCTGGAGTGCGCCCTGTACAGCCAAAGCCTTAATGAGGCGGTCAAGGTCGTCATCATTACCGGGGCCGGGGAAAAGGCCTTCGTGGCCGGGGCCGACATCAAGGAGATGGCCGCCATGGACTCCTGCCAGGCCCATGCCTTTGCCCGGAACGGGCAGCGGGCCATGATGCTGATCGAGCAGATGAAGAAGCCGGTCATCGCCGCGGTCAACGGCTTTGCCCTGGGGGGCGGCCTGGAGCTGGCCCTGGCCTGCGATTTCATCTACGCCTCGGAAAAGGCCAAGCTGGGCCTGCCGGAAGTGACCCTGGGGGTGATCCCCGGCTTCGGCGGCACCCAGAACCTGGCCCGGCTGATCGGCCCCAACAAGGCCAACGAGATGATCTTCACCGGCCGCATGCTCACCGCCGAGAAGGCCTGTGCCTGGGGGATCGTCAACGAGGTGACGGCGCCCGAGGAGCTTATGCCCAAGGCGCTGGAGACCGCCCGGGCCATTGCCCAGAACGGCCTGCTGGCCGTGGCGACCGCCAAGGACGCCGTTGCCAACGGCCTCAACATGACCAAGGAAGACGGTTTCCGCTACGAGGCCTCCCTCTTCGGTGTGCTCTTTGCCAGCCAGGATCAGAAAGAAGGGATGGCCGCCTTTGCCGAAAAGCGCAAGGCGGTGTTTACCGGCAAGTAACGTATGTAAGGAAAATTTGAGAACTGAAAAGGTGCATTTGGCTTCAAGATTACTTCATGATTACCAAGACTGACTCTTGAGAAATCTTGAGGTAATCATGAGGCACGTTAAGATGGGATGATTTTCACCTCGGTGCTGAATGTCCAGCAAACATAGTTTATTACCAACAGGGAGGTACATCATGAATTTCGAACTGAGCCAGGACCACAAGGTATTGCAGGACAGCGTGCGGGACTTCGTCAACAAAGAGATCAAGCCGCTGGCCATGAAAATCGACGAAGAGCACATGATACCTGATGCCCTGGTCAAACAGATGGGCGAGATGGGGTTCCTGGG
>Ga0334722_10005137_pt1 | contig 13320 bp, 10 predicted proteins | sample C3_bottom_MG_FD_207210 | JGI IMG/M metagenome (GOLD analysis project Ga0334722, IMG submission 207210) | Sediment microbial communities from Yellowstone Lake, YNP, Wyoming, USA - C3_bottom | ecosystem: Environmental > Aquatic > Freshwater > Lake > Sediment | place: USA: Wyoming | collected...
GTACTGCGACATGCTGCGAGGCCTGAAGCAGCGCTTCCCGCAGATCCACCTGAAGGCGTTCACCATGGTCGAGGTGGCCTACCTCGCGCGCCGCTTCCGCATTCCGCTCGAAGAGGTGCTGCGGCGGCTGCGCGAGGCCGGGATGGACTCCATGCCCGGCGGCGGCGCCGAGATCTTCTCCGAGCGCGTGCGCCGCATCATCTGCGACCACAAGATCGACGGCGACGAATGGCTCGAGGTGGCGCGGCTCGCCCACCGCATGGGCATCCGCAGCAACTGCACCATGCTCTACGGCCACATCGAAACCGAAGAGGACCGCGTCGACCACCTGCTGCGCCTGCGCGCGCTCCAGGACGAGACCGGCGGCTTCGTCACCTTCATCCCGCTCGCCTTCCACCCCGACAACACGCCCTTGCAGCACCTGCCGAAGACGACCGGCTTCCAGGACCTGAAAAACATCGCCGTCGCGCGGCTGCTGCTCGACAACATCCCGCACATCAAGGCCTACTGGGTGATGATGACGCCGAAGATCGCGCAGATCGCCCAGCGCTTCGGCGCCGACGACATCGACGGCACGGTGATCGAGGAGCGCATCTACCACGACGCCGGCGCCACCACCAGCCAGGGCCTGCGCCGCTCCGAACTGCTGCGCCTGATCCGCGCCGCCGGCCGCGAGCCCGTGGAGCGCGACACCGAATACCGCCGCGTCGAGCGCAACGAAACCACGTTTGCGATTCTCGTCTGAAACAGGCCGGCGGCCTGCGCGCCGCCCCGGCCCCTCCCTCCGGCGGCGAAGGCCATTGCGCGCCCCCATGCGGGGCGCGTCCGCGCGCGGGAAAGTTCCCGCCCGCGCGCCGGGCGCAGCGAAACAATTTCTGTCGCTTTTGTTTGAAACAGGTCCGCGCCGCCGCCCGTTTCGCGTCAGCGCCCGAGGAACTTCTCGAGCCGCGCCGTCTCGCGGTCGGCGTTCTCCAGATGCCGCTTCGCGGCCGCCGCGTCGCCGCGCTTGAGGGCCGTTTCGGCCTCGTCCATGTAAAACTCCATCCGCTGCGCCGAGGCGGAGATGTCCCCGCGCAGCCCCAGCCCCATGCGGGCCTGCTCCTGCTTCAGGCGGTTGAGGGTCGCCTGCACGGCGTTGACGCGCGCGCCGAGCAGCATGAGCCGCTCGCGCAGCTCGCTCAATTCGCGTTCGTCCACCGCCGGGGCGGCCGGCGCGGCCGCAGCGGGCTGCGCTTGCGCGGGCGGCTGGTAAGCGGGTGCGGCCTGTGCCGGCGCCGGCTGGGCCGGCGCGGGAGAACGTTGCAGCGCGCCGCTCCCGCTCTCCATGCGCCGCGCGGGGCTGGAGGGCGCGCCGGAACTGGCGCGCCCCGGGGCGGAGGCGGTTGCCGGGGCCGCGGCGCTTCCGGCGGCGGGTTCCGGGAATTGCGGCGCCGTGGCGGTTGCGGGTTCCGCACGGTCCGGCTCGGCCATCGGCTGCGGCTGCGCCGCTGGCGCGGACTGCCCTTCGGTGGCAGGCTGGGCCGATTCCATGGCCGCGGGCGGCGCCACCGCCCGCGTGCCAAAGAATTTGGGCAACTGAATCGCGGCCACCACGAGCACGGCCACCGTCACCAGGGATCCCAGCACAATGTAGAGTCCGCGGTTGGAAGGCTGGCGCGGCGCGGGCGCCGGCACGCCCCAGGCCTGCTCCGGCGTCATCTGCTGTTGGGGTGGCGGCCCGGCGTTGTAGCCTCCCCCGGCCGCGGCCGCCCCGGCGGCCTGCGCCGGCACGGTCATGCCGAGGCTCGCGCCCAGGCTGCGCAGCGCCGTGCCCATCGCCGCCGCGGTCTGGAACCGCCGGCTGCGGTCCTTTTCGATCGCCGTGAGGATGATGTCGTTCAGCCCCTGCGGCACGTCGGGCATCAACTGGACGGGGGGCACCGGCGCCTCTTGCAGGTGCTTCCGCATCAGCGAGTATTCGCTGTCGGCCTCAAACGGCACGCGCCCGGTGACCAGCTGATACAGCGTGATGCCCAGCGAATAGATGTCCGTCCGCGCATCGATGTCCGGCAGACCTTCGATCTGTTCCGGCGAGATGTAAGGCAGCGACCCCACCAGGAAGCCGGTCTTGGTCATCGACCGGTCCTGGGCGAACTTGGCGATGCCGAAGTCGAGCAGCTTCACCACCCCCTGCGGCGTCAGCATCATGTTCGAAGGCTTCAGATCGCGGTGGATGATGCCCTTCGAGTGCGCGTACGCCAGGGCGTCGCAGACCTGGGAAATGTAATTCACGGCCTCTTCGAGCCGCAGCGGCCCGGAACGCACCAGCTCGTCCAGCGTGATGCCGTCGACGAACTCCATCAGCATCAGCAGCTGGTTTTCGTAGTGCAGCGCCGTGTGCAGGGCGGCGATATTCGGGTGGCTGAGCGTCGCCTGCAATTTGATTTCGCGGATGAAGCGCTCGCCGAGTTCGGGGTTCTCCGCCAGATTCGGCAGCAGCACCTTCATCGCCTCCACGCGGTCCGAGATCAGGTTGCGGACCTTGTACACCTTGCCCATGCCGCCGGCGCCCAGCACCGCCAGCACCTCGTAATCGCCAATCCGGTCCCCCGGCTGATAGGTCATGTCTCCTCCTCGGCTCCAGCCGCCCTCTAGTTCTTTACCGTATCGCCGACCTTCGGCGGCACAGCGCCGCTGTAGGTTCCCACCGCGGACTCCTCGTCGGCTTCCGTAATCGTCAGCGTCCCGAGCGTCTCTTCCATCCGGCGGATCACACGGCCCGTGGCGGGGTCCTTGATCTCCCGCGACAGCCGCCGCACGCTCAGCGTCATGCCCGGCCGCACGCCGGCGCGGGTTCCCACATTGATCACCACCGTGTTGCCCGTGACGTCCGCCACCAGCCCTTCCACCGGCCGCGCCTTCGTCTCGATCCGCGATGCGTTGGCCGTCAGCTGCGTGGCCAGCTGCTCCACCGCGTGCCGCGTCGCCTCGCCGAGAATCGTGTTGGCAAAGTTTGTGCTGCGCATGTCGACGGCGCCGCCGCCGGCCGAGCCCCCGCTGCCGCCGGCGCCCAGCAGCGACGTGCCGCTGCGCTTCGATTCGCCGTTGCCCGTCGCTACCGCGAGTATCTCGCCGGTTTCCACATTGACGAGCCGCGCCGTCACCGCCACCACCGCCTTGGCGCTGCGCACGCTCGTGCCGCCCAGGCCGTACTTGCCGATGCTGCGGCCGAAACCGCCCAGCCCGACCTGCCGGTCGTCGCGCCCGAACTGCGTGATCGAGCCGACGATGATCGCATCCACGCCCAGCAGGCGCCCGATGCGCGCCGCCGATGCCGGATCGGCCCGGTCGCTGTTGGAGAAGTTCTGCTCGGCCAGCAGCCTGTCCAGCGCCTTGCGCTCGATCACCGAATAGGCGCCGCCCTTGACCAGCTCCTCCACCAGCATGTCGCTGATGCCCGTGCCGACGTCGACATCGGTCCCGAAAATTCCCGCCACGACGCTGCGGACCGTTCCGTAATCAAAGTTCAGCACCGCCACCCGCTTCTTCTGCGGCGCCTGGCCCGGGGCGGCGGGAATCGACAATGCCATGGCCAACAGCGCCGTCCAGATTCGCTTCATTTCAGGATGTTCCTCCAGTGCGGGCAACTGCTCCCGATCAGTGCCCTCATCAGATTAAACGAAGAACCGGGCGGCGACAAGCCGGAAAACCGCCGAAAACTTCATCCCGTTTGTGTCTTTCCGGTCTCCGCAACATCGTAGCCGGCCGCCGCAGCCAGGCGCTTCCGGAACCAGCCTGTCGACAGCACCTCGAACAGGGCGCGCACCGGAGGCAGTTCCAGGTCCCCGCGCCGCGCCGCCAGATCGAACCGCTCTTCCTCCAGCGGGATGAAGTCGAGCTTGTAGGCCCGAGCGGCGGAAGAGGCGGCGATGCAGCAGTCGGCCTCGCCCCGCGCCACCGCGGCCGCCGCAGGCAAGTGCCCGCCGACAACGGTCTCATAGCCGCGGATCGAGGTCCGGCTCAGGCCGGCCGCCCGCAGCAACCGGTCGAGCAGTGCGCGGCTGCCCGTGCCGGGCTCGCGGTTGATGAACCGCACTCCCGGGCGGGCCAGGTCCTCCACGCCCCGGAGCCCCAAGGGGTTGCCGCGCGCCACCACGAGGCCCTCCTGCCATCGCGCAAAGGTCGCCACGATAAGATCCTCGTCCGGAAAGGCCCGCCGGAGAAACGGCAGATTCCATACGCCCGAGGCCGGGTCCTTGAGGTGGACTCCCGCCACGCGCACCCTGCCCTTCTTCAGAAGGTCCATTGCCTTCCGGCTGGACACCGGCGCCAGCAGAACCCGGGCCGCCCCGGCGCTCTGCGCGGCCGAGGCCAGCAGTCCTAGCGCGGGGTCGCAGCCCGCCACCGCCACCACGCCGTCGGCGGCGTCAGGATTCAGACACTCCACTTCCACCCGCGCCCCGCCCAACACGCGCCGGATGCGCCCGTCCATCTGCGCCAGATAATAGCCCTGCATCCGGCATGGCGCGCACACCCATCCCGACGCCGCGCGCGCCAGCCGGACGGGCAGGTCCGGGCGTGGCGCGCCCACAATCATGACGGCGCGGCAGATGCGGGCGCGCGCCTCAGGCGCCACCGTTTCCGCCGCCAGCGAGAACAATTGCTCGACCGGCACGCCCAGAACCTGCGCCATGCGCAAGGCCACCGCCGTGTTGGGGATGAACGTCCCGTTCTCGATCGCGTACACCGTCTGGCGGCTGACGCCCGTGCGCCGCGCCAGTTCGGCCGCGCTCATGCCGCACGCCTCGCGCACTTCCGCCAAGCGCACCTGAATGCCGGCCGGCCCGCGCATCAGCGGATTTTCCCGATCTGGAGAGGTTCGGCGCAATGGTATACTTTCCTTGACTGTGTTCAGTATAAATGACGCAAGGCGGGCCTGCTGCCTGCTGGCCGCGGCGGCCTTGGCCTGGGGCCAGACGGCCCCTTCCGCGGTCCAATGGCTGACTGCGCTCCAGTCCCTGCAAGCGAGGCTCGGGGCGGACGGGCCGGCCGGCGCCGCGGAGATGAAAGCGGCCGCTGCCGAGCTCCGATTTCTTTACAGGGAGATCTCCCTGTCGAGGACGCTGGACACCGGCCCCGTGCCTGAGTCCGCCGGCCCGGCCGAGCTGCGCGATTACGTGACCCGGCTCCGCGCCGAAATCGAACAGCAGGAACGCCAGAGGCCCGAAGGCGCCTTTCGCCTCGGCCGAATTGGCATCGATGTAACCGCCCCGGGCTTGCAGACCCCCACGGCCACGGTGCAGGACGAGCCTTCCTGGCGCGACTGGAACCAGCCGGCGCTCGCCTCCGCGCTGGAAACCCTGGCGGGAGTCGCCATCCAACGGGTCGGCGACCGCAACGAGCGCGCCGTCTTCCTCCGCGGCTTCGACGTGCGCCAAACGCCGCTGTACATCGACGGGATTCCCGTCTACGTTCCTTACGACGGCTATGTGGATCTGGACCGCTTCCTCACCAGCGGCGTGCAGGAGATCCAGGTCGCCAAGGGGTTCACCTCTCCGCTGTACGGGCCCAATGCGATGGGCGGCGCGATCAACATCATTTCGAAAGAGCCCGAGTCGCGCTTCGGCGCCGACGCCGGCCACGGCTTCGCCTCCGGTGGCATGCTCGATTCCTGGCTGAACCTGGGCAGCCGCTGGCGGAAGGGATGGCTTTACGGGGGCTTCTCGCGCCTCTCCGCCGATACGTTCCCGCTGCCCGGCTCCTTTCGCGGCGCTCCCGCCCAGCCTCCCGGCGACCGTCTGAACGCGTCCTCGGAAGACATCGACCTGCGCCTCCGCGCCGCCTGGACTCCGTCCGGGGATGCGCAATACGTTCTCTCGTATTACCGGCATTGGGGCGACAAGCAGCATCCCCCTTACGCGGGCGCTGACCCCGGCGTGCGCGTTCGTTACTGGCGCTGGCCGACGTGGGACAAGGAGAGCTTCTACTTTTCCGGGCGGGGCGCCCTCCGTACCGGCGGCTCGTGGACGGCGAGGCTGTTTTACGACAAGTTCAACAACCTGCTGCGCTCCTTCGATGACGCCCGCTACAGCACCCAGACCCGCCCCGGCTCTTTCGACAGCCAATACGATGACGACACCTGGGGCGGCATCGGGCAATACTCGGCGCGCGCCAGCCGGCGCCACACGCTCAACGCGTCGCTGTTTTACAAAGACGACACCCACCGCGAGCGCAACACCGGCCAGCCGTGGCGCAGCTTCCGCGACCGCTCGCTTTCGGCCGGCTTCCAGGACACGATCCTGCTGGCCGAGCGGCTCTCCGCCGTGCTCGGCTTCCACGCCGACCGGCTCTCGGCGCTGAACGCTGAAGACTTCCAGGGTGGCCGCGTGCTGCCGTTCCCGCGCAATTCCCGCAGCGCTCTCAACGGACAGGCGGGCCTGTTCTATACCCTGAGCGATTCCACCAAGGCGCGGTTCACCTTCGCCCGCAAGACGCGGCTGCCCACCATGAAGGACCGCTACTCGTACCGCCTCGGGCTGGCCGTTCCGAACCCGGATCTCGAAGCGGAAACGGCCACCCACTGGGAGGCGGGCGTGTCGCGGCTGTTCGGCCGCGCGTTGCTGGCCGACGTGTCGCTGTTCTGGAGTGAAATCGGCGGCCTCGTGCAGCGCTATTACTTGCAGCCGAACCTGTATCAGCTCCGCAACGTCGGCGACGCGCGCCACCGCGGCGGCGAAATCTCCCTGCGGGGCTCGTCCTGGCGCGGACTGGCCTGGGATGCGAACTACACCTATCTCGATCGCCAGTTCCTTTCCGGCGGGGGCGTCGTGCTGGTCGACGTGCCGCGCCACAGCGGCGCCGCGCGCATGAGTTTCACCCCCTGGAAAAGGCTGAGCCTGCAAGCAAGCCTCCGGGCGGAAACCGGGCGGCTCTTCCAGAATGACGCCGGCCGCACCGGCCGCGTGCCGGGCTTCGCGGTTCCCGGCCTGGGGGCGCTGGTCCGGCTCCACCCGCGGGCCGACCTTCTGGCCGGCGTGAACAACCCGGGCGACCGATTCTTCTTCGTCAGCGAGGGCTATCCTGAAGCCGGACGCACGCTGTATGTCAAACTCCGCTTCCGCCTCTGACGCCGCCCGCCTGTGGACGCGCGCCGCGGCGCTGGGCAGCCTGTGGGCGGCGCTCGAGATCACCGCGGGCAGCCTGTTGCACAACCTCCGCATCCCGTTCGCCGGCGCCCTGCTGGCGGCCGCCGGCGTGCTCCTGACAACCACGGCGCTCGGACGATGGCCCTGGCCAGGGCTGGTGTGGCGGACGGCGCTCATCGCTGCGCTGATGAAATCCATCTCGCCGAGCGCCATCATTCTCGGGCCGATGGTGGGAATCCTGTCCGAGGGCGTCATGCTTTTCCTGGCCGTGTCCGTGCTGGGCCGCGGCCTGGCCGGCTGCGTGATTGGCGGGGCGCTGGCGCTGGCCTGGACGCTGGGGCAGAAAATCCTCTCGCTTCTGATCACCTACGGGCCCGACCTGATCTCCCTCTACGAGGGGCTGGTCCGTTTTGCGGCCAAGGCGGCCGGCTGGCATTCGCTGGACCCGAACGAAGTCATTCTCGGCCTGCTGGCCGTGCAGGCCTTGCTCGGCGCCGCGGCGGGCGCGGCCGGCTGGTGGATCGGGCGGCAGGGCCGGCAGGGGAGCGTCCCGTCGCTGAACAGAGCTTTGGCCGCCGCGGCGCCTCCCGGCCCGGATGGCGAGCAAGGCCACCCGGCGGCGCTGCCGCTGCTCGCGCTCACCCTGGTGCTGGGGCCGTGGTGGTTTGGCCGCGCCGGCCTGGCCGCAGGCGGCCCGGTTTTGCTGGGGGCGGCCACGCTCGCCGCGTACCGCTACCGCAGGAGCATGCGGCGCCTGGCGAAGCCCCGCTTGTGGATCGAGCTGACGCTGGTGTTCCTGCTGTCGGGACTCGTGCTTGGCGCTCTGGGAAGCGGCCGCCACTGGCGGGACGGCCTGCTCGCCGGCGCCGAGATGGCCGTGCGGGCCGTTTTCGTCGTGGTCCTGTTTTCCGCCATCGGCGCCGAGTTGAAGCGGGCGCCGTGGATGCACCGGCTCAGCCGCGGCCGTCTGGCACCGGCGCGGCAGGCGCTGGAAGCCGCTTTTCAGGCGCTGCCGGATTTCATCGCCTCCCTGCGCGATCTGCCCGCCCTCTGGCGCCACCCGCGCCGCGCCATCGCGGAACTGCTCGACCGCGCCGAACTCTGGCAACAGGAGTTCGAGCGGCGGCACGCTCGCCCTGCGCGCATCGTGCTCACCGGCCCGCATGGCTCCGGCAAAACCACGCTGCTCGAAGCTGCGGCCGCTCATCTGGCGGCCGCCGGCCTGCGCGTGGCGGGCATTCTCTCGCCAGGGCATTTCGAAAACGGCCGGCGGGCGCGGTTCGAGCTGCTCATTCTCGACACGGGCGAACGGCTGCCGCTGGCCGAGCGCGATTCGAACGAACCGCCGGAGTCCGGCCGGTGCTACCGCTTCCGCAGCGAAGCGATCGCCGCCGGCCTCGCCGCCCTCTCCGGGGAACGCCTGGCCGGCGCCGACGCTGTCTTCGTCGACGAGGTGGGCCCCATGGAGCTGCGCGGCGAGGGCTGGGCGCCGGCTTTGGACCGCATGGGCGGCTTGCCCGCGCCCGTGGTTTGGGTGGTTCGCCCGAAACTGGTGGAGGAAGTGCGCCGCCGCTGGGAGTGGGGCGAGGCCGAAGTGGTGGAAGCCGCTTCCGCCAGCGCGGCGGCGTTCGCTGAAATGCTGCTCGAGCGGCTTCCGGCGCGGCAGGCGGCCTGCCGCTGACTCAGCCCTGGTTGTCCTTCCACTCCTCGTACCAGGCCATCTGGATGGCCTCGAGCTTGGCTTCGTTGGACGCCATCGGGTCGTCGTCGAAGCCCGGCAGTTCGGTCACCATGCGGTGCAGGTCGGTGAAGCGGACGGTGAGCGGGTCGATGTCCGGGTGCGCCTCGTACAGCGCCATGCCGAGGTCTTCGAAATCGTTCCAGGTCATGGGCGGCTCCTGCTCTAATCGATCTTCGTGCCCTTCAGGGCCTCGCGCACGGCCGTGTTCATCATGGTTTCGGCGAGCTTGCGCGTGGCGTTGTCGAGCTTCCCGATGCGGTCGCGGATCAGGAGATGGTCGCCGGAGTGGTAGACCATCTGCAACTCGTTGATGGCGGCGTCGATGGCGGCGCGCTCCTCGTCGGTCAGCTCGAGCCAGGCGTCGCTTGAGCGGGCCTTCTCCACTGCGGCGAGGATGTTGTCGGCCTCGACGCGCGCCTCGCGCACCTGCCGCTCGCGCAGGTCCTCCTCGGCCTTCTCGTAGGACTCGCGGATCATCGCCTCCACCTGCTCCTCGGTGAGGCCGTAGCTGGGCTTCACCTCGACGGTCTGCTCCTTGCCGCTGCGCAGGTCGCGCGCGGTGACGCTGAGGATGCCGTTGGCGTCGATGAGGAAGCGCACCTCGATGCGGGCCATGCCCGCCGGGAGCGGCTCGATGTCTTTCAGGTCGAAGCGCGCCAGCGAGCGGCAGTCCTTGGCCAGCTCGCGCTCGCCCTGCACGACGTGGATGAGCACGTTGCGCTGCCCGTCGACCGACGTGGTGAAGACTTCCGTGGCCGAGGCCGGGATGGTCGAGTTGCGGTGGATGAGCTTGCTCACCACGCCGCCCATCGTCTCGATGCCGAGCGACAGCGGCGTGACGTCGAGCAGCAGCTTGTCCTTTACGTCGCCGGCGAGGATCGCCGCCTGCACGGCGGCGCCGAGCGCGACCACCTCGTCGGGGTTCAGCTCCGAGTGCGGCTTGGCCTTGAACAGCGTCTCCACGGCGCGCCGCACCATCGGAATGCGCGTCGAGCCGCCCACCAGCACCACTTCGTCGATCTGCTCGGGCTCGAGCCCGGCGTCGCGCATCGCCTGGCGGCAGGGCCCGAGCGTGCGGTCGACGATGTCGCGGATGAGGTTTTCAAACAGCTCGCGCCGAAGCTCGCGCTGGTAGCGCCGCCCGCCGTATTCGAGGTCGATGACCGTGACGGGCCGGAACGAGAGCTCCTCCTTGGCGCGGATCACCGCCTGGCGGATGGTCTGCACGGCCTCGCCGTTGTGCGAGAGGTCCTCGCCCCACTCGCTGGCGATGTCCTCGAGCGCGATGGCCAGCAGGCGGTTGTCGATGTCGTCGCCGCCGAGGTGGGTGTCGCCGTTGGTGGCGAGCACCTCGAAGATGCCCTCGTGCAGGCGCAGGATCGAGATGTCGAAGGTGCCGCCGCCCAGGTCGTACACGGCGATGATGCCTTCGCGGCGCTTGTCCAGCCCGTAGGCGAGCGAAGCGGCGGTCGGTTCGTTGACCAGCCGCAGCACCTCCAGGCCGGCGATGCGGCCCGCGTCGCGCGTGGCCTGCCGCTGGGCGTCGTTGAAGTAGGCGGGCACGGTGATGACGGCCTGGGTGATTTCCTCGCCCAGATGCAGCTCGGCCCGGCGCTTCAGCTCCTTGAGGATTTGCGCCGAAATCTCGGGCGGCGTGAAGGTGCGGTCGCCGAGCTGGAGCCGGATGACCTGCTCGCTGCCCTCGGCGATGCGGAACGGGAACAGCTTCAGCTCGTCCTTGACATCTTCGAGGCCGCGGCCCATCAGCCGCTTGACGGAGTACACGGTGCGGTCCGGGCGGTCGATGAGCAGGCGGCGCGCCGGCTCGCCCACGACGAACGAGCCGTCGTCGGCCAGGCTGACGATGCTCGGCACCATGCGGCTGCCGTCGGGGCCGGGGATGATCTCGGGCCCGGTCAGGTCCATGAAGGCGGCCAGCGAGTTGGTGGTGCCGAGGTCGATGCCGATGATCCGCTTGCGCGTGGCGGAAGAGAAGTCGATCTGGAAAGTGCTCATGGGATTCATCCGGGCGGCGGCGCTAGGCGTTGCGCGCCGTCAACTGCTTGTCCACTTCCTGGACGAGGTTGCTGATGTAGCGGCGCCGGTTCAGCGTCGAGCGGATCTCGGCCAGAACCTGCCGCCGCTCGTCGCCCTGCGCGTCGTCATGGCGGCGGAACAGCGCCTCGAGGTCCCGGTCGATTGCGGAGAGCATGTCCAGGAATTTCCGCCGCATCTGCTCGAGCTGGGGCAGGACGTCCAGGTCCCCGCCGCGCAGCTCGTCGAGCGCCATGTTCAGCTCGAAAACCTCTTCGAGCAGCTCCGGCGGGACGTCCCGGTTGCGCTGGTCGCCCACGGGGAAGCCTTCCTGCCGCAGGACGTATTCAGCCCGCTGGATGGGGTCCTTGAGGACGCGGTAGGCGTCATTGAGGATCGAGGAGGCCTCGAGCGAGAACCGTTGTTCCTGCTCCGAGCGGCGCGTGTAACGGTCGGGGTGCAGCAGGCGGCTGAGCGTATAGAACCGGTTTTTCAGCTCTTCCGGATCGAGCGCCAGCCGGCGCGGCAGGTCAAAAAACTCGTAGTAGTCGGGCGTCGGCGGCTGGATGGTGTTGCAATAGCGGCAGAACAGGCTGGCCGCATCTTTGGCGCCGCAATGCCAGCAATCGTGTACGTGGGCCATCAGGCTGAGAACGACGTGCCGCACCCGCAGCTTTTCGTCGCATGGGGGTTGTCGAACGCAAAGCCCGAGTGCATGAGCGATTCCTTGTAGTCGAGCGTCATGCCGTCGAGGAAGATCATGCTCTTCGGGTCGATGTAGATCTCCACGTCCTCGAAACGGAAGATGTGGTCCGAAGGCCGCGGCCCGGGCTCGTAGCGGAACAAATAGCTCAGGCCCGAGCAGCCGCCGCCCTGGACGCCAAGGCGCAGGCCGCCACCCTGGACCCCTTGCTTGGCGAAGGCCTCGCGGATCTTTTGCACGGCTTTCGGTGTGACGTGGATTTCCGGCATGGCAAAAACTTCCTTGCGCAGCCGGCGCGCCTGCGCGGCGCCCGGCCGCTCCCGATTCCAGCTTACGCCGACTGCGCCGCGCCGGCGTGGGCCGCGGCCTTCTTCTTGTAGTCCTCGATGGCCGCCTTGATGGCGTCCTCGGCGAGCACCGAGCAGTGGATCTTCACCGGCGGCAGGCTGAGTTCGTTCACGATCACCGTATTCTTCAGCTGCATCGCCTCGTCGATCGTCTTGCCCTTGATCAGCTCGGTGGCCAGCGACGAGCTGGCGATGGCCGAGCCGCAGCCGAACGTCTTGAACTTGGCGTCCTCGATGACGCCCGTCTCCGGGTTCACCTTGATTTGCAGCTTCATCACGTCGCCGCATTCCGGAGCGCCCACCAGCCCGGTGCCCACGTTGGGGTCGTTCTTGTCCAGGCTGCCGACGTTGCGCGGGTTGTTGTAATGATCCAGAACTTTCTCGCTGTAGGCCATGGTTTTTTCTTTTCCCCTTCTGCCTGTGAAATTCGTACCGCTTTGCGGGAGCGCGCAGCCTAGTGGGCCGTCCACTCCACCTTGCGAAGGTCGATCCCCTCTTTCACCATCTCGTAGAGGGGCGACAATTCGCGCAACTTCTTCACCACCTCCACCACCTTGCCGATCGTGTAATCGATCTCCTCTTCAGTGGTGAAGCGGCCGAGGCCGAACCGGATGGACGAATGCGCCAGGTCGTCGCCGGCCCCGAGCGCCTTCAGCACGTAGCTCGGCTCGAGCGTCGCCGACGTGCAGGCCGAACCCGAGCTGACGGCGATGTCGTTGACCCCCATCAGCAGGCTCTCGCCCTCGACGTAGGCGAAGCTCATGTTCAGGTTGTGCGGCAGCCGGCGCTCCATGGTGCCGTTGATGTAGACCTCGTCGAGCTGGGCGAGGATGCCGTCCTTCAGCTTGTCGCGCAGCCGCTGGAGCCGGGGCATCTCCTCCGGCATCAGCTGCTGGCAAAGCTCGGCCGCCTTGCCGAAGCCGACGATGCCGGGCACGTTCAGCGTGCCGGAGCGCATGCCGCGCTCGTGGCCGCCGCCGTCGATCTGCGCCACCAGCTGCACGCGCGGGTTCTTGCGCCGCACGTAGAGCGCGCCCACGCCTTTCGGCCCGTACATCTTGTGGGCGCTGAACGACATCAGGTCGATATTGTCGGCGATGACGTCCACCGGGATCTTGCCGGCGGCCTGCGTGCCGTCGGTGTGGAACAGCACGCCCTTCTCGTGGCAGATCTGCCCGATGGCGCGGATGTCCTGGACGGTGCCGATCTCGTTGTTGCCGTACATGATCGAGACGAGAATCGTCTTGTCGGTGATCGAGTCGCGCAACTGGTCGAGGTCAATCAGCCCGTCCGGCCGCACCGGCAGATAGGTGACGCGGAAGCCGCGCTTCTCGAGCCGCTTGCAGGTGTCGAGCACGGACTTGTGCTCAG
>Ga0334722_10005139_pt1 | contig 13320 bp, 13 predicted proteins | sample C3_bottom_MG_FD_207210 | JGI IMG/M metagenome (GOLD analysis project Ga0334722, IMG submission 207210) | Sediment microbial communities from Yellowstone Lake, YNP, Wyoming, USA - C3_bottom | ecosystem: Environmental > Aquatic > Freshwater > Lake > Sediment | place: USA: Wyoming | collected...
GTTTTAAACCAAAAAATAAAGCCCCGAGAAGGGGCTTAGCGATCGAGATGGCGGCGGCAACCCTGGTAAAAGAGGCGAAGGCAGCCGTTCATCTGGTCTCTTTAAAATTCCTAAAATTTACCTTGCCTGGGGCGAGCCTCGTTCACCACCAGTTCCCGCCCGTTCAGAACGTAGCCATTGAGGGCCTGGAGGGCACGCTGGGCATCGGCATCGTCCACCTCGACAAAGCCGAAACCGCGCGAACGGCCGGTTTCCCGTTCCGCGATCACCCGCGCGCTCTTCACCTCAACATGGGCGGAAAAGATGCGCCGTAAATCCTCTTCCGTTGCCGCCCAAGGAAGGTTCCCCACAAAAAGGGTCTTGGTCACCTGTTTCACCTCACTTTCCCAGGAGCTCTATGCAGTTTTTCGCCGGCGCCTCGTCATGATCGCCCGGCTTCTAGATAAAGACGGTGCCTGTAGATGTATTCCCGTACGGGTTCTGGCACCAAATACCGAATGGATAAGCCCAACCGTACGCGTTCACGAATGTCCCGAGAAGAAATGGCCACCGCCGGGACCTGCAGCGTCAAGACCCGTGGCCCAGGCGCATCCCCATTGGCCCTCTGGGGGAAATCCTTTTCTGCGGGCAAGGTATACCCGGGCCGGGTCACGGCGATGACTTGGGACAGGCGCAAGATCTCTTCATAGTGGCGCCAACTTGGTAGTTCCGCCACGGCATCGGCACCGGTAATGAAAAATAACTCCGCCTGGGGATGAAGGTCCCGTAAGCGGCGCAGGGTTTCCACAGTATAGCTGGGCCCGGGCCGGTCGATCTCTAACCGGCTCACTTGAAAAAAGGGGTTATCCTGAGTGGCCAGAAGGGTCATTTGAAAACGATGCTCGGCGGCAATGACCTGGCTTGGGTCTTTGTGGGGGGGATGACCGCTGGGAATAAAAATCACCCGGTCCAGTCCAAAGGCTTCTCTGGCCGCCTCGGCAGCCGCCAGGTGGCCAAAGTGGATCGGGTTAAAAGTGCCGCCCATAATTCCTAAAAAGGTATCAGGCAAAATAAAACACCCCAGAATGAATCAGCGACCAGCTGGCTTAAAACGGTCAACTCTCAAAACGATCAACTGGCGACGGAAAGCTGGAAAGCGCTTTCCAGGTTAAGTCGTTCTTTGACGGCGAAGGAGATAATTCTACGGAGAGGGACGTTTTTCCTGCTAACTCTGGAAAAAATTTTTAACCTTTCCCCGAGGAAAACCGTCCGCCCTTTGAAGATCAAGCAGAAAGTTAACGCCGGGAAGAGCGTTGACTTCTCGGCTGTTTGGGCCCACCAAGACATCTTATTCATCGTTGGAAGGCCGGGCCCTCCCTACTATTGAGGCGTCTGGACATCCTACTCATCGTGATAGTAGGTGAACTCGAACTTCCCGATGCGGATGGTGTCTCCCTCCTGGACCCCCGCTTCCTGTAACGCCCGGTAAACACCCATTTTTTCCAAGCGCCGCTGCAGTCGCTCCAGGGCTTCTTCATTTTCCAGGGGGGTCATCGCCACCAACCTTTCGACCTCTTTCCCCCGCACTAAAAAGCCGTCGGCGACCTTTTCCACTTCCAGTTCTGGTTCAAAAGTGGCCCGGTACAAAACCTCGCCCTCGCGCCAAAGGGGGGCGGGCGGCGCCGCCGGCAGTTCGGCCAAGAGAGCCGCCACCCTCTCCAACAAAGCCGGTATTCCCTCCCCGGTGACGGCCGAAATGGGGTAAAACTCCTGGCCTCGTTCTTCGAAAAACCGGGCCAGGCGCGGCAAATTCTCCCTGGCCGCCGGGAGATCCATCTTGTTCAAGGCCACCACCTGTTTTTTTCGGGCCAGGTCCTCATTGTAGAGAAGAAGCTCGCGGTTGATGGCTTCGTAAGCGGCGCTGGGGTCCTGGCCTTCTCCTCCAGCCGCGTCCAGCATATGGATGAGAAGGCGGGTCCGCTCCACGTGCCGCAAAAAATCATGGCCTAAACCAACGCCGCGGTGAGCTCCCTCAATCAGGCCGGGAATGTCAGCCACGACAAAGCTCTTCCCGCCTGCGGCCACCACGCCCAGGTTGGGCGTGAGGGTAGTAAATGGATAATCGGCGATCTTGGGTCTGGCCGCGCTGACGGCAGCCAGAAAGGTAGACTTTCCCGCGTTGGGCAATCCCACCAGACCGACGTCGGCCATGACTTTCAGTTCCAGGACCACCCACCTTTCTTCTCCCGGTTCCCCTTTTTCGGAAAGGCGCGGGGCCCGGTTGGTGGGAGTGACAAAATGGGCATTGCCCCGGCCGCCCCGTCCCCCGCGGGCAATGACGGCCTGCTGTCCAGGTTCGGTCAAGTCGGCCAGCACTTCTCCCGTGGCCGCATCCCGGACCACCGTCCCTGGTGGGACTTTGATAAAAAGGTCTTCCCCGCGGGCACCGGACATGTTATCGCCGCCGCCGTGACCGCCCCGTTGGGCCTTAAAGTGACGTTGGTAGCGGAAATCCAAAAGGGTCGTCATTCCGGGATCGACGACGAAAATCACGTCGCCTCCCCGACCGCCATCCCCGCCACTGGGGCCCCCTTTGGGAACAAATTTCTCCCGTCGAAAGGCCGTGGCTCCGTTTCCGCCATCACCGGCCTTAACATAGATCTTGGCCTGATCGATAAACAGCGCTCTTCCCTCCTCGGAAACTGCCAGCAACGTTGCCATCCTGGTTCCCCTCGGGCTGTCTACCAGCCCGCTCATATAACGCCCCGCGGTGCCGAACCCTTTTTAAACCTCTGGGGAGAAGGAAAGTGAAAAACCCCGCGCGGCAGCCCGTTTTTGCCAATTTCTCAGCGTCTCTTCGGTCAGGGCGATCCCCACCGACCCAACCCGAATGGCCATGGCCCCCTCCTCCTCGCCCAAAACCAGGCGGATGGTTTTTCCCGCCGCAGCCGGCTGAGCTTGCGCCAAAAGATCCAGCAACAAAGCCCGGATGAACCTGGCCAGACCTTTGGTGGCCAAAAACTCTTCCCGTGTCAGCCGCTCGACGCTGACCTCGATCCTAACCCCCTTGGTCAAGCCGAGGTAGCGTAATTCCAGCAGGTTTACGACCAACTCCCGGTCGCCGTTGAAAAAGACTTGTCTTTCCTTATCATAAATCTCTCGCGTTTCGTGTATGTACGCTATGGCGCGTTCCGGCCGCCCCAGCTGGAGCCAGCCGAGAATGACCTGCAGATGGTTCAAAAAATCGTGCCGCTGCTGCCGGCAGAGTTCCAGACAACGTCCCCAGTGTCCGCGGTCATTGTTTTCGCCTTCCAGCAAAAGGATGAGCCCAAGTCCAAAGATCAGGCTGAAGACGTAGACAAAAAAGGAGGCCCACTCCCGCTCATGTAACAGATAGGCCCAGAGCATGACCCCAAACAGGGCTAAGAGGCGGCGCAAAGCCTTCATGGTGGCCGTCACCTTCACAATGATCTTTGATCTTTGCAGCTCCGCCCACCAGAGTTGCTCTCTGAGCGGTGGGCTTATCCTTCCTATTCTCTTCTACAAAGACCCACCATTTTCCTCTTAGCCTGAGGGCAAATTTCCTGGACCCGAAAAAAATTCCCCCATCTAGCGGGGGATGCGTTTCACTTTAGCGATAAACATTGGTGCCAGGGCCCCGTTTTAGATACCACGGCAAAAATGGTCACGACGCGCCGGTTACAGTTGGCGGTGGACATGAGTGCCACCGGATACCCTCTCCTCCTGCCCCGGCAAGCAACTCAACTTTCAAGAAGCGGCATCGGAAACGGCCGTCACCTTAGCCACCTTTTGGTTTTTGCCTTTGAGTTCAAAACTGACAATGCCATCAATTAAGGCATAAAGGGTGTGGTCCCGGCCCATGCCGACATTGGCCCCCGGGTGAACGCGGGTGCCCCGTTGGCGCACGATAATACTGCCGGCCGACACAAACTGTCCGTCATGGCTTTTGACCCCAAGATACTTGGGGTTGCTGTCCCGACCGTTGCGCGAACTACCAACACCCTTTTTATGGGCAAAAAGCTGCAGGTTCATCATTGCTTTCACCATCCTTCCCTTACGGGTTAAGTTCAATAAAATCCGGATACCCCTTTTGGATATCCTTCAATCCGGCCAACATGGTTTCCAGAACGGCCTGCGCTATTGGCCGGGCGGCAGCCGCCACGACCTCTGGTAAGCGGCAGGAAAGATAACCATCGCGCATCTCCACCACCACCGGCAATTTTAGAACCTCTTTCAGTCCCAAGATCGCCGTTTGCGTCACAGCCGACACAGCCGCACAAACAATGTCCCGTCCATGCTCAGCATAGCCGGCATGTCCCTCGACGGTGAAGCGGCGAATTTCCCCCGACTGGTCCCGTTGGACCTCGATCTTGATCATGACCTCGCCCGCCTTGCTGCCGTCATCAACCGAGGAGGATTTCTTCCACCGTCAGGCGGGTAAAAGGCTGCCGGTGCCCCTGCCGCCGGCGGTAGTTAACTTTGTTCTTATACTTGAAGACCCGAATCTTCGGCCCTTTGCCCTGCTCGACGACTTTGGTCACGACCTTGGCACCGTCCACCAGCGGCGTACCAATGAGGACCTGACCGTCGTCTTTAACCACCGTCAGGACCTGGTCCAATTCCACCCGGTCGCCGGGATTGACGGCGAGTTTCTCCACGTAGAAGGTATCACCGGGTGCCACTTTGTACTGTTTTCCACCCGTGGCCACGATTGCATACATTTGGCTAAACACCCCCAAAGACTCGCCAGAAACAAGGTAGACCGGCAGGCAATGCCGCCGTCTTTTCAAAACCCTTTCTGAGCGGTTTTCGGCCAAAAGCCTACCCACTGATGATAGCATTAAAGTTTTTTACTGTCAATAAACGACTACGGTCCCCAACAACAAGCCACCGGCGGGGGGCTTGCTTTTAGCTGTGCCAACCCCGCTGGCCGCGCAAAGCCTCTTCCGCAGAAGTGGGGGCGGAGAAGAGCACCGCCGGGATCACGGAAAGGAAACAGGTCATGACCCGATTCGACCCGCTCCAAGGCAGTGGCCCCACTAACTTGCCTACCTTTCCGCGTCCTGACTACTTCGGCAATTGTAGTAAGGCTTTAGCCGAGGGTCAATTCCCTTCTTCTACCGTCTCTTCGTCGGGAAAAGGCGGGTTTTCGCCGCCACCCCTCTTTTCTGCCGTCTCCCGGGCCAGTCCGTCCACCAACCGGCCCCGGGCGTAGGTTTTAAAAACGCGCGTGATCTCCACCTTCACCTTTTCGCCCACCCAGCGACCGCCCCCGTCCACGTCAATCACGTACCCCTCCAGGCGGGCAATACCGTTCCAGGGGTTGACGGCGTGTCCTTCTTCAATTCGAAGTTCGAGGATCTCGCCGGGTCGAACGGGAAGGGCCTGGGCCTCGACGTCAGCCCGGGAACCAATGGCTTTCAAGTTCATCGATTCCAGGTGCACCTGGTAGGAACCCTTAATGAAAATGGTCTTGCCCGTCTCCCGTTCCAATTCCCGCAGGTTGCCCCCGCTGGAGCCGATCAACTGGGATGCCACCAGGGGATGAACCTCGACCAACACCGCTTCCTCGCGGGAGTGGCGCAAGATATCCTTGATTTGCCGGCGGACGCGGGCGCTGATGGTTTCCTCAGTCAGCACTCGACCGGTGCCCTGACAATAGGGACAAGGCTTCTGCAGAACAGCAGCCAGACCCTGGCGCACCTTCTTCCGGGTCATTTCCACCAAACCGAGCTGGGTAATGCCCAAAACGACGGCCCGATTCTTGTCGCTCTTTAAGGCCTCTTCCAGGGTCTTTAAGACCTCCCGCCGGTGAGCCGGAACCTCCATGTCAATGAAGTCAACGATGATGATCCCCCCGATGTCGCGAAGACGCAACTGGCGAGCGATCTCGCGGGCCGCCTCCAGGTTGGTTTTGAAGACGGTATCGGCCAGGTTGGTGGTTCCGACGTACTTGCCGGTATTGACGTCAATGACGGTCAAGGCTTCGGTCTGATCGATGACGATATAACCGCCCGACTTGAGCCAGATCTTGTTCTTTAAGGCCTGCTCGATCTCCGTTTCGATGCCGTAAAGGTCAAAGATTCCCCGCTCGCGGCTCTGAAAGAGTTGCACCCGGTCCTTGAGCTCAGGAGAGATGATGTCCAACAACTCTAGAATGCGTTCATACTCATGCCGGGAATCAACGTAAAGATGGTCCACCTCGCTGGTGAAGGAATCGCGAATGACCCGGTACACCAGTCCCAGATCGCGGTGAATCAGGGCCGGTCCCGCGCTGACCCGCGCCCGGCTCTTGATGCGACCCCAAAGCCGGTAAAGAGAGCTTACGTCCTGGGCCAGTTCCTGGTCGGTTTTGCCTTCGGCCACCGTGCGGACAATGAGGCCGTGCCCTTCCGGGCGAATCTTTTCCGCCAGGCGCCGCAGACGGTCGCGCTCCTTTTCGTCACTGATCCGGCGGGAAACACCGATGAAATCGGTGGTCGGCATCAAAACGGTATAACGGCCAGGCAGGGTGATGTGGGTGGTAACCCGCGGGCCTTTGGTGCCAAAAGCATCTTTGACCACCTGGACCATGATTTCCTGACCCGGGCGCAAAAGGTCCTTGATGTTGCGGCGGGGAACGTCAACCACTTCGTCTTCCTCATCTTTTTGGGGCAGCGCATCATCGACATACAAAAAGGCGTTTTTCTCCAGACCGATGTTCACAAAAGCGGCCTGCATGCCCGGAAGAACGTTCTGGACGATTCCCTTATAAATGTTACCAACGATGCGGGCATTGTTGGCCCGCTCAATATAGATCTCCACCAGAAGGCCCTCTTCCAGGAAGGCCACCCTGGTTTCTTCCCCCTCCAGATTGATCAGTATTTCTTTGGACATAGCGTTCTCCTTTAAAACAGGTCCTTAATCCCAAAGAGAGGCCAATTGGCCCTTTTTTTCCGCCCAAAGTTCCCTCCGCCGTATCCACAGGACTTCCAAATGCTTACCGGCAAAAGAATTAAAAGCGGCAAAAAAATCCTCCGGCCGTAAGTTCCCCTGACTACCCGTACGTAAACGCAGAAATACCTCCCGGCCCTCTTCCACGTCTCCTGGTGGTGAGGCTTCACCCCCTTTCCAATCGCCCGCAGCCACGGCGGCGGCCAGACCACCCCGGACAACCTCCGCTGCCAGGATCAAGGGCCTGATGTTGGTAGCTTTTCCCTCCCGCGCTAAAAGAACCTCCTCCTGCTCCAAAAAGGCCGCCAATTCGGCTGCCCGCACTTCGGCCGAAAGGAGGACCAGATAATCGGCCGCCCGCGTCAGCCCGGTTAAAGCCGGTGCAGAGAGCGGGACGCTTCGCGCTTCGAGAATCTGCACACCAGCCGTTAAGGTTTCATTCAAGCGGCTTTGAAATTCTACCGCCTCCACCGGATGATGGAGAAAAAAATCGGCGTATTCGGCCCGGCTTTCCGTACCCACGGCCAGAGCCGCAGCGAAAACCAGCCGGGGGTGGGGATTGAAGCCCTGGGTAAAGGCCACGGGTAAACCGGCTCGGGCTAAAGCCCGTTGCATCAAGCGGGCCAAATCCAGATGGGAAAGGTAAATGGCATCGTCGGTTTTTAGAAAACGCGCTCGGATCCGGTAAAGGGACGCGGCTGGATACGATGCCTCTTTATTACCGGACTCGAAGGGCGCCTGACGGTCTGCCTTTAGCAAGACGCTGTTTTCAACCATAACGCTAAAATCCTTTCTGGCTTCCAATCCTTCTGGCAGGTCAATCCCTACTTGCCACCGAAGGTCCCGGTCAGGCGCAGGTCCACTCCCAGGTTACCGCAAACGGCGCAGCCGGTGCAGCGACCCAGCCGGCACTCTGGCGTGGGCTGAGCCCGCAGAGCCCTTTCCCGCTCCAGCCAGAGGAAGGAGCGACTGAGACCGGCATCCAGATGATCCCACGGGAAGATCTCGTCTTTTTCCCGCTGCCGGTAAGCGTAAAAGGCGGGGTCCAGACGCAGTTCGGCGAAAACCCGCAACCACCGGCCAAAATCGAACTGGTCGGACCAGGAATCAAAACGCGCTCCCAATTCCCAGGCCCGCCGCAAGGCCGGGGCCAGACGCCGGTCCCCGCGCGAAAAAACGGCTTCGATGAAGCTCAACTCCGGGTCATGCCAGTTGTACTCAATCCGCCGGTCCTTCAGCCAACGCTTCAAGAGCCCTTGCCGTTGCCGCAGCTCTTCTAACGACGCCTGGGGCTCCCACTGAAAAGGTGTGTGGGCTTTGGGAACAAAAGAGGAGGTACTGATCACCAGGTGGGGACGTTCCCGGCGTCTCAGCTCGTCCCAAACGCGGAGGATGGCCCGGGCCAGCTCGGCGATACCGGCCACGTCTTCTTCGGTTTCCGTCGGCAGCCCGATCATAAAGTAGAGCTTGAGCTCTTTCCACCCGGCTAAAAAAGCCGCCCGGACCGTCTCCAGGATGTCCGCCTCCGTTACTCCTTTGTTGATGACGTCGCGGAGACGCTGCGTGCCGGCCTCTGGAGCAAAGGTCAAGCCCGCCTTCCGGACGCGCTGGACCTCCCGCGCCAGGCCAACGGAAAAGCTGTCAACCCGAAGGGAAGGAAGGGAGATCCCCACCCCCGCCGCGGCAAATTCTTCGGCCACCTGATGGGCGACGGCCCCGATGTGCGTATAGTCACTGCTGCTGAGGGAGGTCAGAGAGACTTCGTGATACCCCGTCTGACGCAGGGCCTGGCGCGTCAGATCGAGGACCTTCTCCGGCGAGCGTTCCCGAACCGGCCGGTAGATCATCCCGGCACTGCAAAAACGGCAACCCCTGGTACAGCCCCGGAAAAGCTCCGTCATGACCCGGTCGTGCACCACATCCAAAAAAGGAACGATGGGCCGGGTGGGATAGTCCAGGACGTCCAGATCGGCGATGACCCGTTTGGAGATCCGGCGAGGCGCTTCTGGCACCAGAGGTTCAATGGCCGCCACCCGCCCGTCTTCCTCGTAATGAACCGCGTAAAAAGAAGGAATATAGATACCGCCAATCCCGGCTGCCCGGCGCAAAAACTCCCGCCGCCCGCCCCGCTTTCCCTCCTTCAGTTTCCAATCCCGGTAGAGATCGAGAAGCTCATGGATGACCTCCTCGCCCTCCCCCAAGACCACCAAATCCAAGAAGGGGGCCAGGGGCTCCGGGTTGAACGCGCAGGGACCGCCGGCAATCACAAAAGGGTCGTCCGGCCCCCGGGCGGCACTCTCGAGGGGGATGCCGGCCAGATCCAGCATATTCAAGAGGTTGGTGTAGGTCATCTCATACTGGAGGGTAAAACCGACAAAATCGAATTCCCGGATGGGGCGCCAACTCTCCAGCGCCCAGAGGGCTATCTTCTTTTCCCGCATCCTGGCTTCCATGTCGACCCAGGGGGCAAAGACCCGCTCGGCCAAGGCGTCCTCGCGCCGGTTGATTTCGTGGTACATGATCTTGCTCCCCAGATGCGACATGCCCACTTCGTAAACGTCGGGAAAAGCCCAGGCAAACTTGACCGGGATCTGCTCGTGGTCCTTATGGATGGAATTCCATTCCGTTCCCAGGTAACGGGCCGGTTTGGCTACCGACATTAAAAGTTGCCGCTTGCTGATGACGTCCAAAGTAAACCTCCGTTAGCTATTCCAGAATAAAGGCCCGTCGGGGAGGCGGTCATGGCCGGTCTCAATGCCGCCGCGGAGACCAACCCGGGCGGGAAGGTGAATCACGGTGGAGCTGGCCAGGCCGGGCTGGACGAGCTGCAGGATGCCGCCGGACTGCCCGAAGGAGACAGCCAGCACAGGCGACCGGCGCCGGAGCGCGCCTCAAACACCACCGCCCCAAGTTGAGGATCCCTCCGGTGAAAAGGCTCCAAAAAACAAACCTCCCGGTGGTATCTTCTCCCCTAAATTATAACCAAATGATGGGGTCGACACAACGTTAGCCCTCTTTGCGGTAGGACTTTGCCCAAGGCAAGGCGAATACTAAGTGGGTAGACCGCCAACGCCCGCTCCCGAAAGGCTAAGGCCTCATCCGCGCGGTGCCTGACGAAAGACCGCCGTCGCGAGGTCAAGAGCCTGTCGCCGCAGGTAGGCGGCCGGCCGGCACAAACGGAGGCCGTTTACTTCAGTGACTTGGGCGAATTAAAGCAAAAGGCTACAATAGATGGCGACACCTGCTCAGGCAAATGCTGGTCATTTTCAGGAAGATGCCCATGCTGCCAGGACGTCCCAAGCCTGACGATGTTGTCAAGACGGCCTCAAGGTCAAACAAGGAGGAATTGCTCATGGATCTCGCCTTAGAACCACAACGGTGGCACCGAGAAGCCATCGTCATCGATGCCCACTGCGACACCCTCTTACCGCTAAGCCGCGGCCAAAAGACCCTTACTGAACGCTCCGCCGTCGGACATATCGACCTCCCCCGCCTGCGGGATGGAGGGGTCAAAGTCCAGTTTTTTGCCGCCTACATCGAGCCGGAATACAAGCCAGAGCGTGCCCTCAAGCGGGTTCTCCAACTTTTTGACGTCTTTTTCCTCCAGTTGGAAGCAGCCGCTCCTGAACTGGTCCTGGCCACTTCCGCCGCGGACATCGAAAAAGCCGTGGCCGCTGGACAGGTGGCGGCCCTTTTGTCCATTGAAGGTGGAGAGGCCCTGCAAGGCGACCTGGGGGTTTTGCGCCTGCTTTACCGGATGGGGGTGCGCAGCCTTGGATTGACCTGGAACCAGAGAAACGATCTGGCCGACGGCGTGGGCGAGGGACGGACCCGCGGCGGCCTGACGGAATTGGGAAGACGGGTGGTCCAGGAGATGAATCGTCTCGGAATGCTGGTGGATGTGGCCCATCTGGCCGAGGCCGGCTTCTGGGACGTTTGTGAGGTGGCGGAAAAACCCTTCATCGCCAGCCATGCCAATGCCTATAGTCTTTGTCCGCATCCCCGGAACCTAAAAGACGAACAGATCAAAGCCCTGGCTGAAAAGGGAGGCGTCATGGGAATCACCTTCGCCGCCGGTTTCGTCGATGTCGACGAAAACAAAAGGAATTTAAGCCGGGTCCTTGACCACATTGAGCACGTGGTCAACCTGGTTGGTCCCGACCATGTCGGCTTGGGCTCCGATTTTGACGGGACGCGCCAGGTGGCCGCCGGTCTGGAAGACGTTACGCAGCTCCCAGCCTTAACCCAGGGGCTTTGGGAGAGGGGTTTTAAGCGGGAAGATATCGAGAAGATCCTGGGCGGCAATTTTCTACGCGTAATCAAAGAGGTACTGGGTAGGTAGCCAGGAGCCACTCGGCGGGTTCATCCCGATCCCGAGGTTGACGAGCTACCGCAACCTGGAATAGTTGGAGCAAGCGCCAGCACCCCGCTGGCTCAGGGGAACCCGCTGCTGGCAAGCAGGTCTGGGACGCGGGCGGCACTTACGTGGGTGACCGTCACCGTTTCACCCATCCCCGCTTCATTCCTACCCTTAAAATAAGTGTATCCTGGCCGGGTGTTGTCCCGGCTCACTCCGGTGCTCCGCGTCGACCGCACCACGGCTCGCTGCGGGCGAAACCGGGCCGCCTTCAACTCGCCGTCCTGGCTCGATGAGGGCGGGCGCGGACCTCCTTGTCCGCGCCCCCGGTTTCGCCTCCTCGCTTCGCCGGGTGCCGTTACCGGCGCTCCGCAAGTCGTTCGCCTGGGACAATCACCCGGCCTTAACCGTTTTCATCCCCTGCTGGTGCCGCTTGCGGCATGGGAGTCTACCCCAAACCTAGCGCTTGTCTTTACGACTGATGTCCTTCATGGTTACCTCGGGGCCGTAGCGGAAGAGGGCTTCCAGGAGTTCCTTTTCGGGCAAAGAGCTTTGCGGTTGCAGCTCTTCGTTAACGGTCAGAACGAGATGGTATTTATGGGGGGCAAAACGGCGTAAGACCTCGCGCAGCGGAAGATTCTCCAAAGCCACCAGTTCAACAGCTGGTAAGACCCCTTCCGACTGGATCAGCTCCCCTTTCTCCATAAGCTGTCGCATGATGACGAACATGGTCTCCCTCTTCTCGCGGCCGGCCGCCAGAAAGAGGAACCCCCCTAAGATGAAAAGGTTCGGCCAAAAAGAACCCAGGAGACCAGCCAAGAGACCGACCAACAGAAGGAGTAAGGCGACTATCCTGCCCGTCAGCACCAGCCGGACACTGGCCTGCTGAAACCCCACCCGGCGGGCCAGGTGAGCCCGCCAGAGCCTCCCCCCGTCCAAAGGCAAGGCGGGCAAAAGGTTAAACAGGCCCAAGACGAGGTTGGTCTCGAGGAAAAGGCCGCCCAGTTCGGCGTTTTGCCCCCAGCCGGTAAAATGGAACAGAGCGGCCAGGGCAAAATTGGCCAAAGGGCCGGCCATGGCCAGGGTCGATTCCACATAAGGGTCATTTTCCACCAGGTCTTCGAGGCGCGCGACGCCGCCGAAGGGTAGCAGTTCCACCTCGGAAACCCGGAGGTCAAAACTCCGGATCACCACCAGGTGGGCCAATTCGTGGGCGATGAGACTGAGGAGGACTACGGCCAGGTAAGAACCCAGTCCCAGCCAGATATAGACGCCCAGGAGAAAAAGAAAAAGCGGGTTCAAGATCAACTTGAGGCCAAAAAAACGGCCCAGGACCATGGATTACCACCTACTGCCCAAATTCCCGGGCCAAAAGTTAAGAAAGAGCCGGTATCGGCTGCCCCCTGCCGTCAATGCCTTGCTCTTGCCCAGGCGCTGAGCGAGAGGCAGGAAAGGTCAGCCCAGGTTCATTGACCCATCGAGGGAAGAAGAGGCCGGGGATCGATGGACTTGCCGTTTTCCCGTACTTCAAAATGAAGGTGATAGCTGGTCGCGTTTCCCGTCTTTCCGACCCGGGCGATGATGTCCCCCTGCTTCACTTTGTCCTTCTCTCGCACCAGGATCTCCGCGCAGTGGGCGTAAAGGGTCTGCAGGCCACTCCCGTGATCCAAAACCACCGTTCGCCCGTAAAATTCGTTGTCGCGGACCAGAAGGACCGTCCCACTCAGGGCGGCCTTGATGGCGGTCCCCTGGGGTGCCTCAATATCAAGACCCTCGTGCAGTTTCTCCTGTTTGGTCGCTGGATCTACTCGCCAGCCATAGGTAGAGGTGATCTTCCCACTGACGGGCCAGATCATCTTTTCCCGGGAGGCTACCTGGGCTTCTCGCCGAAAGAACTGCCCGACCAGGGGCAGATCCTCCGCCTTCATCGCCTGCAGGGAAGGAACCTGCCGGAAGACGCTGACGAAATCGTAATCCCGCGTCACAGCAGCCGTAATCATTCGCCCCATGTTTCGCGCCAAACCAAACGG
>Ga0334722_10005140_pt1 | contig 13318 bp, 11 predicted proteins | sample C3_bottom_MG_FD_207210 | JGI IMG/M metagenome (GOLD analysis project Ga0334722, IMG submission 207210) | Sediment microbial communities from Yellowstone Lake, YNP, Wyoming, USA - C3_bottom | ecosystem: Environmental > Aquatic > Freshwater > Lake > Sediment | place: USA: Wyoming | collected...
CGCAGAACCTTGAGCTTGTACGCCGCCGGAAACCGCCGTCGCGTCGCCTTCGCCACGACCTCGACCCCCCGGGACCGATCTTCCAGAACCACTGCGGAACCAGTCGAATTCATCCTACAATCCTCTCTCGCCCTGCTCAGTAAACTTCATACAGTCAAATGTCTCACGCATGTTGACACGGAGGGGTTGCCGTTCAAGATCCTCACGATCCGGACGCGGAGAGGGACGCCGCCTGATGACCCCTCATACACAACATTTGACAATTACTCCGCGATTGAGCCCATAATGTCTAGGGAACAGGGAGGTGGTAGACTGTTCGATATGCTGTGGGACGACGACCGGGCGGCACGCCTTGGATGGGAAAGCGCATGACGGAGAGACCTGAGGAGGGATGGGGGCACCTCGGGTCGTTGCTCGAGCGCCTGAGCGACGGCGTGGCCTTGTACCGCGGCGGTGCGGTGGTCCGTGCGAACGAAGCGTTCGTCAAGGCGGCGGGTACGGGCCCTCCTCCCATCGAAATCACCCTTCCGTCTCTTCTCGATAAGCTCGGGTTTGACCCCGGAACAAAGGGAGAAGGGGGGTCTTTCTCCTCCCCCCGGTACCGTTTCCGTTCCTTCCCCGTCGAGGGGGACGAAGAAGGCGGTCTCCTCCTCGTACTTCACCATCGCGACTTGCTGAGCGCTATCGACGAGAGGTTCGCGAACAACCCGTACGTCGAGGAGTGCCTGAGGTTCTTGCTGCATAACCCGTACGAGGGGATGAACATCGTGGACCGCGAGGGGCGGATCGTCTACATGAGTCCGGCGCACGAGAAGTTTTTCGGATTTCCCCCCGGGGGGGTGGTCGGTCGACACGTCAAGGACGTCATCGAGAATACCCGGCTCCACATCGTATCGCGGACGGGCATCGCCGAGGTGGGGAAGACCCAGATGATGAAGGGCCACGAGCGGATCGTCGTTCGGATTCCCCTCCGCCGCGACGGTGAGGTCGTCGGGGCGATCGGAAAGGTGATGTTCAAGGACCTTCACCAGCTGAAGCTCATGGCCAGGGAGCTTGAGATTCTCCAGGAGAAGATCGCCGGCTTCAAGGAGAAGCTCGGGGACGTCTACGCCACCAAATACTCTCTTGCGGACATCGTGGGTGAGAGCCCGGCGGTTCGGGAGGTCAAGACGCTCGTTCGCGAGGCCGCCCGGACCCGTCTTCCGGTTTTGATTACAGGGGAGAGCGGGACGGGGAAGGAGCTGATCGCCCAGGCGATCCATGCGGAAGGGAGCCAACGGGAACCGTTCATCCCCGTCAACTGCTCGGCCATCCCGGAGTCGTTGGTGGAGAGCGAGCTGTTCGGGTATGAGAAGGGGGCGTTCACGGGGGCGGAGCGGACGGGGCGGATCGGGAAGTTCGAGCTGGGGGAGGGGGGCACGGTTTTCCTCGACGAGATCGGGGACATGCCGTTGGCAAGCCAGACGAAGCTCCTGCGGGTCCTCCAGGAGGGGGAGATTCAGCGGGTGGGCGGGATGCGCTCCATCCGTGTGAACTTTCGCCTCATCACAGCGACCAATCGGGATCTGAAGTCGCTCTTGGCCGAGAGCCGGTTTCGGGAGGACCTCTACTATCGCATCAACGCTATCCACATCCACGTCCCTCCCCTGCGAGAGCACCCCGAGGATATCCCTCTGCTGATCGCTCATGTGGTTTCCCGGTTCCCGGAGAAGTTAAGGGTGGCCCCGAAGGGAATCCACCAGGACGCCAAGACACTTCTCTCCGCGTATGGGTGGCCGGGAAACGTCCGGGAACTGATCAACGTTATGGAGTGGTCCGGGAATCTGGCTGGAGGCGGGGAGATCCTACCGGAGCACCTCCCGCCCCACATCATCCAAACGACGATCGGCGGTGGATTCCTCCAAGGGAAGGAGGCGTGCGGACTGTTGCGGGAGGTTGTCCGGCAGGCGGAGGAGAATGCGATCGCCCAATCCCTTCGCTTGTCCGAGGGGAATCATGTCAAGGCCGCGAAAATGCTTGGAATTCACAGGTCGGAACTCTATCGAAAATTGCCGAAGGACTGGAAGAGGGTTAAGCCGTAATGTCTCTTTAATGATACATGTCTAAGATTCAGGACGATATTATTTTTAATATTAAACTGTAAAGTTCCTCGGATTCAAAACAATCCATCCCTCAATCGTCTCTCCATAAGGACATCCGCTTTTCTTCCTGCGAAACCTTATCACCCCGCATCCGCGATGGTTCGACCCTCGCGGAACAAATGAACATATTGTTTTAAAAAGGTATTCACGACTTGCGATATTCCTGTTCGAAGGGTTTCGCAGCGCTGGCACGTCTTTTGTTCTTTCGGATATCGTATCGAGTTATTTCCACGGGAGATGCCGTTTGATGGTTGACAGACACCGGATCGCGAAGAGATTAATGTTTTCCGAGCGCGGGATCTCCGGGAAGGGCGGTATCCCCCAACCTGATCCGGCCGACCGGTGGTTCTCCCGGCTGTCGGTGTTCGCCCCTGTGATCGTTTTCGATGGAGCCATTTCGAACAGCTTGGGGGAGTCGGTTCCCGCCGGTTGCGGGATCGGGAAGGTGTGCCGCCGCCTCGCCGACGTCCAGAAAGAGTGGGCGGAACTGGAGTCATACGATTACCCCTGGTTCGTCATCGAGCCGCGCTCCATGAACGGGGGGGGGATCGACGAGGTATGCCGAACGATCCTGTCCGCCGCTTCGTACACCGATAACATCGAGATCGTGATCCCCTTCGAGTCGCCGGTACGGCCAAGGGGGATGGAACGGTCTCTGCTGGCCGAGGTCGGATCGCTCCCCGTCAAGGTTGTATGCATTCGGGACGTGTCCGGGGGGTATTCCCCCGGCGAGTGGGTTTCGACCCTTAACATGTTCCTTGCGGCTTTGCCGGACCGTGGGACGATCGAGTTCGGGATCTTCCCCAGCGACGCACACGGCCTGGCCGCGGCGAACGCGTTGGAGGCGTTCCGCCTCGGGTTCCGGCGGTTCGAGGGAAGTTTCCGCGAAGGATCCTCTGGATTTCTGGACCTCGCACGATTCGCCAGCCTGATCCGGGAGATCGCGGAAGAGGCCGGGCGATGACGAAGCTGTCGCTCCTCTTTTCGCTCATGACCGTTCAGGTGGTGCTGAACGGGATCCTCCAGGGGCTGGTCCTGGCCCTCCTTGGCATCGGGTTCAACATCATCTTCGGCGTGATGAAGTTCGCCAATTTTGCCCACGGCGCGATCTGCGTCCTGGGGATGTACCTCGTGTTCCTCCTCTCCGGCCGGTTTGGCGTTCCTCCCTTCCTGGCAGGGATACTGGTCATCGTCGTTCTGTTCTCCGGCGGGTACCTTTTCGAGCGGTTCGTCCTGTCTGGCTGGATGGACCGGGCGGACGAGGAGATGCCGATGGTCCTCTCGGTGGGACTTCTCATCTTCATCGAGAACGTCGTCCTCCTTGCATTCGGCGCCGACTCCCACCTGATCGATGTCCCTCTGATGAAGCGGGCGGTGGTATTGGGGCCCATGTACTTCCGCTCTTCCGTCTTCGTCGCCGCCGCCGCCACGCTCGTCGTCTTCATCTTCGGCTACCTCCTTCTGATGAAGACTCGCTTCGGTGCCCGGATCCGGGCGGTGGCCGACAACAAGACCGGAGCGCGGATCGTGGGAATCCGGATCGTACGGGTCAACGCCATGGCCTTCGGCATCAGCGTGGCGTTTGCCGGGATCGCCGGCACCTGCCTATCGATGATGGAGCCTTTTACCCCGTTCCGCGGGCTCGGACTGACGCTTGTGTCATTCGTGATCGTGGTCATCGGGGGGATGGGGAGCATTGTCGGGTCTCTTCTGGGTGGTCTTCTCGTGGGGGTGCTCAACTCCCTGGGGCAGTACATGGTGTCAGAATCAATGAGTCTCCTCGTGGGGTACGTCTTCCTCTTTGCCACCCTTCTCCTCCGTCCGGAGGGACTCCTCGGAAAAGGGAAAGGAAAATGACCGGGCGGATGATGGGGAGAAAGAAGTGGGCAGGGTTCGGCGCTGGACTGCTCGCCCTGCTCCTCCTCCCTTTGCTCCTCAGCGAAAGTCATCAAAGCACCGTTATCACGTGCCTCCTCTACATCTACCTCGGGTCGGCATGGAACATCATCGGAGGGCTGGGGAAGCAGATATCGTTCGGGCACGCGGCGTTCTTCGGAGTGGGGGCATATACCTCTACCATCCTTATGTTGGAGATCGGCGTCTCCCCCTGGATCGGCATGATTGCCGGCGGAGGTGTCGCCGCGGTGGCCGCCATCCTGCTGGGCGTTCTCTGCTTCCGGTTCCGCCTCGGGGGGGTTTACTTCTCCATAGCAACGCTTGTGTTCGCAGAAATCTTCCGCATTCTGGCGATAAACGCGGAATTCCTGAGGAAATATTCCGACGTCGCAGGGGGATTGGGGATCACGATCCCGTTCCGTAGCGACCCATGGAACTATCAGTTCGCCGGCAATCTTCCGTACTACTACATCATCCTCGCCCTCTCCGCCGGCGCCATCCTCAGCGGGGCCGCGGTTCGGGGTTCCCGGCTCGGATACTCGCTCCGCGCGCTCGGGGACTCGGACGAATCGGCGGTTGCGTTAGGTGTCCATCCGGGGAAAGTAAAAATCGCCGCGCTGGCCCTCAGCGCGTTTCTGGTGGCTCTGGCGGGTACATTCCAGTTCCAGTTTATCCGATATCTCGATCCGAACCAGAGTTTTTCCCTTCATTTGAGCATCATCATGGTGTTTGTGTGCCTGATCGGCGGTTTCGGGGAGACATTCGGGGTGGTCGTGGGGGCGATCTTCATCGTCGTGGTACGGGAAACCATTACCTCGTTAACCTCCCTGATGGGCGGGATGAACGCCGGAGCGGTCTCCGAGGCCATCTACGGGGCGTGCCTCATGGCGGTGGCCTATTTCTTCCCGAACGGGATCGTCAGCTACGCACGCGCCAGGATCGGCCGGGCGAAGAGAATGCGCATCACGGCGGCGGGAACATGTTGAGGGTGGAAGGCGTGAACAAGTCGTTCGGGGGATTGAAGGCGTTGAGCGACGTCTCCTTTTCGGTCGAGGAGGGGAGCGTTCTCGGGCTGATCGGTCCGAACGGGGCGGGGAAGACCACGCTCCTCAACGTTATAGGCGGGGTGTTCCCGCCGGAAAGAGGAGTTGTGACATTTCGGGGGAAGAGGATCAGCGGACGGCCCACCTACGAGGTATCCCGGATGGGAATCGCGCGGACGTTCCAGATTCCCAAGCCGTTCCGGGGAATGACCATCGCGGAGAACGTTTACGTGGGAACCTTCGTCCGTGCCGACGGAAGGCCTCCCGCGGAGGTGGTGTCGGAGGTCCTCGACTTCCTTGATATGTCGGGCGACGCCGAAAAGTTTCCGAAGACGTTCTCGGTGGCCGCCCGCAAGAGGCTCGACCTCGCCAAAGCGTTGGCCATGAATCCACGGCTGCTCCTTCTCGACGAGGTGATGGGCGGCCTGAACCAGAAGGAAACGCAAGACATGATCGAGCTGATCCGGAAGATCTCGGCGTCTGGAGTCACGATCATCATGGTGGAGCACATCATGAAGGCGATTCTGGCCCTTTCCCACCGGATCGTCGTCCTGAATTTCGGCGTGAAGATCGCGGAGGGTTCCCCTGCCGCGGTGATGGAGGACCAGAAGGTGATCGACGCGTATCTCGGTTGGGAGGACGAGGATGACTGACCGTGCACTCCTCCTCTCCGTCACCGGCGTCAGCGTCTACCACGGGGACATGCAGGCCCTCGACAAGGTTTCCATCCACATCGGGGAAGGGGAGATCGTCTCGATCATCGGGGCGAACGGCGCGGGGAAAACGACCCTGGTCAAGAGCCTCGTCGGCATCCTCTCCTTGCGGGAGGGGGACGTCCGGCTGCGTGGGGAGTCGATCGTGGGGGCGTCCACCGCGGACATCAACGCCCTCGGAATGGTCCTGATCCCGGAAGGGCGGGAGATCTTCCCTTCCCTGACGGTTCTGGAAAACCTGATGCTTGGTGCCGAGACGAAAGAGTGCGAGAAGCGGGCGCAGGAAACGGTGCGTCGCTGCTTCGACCTCTTTCCCATCCTCAAGACGCGGAAGAGCCAGATAGCGGGGACACTCTCCGGGGGGGAGCAGCAGATGCTCGCCATTGGGCGGGGGCTGATGGCCTTACCGAAGGTGCTCCTCCTCGATGAGCCGTCCCTCGGTCTTTCCCCGATTCTCACCCGGGAAATATTCCGCCTGGTCGGCAGTCTCAACAGCGACGGCGTCGCGGTGCTGCTCTCCGAACAGAATACCCGGCAGTCAGTGCGGATATCGAATCGTGCCTACGTCATGGAAAACGGGAGGATCGTCATGGAAGGGAGGGGGGAGGAACTGCTCCGGAACGCGCACGTGCGGGAAGCGTATCTCGGTTTCTAGTCACAAACCAGGGGGGAGAGAAAAATGGAACGGAAGAGCAGGGCAGGGAAGAGAAGCGGAAGCGTGGTGCAGGGGACGGTGTGGGCGATGGTCGTTGCCGTGACGCTGGCATTGACGCCGGGGGCGGGGCGCGCGGCGAAGGCGCCGAAGGAGATCCCGGTGGGGGTGGTGATGCCGACGACGGGTCTTGGTGCCGAATGGGGGCGCATGGGAATCAAGTGCATCAACTACGTCTTCGACCAGGTGAACGCAAGTGGCGGCATCAAGTCTCTCGGCGGGGCGAAGCTAAAGCTATATGTGGCGGACACCAAAGGGACGCCCGAAGGGGCCCGGGAAGAGATGGAGAAGATGATCGTGTCCCGTCGGCCGGTGGCGGTGTTCGGTTCCTCAGCCTCGGCGCAAACGCTGACGTCGAGCATCATTTCGGACAAGTACGGCATCCCGCAGTTCACTGCGTCGCAGTCCGACGTCATCACCAAGCGAGGGCTCAAATGGATCTTCCAGATAGCCCCGGTGACCGACTTGTACTCCGATACCTGCATAAACTTCTACGCTTACATGGTCAAGAAGACGGGCGTGAAGCCGAGGAAAGCCGCGATTATCGGCGAGGACTCCGCCTACGGCCAGTCCAACATCAACCTCTTCAAAAAGAAGGTGTCGACCCAAGGGCTTCAGATTGTCGACGTGGCGGCCTATCACGGCGGGCAGCGCGATTTCGGGCCGACCATCTCTCGCTGGAAGGCGTTGGGTGTCGACGTTGTGTTTGCCGCGATGTTCGCTTCTGACGGGATCCAGTTTACACGCGACATGAAGACCCTGAACTTCAAGCCGCTGGCGATCATCCATTCCTCCGGGGCGCCGTACACGGCCGAATTTCTGAACAACCTGAAGGGGACGGCGAACAACACGCTGGACGCCGTCGTCTTCTCGTCGGGCCTCGGGAATAAGTTCCCGAGCGTCAAGAAGGTCATCGACGGGTTCATCAAGAAGAACGGCGTCCCCATCGACGACTACGGCGCCTCCGTATTGGAGGGGGCGGGTGTGTTCGTGGACGCCCTCGAGACGGCGAAGTCGACGGACCCGGCGAAGCTGAGGAAAGCCATCCTGGCGACGAAGCACAGCATCGGCGAGAAAAAGTTTGCCATCATCCCCAACGGTGTCCAGTTCTCCCCGGATGGGCGGAACATAGCGGCAATGCCGCTCATGATGCAGATCTTGAAAGAGAGGCAGGAAGTGGTCTTCCCGGAATCGCTCCAGACCGCGGCTCCCATCTGGCCGTTCCCGGGCTGGAACTGACCGGTTGCCGGGTTTCCAACGACCGAACGAGCATATGCACGAGAGGGGAATATGTCTGACCGGATGCCTTTGAGCGGGGTGAAAGTGTTGGACGTGACGGGATCGGTGGCGGGTCCCTACTGCAGCCTACTGCTCGCCGACATGGGTGCGGACGTGATCAAGGTGGAGCCCCCCGGGGCGGGGGACGACGCCCGCCACTGGGGGCCCCCCTTCCTGAACGGCGAAAGCGCATGGTACCTGTCGCTCAACCGGCGCAAGAAAAGCGTCACGCTGGATTTTACCCGACAGAAGGGGAAGGAACTCCTCCTCGCCCTTGCGCGGGAGAGCGACGTCTTTCTGACGAACCTGCGGCCGCAGGTTCTCGAACGCCACGGACTGACGTACAAGGACGTTGGCGGTATCAATCCCTCCATCGTTTATTGTGGGCTGACCGGTTACGGTTTCACCGGGCCCTATCGTGAGCGGGCCGCCTACGACCTGATCGCGGAGGGGATGGGCGGGATCATGAGTGTGACGGGGGAGGCGGGCGGGCGGCCGCAAAAGGTGGGTACCCCGGCCGCAGACATGTCGGCGGGGACCTACGCCGCCTTTGCCATCGTTTCCTCGCTATACCGGAAAAGAGCGACGGGGGAGGGGGAGTTCATCGACGTCTCCCTCCTGGACGGACAGATCGCCTTCCAGACGCCGCGGTTCGTGAGTTTTCTGATCTCCGGGGATGTCCCGGGCCGCACCGGAGCTACCGATTCCGTGATCGCCATCTACCAGGCATTCCGGACGCTCGACGGGGAGATCACGCTCGGGATAGGAAACGACGCGACCTGGAGGAGGTTATGCGAAGCGCTCGACATGCCCGAATTGGCGGAGAGGGCGGAGTACGCGACCAACAACAAGCGAAGGGAACGGCGGGAGGAACTGGTCGGGATCCTCTCGCCGTGCCTCTCCGGAAAGAAGACCGACGAACTCCTCGACCTCCTGGTACGCTGGAGCGTGCCGTGCGGTCCCATCTACACGTTCGACCGCGTGGTGGGAGATCCGCATGTTCGGGAGCGCGGGATGGTGATGACGATACCGATGCCGGGGGTCGGGGATGTTCCCCAGATCGCCCCCCCCTGGAAGCTGGGGCAAGGCCCCGGCGATCCCCCTGACCCGCCGCCGCGCCTGGGGGAGCATAACGAAGAAGTCCTGTGCGGGCAGCTTGGGATACGGAAGGAGGAACTGCGGGAACTTTCCGCGGCGGGGATCATCGGCGACGATTCCAGACAATCGTGAGGGAGAAGACGATGGCATACGAAGACATTCTGGTAAAGAAAACGGACGGGGAGTGCCGGATCACCATCAACCGGCCCGACAAGGGGAACATGTTCTGCGAGAAGACGCTGTTGGAGCTCATCGATGTTTTTTCGTCGACCCGTTCCGACAAAGAGACGCGGGTGATCGTGCTGACGGGGGCGGGGGACCGGTTTTTTTGCATCGGCGGCGAGAAGGAGGAGTTCTCGGGATACCATTACGGTAGCGCCCTCCCCGTAGTCGATCTGTACAACCTCATCGACTCCTCCCCGAAACCGGTGATCGCGGCGGTGAACGGGTTCGCCGTGGGCGGAGGGAACGTGCTGGCCCTGGTATGCGACTTCACCGTCGCGTCCGAGGCGGCTGTCTTCCGCCAGGTCGGCCCGTCGATGGGGAGCTACGACGCGGGATACGGGACCTGGTTCCTGGAGGATGCCGTAGGCCGGAAGAAGGCGAAGGAGATCTGGATGCTCAACCGGAAGATCCCGGCCGCGGAGGCGCTCCGCCTGGGGCTGGTCAACGAGGTGGTCCCGCCGTCCGAACTCGCCGCGACGGTGCAGCGGTGGTGCGACGAGCTGAAGGCCCGCGGGCCCCAGGCCCTCGCCGCCCTGAAGGCGTCGTTCTATGCCCGCCACAACGGAGTGCTGGGGTTGTCCCGCCTGGCCCACGACCAACTCGCTCAATACTACTACAGGACGGAAGAAGCGAAAGAGATGGGGAAATCGTTCGCGGAAAAGAGGCCCCCCGACCTCTCGAAGTTCTACAAGTAGGGCACGGGAACGGAAACGACGGAGATGGCGGGAGAGATCACATGCAGATTATGACGCTGCATCGGAAAGAGCAGTTCGACGAGTATTACCGGAAAGGGTACTGGAAGGAGGATACTTACGCCTCCCTGCTTGCCCGCAATGCGCAGCAATGGCCCGACAGGGAGGCTCTCTACGACGGTCGACGCCGGTATTCCTTCCGGGAATTCGATCGGTTGACGGACCGTCTTGCGCTGCGGATCCTCCGCTCGGGAGTCCGGAAGGGCGACGTGGTGTCCCTCCTCCTGCCCAGCAGCACCGAGTCCGTCATGACCTATGTCGCCTGCGGGAAAGTGGGGGCCGTAGCGAATACGTCCCTCAACCTGAGGTTCCGGGAACGGGAGATCGTGAACTGTTTGAACAAGGTGCGGACGAAGGTTATCGTCGTAATCGCTGCCTACCGGGACGCGAACTTCGTGGAGATCCTGTCCCGGGTCGTCGGGGAACTTCCCCATCTTGAGAGGATCATTCTCGTCGGCGAGCCGCCGGCGTCTGTCCCACCCGCCCTGGAGGGCAAATGCGCTTCATGGAACGAGTGGATGGCCGACCCCGTGGAGAACGAGGTAATGCCGGGATTTTTTTCCACCTACCCGGAACGGGGGCTGGCGGACGATATCAATTACTTCGGGTTAACGTCCGGGACGACAGGTGACCCAAAGGTCGTGATGCACACGCCCAACTCGATCCTGGCGAACGCCCGTGGAATGACCTCGGACTGGGGGATCACAGATAAGGACATCATATTTTCGATCAGTCCCTTCTATCACCATATCGCACTCGTGGCGTTCGCCCAGGCGGTCCTCGTCGGGGCGCGCCTCGTCCTGATCGATCCGTTCGACGGGAAAAATGCGCTCAGGATGATCCTGGAGGAGAAGGTGACATACGCGATGGGGGTCCCGACGCACGCGATCGACATCCTCTCGGCCTGTCCGGAGCGCCTCGACGGACTGGCCCTCCGGATCTTCTATATGGCTGGCGCGCCGATCTCCCCCGAGCTCGCGTCGCGGATCCGGAAGGTACTGGGGGCGACCCCGCAGAACGTCTACGGGATGACCGAGAACAGTTCACACAACTACACGCGGCCGGACGACTCCTTCGAGACCACGATCGGAACGTGCGGAAGGCCTTGCGAAGGGTACGAGGTGGAAATTTTCGACCCGGGGGACAGGAACCGGCAGCTTCCTCAAGGCGAAGTGGGAGAGATCGGGACCCGGGGGCCGCTGCTGATGGCGGGATATTTCGCCGACCAGCACCGGACAGCCGAGTCGTTCAACGATGCGGGTTGGTTCATGAGCGGCGATCTCGGGATGCTCGATGCGCAGGGGAACCTAAAGGTCATCGGCCGGACCAAGGACATGATCATCCGCGGGGGACACAAAATCTATCCCGCCGAAATCGAGAATGTCCTTCATGGCCACCCCGACGTTCTGAAGGTGGCCATCATCGGGATCCCGGACGCGCGCCTCGGGGAGCGGGCGATGGCCTGCGTCATCCCGAAGGCGGGACGGACCGTGACGCTCCACGGGATGAACGACTATCTGCTGGCGAACGGCGTGGTGAAGTACGACCTCCCGGAGATGGCCGAGGTTTTCGATGCGTTCCCGATGACGCCGAGCGGGAAGGTGCTCAAGCGGGTTCTGCGGGAAAAAATGATTTCCGGGACGGCGGAGACCCGTGTGGAGAGAAATCCGTGACGCTACCCATGGACGGGGTTCGCGTCGTCGACCTGACGCGCCTGCTCCCCGGCCCCTTCTGCACGATGCTGCTGGCCGACTTCGGGGCAGAGGTCATCAAGGTGGAGGAGCCCGGCACGGGCGACCACATGCGGTGGTACGAGCCGCGGTACCGGAAGACGAGCGCGAACTTCGCGTCGCTGAACCGGAACAAGCGGAGCCTCGCCCTCAATCTGAAGTCCGAAGAGGGAAAGGAGATCTTCCGCCGGCTGGTGAAGACGGCGGACGTCCTCGTCGAGGGGTTCCGGCCGGGGGTGATGAAGCGTCTCGGCCTGGGCTACGAGTCTCTCCGGCGGTTGAAAACGGATCTGGTCTATTGCGCCATAACGGGATATGGCCAGACGGGACCGTATCGGGATATCTCGGGACACGACCTCAACTACCTTTCGTACGCAGGGGCGCTGGATCTGGGCGGCGATCCCGGCGGGGCGCCGTCCATCCCGTTTGCGCTCTTCGGCGACATCGCGGGGGGAGCGTACCCGGCGGCGTTGGGGATAATGATGGCTCTGCGCCGGCGCGACCGGACCGGCGAGGGGGAGTTTCTCGACATCTCGCTGTTCGACGGGATCGTTTCGACGATGTACGCGCCGGTCGGGGAGTATGCGATCAACGGCCGGGAATGGCGACGGGGCGCGGAGCTGACAACCGGCGGGTCACCACGGTACGGCGTCTACAAGACGGCCGACGGGAGATACCTCTCCCTGTGCCCTCTGGAGGACAAGTTCTGGCAGGCGTTGTTCCGGCATATAGGGATCGCTCCCCCCGACGACTCCACGCCGGAGGGGCGGGAGGCGGCGAAGCGGCTGCTTGGAAGAATTTTCCTCACCAAGACGCTTCGCCAGTGGATGGAGGAGCTGGCCACGGTCGATGTGTGCGTTGCGCCCGTGAAGACGATCGCGGAGGCGATGGCCGACCCCCAGGTCCACGAGAGGGGGCTCGTTCTGGAGTACGACCACCCCGCCGAAGGTTTGCAGCGCATCTTGCGGAATCCGATCCGGACCGGAGGGCGGGAAGAGGAGGTCATCCGGCGGGGCGCGCCGGCGCTCGGGGAAGACACGGAGGCTGTCCTGCGGGAGCTCGGGTACGAGGACGGCGCTGTCGCGGGGCTGAAGGCACAGGGGGTCCTGGCGTGAAAGGAGGGGGCGGTATGGGCGTCGGTGCGTTGAAGTACGCCGTCGAGGGGAGCGTGGCATCGATCGTGATCGACCGGCCCGATGCGATGAACGCGCTGACGTTCCAGTTCCTCGGCGAGTTGGAAGGGGCGGTACGCCGGGCCGCGGCGGACCCCGTTGTCCGGGCCATCGTTGTCCGGGGGGCGGGGGAGAAGGCGTTCGCGGCGGGGGCGGACATCAAGGAGCTCGTCGGCAGGAAGGGGACGGTGGCCCGCCGGGGGATGGAGTATGGGCAAGCCGTGTTCACCGCCCTTGAGCGAATGGGGAAGCCGTCGATCGCTGCCGTCAACGGGTTCGCCCTGGGGGGCGGGTTCGAGCTGGCGCTTGCGTGCACGTTCCGGATCGCATCGCGGACGGCACGTTTCGGCCTCCCGGAGGTGAAACTTGGCCTCATCCCCGGCTACGGGGGGACGCAGCGGCTCCCCGCGATCGTGGGCGTCTCGCGGTCCGCGGAGCTGATCCTCACCGGGAGGACGATCTCCGCGGACGAGGCGCTCTCCTGGGGTCTCGTCAACCGCGTGGTCGACCCGCAGGATCTCGATGCGGAGTCACGGGGGATGGCGGCGGAAGTCACGA
>Ga0334722_10005142_pt1 | contig 13315 bp, 17 predicted proteins | sample C3_bottom_MG_FD_207210 | JGI IMG/M metagenome (GOLD analysis project Ga0334722, IMG submission 207210) | Sediment microbial communities from Yellowstone Lake, YNP, Wyoming, USA - C3_bottom | ecosystem: Environmental > Aquatic > Freshwater > Lake > Sediment | place: USA: Wyoming | collected...
CCGATAATGGAATAGAAAGTGGGGCTCAGACAGTCCGAAATGCTTAACCCTCGTCCTCAGTCGCATGCCTAGATTTTCGCATGGGAAGCTTTTGGTGCAACGTATTTAAACCAACCCCGCATGTCCAGGTCGCGGCCCTACACTCGCGGAGTGCAGGTGAAATTTTTGGGCACCCGTCTTGGCCTAAAGAAGCGTCCCGCAAGGGCGAGCGCGCACTGTCTGAGGCCGAAGCAATTAATACCGCCCCTCACCCCTGCCCCTCTCCCTCTGAGGGGAGAGGGAAAAAGGGGGTGCTTAATCACCGATCGAGCGGATGTGGCCTTAGACGGGTCAAAAATTTCATTCAGGCCGCGAAGGGGATATGCAAGAAAATAGAATAAAGGGTGAAAAACTACCCACACAAAACCCGGAAGATCCACAAATTTTATTAACACGATAAAAGACTCACCCCTGGGGTGAAACTTTTTTAATCCTGAATGCCTGATTCTATCTGCGTAAATCTGCGGCCAACTGCCGTTTTTAGGATCAAAGGAGGACGATGATGATCGCACCATTGGAAGTTACCGTTCATTCTACGAACCAAAAGCTGGGCTATACCGGCGAATTGCGGGACCAGCCGCCGATCCCGATCGACTACATTCCCCCCTTCGGTGACGGGCAGGGATACACGCCCCTTGAAATGCTGCTGATGAGCCTCGCCGCGTGCAGCGGCGGAACGATCGGGCTTTTGCTCCGAAAGAAGGGGAAAACGGTTTCCGGGATCACTGTGAAGGCAAAAGGAACAAGGCGCCAGCAGCACCCGACATCCTTCGAGAAGATCGTCCTTGAATTCATTGTGACGTCGAACGACGCGAAGGATGAGGACATCCGGCTGGCGCTCCGGCAGGCAGAGGAATCCGTCTGCCCTGTCTGGGCGATGGTGAAAGGCAACGCCGAGATCGCGACGGAATATAAAATACTCGCTTCCTGATCTCAGAAGGACCTTTGACACGGATCTTCACGGATAACGGCTATGATCGGGGCGGAGGAGAAGAGCAAAGGATGAGGCTTCACAAAGAACCAGATTCCTGGCAGATGAAAATTCGCCGTTATCATAGCCCTTGTCAGCCCTGATCCGTGTCAAAGACCTGTTCAGCCTCTAGCAGCGCGAAACCCGACAAATGTTGTTGGAATGCGCTACACTTGAACCAACCTGCGAAATCATCGGCAAAGGACCTTCCTATGAGAATAAAAGCTGTCATTACCGGCTCCACCGGCATGGTCGGCGAAGGAGTGCTGCATGAGTGCCTCCTCCATCCCGACGTAGAATCCGTCCTGGTCATCAACAGGCGGCCTTGCAACGTGCAGCACCCTAAATTGAAAGAGATCCTGCATCAGGATTTCAGCGATTTCAGCCCCATCGAAAAAGAATTAAAGGGCTACAATGCAGGATATCTCATCATGGGAGTGTCTTCCCTCGGCAAGAGCGAGGAAACGTATCGGCGCCTCACCTACGACCTTACTCTGGCATTGGCCAATACGCTTGCAAAGCTGAACCCTGACCTGACCATTTGTTACGTGTCCGGCGCAGGCACTGACAGCAGCGAAAGGGGCCGCATTATGTGGGCCAGGGTCAAAGGGAAAACAGAGAACGATGTGCTGCGATTGCCCTTTCGCCAGGCCTATATGTTTCGCCCAGCGCTCATCCAGCCGACCAAAGGACTGAAGAATACTCATTCGTTCTACCGCGTGCTTGCCCCGTTTTTCCCCTTGGGGAAGTTGTTGCTCCCCCAGTATTTTTTGACGCTCAAAGAGATAGGGCTGGCCATGATCAACAGCGTTAGCAGCGGCTATGACAAGCAGGTCCTTGAGGTCCGGGATATCGCGATCCTGGCCAGTAAGTAAGCCGGCAGCCTGCAGGCCGGGTAAAGCAGCGCGAAACCCGACAAATCGGCATCATCACTTCTTGACACCGTGGGAGGTTCTCTCCGCCATGACGACAAATAAACCGCGCAAGCCCTTCTCCATGATCCGGGAGTTCCATCTTGCCGACTGGTTCACCCTGGCAAACGCGGTCTGCGGCACGGGGGCGATGTTCTCCATCCTGACCTACCTGCAAACGAACGATGTCCACCATGTCTACTTTGCGGGCGGGATGGTCTTTGCCGCATTAGTCTTCGATGTCCTGGACGGACGGATCGCCCGGTGGCGACAGAAGACTTCCGGAATGGGTCGTGAGCTCGACTCTCTCGCCGATGTCATTTCCTTCGGTGTGGCCCCGGCCGTGATCGGGTACGGCTGCGGGATGCAGGGCTTGTACGACCGTATTGTCCTGACCTATTTCGTTGCATGCGGAGTGTCCCGCCTGGCGCGCTACAACATTACGACCGAGGCGATGTCTGAGGGCGGAGACAAGGTGAAGTACTTCGAAGGAACTCCCATCCCCACGTCGCTGCTTTTGATACTGCTGCTGGTCTGGGCTGCCTCACAGGGAGCAGTGCGCGAGTCCCTCTGGTTCGGACAGGTCGTGCTTGCCGGTTTCACGCTTCATCCGCTGGTGCTGGTTTTCGCGGTTTCCGGCTCGCTCATGATCAGTCGCATCCGGATCCCAAAGCTCTGAACCGCCCCACTCATCCGGAAGAGAACATACCTGTTGTTGCCTGAGGACCTTTGACACGGATCTTCACGGATAACGGCTATGATAGGGGCGGAGTACACCGTAAACTTAATTATTGATGGTTCCACGCCGTCATTCCGGCTCGCTTAAAGCCGGAATCCAGGGACGCTAAAGGCCTTCTGGACCCCGGCTAGAACAATGCCGGGGTGACGAGATAAAAGAGCAATACTATCAGAGAATAAATTTACAGTGTAGGAGGGTGAGTGTACATGCTGGACAGTTCGCCCTCCCCCAACCCCTCCCATCAAGGGAGGGGTGACTATAAATAATCGATCCTGAATGCCTGATTTTATCTGCGTAAATCTGCGTTAATCTGCGGCCAAAAAGGCTTTCCTGCAGTATAATAATAGTAGAAGCAGTTCGAGCGCGGCACAGCAGAGCTGATCTGCCATGCTCCCAAGAGGTATTGTTATGAAGATCCTTCTGATCATTCTGGCGGTCGCGGCAGCGATCTACGGCTATGCTGCAATTGCCTTCTACTACGGGTTCAAGAACTGGTATCCCCTGTGCGGCTGCAAAGGGGATCAGTGCAGTCCCAAGAGAGTATTGTAGACGGGAACCCTGAGGGCTCTATCCTCAATATTGTTTATTTGAAACACTTCCCCCGGTCCGCGGCGGTTTGCTAGACCCGGCATGAGCGTCACGCGGTCCTTGTCCGCTGCTCTTGCGCGGCCCATACCATAATTCATCAGTTGTCCATCAACCGCTATTCGTGGTATATAGATATTCACAACAAACAAGCCTGAGGTGCGACTTTGAGAAACTCGAGGATCGATCGATGAACGAAAAAGATCAGGCAATTGCCTGTTTCAGGCAGGGCTTCAGTTGAACCCAGGCCGTGCTTTCGACGTACGGCCAACGGTTCGGTCTGGACCGCGAAAGGGGATTACGCATAGCAGGAGCATTCGGCGCGGGCATGGCACGGACGGGAGAAACCTGCGGGACCGTGACCGGCGCGCTCATGGTCATCGGGCTGAAGCACGCCAAGATGCGCCCCGGCGACGATGACTCCCGGGAACTGTCCTATGCCCTGGCGCAGGAGTTCATGGACGCCTTTAAGGAGAGGAACCGATCGCTTTTGTGCCGCGAACTTCTGGGCGTTGACGTGAGCACGCCGGAGGGCATGGCATTGGTGCGCGAGAAGAACCTCTTCGCAACGATCTGCCCGCGGTTCGTGCAGGATGCGGCGGAGCTGCTGGAAAAGCTGTTGTAGTGTTTTTCCCTGACTGTTCTTCGAAGGTTTGCTCTGTCCTAGGCCGGCTTGAGCAGCAGGTTGACCGTGGTCAGGAGGTCGCCGGTCTTGACCGGCTTCGATACATAGGCGTTCGCGCCGAGCGCCATTCCCGCCTTCCGGTCATCCTCGGCGCCCTCGGTCGTGATCACGACGATCGGAAGATCCTTGTACTTCGGATCGTTCCGTATCATCGAGACCAGCTTGAGGCCGTCCATGATCGGCATGTTGATGTCCGTCAGGACCATGGAAAACTCCTGGGTACCAAGCTTTTTCAGGGCATCGACGCCGTCGTTCGCTTCAACGATCTTGCTCCCGGGGATCCGCTTCAGCGAGAAGACGATAAGCTGACGCATCGTGGGTGAATCATCAACAACGAGAAAAGTATAGGCGGGCATTTCCGGTCCTCCCTTTAATGTTTGCTCAATAACTCGAAACAGCTCCGGATCGTTGTTCGCTGTTTCGGCATAATATACGTAGGATGAATATTGCGCTGTTGCCGCCTGGGCGGCTGCCTGGCGAACAGTTGAACCCGTGATTTAATGCAGGGACTATAACAGATAAATAAGGGGTTGGCAAGACTTGCCCTAAGACTTGCCTTGACACGTCCCTCGGGCCTCGGGCTCGGGGAAAAGCACCGCTAAGGCCGTATCGCCCGCATTATATTTCAACCGGTCTTCCGCAGCTTTCCCGCCTTGATCTCTTTTCCCCTGGCATCGACAAGTCCCTGAAAGCGCATTGCCAGTTCGGGTCCCCGTGCCGCATCGCCCTCGTGCTTAAAGAACACGAAGGCCTGTTCCCAGTCTTGCGACAGGATACTCTCCGCCCATTGCGACAGATCGGCATCGGTATAGTCGGAACGGCGCAGGCGCAGATACCCCCAGGAAGCGGTGCTGATGATATCCTTTGCCGGGTCCTCGTCGGCATCGGCGATGCAGAGGCTGCATCCCTTGCTGCGCAGGAGGTCCAGGACCTCGCTGTCGAGCCAGGATGGGTTGCGGAACTCGAAGGCGCAGAGCGCAGCATCGGGGACCAGGAGGAGAAGATCCTTAAGCGCAGCCGCGTTCGCGGGAAAGGTCTTGGGAAACTGGAAAAGCACGGGACCCAGTTTCCTGTCCAGGAGCTTCAGTGTCCTGAACAGGTATTCGATCTCGGACCCCACGTTCTTTAAGCGCTTCCAGTGCGTTACGACCTGGGGCGCTTTGAGCGCGAACACGAAATCATCACGGACCTGCTCCGCCCAGGAATTGAGCACCTTTTCCGTGGGCATGTGATAAAAGGTGTTATTGATCTCCACCGTGTTCAGACGCTCACTGTAAGCATGCAGCATTTCCTTGGGAGCGATCTTTTCAGGATAGAAGGCTCCTTTCCATTCCTTGTAGGAGTATCCGCTGGTGCCGGTATATATCTTCATAGGTCATCACCATCCTTTTAAAACCTGAAGCTAAATTTCCCGCTTTTCTCCGTGCCTCTGTGCCTCCGTGGTAAAAAGGTCCTTTTCCCGCACCACCTCGCGAGCCGCCTTGTCCTCGCGCATTCTCAGGAACACGGGCTGCCGCATGACATCCTCTTTTGTCCATTCGGCAAACCTGACCTCGCAGACCAGCTCCGGCCTTACCCAGGTGACTGGGGCATCGATCGCCGGGTTCGTGCGAAAGGGGATATCCTGCCGGATAAGCGGGTCCATCTTTTCCCGGATATCCTTCAGGTCCCTGTCCGTGAAGCCGGCACCCACATTGCCGATAGGGACAAGGTCGTCGCCGTCGAAAACGCCGAGCACGAGGGCGCCGAAATAGCTCCTGTTCCCTCCGGGTTCCGTGAAGCCCGCGATCACGCCTTCCTGCGCAAGGTGCGTTTTTATCTTCACCCACTGCCTGCTTCTCTTGCCTGCTTCATACGTGCTTTCCGCATGTTTGGCCATGATCCCTTCCAGCCCCTTTTCCCGGGCAACGCGGAAGAACAGGACGCCTTCTTTCGTCACGTGATCGCTATATCGTATCTTCGGGGAAAGGGGAAGGATCTTTTTCAGGAGCTCTTTCCTCCTGATGAGCGGCAGTCCCGTCAGATCGTGCCCCTGGAAGGAGAGGAGGTCGAAAACGTAATAGAGCAAATGGCCGCTTGCGGAATCCTGGTAATGCTGCAGCATCCCGAAGTCGGGGCGTCCCTGGTCATCGACGACCACGATCTCGCCGTCGAGCACGGCATCGGACCCGAATTGCCGCAGAGCTTCCAGAACAGGAGGGAACCGTTTGTTGAACGAGATCCGGTTCCGGGAATAGAGCGAGACCTCCCTGCCGGAGATCTCGGCCAGGGCACGGTATCCGTCCCATTTCACTTCATAGAGCCAATCGGGATGATCGAAGGGTTCCCGGGAGATCGTTGCGAGCATCGGCTGGAGCGCGTCCGGCACCGGCCTCCGCGGCGCGTCCTTCAGGTCCTGCATTTCCAACGCTTCGTGAACACGGATCTGGTTCGCTTTTTTTTGCCGGAAGGCCCTTTTCGGATCAGCCTCGAGCATTTCTTCGAGCGTTTTGTGGGAAAGGACCGAGCGGTTCTCCTGCAGGATGTCCTTCCGGGAGGAAGCGCGCTCCTTCTTCTTCAGGAGAAGCCATGAATTTCCGACCTTGCCTGTTCGTACGAGCGCAAACTCGCCCTGCAGTTTTTCCCCTTCGAGCACGAACTTGAGGTCGCCTTTGCGCAAGCCCTCAAGAAGGAGTTTCGTGTTCTCGCTTTCACCCTGCGCAGCAGGGTGATGATAAAAGCCCCGGTCCCAGATGATGACGCTTCCTGCGCCGTAATTGTTCTCCGGGATAACGCCCTCGAAATCCTTATACGCAAGCGGGTGGTCTTCGACCATGATCGCCAGCCGTTTCGTGGACGGCTCAAGCGTGGGCCCCCGCGGCACGGCCCAGCTTTTCAGCACCCCCTCAAGCTCGAGCCGGAGGTCGTAATGAAGCATGCGGGCCGCATGCTTATGAACAACGAAGACAGGGCGGTCCCCTCCGGCCCGGGCACCGGGCTCCGGCTCAGGCGTTTTTTCGAAGGTGCGTTTGGAGGTATATTCCGTTAATTCCATGGCATTGCTCTCTTCATGAAGTACCTTCTGAAAACCTACTACGAACGTCTGTCTCTCGCAAAGCTGCCAAGCACGCAAAGAAGGGCAAACTACAGCGGCTTGAGAAAGTTTAACAGCTAACTATTCTATGAGGTTTATCCTTTCTTTGCGCTTTTGCGCGAAAACAGTCTCTCACAAATGCGGCAGCTTCTGCTCTTTCACCAGCACTTCCTGAAAAAGGTCGCCCTGTGTCTCAGCTCTTTGTATTGCTTCTGCAGGCAGGACCAGCAGCTGTTCCGGGTCGCCGTGCTCTGCAACATCCTCCACTGCCTTCCATTCCAGCGGGAACGACACAAAGGGCTTCTCCCGGCCGCGCAGGGAATAAACGCTGATCATGGTCTTGGCAGCATCGTTCTGGGCCCAGTTGATAAAGACCCTTGCCGCGCGAAACGCCTTCGCCATTTTCGCGGTCACGAGGTTCGGGTAATGTTTCTGCATGATCTCCGCCACTGCCTTTGAAAATATTCTGGTCTGCTCAAAGGTCGCGTCCTTGCGGTTCAAGGGGACAAAGACATGCAGGCCTTTTTTGCCCGAGGTCTTTACATAGGTCAGAAGGCCCATGCGCGAGAGCAGGTCCCGGAGGATCAGCGCCACCCGGCTGCTCTCCCAGAGGCCGGCCCCGGCGCCGGGGTCCAGGTCAAAGACCAGGGAGTCGGGCGTTTCGGGCGAACCGGCCCTGGCAAGCGGTACGTGGAGCTCCAGGGCGGCAAGGTTCCCGGTCCAGAGCAGCGTCGCCAGGTCGTTGATCACGCACATCGTCATCGGTTCCGCATCGCCATGGACGACCGTAGCCGTACGCACCCACTGCGGACGGTGCGACGGACAACGCTTCTCGAAAAAAGAGTCCCTTCCAACCCCCTCGGGATAGCGCGTAAAGGTCACGGCGCGGTCTTTCAAATGCGGCAGCATGAAAAGCGCGATCCTGCGGTAGTAGTCCAGGATCTCCGTTTTGGTAAAACCGTAAGAAGGGTAGAGGTCCTTTTCCAGGTTCGATAAGGGGAGTCTCCTCCCGGCCATTTCGACGACTGTCCGGTCCATTACATTCCTCTCACTTGCCGCATGCTCTCTTCCAGCGCTGCTACCAGGTCAGCCGGGCCTTCGCCTTCCTCTTCCGGGATCGCCGGAGCTTCCACGGTCCCCTGTTCTTTCGCCTTCCGCGTCAGGAGGTCCCTGATCCTCGTCTTCCGCGCGTCCGCGTACTTTCCCGGGTCAAAATCCTTCATCATGGCTGCGACGCTTTCGGCCATCCGCTGTTCTTCGTCAGCCGGGACCAGGGCGCTCTTCGGCGAGAGGTCCTCGTGCGGAAGGATCTCATCGCGGTAATGGAGCGTGATCAGTTCCAGCGCGCCCTCCCTGCTGGTGATCGCCACCAGATACTCGCGTTCGGCGAGCACGAATTTCGCGAGCCCGGCCTTGTTCGTCCGCTCCATCACCTCGACCAGCAATTGATAGGATTTTTCGCCGCCCCTGGCAGGGACGAGATAGTAGGGATGATCGTAATAGATCGGGTCCACTTCCTTCCGGTCGATGAACTCGAGGACCTCGATCGTGCGGCTCCGTTCCGGAGACACCGATTCCAGCTCTTCGTCGGTCATCAGGACATATTGGTCCGGCGCGAGCTCGTATCCCCTGACGATCTCGTCCTGCGGCACCGTCATTCCGTCCAGGGGACAGACCATCTTTCGCGAAAGGCGGGCGTTGTCTTTGCTGTGAAGCAGATGGAACGAGACCCGGCCGGTCTGGACAGCCGCGACCAATCGTACCGGGATCGCCACCAGGCTGAAACTGATCGTTCCGCTCCATATGCCTTGAACCGCCATAGTACGCCTCCCCGACCCATTCTTCATTCTTGCTGTTTATTCCGCAATCCGCATTCCGAAATCCGCATTGCAAACCGGGTCTTCCCATCAGGCGGCTTTCTTCAGGCTCGCTTCAAGGGCCTGAAGCAGCTTGTCTGATTCCGTGGGCATCAGACGCCGGGGGGGCAGGACCGCGATCGTTTCTCCCCGTGCCTTTTTCTCGATCATCTGCTGAAGCTTTTTCTGATGATCGTTCCCGAACTTTCCCGGCTCGAAGGGAACGGTCAGCTTATCGATCAGCTCGCTCCCGATGCTCAGCTCTTTTTCCGACAGCGGCATATGCTGCAGATCAAGGGAGGCTGCCGGGACCACTTCGTCGGCATACCGAAGGGTATTGAGACGAAGAATCCCGCCATTCGCCTGCAGAGCGCCGAGATAGGACCGTTTTCTCATGCTCCAGGTGCAGATACCCGCCACATCCCTGTCCTGGAGGACCTTGACCAGCGCGGTGTATCCCCTGGCACGAACATCGGGTTCCAGGTAGTAGACGCGCTCAAGGAAGAGCGGGTCGATCTGCGCCCGTTCGACGAATTCGTGCACCTCGATCACCCTGCTGCTTTCCGATTCCGCCTGATCGAGCTCCCCGGGACCGACGATGATATATTTCCCCTCCTCCAGCTCGAATCCTTTCACCTGTTCTTCCGCAGCCACCGGCTGTTTGTCGAAAGCGCAGAACATCTGCTGCCGGAGCCGCGCGTTATCCCGCGTGTGAAGAAGGTGGAACTGGATCCGCTCCTCTTTGACCGCGGAATGCAGCTTCACGGGAACTTCCGTGTCTTGAAACTGTATAATTCCTTTCCAGATCGTTCCGCCGGCCATGGATGACCTCCCGCCCATTGTTTCCGCCTGCCTGCTAAGCGTGAAAGTGGACAAACAATATCCTCTATTCCAAGGATAGCACCGGATCGCGCAGGCGTCAACGATCCCGGGTCAAGGACCGCAGGGGAAGGTTCATTGGTAATACCTTTACCGTATTGACATCGCCTTATAGTTGCGCTTTCCTATAACTGGAAGTTGGTTTTTCCTGATGCACCGCTTAAAGGAGACTGGCCATGACAAAGAAGAAAGGCAAAATAGACATGCAGGAGATGATGGAAATTTACAAGAAAGCGGGAACTCCGGGCGAGCCGCATAAACTGCTGGCGAAGCTGGAAGGAAGCTGGGTAACCAGATCCAAAGGTTGGGAAGGCGGCAAGGCGGTCATGGAATCGACCGGCACGTGCGAGCAAAAGCTGGTCCTTGACGGCCATTACCTGCAGCAGACCTATGCCGGCGATATGATGGGTGCGCCATTCACGGGTATGAACATCCTGGGGTACAATAACCATACGAAGAAGTATGAGTCGATCTGGATCGACACCATGAGCACCGCCATCTATTACTTCGTTGGCAAGGGGAGCGTGGACGGCAGGACGATCACGCAGGAATGCAAATACGACGACCCCGTCAAAGGTCCGGCTCTCTGGCGCAGTGTGACCAGGGTCAAGGACGACAATACCCTGGAGTTCGAGATGTTCATCACCCCCAAAGGCGGTAAGAAAGAGAAAATGATGGAGATGACGGTCAGCCGGAAGGAAGCCGCTGCTACTTATAAAAAGGCGGCGTGATGGGGAGCGGCAAGGGAAAACTGCCGCAACAAAAGCAAAAGGAGGCATTGATCATGAAAAGCACAGCTCGGAAAGCAGTGACGTTGTTAGCGTTGTTATTGGGGATATTCGTACTCTTGAGCGGCCCATCCGCATTCGCGGCAAAAAAGGTGGCACACGCGCCCCTGTCTCCGAAGGCCGTTGAGTTGAAGCTCGCTCTGCGGGACCTCTGGGTCGGCCATATCTTTTGGGTCCGGAACGTGGTCCTCGAGACCAAGGCCGGCGATACTGAGGCAGCGAAGGTGGCCGAAGGGAAAGTGGTGGAAGACGCGCGGGCCATAGCTGACGCGATCATTCCGATCTACGGCAAGGAAGCCGGGGACAAGCTCTTCGGTCTGCTGGCCGGTCATTACGGCGCGGTCAAGGGCTACATGACCGTGGCCTTTGCCGGCGACGAGGGGGCCAAGGGCGCGGCAGTGGACAAGATCAAAGCGAACGCAGAGGAAATAGCGGCATTCCTGAGCTCGGCCAACCCGAAGAACTGGCCCAAGGACGCGCTCATGGGACTGCTCATGGCGCATGGCGCGCACCATATCGCCCAGATCAACCAGATCAACGGCAAGGACCTTGCTGCCGAGGCAAAGACCTGGGATGATATGAAGTCGCACATTTACATGATAGCTGACGCCCTGGCGGACGGCATCGTGAAACAGTTCCCCAGGAAGTTCTAACAAAGCGTGTTCAGATCGGGGACCCTGTCTCTCAGTCTGCATTGCTTCTGGTATTGGCATGCAGGGACACAAGGTCCCCAAGCATTTTCTCCCGCCGTCCTTCAATTCTTTAGCATACATAAACACAAGACAATTAACGACCTCCAGATAAGCCTGAAGACCCGATTTCATTTGACAGCATTCCCGGGAGTTCCTATAATCGCACCAGTACGACAGACGAGCATGTTCTCAGGGGATCATATCGATGACCAATGAGTTCGGAAAAACGGTCAAACACTGGCCCGAGGACGAACGGCCGCGCGAACGGCTTATCTCCCATGGACCGTCGTCTTTGTCGGATGCCCATCTGCTCGCGATCATCATCAGGAGCGGAAAGGCGGGCCGTACCGCGCTCGATCTGAGCATGGAGCTTCTGGCGCGTTTCGACGGCCTTTCCGGGCTTGGCCAGGCGAGCGTCTCCGAGATCTGCGGGGTCAACGGCATCGGACCGGCAAAGGCCGCCGAGATCAAGGCGGCGATCGAGATCGGGAAGCGGTACCAGCTGCCGTCGCTCACGGGCGAGTCGTTCTGCTCCTGCGACGACGTCATCGGTTATTACCAGCCGCGCATGAAGGACCTCAAAAAAGAGGTCTTCCGGTGCGCCTTGCTCGACACGAAGAACAAGATCATCCGCGACGAGGAGGTCTCGGTCGGCAGCCTCTCCGCATCGATCGTGCATCCCCGCGACACCTTCAAGGCCGCCATCAGGGAATCGGCGGCAGCGGTCATCTTCATCCACAACCATCCGAGCGGCGATACCCGGCCGAGCCAGGAGGACATCCTGCTTACGAAACGGCTGGTGCAGGCCGGCGAAGTGCTCGGCATCCGGGTGCTGGACCACATCATTATCGGCGACGGCGCGCATTTCAGCTTCCGCGACAAGGGGATGATCGGCCCATAATCAATGCGGAATTCGGATTGCGGAATGCGGAATGTAAGTCACGGCAGAGACCGATGATTCTAACCACTCCGCTGCCTTTAGGCGGGACCCAAGCCTTTGGTGTTCTCCGCGGCCTCCGCGCATCCGCGTGAAAATGACTTTCAGACTTGCATTTGAATTTGATCCCCAACTCTCAACTCATCATGTCCTCTCGATCATCCATGTCGGCTCCAGGCCTCGTTGATGCCCATGTGCACCTGAAAGAAGAGTCGGGGATCGACTGCGCCGCTTCTGCCGGGATCAGTGCGCTTCGCGACGCGGGCTTCAGGCAGAACGCCGATCGCGGGATCGTCAAGCGCTCCGCGGAAGACAGGGGACCGGTCGTGGTCGCCAGCGGCTGGGCTTTGTATCGCCCGGGCGGGTATGGATCCGCTTTCGGCCTGGAGGTCTCATCAGCGGACCTGATACAGGACGAGATCCTTCGCCTAAAAAGGGCCGGAGCTGATATAATCAAGGCCATAGCCTCTGGCATGGTAAGTTTCAAAGATCCCGGCCAGATCACGGCCGGCGGGTTCAGCAGCGAAGAACTGACCCGCATCGTTGCCGTGGCGGCTCTGCAGGGCCTGGGGGTCATGGCGCACGCGAACGGCGAGCCGGCGATCATCGCCGCTGCTTCTGCCGGCGTTCGGTCCATCGAGCACGGTTTTTTCATGACCGAGCATGCGCTTGACCTCATGGCTGCGAAAGCGGTCTTCTGGGTCCCGACCCTCGGAGCGCTCCGGCGAGCCGCTTTATCGTCTGCTTCGCCTGATGCCATTCAGTTCGTTGAACAGCAGATCCTGTCGCAGCTTGCGATGCTGCGCCATGCCTTTTCGATCGGTGTTCCGCTCGCTATCGGCACGGACTGCGTACTGCCTGACCCCGCGTATCGTGCGGCCTATGATGCTGAGGTCGCGCTGTATGAGCAGGCAGGAATACCCCGCGACCAGGTGATGACGATCGCAACTGCGGGCGGGGCGAAGCTTTTGGAACGGTAAATCAGGGTCCTGGGTCCGGGGGCCAGGGTCCGGGAAAATGCTCTCAAAAGATTTGATGTTTTTTTACCCTGTACCCTGGACCCTGGCTACTGGACCCCGTAATCTGTACCCTGGACTGGACCCCGGCTACGGGACCCTGTTTTCCAGACCCTATTTTGAATCATCCGGAGGTAACAATGCG
>Ga0334722_10005143_pt1 | contig 13311 bp, 11 predicted proteins | sample C3_bottom_MG_FD_207210 | JGI IMG/M metagenome (GOLD analysis project Ga0334722, IMG submission 207210) | Sediment microbial communities from Yellowstone Lake, YNP, Wyoming, USA - C3_bottom | ecosystem: Environmental > Aquatic > Freshwater > Lake > Sediment | place: USA: Wyoming | collected...
GGGAACCTGTTCATCGACCGGGACGACCCGCGAGACGCGGTCCACCTGATGCGGGAGGCGGTCCGGAGAATTGCAAAGGGGCAGGTCGTCGTCGTTTTCCCCGAGGGGACGCGCAGCCTCAACGGCGAGATCGGGGAGTTCAAGACCGGGGCGTTCTACATCGCCCAAAAGGCGGGCGTCCCCATTCTGCCCGTCTATATCGACGGCGGCCGGCGCGCCCTCCCCAAAGGCTCCCTTCTCTTCCACCCGGCGGAGATGGTGGTGCGCGTCCTCGAGCCGATCATCCCCGAAGGCGGTGGCTCCTCCTCCAAGCAGGCGATCGCGGAGGAGGCGAGGCGCCGGATCCTCTCCGCCCGCGCGGAGGAGGAAGGTCGATGCGGCCGCGCCGTCTTGTGATACTTTTTAGGGGGACACTCTCGACGGCGGGACGCTCATTCAACGTGAAAATCGGGTTCATGAATGCCTCCCTCGTCGCCGAGGAGTGTCCCCCGCCATTTAAAGCGAGGTGAAGATGCCGCTGCGCGTCGTGCCCCTGGGAGGGCTCGGGGAGATCGGGCTGAACTCCATGCTGTTCGACGACGGGGATTCGGCCCTCCTGATCGACGCGGGGCTGATGTTTCCCGACGACACGATGCTGGGGATCGACTACGTCATCCCCGATTTCGGCGTCTTGCGGGAGGTGGCTCCGCGCCTGAAAGGGCTCCTCCTCACCCACGGTCACGAAGACCACATCGGGGCGGTCTCGTTCCTCCTCAAGGAGTTCGACGTCCCGGTCCACGGGACCCCGCTGACGCTCGGCCTTCTCAAGCACCGTCTCGAAGAGTACGGCCTGGACGGGGCGGCAAGGCTCGTCACGATCGACAGGTCCGAGCGTTTCCGGCTCGGGGGCTTTGACATCGAGGCCTTCCCGGTCTGTCACAGCATCCCCGGCGGCGTCGGGTACATCCTGCGCTGCGGGGAGGGCGTCTTCGTCCACACCGGGGACTTCAAGATCGATCCGCGCCCGCCTGACGGCGTCCCGACCGCCGTCGCCCGTCTCGCGCGCCTGGCCTCCGAGGAGAAGGTCACGGCGCTGTTCTCCGATTCCACCAACGTGGAGCGGGAAGGACACAGCCTGCCGGAGGCGTTCGTCGGGGAGGCGCTGTCGGAGATCTTCGGGGATGCGCAGGGGCGGGTCATCGTGGCGATGTTCTCCTCCAACGTCCACCGCATCCAGGGGGTGCTCACGGCGGCCGCCCGCCACGGCCGCCGGGTGGCGCTCTGCGGCAGGAGCATGGTCCGCAACGTCGCCACCGCGCTGGACCTCGGGTGCATGAAGCTCCCGCGCCCCGACATCCTGCTTCCCGTCGAGGATGCGGAGACGCTGCCCGACCGGAGCGTCGTCGTGCTGACGACGGGAAGCCAGGGGGAACCCCGCTCCGCGCTGACGCTCATGGCGCTGGGCGAACACAAGCACATCCGGGTCCGCGAGGGGGACACCGCCGTCCTCTCCTCGAAGTTCATCCCCGGCAACGAGCGGGCGATCGCCAGCGTGATCAACCACCTGTTCCTGGCCGGCGCGGAGGTGCTCCACGAAAAGATTTCCGAGGTCCACGTCTCGGGCCACGCCAGCCGCGAGGAGCTGAAGATCATGATCGGCACGGTGCGGCCGAAGATCTTTATCCCGATCCACGGCGACCCGCGCTTCCTCTTCCGGCACAGGAATCTGGCGAGAGAAATGGACGTCCCGCACTCCGAGGTGGCCCTGAACGGGGACATCCTGGAATTTTCGGGAGGGGAGCTGCTGAGGGCGGGAAAGCTCGCCGTCGGCCGTTTCTTCGTGGACGGGAAAGGGGTGGGCGATGTGGAAAGCTTCGTCCTCAAGGACCGGTACCAGCTTTCGCAGGTGGGGATGGTGATGGTGGTGCTGGCCCTCTCCTCCACAACCGGAGAGATCCTGTACGGGCCGGACATCGTAACCCGGGGCGTCGTCACGGAGAACGGCTCCGAGGCGAGCGTCGAGGAGGCCCGGGGGATCGTGCTCAAGACGTGGGAGGAGAGCGGCATTGAGGCGAGGAAGGACCTCACGGAGATCCAGACCGAAATCCGGAAGGCCTTGCGCCGTTACTTCAACAAGCGCCTCGAGCGAAAGCCGGTGATCCTCCCCGTGGTGCTGGAGCTTTAATTCGATGGGAGAGAAGATCCGGCGGGACGCCCTGGCCATCCTGTTTTTGACCATCGGGGTCTTCCTCACGGTGGCGCTGGTCTCGTTCCACCAGGTCGATCCCTCCCTCTCCGCCTGGAGTTCGGGGGCGGGGGGCGTCCGGAACTGGGGGGGATGGGTCGGCGCGGTCCTCTCCGACCTGCTGCTGCAGTTGTTCGGAATTGGGGCCATCGGGTTCCCCGCCTTGTGCCTCGCGCTCGCCTACTGGACCTTCCGGGGGGAGGGGATCTCCGGAAAATGGGGCCGGGCCGCGGGGGGGCTGATCGCCGTCTGCTGCCTGCTCGGGGTCTTGAGCTTCTTCACCGGGCACATCCGGATCCTCGACCAGGACATCTTTCTGCCCGGGATCGTGGGATACCTGCTGGGCGTCAACTTCTTCGGGAGGCTGCTGAACCCCGTGGGGGGGCTCCTCTGCCTCTCCGCGATCCTGCTTTTTTCCATCATGTTGTTCACGGGACTGCCGCTCTCCGGCATGCCCTCCCTCTGGCGGCGGAAGACGAGCCCCGAGAAAGTCCGCGCCATGGTCAAGGAAAAGCTCTCCCCGAAGGAGGAGTGGGAGCCGTCGAGCCCGCCTGCGGAGCCCCAGCGGGAGGCCCCCCTCCCGCGCATCGTTGCGCCCTCTCCCTCCCCCGCCGAGCCCGCGCGGGCCGCATGGGCGTCCGGCAAGGAGTTCGTGCTCCCGCCGCTGGAGCTGCTGGAGCCCGCCGCGCCGGAGGGAAACGGCGCGGACGAGGAATCCCTCCACAGGAACGCGGAAACCTTGATCGAAAAACTTTCCCAGTACGGGATCGACGGCTCGATCACCGAGATCCGGACCGGGCCCCTCGTCACCACGTACGAATTCCGGCCGGCGCCGGGAATCAAGGCGAACCGCGTCGTGGCGATGGCGGACGATCTGGCGCTGGCGATGCGATGCGAATCGGTCCGCGTCGTCCCCAACATCCCCGGAAAGGGAGTCATGGGTTTCGAGATCCCCAACGAGGGGCGGGTCCGCATCACGCTCCGGGAGATCCTCGGAAGCCGGCCTTACGCGGAGTCGGAGGCGACGCTGTCGCTCGCCCTCGGGAAGGACATCTTCGGCGAGCCGGTCGTCCGGGACCTCTCGAAGATGCCGCATCTCCTGATTGCGGGGGCCACCGGGTCGGGGAAGAGCGTCGCCCTCCATACCATGATCCTGTCGATCCTGTTCCGCGCGACTCCCGAGGAGGTGCGGTTCATCCTGGTCGACCCCAAGATGCTCGAGCTCACGCCCTACGAAGGGATCCCTCATCTCTACCACAGCGTCCTCACCCAGCCGAAGGAGGCGGGGCAGGTGCTCAAGTGGGCGGTGGGGGAGATGACCGGGCGTTACCAGCTCATGCAGGAGAACGGCGTCCGGCACATCGACGCCTACAACCAGCTCGTGGAGAAACGTTCGCGCTCCGCGTTCCGCCCGAAGACCCGGAACGGGGAGGGAGAGGAGCTGGCCCGCCTTCCCTATATCGTCATCGTGATCGACGAGCTGGCCGACCTCGTCATGACGACCGCGTCGCGGAGGGAGGTCGAGGACACCATCACCCGCCTGACCCAGATGGCGCGGGCAGCGGGGATCCACCTGATCTTCGCCACCCAGAGGCCTTCCGTGGATGTGCTGACGGGCGTGATCAAGGCGAACTTCCCGGCGCGGATCTCTTTCAAGGTGGCGTCCCAGTACGACTCCCGGACCATCCTGGAACAGTCCGGCGCGGAGACGCTCCTCGGCTTCGGGGACATGCTCTTCCTCCAGCCGGGCGTCGGGGGGATCCTGCGCCTCCACGGCCCCTACGTGGGGGAGGGGGAGATCCAGCGCGTCGTGGAGCACCTCCGCACCCAGGGAGCGCCGGTTTACGAGCCCTCCATCACCGTCCAGGCGCCCGAAGAGGAGCCCGACCCGTCGAGGGACGAGAAGTTCGACGATGCCGTGGAGGAGGTGGTGCGGGCGGGCCGCGCCTCCGTGTCGCTGCTGCAGCGCCGGCTGCAGATCGGCTTCAACCGGGCGGCCCGGATCATCGAAGAGATGGAGCGGCAGGGCATCGTGGGGCCCTCCGAGGGGGGGAAGCCCCGGGAAGTGTACGTGACCCGCAAGGACTCATGATCCAGGCCGTCATTTTCGATTTCGGGAACGTGATCTGCGCGTTCGACAACGACATCTTCCTTCGGAAACTCCTTGCTCATACCGACCGGCGGTTCGACGAATTGAAGGAGGCGATCTACGCGTCCGATCTGCCGGCCCGGTACGAATCCGGGCGGATCTCCTCGGAAGAGTTCTTCCGCGAGGCGGAGGGAAGGGGGAACCTGTCGGTCTCCCGGGAGGATTTTTTCAAGGCCTTCACGGAGATCTTCACTCCCATCCCCTCCACGTTCCGGCTCATCCGGGGACTGAAGAAGAGGTACAAGATCGGGCTGTTGTCGAACACGAACGAGTGGCACTACGAGCATTACTTCAAACAGGTGGAGATCTTCCCCCTGTTCGACTCCGTGACGCTGTCTTACGACGTCAAGGAGATGAAGCCGGGCGAGAGGATCTACCGGGACGCCGTCGGAAAGCTTCAGGCCCGGCCCGAGGAATGCGTGTACATCGACGACATCGAGGCGTATGCCGAAGGGGCAAGGCGGCTGGGGATGCGGGGGATCCGCTACGTCTCGCACGGCGCCTTGCTGGAGTCCCTGGGCGCGGTCGGCGTCCGCCTTCCGAACGACTGAAGCCGGATCGGCAACCCCGGCACGCGTGGTGTACTATAGGAGGATCCGGATAATCAAGGAGCGACCTGCTTTGAGGCGTACATGGGCACGGGCCGCGCTGGCGGCCCTCTTTCTTTTTCCGGCGACGGCCATGGCGGCGGCGGGGACGGAAGAAACAGGGGAGGTTCTCCTGCAGAAGGTCGCCCGGAAGTACGCAGCGGCCGGCACCTTCTCCGCGAAGTTCCGCCAGGAGGTCCCGCTCCAGAACCTGGGGATCGTGCGGAAGGCTTCCGGGCAGGTCTACTTCGAGCGGCCCCTGAAGATGCGGTGGGACTATCGCGGCAAGGACGCCCAGATCTTCCTGGCCGACGGGGAATACCTGTATTTCCGGCCGGCCGATTCTCCCCAGGTCTTCCGGCGGAAGATCGACGAGAAGGCGCTCGGCGGGAAAGTCCCGCTCCTGCTGCTCTTCGGGAAGGGCGAGATCACGGAACTCTTCCGGGTGGAGGAGGCCGTCCCGAGGAAGGAAGGGGGCGAGACGGCCCTGCGGCTCGTTCCGCGCGGCGACGGCGCGCCGGAAGTGCGCCGCATCGACATCGTCGTGGGGAACGGAGACCTTCTGGTGCGGGAGATCCACATCTATGACCGGATGGGCGGGGCCAATCACCTGTATCTGGAGGGAATGACCTTCGATCCTTCCCTGCCTTCCGGGCTGTTCCGCTTCCGGAAGCCTGCCGGCGTCGAGGTCGTTGACGGATGATTCCGCGAAAGGCCCCCACGGTGCGCATCCTGACGCTGGGCTGCGCGAAGAACACGGTGGACACCGAGGTGATGACCGGCCTTCTCGACGAGGAGGGATGCCGGGTCGTCGCCGGCGGCCGCGCGGACGTGGCCATCGTCAACACCTGCGGCTTCATCCGCGACGCGAAGGAGGAATCGATCGGGGAGATCCTGGCTTGGGGACGGGCCAAGGAAAAAGGGAGGATCCGCCGCCTGGTCGTGGCGGGCTGCATGGCGACCCGGTACCGGGAGGATCTTCCGAAGCTGCTTCCGGAAGTCGACCTTTTCGTCGGACCGGGAGACCTTCCCGCCCTCCCGGGCCTCATCCGGAAGATGTTCGAGGGGGAGGCTCCCCGCACCCACATCGTGGAGGCGGCGCTCGGCGACGAGGCCTACCGGAGCCGCGTTCCCGGGGAAGGGATCGCATCGGCGTTTCTGAAGATCCTCGAAGGGTGCGACAACCGCTGCTCCTACTGCACGATCCCCATGATCCGGGGACCTTTGAAGAGCAGGTCGAAGGAGTCCATCCTGGCGGAAGCCCGTCTGCTCGTTCGCCGGGGGGCCCGCGAGGTCAACCTGATCGGGCAGGACCTCACCTCGTACGGCGCGGACCGGGGGGAGAAGAGGGCGCTTGCGCCCCTCGTACGGGAAATCTGCGCGATCCGGGGCATCCGGTGGGTGCGGCTCCTGTACCTGTACCCCGGAAGGATCGACGATTCCCTGATCGAACTCCTTGCGACGGAAAAGAAGATCTGTCGATACCTCGACATCCCCGTCCAGCACATCGACGCCGGCATTCTTGCAAGGATGGGACGGCGCTACACCCCGGATGGCGTCGGGGAACTTGTGTCCCGGCTGCGGGAACGCCTCCCCGGGATCTTCCTGCGGACCTCGCTGATCGTCGGATTCCCCGGGGAGTCGGCAAAGGCGTTCGACCGGCTGCTCCGCTTTGTCCACGAGACGCGGTGGGACTACCTCGGGGTGTTCCCGTACTCCCGGGAGGAGGGGACGCCGGCTCATTCCATGCGTCCCCAGGTACCCGAGGCGGTAAGGCGGGAACGGGCGCGCAGGGTCCAGGACGCCCAGGCGGACATCCTCGCCGCGAGAAATGCCGCGATGATCGGCGAGGAGATCGAAGTACTGGTCGAAAAGACGCTTGCCCGCGGGCGCGCGGTGGGACGCCACCGGGGCCAGGCCCCGGAGGTGGACGGGACCGTATGTCTGGCCGGCTACGCGGGGCCTGCGGGGCGCTTCTGCGGGGCCCGGGTTACCGGCGCGCGGGAATGGGACTTGTTTGCAAAACCGGTTGACAGCGGGACAACTCCGGTTATACTAACGTAATTTTCAACTCCCGGCGGGGGTCTCAGGTCCCATGAAATCGATCAAGGACATGCTGCTTCGCATGCGTGAGGATCTCGTGAAGGAAATCGCGCGCAGATCCAAGGCGACCACGGAGGGCGCCACGCCCGACATCGGGGACATCCTGGATTCGGTCTCCGAGGAACGCACGCGGGAATTGGACATGATCCTGACCGACCGCGAGAAGAAGAAGCTGAACCAGATCGACGACGCGATCGACCGGATCGAGGACGGCTCCTACGGCCTGTGCGAGGAGTGCGGCGTGAAGATCCCCAAGGCCCGGCTGAAGGTGATGCCCTTCGCCAAGTATTGCGTGGAGTGCCAGGAGAAGCTCGAGCGCGAGGAGAAGTACCTGCGCGAAGAGCCGGAGGAGGGGATCAAGAAAGTCCCCGCCGGAGAAGTCGAGGAGTAGCGGCCCTCTCTCCCCCGTCCGGTTTCGCCGTTTCAGTCCGTCGTTTTGTCTTTCCTGTAGGACGCCACCCCCTGATTGTGCTCCCGGAGCGTTCGTGAGAACCTGTGGGACCCGTCGTTGCGCGACACGAAGTAGAGGTAATCCGAGTCGGCGGGGGAAAGCGCGGCCTGGATGGCCGAGACCCCCGGATTGGCGATCGGCCCCGGCGGGAGGCCGCGGTTCATGTAGGAGTTGTACGGCGACGGCGTCTGCAGGTCTTTCTTCGTCAGGCTCTCGCCGAACCGCTGGAGCCCGTAGATCACCGTGGGGTCCATCTGAAGGGGCATCCCCAGCGAGAGGCGATTCCGGATGACCGCCGACACGATCGGCTTCTCCTCTTCGACACCGGTCTCCTTTTCGATGATCGACGCGATGGTGACGAGCTGGAGAAGCGAGAACCCCGTCTCCCGGACCTTGCCCTCCCAGACGGAGAGGATCTTGCGGCGGAACTGGCGGACCATGACCTCCAGGATGTCCTCCGCGGACATGGACTTCTCGAGCAGGTAGGTGTCCGGGAAGAGGAACCCCTCCGCCGTGGCCCCCGGTATGCCCAGTCTGTGCAGGACATCCGGGGAAGCGGCGGTTTCGAGGAATTTTCCGGGGTCGGCGAGCTCGATCCCTCCCAGGATCATCGCGATGTCGTAGAGGTTCGACCCCTCGGGGATCGTCACCGAATAGCGGGTAACCTCGCCGCGAAAGAGCTTTTTCCACGCCTCCACTGCCGATGGGGGGTCCGGGAACGAATATTCGCCGAACTTCAGGCGCTTCCCCGTCATCGATCCCAGGATCAGCATCCGGAAAACGAGGGGGTGCTGCAGGACCCTCCCCTCCGTCAGCAGCCGCGCGACCTCGGAAGAAGTGCTTCCCTTCGGAATGACCACCTTGGCCATCCGCCAGTCCTTGGATGGAGGCGTGTCCATGAGCAGGAAGGCGAAGAGAGACGCCATTCCGAGCAGCAGAACGAGGGCAACCTTGAATTTCTGGGAGGACACGGCGGGAGTTACTTCCGGTTCCGGGCGTCCAGGACGGATTGCAGGAGAAGGGCGGCGGCGAGGCTGTCGCGGACCTCTTTCCGTTTTTCGCGGCGCACGCCGGCCTCGATGAGGTGGCGCTCCGCCTGGGCCGTGGTGAACCGCTCGTCCCACGGGACGACCGGCAGGCCGATGCGCTCGTGGACCTTCAGCGCAAATCCCCTGGCCTTGGCCGCCTGGGCCCCCTCCATCCCGTCGGGGAGGAGCGGGAGGCCGACCACCACGGTTTCCACCCCGTATTCCCTCGCCACGACGGCGATCGCCTCGATGTCCTTTCGGTCCCCTTCCCGCCGGATCGCCGAAAGCTGCTGCGCGGTGATGCCGAGGGGGTCGGAAACCGCCACCCCGATGCGATGGCTGCCGAAGTCGAGCGCGAGCACCCTTCCCCTGATCTGCTCCATCGACGATACCCCTGCGAGAAAGTGTACGTTTCCTCCCGTTGCACCGTCAACCCGGGGAACGGCCTCCAAGATTGACGAACCGGCCGGCCTCCGGTAAGACTATACGCATTGCGGAGGAGGGATGCCAGGTTCGATCACCGACGTGGCGGGCGTCCTGCTCGGGCACGAGCAGGACTTCGCCAGGGGGTCCGGGGTAACGGTGCTGCGGTTCCCCCAAGGGGCCGCGGGGGCCGCCGACATCCGCGGCGAGGCCGCCGGGACCCGGCAGATGGACTCTCTCCTGCGCCCCCATCCCGCCGGCCGCATGCATGCCCTTGTCCTTGCCGGCGGGAGCGCCTTCGGGCTCGATGCCGCGGCGGGGGTCATGCGCTATCTGGAGGAGGCAGGGGTGGGATTTCCCACCCCGGGGGGAATCGTTCCCATCGTTCCCGCCGCCGTGATCTACGACCTGGGCTTCGGCGATTCCTCGTTTCGCCCGACGCCCGACATGGGATACGCGGCGGCCTCCAGGGCTTCGCATTCGCCGCCGGCCCGCGGTTCCGTAGGCGCGGGCGCGGGGGCCACGGTCGGAAAGGCGTTCGGCATCGGCCGCGCGATGAAGGGCGGCTTCGGGACGGCCAGCGAGAGGGGCGGCGAAACGACCGTCGGCGCCTGCGCGGTCGTGAACGCCTTCGGAGACGTGGTGGACCCGGAAACGGGCGAATGGATCGCCGGGGCCCGGGAAGAGGACGGGAAAGGGCCCGCCTGGACGGAGAAACGGTTCCGGGAGGGGTTTCGGCGGGAGCCCTTCGCTCCGGAGAACACGACACTGGCCGTCGTTGCCACGGCGGAACCGCTTTCGCGCGAGGAGCTCATGGCCGTCGCGCGGATGGCGCACGGAGCGTTGTCGCGTGCCGTCCGCCCCGTCCACACGCCGATGGACGGGGACATCGTCGTGGCGCTTTCCACCGGTCTTTCAGGGCGAAAGGGAAACGTGATGCAGACGGCGATGCTGGGAGCGCGCGCGCTCGAAAGGGCGATACTGGACGCGGTTTGGAGCGCGGTCGGGACTCCGGCCGTGCCGTCGGCCGAAGATCTGTCGGGGAAGGGAGGAAAGAACCGTGATTGACCGGATTGAGGAAACCCTTCGGGGGTTGCAGTCGGATCCGTCGCCCTCGGTGCGCGAGGCCGCGTCCTCTTCCCTGGACCGGCTGCGGGCGAAGCGATCGGTGGCTTCCTATTCGAACACGCTTCAGGCGGGCACCCTGGAGGAGCGGATGAGGGTCGTATTCTCCGCGGAGGACATCGGCGGGTCGGAAGGGATTTCCCTCCTGCTGGCGGCCTTGAACGACCGCGAGGCGGAAGTCCGGGGGGCCGCCGCCCGGGTGCTCGCTTTCTCCCCCACCGTGCCCGTTCTTAAAGCCCTGGTGGAGCGGCTCCCGAAGGAGGAGGGGGTCGTGCTGGGAAACCTCCTGGAGACGCTGGGGAGATCCCGGAGGAAAGAGCTCGCCTCCGTCATCGGGAAATATCTTGGCCACCCCGATCCGGAAGTCGCCGGCAAGGCGGTGGGGGCGTATGCCCTCGTCGCGGAAAAGGAGGAGTGGGAGAAGATCCTCCTCCAGGCGCGTTCGGGGAGCGAGGCGGTTCGCGCGGCGGCGGCCCGCGCCCTGTCGGAGTGGAGCGGGGGGGATGCTCCGCCAGGCTGAAACCGGGACGGTCCAGGACCGTCCCTAAACCGGGGCCATCGCGGAGAACAGGTCCCCCACGGTTGCGGACGGGTGGAATTGCGGGTTCACCGCCCCGAGGATCGTCCGGCGCGATGCTTCCTCCGTTCCGCCCGTTTCGCCTAGGTCCACCTGTTCCGGCCGGGGGAGCGGGTCGCCGTTCCGGTCGAACAGGACCACGACCTTCTGTGCCTCCTGGCCGGCCCTCCCCTGACCCGAGACCACCCCGATCTCCATGGTGTTCAATCGAACCATGGTCCCGACCGGATAGGTGCCCATGGTTTTCGCAAAAGCCGCAACGACCCCCGGGTCCAGGGACTTGTCGGCGAGCTTCGTCATGATCTCCAGCGCCTGCTGCGGGTACCGGGCCTTCTGGTACGATCGCATCGTCGTCAGCGCGTCGTAGCAGTCGGCCACCGGAATGATGTTGGAATTCGGGTGCATGTGGTACCCCGGCTCCTGGCGCGGATATCCCATCCGGTCGAACCGCATGTGGTGTTCCAGGACCATGTACGCGGAGGCGGGACGGATATGGGACATCTTCCCGAGGAGGACGAACCCTTCCTCGGGATGCTTCTTGATCTCTTCGAACTCCATCGGGGTCAGCGTGCTGGGTTTCCGGATGAGCGCGAGGGCGAGCTGCGTCTTCCCGACGTCGTGCAGGAGGCCCGCGACTCCCACGTCGACCTTGTCCTGGGAGGAGAGATTCAGGGAGTCGGCAAGGGCGAGCGACAGAACGGCCACGTTCACGGAATGGTTGTAGGTGTACTCGTCGTACTTCTTGATGAGCGTCAGCGCCAGCATGGCATCCCGGTTCCGCGTGAGCATGCTGCTCATGTCCTTGACCACGCGCTCGGACTCGGCCCCGGAAGGGATCCGTCCCAGCCGCACGTCCCGCAGGATCGAGACCACCACGGAGACGGCGTTGTCGTAAAGCTCGTGCGCGACGGCCTGGTCGTCCTCTTCGCTGTCCTCCATCGGCTTGACGCGGATGTAGACGACTCCCGCCTGGACAAGGAGCTCCTGGATCCGGTTCGGGGAGAGCTCCTGCTCCTTCGTCTCGTGGAGGAAACGGATGAAGTTCTCGATGTCGCCGGGCGTGAGTCTTTTGTCGAAAATGATGGCCGGCATCCCGATCCGGGAGAGCCGTTCCATGAAGAATTCGTGGGAGGAGGTCAGGCTGAAGATGGGGACCCCCTCGAAGACCAGCGTGCCGTCCGTAATGATGAGGACGAGCTCGGAATGGTCTCCGAAGAGCAGGAGGAGGTCCTTGTGCACTTTTTCCACGGGGGTGCGCACGAGGGGGTGCGCGGCGGGGTAGAGCCCCCGGTTCTTCAGGGAAGTTCCCAGCGCCCGGATCAGGCCGGTAATCAGGGATTCCTGTTCACGCCGGTTCATGTCTGCTCCTCCTAGGTTCTCCTGAGGAGACGTTCCGCCTCCGCCCTCAGGTATCTCTCCGGAGCGCGGGTGGCCCTTTCGAGCACCTCGTGGGCCTTCTCCCTGCTCATCTTTGAGATGCTCCGGAGCGCGTGAGTTTTCATGGCCCGGAACTTTTTCGTCTCCCAGATGGCCGTCGCCTTGAGAATTTCTTCCAGCGCCGTGAGCGCCTCGTCGGTGCCGATGGCCCGCAGGGAGTCGATCGCCTCGTGGGCAAGCCGGTAGTTGGGGAAAAAGAACTGCTTGTAAACCGTGCGCCGGAACAGGGTGAGGACGGCCTCGGATTCCTTTTTGGAAGACATCGCCGCGGTGGCGGTCAGGGCCACCGTCTCCTCCGGGAAGAAGCAGAGCTCCCCCAGCGCCAGGACCGCGGAGGGGTGGGGGAGCTTGGACAGCGCCTTGATCGCCTCCTTCTTCACGCGGAGGTCCGGGTGGGACAAGGCGGTGGCCACGTGCGCCGCGAGATCGGGGAGCCCCAGGCTTCCGAGAATCGTCACCATGTTGCGGACCATGAACCATCGCGCGTCGTTCAGGTTCTCGAGGATGGCGGGCACCGCGGGCCTGCCGATCCGGACGACGATCTCCACGATCGATTTTCTCGCGAGGAGGTCCTCCTCATCCGCGAGCGTCCTCAGAAGCGGCTTGACGGCCCGGTCCTCGAACGCCACCAGCACCGTCTCCACTTCCCGGCGGCCCCTTCCGGCCTTGTCCCGAAGGAGATGGATGTAGTGGGAGACCAGCTCGTCGGTGGCCATCTCCTTGATCCCGAGGCGCGCCAGGTTGGCGATCTCCGCGTTCTGCAGGGGCGGGCGTTCGATGTGGCCCGCGAAGATCATGAGCGCCCGGGAAGCGTATTCGATCTTCTGGTCCATCCGTTCGCCGAAAAGGGCCCGCGAGAGAGCGATGAGATGGTCGCGGTACGCGGCGGCGTCGGTTTCCTTCTCGATCAGTCCCAGAAGGTCCTCGATCGTCAGCTCTTCCGGCGCCACGTTCTCCAGACCCAACGACGCGTCCGCGCCGGTCTGCAGGATCTCCTCGCCCTCATTGGGCGGGACCTCTTCCTCCGTTTTCATCATCTCCGTGAGGCCCTGGTAATCCACGCGGTTTGCCCAGATCCGGGATACTTTCTCCCGGATCATTACCCGCTCGAGGCCGCCTTCGTCCTGGATCTGCTGGATGTCGCGGTTGAGGATGCCGAGGAACGCGATCATCTCGTTGGACTTCAGGTTGGGCAGGAAGATGATCT
>Ga0334722_10005144_pt1 | contig 13311 bp, 12 predicted proteins | sample C3_bottom_MG_FD_207210 | JGI IMG/M metagenome (GOLD analysis project Ga0334722, IMG submission 207210) | Sediment microbial communities from Yellowstone Lake, YNP, Wyoming, USA - C3_bottom | ecosystem: Environmental > Aquatic > Freshwater > Lake > Sediment | place: USA: Wyoming | collected...
GCCGGACCGCGACGATCAGCACGTTTACGGGCCGCAGACTCACGCTGTCTCCGGCGGCATCCCGGACGGTTCCGCCTGCTTGACCTTCCCCCAGGCTTCCTCCATTTCGTCCAGCGTGAACGACGTGAGCGGCCGTCCGTCCAGGCAGAGAAGGGCTTCCATGGCTTCGAAGCGCCGAGTGAACTTGTCGTTTGCCGCCCGCAGCGCGGATTCGGGTTCGATACCGAGTTTCCGGGACAGGTTCGTGATGGCGAACAGCAGGTCGCCCATCTCCTCCTCGGCGTGCCGGCGGCCGGAGGCCGCCCCCGAGGCGAGCGCTTCCCGCAGTTCCGCCACTTCCTCCTCGATCTTGGCGACGACATCGTCAGCGCGTTCCCAGTCGAAGCCGGCGGCGGCGGCCCGGGTGCCAATCTCATGGGCACGGAGGAGGGCGGGGAGGGTCCGCGACACGCCGCCCAGCCGGGTCTTCGGCTTGCCTGCGGCCCCGGTCTCGCGGGCCTTGACGTTCTCCCAGAGCGACACGACGGCGTCCGGCGACAGTTCGGGCGTGCCGGCTGGCGCCGTCTGACCCGGACTCGCGACTGCCGTTCGGGCATCGGCGCCAGGGCCGAACACGTGCACGTGGCGCCGTACCAGTTTCTCCGAGATGGCGTCCAGCGAGTCGGCGATGGAGAAGTCGCCGGCCTCGTCGCACACCTGGGCGAGCAGGACGCCCTCGAAGATGAAGTCGCCAATCTCCTCCTGCAGGGCGGTGCGGTCGTCGCGGTCGAGGGCCTCGAGCACTTCGTAGGTCTCTTCGAGGACGAACGGGCGGAGCGACTGCAGGGTCTGGGCGCGATCCCACGGGCAGCCGTTGGGCCCGCGCAGGTGGCGGACAATCTCCACCAGGCGTGCAAAGGCGTCCGCCGCGCGTGTCGTGTGGGCCATGGGCGGTATGCTACCATCGACCACGGAGGAACACCCTTGTCGGACGATGTGTCGATCACCTTCACGGGCTTCGTGATTTCACTGATGACCACGGCCGCGGTTCACTTCGGCGACTACCCGGACCCGGTGACGGGCGAGAAGAAGCCGCTGAACCTCGAAGGGGCGTCCCAGATGATCGAGATCCTCGGGATGCTCGAACAGAAGACCCGCGGCAACCTGACGGCGCAGGAGCGCTCGATGCTGGAGCAGGTGCTCTACGATCTGCGCATGCGGTACGTGGCCGCCCAGCAGGAGGCGGGCGCGGCGGCTCCCAAGCCCCCAGTGGCCTCTTGACGGACACACGCGGGCAGGTCCTCTTCCTCGGCAGCGGCACGTCGCACGGCGTGCCGATGATTGGCTGCCGCTGCGCGGTGTGCCGCTCGGACGACGAGCGGGACAAGCGGATGCGGCCGTCCGTCTACATCCGGTGGGCGGACGGAACGAGCCTCCTCGTCGACACCACCCCCGACCTGCGCAGCCAGGCGCTGCGGTGGGGCGTGGAACATGTCGATGCCGTCCTCTTCACCCACTGTCACGCCGACCACGTCATGGGGCTCGACGAGATCCGGCGGTTCAACATCCTGCAGGGGGCGGCGATTCCCTGCTATGGCAACGCGGCGGCGCTGGCGGACATCCGGCGGATCTTCTCGTACGCGTTCGAGGCCACCGATCACGGGGGCGGTCTCCCGAAGTTCGACCTGGAGCCCATCGGCGAAGGTGTGACCATCAACGGGCATCGCGTGACCGCCGTCCCCGTGTGGCACGGCCCGCAGTTGATCCTCGGCTACCGCGTGGAGCGGTTCGCCTACCTGACCGATTGCAACGGCATTCCGGACTCGTCGTGGGCGCTGCTCGAGGATCTCGACACGCTGGTCATTGACGCCGTGCGGCACCGTCCGCATGGGACGCACTACAACGTCGAGGGCGCGCTGGGCGTGATCGCGCGCCTGTCGCCGCGCCGGGCGTACATCACGCACGTCTGCCACGACCTCGGCCACGCCGCCACCAACGCGCAGCTTCCGCCCGGCGTCGAGCTCGCCTACGACGGCCTCGTCGTCGGGATTTAGCCCCCCGTCGCGATCCGCCGTGGCACAGGGCGTCAGCCCTGTGTAGCGGCCTGGCCGACAGGTGTCAGGGCGGGTGTGCCGGGATCGCCAGGCTCCAGCCTGGCCAACAGGCATCGCCGCGGTATGATCAGGCTGTGGATGTCATCCGCTATCCCGTTGATGCGCGCCCGGCCGGCTGGCGCTCGCCGGTGCTGGCCCTGGGCAATTTCGACGGGCTGCATCTCGGCCATATGTCAATCGTCCGGCGCGTGGTCGCGCGTGCGCGCGAACTCGATTCGTCGCCGGTGCTGCTGACGTTCGACCCCCATCCCACCCGCGTGACCCGTCCGGACCGGACGCCGAGGCTCCTGATGACGACGGCGCAGAAGATCGACGCGGTGGCCGGGTCTGGCCTGGCGGGCATGGTGATTGTCGAATTCACCAACGCGTTCTCGCACTGGGAGCCGGGGCACTTCGTCGAGCGCGTGCTGGTGACGTGGCTCGGCATCTCCGAGGTGTTCGTCGGCGGGAACTTCCTGTTTGGCAGGGACCGGTCCGGCGATTTCCGGACGCTGCAGGCGCTCGGAACGCAACACGGTTTCGCGGCGACCAAGGTGGACGCGGTGGTGGCCGGCGGCCTTCCCGTGAGCAGCACCCGCATCCGGGACCTGGTGTCGGCAGGCCTGGTGGGGGAGGCGGCGCCACTGCTGGGGCGGCACTTCGCCATCGACGGCCGGGTGGTGCGCGGCGACGGGCGAGGGCGGGCTCTTGGATTTCCGACCGCCAACCTCGAGACGGACAACGAACTGCTGCCGCGGCGCGGCGTCTACGTGACGCGGGCCGCCGTGGACGGACACGTGTATCCGTCGGTCACGAACATCGGCGTGCATCCCACCGTCGGCGCGGCGTCGGGCGACCTCGTGGAGGTTCACCTGCTCGAAGGCGGGCGCGACCTGTACGGAGCAGCGGTGCGGCTGGCGTTCGTGGACCGTGTGCGCGACGAGCGCGTGTTCCCGTCGATCGACGCCCTCCGGGCGCAGATAGCCGACGATTGCGCCGCGGCCCTGGCGCGCCTGTCGATCGCCTGATGCTCCCCGGCCGTCCTCAGTCCCGGGGGCTTGACACCCTATCTACTAACTACTAAGCTGTTAGTAGACATGAAGCCCAAACCCTCCACTCTCACCCCGCAGGAACTCGAGATCATGAAGGTGGTCTGGCAGAAGGGCGACGTCACCGTGCGCGACGTCTACCAGGACCTCCTCACACGCCGCAGGGTGGCCTACACCACCGTGATGACGATGATGAACGTGCTCGAAGGGAAGGGGCACCTCAAGAAGCGCCTGGACGACCGGGCGTACGTCTACCGGCCGACCCGGCCCGAAGCCGCCGTCGTCCGTTCCATGGTCCGCGAGTTCGTGGACCGGCTGTTCGATGGCGCCGCGCACCCCCTGCTGGTGCATCTTGTGAAAGATCGGCGTCTAACGAAGCAGGAACTCGAAGAACTGGCCAGGCAAATCGAGGAGGCGTGACATGCTCGAGTTGTCGTTGGGCAACCTGCTGGCATGGGCGGTCCAGGTGGCGGCCATCGGCGCCGCCGCCATCCTGCTTCCCGTCGCGCTCCGCCTGACCCAGCCGCGGCCACGGCTCCTCTTCCTCCGCGCGGTGCTCGCCGCGTGTCTCGTGCTTCCTCTGCTGCAGCCGTGGCTGCCCGCCCCCGTCCGGACGCCGGTCGTCGCCGGAATGACGCCCGGCGAGGCGCAGCCAGGCCTGGCCGGGTCGGATGACAACGCCGACGGGCAATATGCGACGGGCGTGACGGCGGCGCGCCGGCGCGGCCGCATCGGGAATTGGCCGGTCGAACGCGCGGTCGCCGTGACCTACGCGGGCGGTGTCGGTATCAGGCTTCTGTGGCTCGTGACCGGGCTGGTGATGGTGACTCGCCTGCGGCGGTCATCCGAGCCGCTTGGCCTTCGTCCCGCGTCGATTGACGAGGCGGCGCTGTTGGCGGGCGCGGATGCCGAGTTCAGGCTGTCCTCGAAGCTGACCCGGCCGGTGACATTCGGACTTCGGCAGCCGGTGGTGCTGGTGCCGGCCGAGTTCCTGTCGTTTGGCGAGACCCAGCAGACGGCCGTTGCCGCGCACGAACTGCTGCACGTGGCTCGCCGCGACTGGATTCGGGCGATTGGCGACGAGGTCCTGCTCTCGTTCTTCTGGTTCCATCCCGCGTTCTGGTGGCTGATCGGGCAGATCCACCTGAGTGTCGAGCAAGTCGTCGATGCGACGGTCGTGCGCCTGGTCGGGGCCCGGAAGCCCTACCTCGAGGCGCTGTTGAAACTTGCGGCGGCGGGCCCCACGCCCGCCCTGCAACCGGCGTCCGCGTTTCTGAAACACGGCCATCTCGCGCAGCGGGTGGCCCTGCTCGTCCGGGAGGTATCCATGTCTCGACTGCGTCTCGTCTCATCGTTCGCGCTCGTGCTGGCGGCGCTCGCCGGCAGCGGCTGGTACGTCGTCCAGGCATTTCCGCTGACGGCAACCCCCGACGCGGTGACCGCGCCGGCCGCCGCGCCCGTCATCGCGCCCGTCGTGGCGCCTCCCGTCGTCCAGCAGGCCCCGCCGCCGCTGCCGCCGCCGCTGGCGCCCTCCGGTTCGCAGGCGAAGCCAGCCCCGCCGGTTCCGCCGCTCGACGTCGCGGCGTGGGAATACGCTGTCCAGGATCTGACCACCCGGGCTGCGGCGGACCCCGCGAACCCGATGCTGCCGTACACCCTGGCGGTGCGGTACTGGGAGCGGGCGTATCGTGACGGGAAACTCGGTGCCGACCAGAAGCGTGAGCTCATCGCGAAGGGCCTGCAGGCCGCCGATCGCGCGATCACGCTCAAGTCCGACTATGCGGACGCGTTCATCTACAAGGGCCTGCTGGTGAGACTGCAGGCGGGGGAGGAGAAGGACCTGGCGGCCAGACAATCCTTGCTCGCGCAGGCCGAGGCGCTGCGGGTCGAGGCTGCGCGCCTCAAGAACGCCCAGAATCCGTGGTCTGCGGTGCCGCCGAACGCGGTCCGCGTCGGGGGCAGCATCGCTGCGCCGACGAAGATCAAGGACGCCAAGCCGCAGTATCCAGCCGATGCGATGCGGGCGGGCGCCGAGGGCGTGGTGATCGTGGAGGCCGTCATCGGGGAGGACGGCAAGGTCCGGGATGCCCGCGTCATCCGGTCCGTCCCGCTGCTCGACGACGAGGCTGTCCTGAGGGTGAAGCAGTGGGAATTTACTCCGACGGTGCTGAACGGCAAGCCGGTGCCGGTCGTCATGACCGCGACCGTCAACTTCGTGCTGAGGGACAAGCCCGGCGCGGCGCCCGTGCCGCCGCCTCCGCCCGCTCCCGGCGTTCGAGCGGATGATGGCTGGGCCAAGTCACAGTCGCCGAATGCCGTGCGGGTCGGCGGTGAGATCAGGCCCCCCGCCAGGGTGAAGGACGCGAAGCCGGTGTATCCCGGTGACGCCAAGGAAGCCGGCGTCCAGGGCGTCGTCATCATCGAGGCCGTCGTCGGGATCGACGGCAAGGTGCAGGCCGCCCGTATCCTGCGGTCGATCACCCTGCTCGACCAGGCGGCGCTCGACGCGGTCAACCAGTGGGAGTTCGCGCCGACACTCCTGAACGGCGCGCCCGTGCCGGTCATTTTGACGGTCACGGTGAACTTCACGCTTCAGTAGGCGGCCAGGGGCGGATTTCGGCGGAGCAGGCAATCCGGTTTAGAATCAGATTGCCGATGGTTCCGTCCGAATCCGCCCCGACGCTCTGCTTCGACGCCAGCTTTCCGCTCGATCTCCAGTTTGCGGTGACCGTTGCCGACCTGGTGGTGAGATTCGCCGTTTCGGCGGGCCTCGACGACGCAGCGGCGGATGCGCTCGGCCGGTCGTTTGAGGCCGCGTTTACCCGGGCGCTCAACGGGGAACCTGCAGGAGGGGACGCGGCCGCCGCTGTCTCCCTGTGCGCCGGGGACGGCGGCATCCACGTGGCGCTCACCTGCGGCGAGACGTCGTGGCTGGACGAGCATCTGCCGCGGCCCCGCTAGCACTGCTTCGAGAACCCATGCTGCGCCTCTACAACACACTGTCCCGGCGGGAGGAAGCGTTCGCGCCGCGGTCTGACAATACGGTCCGGATGTACACCTGCGGCCTGACGGTCTACAACCGCGGGCACATCGGCAATTTCCGGACGTTCGTCTGTCTCGACGTGCTGCGGCGGGTGCTGCGGCACCACTGCGGGTTCGCGATGCGCCACGTCATGAACTTCACCGACGTGGACGATCGGACGATTGCGGGCGCCCAGAAGGCCGGGATGCCGCTGCGCGAGTACACGGACCAGTTCATCGCGGCGTTCCGCGAGGACGCCGCGGCGCTGGGCCTGGAAGAGGTCGAGGAGAACCCGCGGGCGACCGACGAAGAGAACCTCCGCGCGATGGCGGGCGTGATTGGGGCCCTGGAGGCCAACGGCCACACCTACCGGAGCGAGGGGTCCATCTACTTCAAGATCGCGACGTTCCCGACGTACGGCGAACTGGCACGCCTCGACCAGTCCGGGATTCAGGCGGGCGCGAGCGCCCGCGTCGACAGCGATTCGTACGCGAAGGAAGACGTGCGGGATTTCGTCCTGTGGAAGGCGACGCAGCCCGGCGAACCGACGTGGGACTACGGGCAGGGCCCCGGCCGTCCCGGCTGGCATCTGGAGTGTTCCGCCATGGCGTTGCGTCTGCTCGGCCCGGCGCCGATCGACCTGCACGCGGGCGGCATCGATCTGGTGTTCCCGCACCACGAGAACGAGATTGCCCAGAGCGAGGGGGCCACCAGGACGCCGTTCTCCCGGTTCTGGGTGCACGTGGAGCACCTGCTGATCGACGAAGAGAAGATGTCGAAGTCGCTCGGCAACCAGTTCAACGTGCCCGACATCGTAGCGCGCGGCTTCCGGCCGTCGGCCCTCCGCTATCTCTACATGTCGACGCACTACCGGAAGCAGCTCAAGTTCTCGTGGGCGAGCCTGGAGCAGGCCGAGGAGGCGTTGCAGCGCCTGGTGGACTTCCTCGCCCGGCTTGACGGGATCCGCGGAGGCGCGTCGCATCCCGCCACCGTGGCGCGAGTCGAGCAGGCCCGCGCTGATTTCGGGGCGGCCCTCGACGCGGATCTCAACACGTCGGGTGCGCTCGGCGTGCTGTTCGAACTCGTCCGGGCGCTGAACTCGGCGATTGACGCGGGCGAGATGGGGGAGGGCGATCTCGAGGCCGTCCGGAGCGCGTTCGGCTACTTCGATCGCGTGCTGGGCGTCATCAGCCTCCGGCAACAGGAGGACGCGAGGGCGGTGCCGGCGCCGGCGGAGATCGACACGCTGATTGCCGAGCGCCAGGCCGCGCGGAGCCGGCGGGATTTCGCCGAGGCCGACCGCATCCGGAAGGCCCTGGCGGCCCAAGGCATCATCCTGGAGGATTCTGCCTCGGGCACGCGCTGGAAGGTCGGGCCGAAGAGCCGCTAGTCGAAGGTCTCGACCGTCTCGACAATCGTGATGCGGCGCTTCGCCAGTTCGTCGATGAAGTGGGTGTAGTTCCCGCCGTACAGGCAGTCTTCCGGCGCCACGATGCCGGTCTCCTTCACCATCTTCTTGCCAACCATCACGCCGGCGATGGCGGCGCTGTAGCCGGTGACGCGTCCCATCGCGGACACGCCGTTGACGGTGTCGGCCTCATCCCACAAGTGGTAGGACACCCGCGCCGGCTTGCCGTTCTTGATGCCGTCGACCGTGTTGTACATCACGCACACGTCGGTTTCGCCCGGATGCGCGCGCAGGGACGGTTCGATGCGGGCCAGCAGGACCTCGCGCGGCACGACCTTGTGGCCGCCGACCTCCACCGGATCGAGGTCGAGCATGCCGCACTCCTTGAGCGTCTGCACGCCGTCCCAGTGGCCCGGCCAGCGCACCGTCTTCTCGGCGAATTCCTGCAGTTCGGGCCGCGTGAAGATGAAGCTCGGCATGCCGGGCGTGATGGCGCACTCGAGCTCTTCGTTCCGGCCGAGCTGATCGAACACGAACTTCTCGCGCCCGCTCGTCGCATCCACCTCGGTGAGCCGTCCGTTGTGCAGGATGTTCACCTTGATGACGTATTCGCGCAGGACGTGCGAGAAGGCCCACGTGATCATGTAGCGCAGCGGGTGGCGCGAGGCCGCTTCCTTGTTGGGCACGCCGCCGACGCGGGCGATGACCGACTCGGCCTTGTCGAGTTTCCGGATGCCCTCGCCGCACGTCACGTTGGAGATGCCCGGCGCGAACCCGATCCCGTCCATGAAGGTCACGCCGTTCTTGATTGCCGTCTCGTGGATCCAGTCGCCGTAATCGTTGAGCGACATGGCCGCCGGCAACTGCAGGCCTTCGACCTCGTACGCATCCGGACGCCGGTGATACTCCTCGAGGATGTCGACGAAATCGAAGCCGTTGCGCACGGCGGCATCCACCACCGTGTAGCTGGCCCGGCGGTCGGGCAGGGTGTTGATGCCGACGTCGTACAGCTTCATCAGCGCCGCGAGTTCGTCGGCGCGGCTCACATCGACCTGGTGGGTGACGACCTTGGGATCCCGGAGCCACGACCGCGCGTTTTCGAGCGCCCCGTGGCTGCGATCGGCGAGTCCGACGACCGTGACGTCGGGGTTGCGGATGAGATCGAACGCGACGATGGAGCCCATCTTGCCCCCGCCGCCGAATACCAGCACTTTCATGAAGACGCTCCTTGAAGGATGAATCGACGCGCCACGGGGGGAACTGCGGCCGTCAGGCAGCCTTTCATTATAGCCGTAGCGGGGGAGCGCCGGCCGGGATGGAACGGCCCGGCGGAACGGTCCGGCGGAACGGTCCGGGCTTTGCAACGAACCGGGCGTATGGGGTCGCTTCGAACCGTGCAGTTCGGGAAATCCGGGGAAGATCTCGCGTGCGCCGAACTTGTCCGCCGCGGGTACGCAATTCTCGCCAGGCGATTCCGGACTCGATTTGGCGAAATTGACATTGTGGCGTCCGACGGCCCGGTCCTCGTGTTCGTGGAAGTGAAGGCCCGGTCGGGGACCCGGTTCGGCGTGCCGGCCGAGGCGGTGACGCTGTGGAAGCAGCAGCGGATCATCGCGATGGCGCGGATGTATCTGGTGATGCACCGCCGGCCGCCCGGTCCGATCCGGTTCGACGTGGTATCCGTGCTGGCGCTTCCGGGCTGCGCGCCCGTCATCGACGTCATCCGAGGCGCATTTACTGCCTGACTGGTCGGGTTTTGTTGAAACTCTTCGGCCGCCTGTGGTACCGTAATTGAGGATTGAGCGGGAATAACTCAGTGGTAGAGTGCGACCTTGCCAAGGTCGAAGTCGCGGGTTCGAATCCCGTTTCCCGCTCCACTTTCTCCCCTACGACCGCGTCAGCGGTGAACGTTCCAGACAGGGCGCCGTAGCCAAGTGGTAAGGCAGAGGTCTGCAAAACCTCCATTCTCCGGTTCAAATCCGGACGGCGCCTCCAACACCCCTAATTGAAGCCGCACGAGGGCGCCCTGGCGACCGCGCAGGCCGACATCCCGGCGCGCTGATGCCGCGTGTTGTCTGTGGGGGCTGACCACAGCCATAATCGCCCGATGCCCGACGCCAACGGCCCGTCTGGAATCGGCGACGTCCACGCGCGGCCTGCTCATGTCCGAGGGCGCGGGATCCTGCCTCTCCTCGTGCTCGTCCTGCTGCCTTTTGCGCTCTTCTGGCCGCTGACCATCGTCCGGGAGACGTTTCTCGTCCACGATATCTACCTGCAGTTCGTCCCCAACCACATCCTGGTCGCGAATCTGCTGCGCGCGGGCGAGTGGCCCCTGTGGAACCCGTACATTCTGGGCGGCCTTCCGCTGCTGGGCGACGGGAGCGTCGGGATGTTCTACCCGCCGAACTGGCTGTTCAACGTCGCGCCCCCGGCCGCGGCGTACAACTGGGTCGTGCTGCTGCATTTCTCCATCGCGGGCGCCGGGATGTACCTGTGTGCCAGACATTTCGGCCTTCGCCCGGCCTCTGGCGGGATCGCCGCCCTGGCGTTCATGTTCTCCGGGATGACGACCGCCAGAAACGTTCAGCTTCCAGTGCTATGCGGCCTCGCGTTGCTGCCGTCGCTGGTGTTGTGTGTTGATCGCGCCCTCGGGGTCGGCCGCACGGACGCGGCACCTCGTGCGCGGCGCGCGGACCTCCGCTGGTTCGTGGCAGCCGTCCTGATTCTGGCCGGGATCTCGATCACCGGTCATCCGCACGCGCCCGCCTACGACGCCATTCTGATCGCACTCCTCGGGTTGACGCGCGCCGTCGAGGCGTACGTGAACACCCGCCGCGCCGCCGCTGCGCTGGCGCCGCTGCGCCGATTGGTCGGCATCTTCCTGCTCGGGCTGGGCCTGGCGGCCATTCAGCTGGTGCCCTGGGCGGAACTGATGGCGATGTCGCCTCGCGCCGCAGGTGCGTCATTCGACTACGTCATGTCCGGCAGTAACTCCGGAACTGACTGGCTGCTGTTCCTGTTCCCATATCTGTACGGCAGTCAGCACGTGGGCCCGTTCTCCCCCAGGCCTGCCAGTATCGAATCCGCCGTGCACAGCTGGGAACACATCGCGTACGTCGGACTGCCGACGATCGCGCTCGCACTGGCGGGCCTCTGTGCGTTCGCGGTCCGCCTTGTGTCGGGCCGCCAGAACCGCCGGCTGCCGGCCGGCGGGCCGGCGTGTGCGGCGTCCAGCACCCACGAGTTGTTCACCCAACGGTTCCTCGGCATCGCGCTCGTCCTGAGTCTGGTCATCGCCGCAGGTTCGGCGACACCAGCGGGGCATCTCATCTACCTGGTGCCCGTCCTGGGGAAACTGCGCCAACCCAGTCGCGCGCTCTGCATCGCGGCGTTTGTCCTCCCGATGCTCGCCGGCTTCGGCCACCAGTGGCTCGCGCGCAACCTGCCGGCATCTCGGCGGGTTCGCGCGCTGGCCGTGGGTGCGGGCTTCCTGGTCTTGGCGACAACGGCGTTCTGGGTCTGGGTAGCCGGTCGGAGCGACATGCGTCGCGCGTTGATTGGGAATCTGGCGATAAGCCATGCGAGGGGGTGGTGGCCATTGGCCCTCGCATTCTGCTCGTTCGCGCTGCTCGCCTGGTGGGCCGCTCGACCGGGCGCCAGAATGCCCGGCCGGGCGCTCGTTGGCCTGCTGCTCATTGACATGGCGGCGTTCTCCACGGCGTACACGCCTACCGGCGCCGCCACCGTATACGATCGCAAGCCCGGCGTCTTGAAGGTGTTCGGCGAGTCCGACGGCCCCTTCCGTGCCGTCACCGTGCTTCGGACGACCAACGATCTTCCGGTCCGCGAGTCACAGGAAACCATGGTCGGCTCGTGGGGCATGGTCTACGGCGTCGAGATCATCAATGGCTTCAACATGCTGGAGCCCCGGCGGCTGGTCGACTATCTGGCGGGCCCGGCTCAGCGGGACATCTCCTACGGGTTCCTGCGGAACCCCGCCTTGCTCGGTCCGGACAACCCGGTGCTGCCGTCACTGAATGTGCGGTACGTGCTGGTTCCGACCCGGGAGCAGGACGTGGAACCGGAACTGGGGCGCCACCTGAAGCTGGTCTACGAGAATGACTCCGTGCGGATGTACGAGAACACGCGCGTGTGGCCGCGGGCGTATTTCGCCGCATCGGTGCGGGGGGAAACGCAATCCGTCCGTGTGTTGCGGTCGGTGACGGGACCGGGGTTCGACGGGCGAAGAGAGTCGTGGGTCGAGTCGCCGGATCCACCGCGTCTGCCCGTGCCGAAAGGGCCGGCTGAGGTGCGCATCACGGAGCGCCGTTCGAGTCGGCTGACGCTCGCGACGCGCACCATGGAACCGCGATTCCTGGTGCTGAGCGAGATGTACTTCCCCGGCTGGCGTGCGGAGATCGACGGTGTGGCGACGCGGATCGAGCGGACGAATTACCTGTTTCGGGGAGTGGTGGTTCCCGCCGGGATCCACACAGTGACGTTCGCCTATCGCCCCGCATCCGGGGTGATCGGCGCCGCGCTTTCCGGGTTCTGCGCCCTGGTCCTTGCCGGGCTCTGGATCGCCGGTGGCCGGGTCTCCGCTGCCTCGACGTCCCACTCGCTGCGGCGCGCCGATTCACGCTGAGCAAAGACGAACACGTCCCGGGCATCCGGTCCGTCCGGCGCCTGCTCGGGTATCTGGGTGTCGTCGGGGCCCTCGAACGTGCTCAGCGAGCCGTACTGATCGCGGATCTCCGCCAGGCAGACGGCATTCCGCGCCCCCACTTCGCAGATGCCCCGGTCGCGCGTCTCGGACATTTCGACGATGCGCTTCGCCACCCACGCGACGTCAGCGTAGGCGTACCGCGTGCCGGCGGCGACGAACACGGGCCGGTTGGCCAGGATGTCGTGCAGGGTGTCCTGCGTCCGGTCGCCGCCGAACAGGGGGCCCAGACGGATGACCAGCGCACCGCGGGAGAGTGCCAGCAGTTCGCACGCGCGCCGATGGCGTCCGTAGACACGATCGAGCTGGGTACGGCACGACAGACTGGACACGAGGACGAACCGCCTGTCTCCTGCGGCAGCGAGGAGGTTCGCTGTCTTCTCCACGGTCTCCTGGAAGTCCCGAAGCGGATCCCGCTCGGCCTGGTACCGGCCTGCGGGGTTGGCGGCATGCACGATGATGTCCGCCCGGGCGAACCCCGACGCCGGGTCGTCGCCCCGCACGACCGGCAGCGCCTGCAGGCGTCCGGTGTCGGCGACTGCCCGGCAGATATGGGAGCCGACGTACCCACGGGCGCCGACGACGGCCACGGTCACCATGCTCAGCCTCGCTGCTTGCCGGTGTTCTTGCTGGGATGGTAATCGGGGTCTTTGGACTTCATGTACGCCGAGTACGCGCCGTCGAACGCAATGAGGTCTTCATACACGATGGGGGGATCGCACGTGTCCCACGGCTTGGTCAGCATCGAGATGCAGACCGCGCTGGTGATGGCGTGCACGGCATGGGGGGTGCCCGCAGGCGTACGGAAGCAGGTGCCCCGGCTGGCGTGCATGTTGATTTCCTTGCCTGTATCCGGGTCCCGCGTCACCATCACCACCGAGCCGTCCACCACCAGGAAGTACTCGTCGAATTCCGGATGGAGGTGATTGCCGCGGATCTTGTTCGGCAGGAAGTACAGCATGTTGAATTCGACGATGGGCCGGTCCGGCAGCCAGGTGAAGATCGCGCCGCGCCCGTCCTGGACCGTGGAGATGTTG
>Ga0334722_10005145_pt1 | contig 13309 bp, 13 predicted proteins | sample C3_bottom_MG_FD_207210 | JGI IMG/M metagenome (GOLD analysis project Ga0334722, IMG submission 207210) | Sediment microbial communities from Yellowstone Lake, YNP, Wyoming, USA - C3_bottom | ecosystem: Environmental > Aquatic > Freshwater > Lake > Sediment | place: USA: Wyoming | collected...
ACGAGGTACGGCACGCCCGCCCGGCGCCAGGCCCACCAGGCCGCATAGCCGCACGGCCGGATGTTGCCGCAATGCACGATGTCGAACGCGCCCGCCTCGCGGCGCAGCCAGCGCGCCCAGCGTACCTGGTTGGCAAAGCGCCCCGCCTCGCGGAACCCGAACGGCTGGCGGTGCACCGGCACCGGTTCGGCGGCGTCGGCCGCTTCCGCGCCATCGGCGCGCACGGTGGACACCAGCGTGTCGGCGGGGAAGCGCCGACACAGCTCCACGTGCCGTCGCGCCATCCCGCCGAGATCGGGCGTGTAGTCCTGCGTGATGAACAGGTGGCGCATCAGGCGCTCCAGCGCGCGCGGTCGCGCGCCGCCTCGGTGACCTGCACCCAGCCCTCGGCCCCGGCATCGGGCGTCCACTGCGCCGCGGCGCGGCGGGCGCCGCGGCGCAGCGCCTCCAGCGCATCGGCGCGCGCGAGCGTGGTGGCGACGAGCGACGCCCATTCTGGCTCCTCACCGCGATGCCGCAGCACGCCGCTGACGCCATCCTCGACGAACCGCCCGATGACTGGCGTGCGCTCGGCGACCACCGGGACGCCGTGGGTGAGCGCGTCGAGCACGGCGAAGGCGGCGTCATCGGCGCGGGCGATCACCCAGCGCAGCGCGGCGGCCTCGAGCGCGTCGTCACCCGGTGCGCCGATGGCGCGCCACTCGATGCGGTCGGCGACGCCAAGGGCGGCGGCCTCGATGCGCACCACGTCGGCGTCGGCCGCGGGCGACACGAACGTGGCGCGCAGCGCGGGCAGCCGCGGGGCGAGCAGGGCCAGCGCGCGCAGGGCGACGAGCGCCTCGCGGCGCATGTCGGCGCCGGCGAAGATGGCGAGCCGTGGTGCGTCGGCGGGCGCGATGGCGCCGGCCGCGGGCGCCGGCCGCAGCGCGGCGGCGGACACCCCGGGCACCGCCACGCCGGCCGCCAGCGCGCCGCGCGGGGGCGTCACGCCCCGCAGGTCATCGGCGTGCGCAAACACGAAGCCGGTGGCGGCCAGCCGCATGGCGAACCGGCCATCGCGCCCGAGCGCGAGCCGCTCCCCCATGGGCGTGCGGCGCACCACGGCACCCCGCCCCGCCAGGCGGACGGCCGCCGCGGCCGCGAGGTGCTCCGCGTCGTCATGCACGAAGAGGACCTCGGTCAGGCGGCGCGACACCACCCGGCGCAGGCGCCAACCGAGCCGCAGCCACCCGCCGCCGCCGACGTCGATGACATCATGCCCGAGCGCCGCGAGCCGCAGCGCCGCCTCGGTCCCGGCGCGCGCGGTGAAGCACGTCTCGTACCCGCGGGCGGCGAGGAGCGTCGCCGCGTCGGCGAACGCGCGCGTCGCCCCGCACCAGGCCGCGCGCCGCACCACGAAGCAGGCGCGCACGGCTACGCGTCGGCGGGGGCGTCGTCGAACTGCAGCGCATGCAGCCGCGCATAGGCGCCGCCCTGCGCGAGCAGCTCGGCGTGCGTCCCGCGCTCGACAATGCGCCCGCGGTCGAGCACCAGGATCTGCGACGCATGCTGCACGGTCGAGAGGCGGTGCGCGATCACGAAGACGGTGCGCCCGGTCAGCAGCAGGTCGATGGCCTCCTGCACCAGGCGCTCGCTCTCGGTGTCGAGGGCCGACGTCGCCTCGTCGAGAATCAGCACCGGCGGGTCAACCAGCAGGGCGCGCGCAATGGCGATGCGCTGGCGCTGGCCGCCGGAGAGCCGCGTGCCGCGCTCGCCGAGCACGGTGTCGTACCCGTCGGGCAGCTCGGCAATGAAGCCGTGCGCGTTGGCGGCGCGCGCCGCCGCCTCGACCTGCGCCGGCGTGTACCGGTCGGTCTGGCCGTACGCGATGTTGGCGCGCACCGTGTCGTTGAACAGCACGGTGTCCTGGCTGACGATTCCGGTGAGGGCACGCAGCGAGGCGAGCGTGAGTTCGCGCGTATCGACGCCGTCGAGCAGGATGCGCCCTTCGGTGGGCTCGATGAAGCGCGGGATCAGGTCCACCAGCGTGCTCTTCCCCGCCCCGCTCGCGCCGACCAGCGCCACCACGTCGCCCCGCTTGGCGGTGAAGCGGATGTCCTGCAGCACCGGCTCGTCGCCGTAGCTGAAGCCGACGCCGTCGAACGCGAGATCGAAGTTGAAGGCCGTGACGGCGCGCGTCCCGCGGTCGGCCTGCTCCTCCGTCGGGTAGTCGAGGACCTCGAACAGCCGCTCGGCGGCGGCCAGCGACTGCGTGGCCACCGCCGGCATCTGCGAGAGCTGCTTGAGCGGCGGGAGCAGCGACATGAGCGCGCCGAGGAAGGTGACGAGCCCCGAACCGGTGAGCGAACGCTCCTGCAGCACCTCGTGCGCGCCGAACCAGAGGAGCGCCACGGCCACCACCGTGCCAATGACCTCCGCCAGCGGCTGCGACATGAGCGTGAGGCGGCTCATGCGCACCATCCCCTGCGCGTACCGGTTGGAGGCGTCGGAGAAGCGCGCCCCCTCGTAGCCCTCGGCGCGGAACGACTTCACCAGCCGGATGCCGCTCACCGTCTCCTGCACCACGCTGGTCATCTCGCCGTACTCGGCGGCGAGGCGCCGGTGCCCCTTGCGCAGCTTCCGCAGCAGGGGCTGGAAGGCGACGATGATCAGCGGCGCGACGACCAGCGAGATGAGCGCCAGCTTGGGCGACAGCGAAAAGAGCAGGGCGACGGTGAGGACAATCTGCGTGCTGGCGTTGAGCGACCGCGTCACCACCTCGGCGAGCAGCTGCCGCGTGGACTGCGTGTCCTGGAAGACGCGCGAGAGCAGCTGCCCCGTCTTGTGCGTGGTGAAGAAGCCCAGCGGCAGCCGTTCGAGGTGCACGTACAGCGCGTTGCGCAGGTCACGCGTGACGCGCTCCTGCAGCCCGGCGCCCATCTGCCCCGAGAGCCAGGCGAACAGGTTCTTGAGCAGCATCGTGGTCAGGATCACGACGATCACGACGCGCAGCGCCGCCATGGACTCGCGCCCCTGGAGCAGCCACCCCCCCATCCACTGCAGCAGGCGCGTCATCTGCGACCCCGTGCCCGCGTCGAACGCCTGGTGGTCGAAGAGCGTGTTGAGGAACGGCACGAACAGCGCATACGAGAACGCGCTCAGCGCGTTGGCGAGCGCGCTGAGCAGCAGCGTCCCGACCACCCGCCCGTAGTACGGCCGGAGGAACTGCTGGAGCCGGCGGTAGATGCTCATCAGCGGCGGGGCGTGAGGAGAGCGAGCGGAAGGATGACCTCTTCCGGGGAGACCCCGCCGTGCAGGAACGACCCGCGGTACCGCTGCTGGTACTCGCGGAGCTTGGTCGGATAGACGAAGAAGCAGTCGCCGGTGGCGAGCGCGGTGTTCACGCGCGGCCCCTGCGGCGGCAGCCGCAGCTGCGCCGGGTCGCTGAAGACGAGCGCCTGGTCCGGGCGCTCGGCCCGCAGGTCCTCGCCCATCTTGTAGCGCAGGTTCGCCGTGGCGTCCTTCTTGGCGAAGACCGTGGCCGGCGTGTTGCAGTGGATCGACCCGTGGTCGCTGGTGAGCAGCACCGGCAGCCCGCGCCGCGCCGCCTCGGCCAGGACGTTCCACAGGGCGGAGCGGCGGAACCACTGCTCGGTGAGCTGGCGCAGCGCCACCTCGTCGCGCGCCACCTCGTACAGGATCGCCGACTCCGAGCGGCCGTGCGTCAGCAGGTCCACGAAGTTGAAGACGAAGGCGCTCACGCCCTCGGCGGCGATGGCCGTCGCCAGGTGGCGGTCGAGCTCGTCGGAGTCGAAGGCGGACGTGATCTTGTGGTAGCGCACCGGCGTCTCGCCGCGGAGCGTCCGCAGCTGCTCCACCAGCAGGTCGCGCTCGTGCTGGTTGAGCGACTCGTCCTCGCCCTCGCCCCACCAGGCCGGGAACCGCTCGGCGATCTCGGCCGGAAAGAGCCCGCTGAACAGCGCGTTGCGCGCGTACGGCGTGGCGGTGGGCAGGAGCGAGAAGTAGTGCGCCGCATCGATCTCGAAGGTCTGCGCGATGAGGGGCTCGATCACCTTCCACTGGTCAAGCCGCAGGCAGTCGACGACGATGAAGACGGCCGCCTTGTGGTCGGCGAGGACGGGGAGCAGGAACTCGCCGACGACGTCCACGGAGAGTGGCGGACGGTCGCCGTCGAGGTCGTGCACCCAGCGCGAATAGCCCTCGCCGACGAAGGCCGCGAAGTCGCGGTGCATGGCCGGGAACAGCGCCCGCAGCGACGCGTTCAGCCCCGTCTCGCCGGCATCGGCGAGCTCGACGTCCCACTGCACGAGCTCGGCGTAGCGCTCCGTCCAGCCGCGCCAGTCGAGGTCCTTGAGCCGCACGGCCTCCAGTTCGCGGAAGCGCTCGACGAAGCGGCGGGCGATGGCCTGGCTGCGGATGCGCGGCCCGTCAACGATCCGCGTGACGATGCTCAGCACCTGCCGCGGGGTAACCGGCTTGACGAGGTATTCCGACACGTCCTGGCCCAGCGCCTCCCGCAGGGTGCTGTCCTCCTCGCTCTTGGTCACCATCACCACGGGCATGGACGGCGCCAACTCCCGCGCCTCGCGCACCATGGCGATGCCGCGCATGCCCGGCATCTGTTCGTCGAGGAGCAGAATGTCGAAGGCGTGCTGGCGCAGCAGTTCCAGGGCGTCCGTCGCGTTCCGGGCCATCTGCACGCGATAGCCCTTCTCGGACAGGAACAGCCGGTGCGACTCGAGGAGTTCGGCCTCGTCGTCCACCCAGAGCACGGATTTCGCCTGCGGCGCCATATCCTGCGAAAGCTAGTCCCCGCGAATTGGCGTCGCCAACGCCCGGACGCGCTGGCGAGCGGCCGACCGGGGGGGCAGATTCGTCCGCACAATGAACGTCCTCCCCCCATTTGCCCTCGTCGAACCCGCCTTTTCCCTGCGGGCACTCGCGATCGCGACCTCACGGGCCCCGCTGGGGGGGGTGCGTGAATCGCTCATGGCGGCCCTGGTGGCGGCGCGGCTCGCGTCGGCGGCCCGGGGGCCGGCGGCCATTGCGCCGGCGCTGCGCGCCGAGCGGGCGGCCGCCGCGCGGCACTGGCTGGGGGCGCTGACGCTGGCCGCCCCGGCGCGCGCCGCCCTCGCGCAGCTGCTCGAGGCCTCAGTTCCCGGCGACCCGGTGGCCCTGGCATCGGCACTGGGCAAGGTGATTGAGGTCACGGCGCCCCATCTCGACCGGAAGGCACGTTCGGAGCTCGAGCGGCTGGCCCACGACTTCGCCCCCTGACCGGGTGCTTGTGGCCCCCCCCATCGCATCCGTATGATTTGCAGATGACCCCTACCCGGCGCCGAGGACGGCGTGTCCAGGCCGACTGACATTTCTCCCCTTGCCCGTGTCATGCGACGGGTGGACGCGGCCGCCGATGGCGACCCCGGCCGCGACGCGTACGGCACGGGCTTCCCGAGCATCGACAAGTGGCTCGGCGGCGGGGTGCGGCGCGGCGACCTCGTGGTACTGGGCGGCGACGTGCAGAGCGGCAAGAGCGCGCTGGCGCTCACCATGGCGCTGCGGATGGCGCAAGACGGGATTCCCGCCGTCTTCCTGACGAGCGAGATGTCGCACGAGCGCGTGATGGAGCGGGCGCTGGCCATCGAGGGTCGCGCGCGGGTGGACGACCTGCGCCGCGGCTCGCTGGACGACTTCACGCGCTCCGGCGTCGGGGCGGCCGCCGTGCGGTTCCGCGAGGCGGTGCCCAGCATCGCCTCGTTCCCGCCGGGGGGCGGCGTCGAGGCGCTGACCGCCGACATCCGCCGCACGCTCGACATGCGGGTGGTGATCGTCGATTCGCTGCAGGGCCTGGCCGGGAGCACGCGCGCGCAGGACGAGGAACTGGCCGCCGCCGTGCGCATCCTCAAGGCGCTGGCCCTCGAGCTCGACATCGCGCTGATCCTCACCTGCCAGCTGCCGCAACTCGAGGTGAGCCGCGCCGACCCGCGCCCGGTGCTCGACGACTTCGGCGTGCAGGGGGCGGTGAAGCAGCACGCCGACGTGGTGATGGCGATCTTCCGCGAGGAGATGTACCGCCCCGGCTACGGGGTGGAGGGCGCCACGGAGCTGCTGGTGCGCAAGAACCGGAACGGCAACGTGGGCTACGTGGACCTGTTCTTCTACAAGCAGTGGATGCGATTCGAAGACATGCTCGACCCTGATCGCTAGGAGGCGGGAGACATGCGATACCTGAGACTACTGGCGTTGCCCCTGCTCTGCGGCCTGGCGCTCTCCGCGTCGGGGTGCGCGAGTGCAGGCTCGTCGAGCTCGCTGGCGCGGCTCGAGGCCGCGCGGACGGCGAATCCCGGTTCGGTGGCCGCGCTGCGCGCCCTGGGCATCGCGTACTACAAGGACAAGCGCTACGCCGACGCGCGCACGGTGCTCGACGCGGCGCGCAAGCTCGACCCCAAGGACGGCGTCAGCGCGCTCTACGCCGGGCTCAGCGCCGAGGCGCTCGAGGACTACACCGGCGCCAAGGACGCGTACAACGCGTACCTGCAGGTCGGCAAGACGCGCTCGGTGCGCAACGACATCCGGGCCCGCCTGGTGCTGCTCACCCGGGCCGAGATGCACGCGTCGGCCAAGGCGGCCATCGCCAACGAGGCGCGCCTGGCGCAGGTGGCGGGCGATCCCCGGACGGTGGCAGTGATGCCGATGACGTTCAGCGGCACGGACCAGACGCTGGCGCCGCTGTCGCGCGGCATGTCGGACCTGCTCATCAACGACCTGGCGCGGGCCCCCGAGCTGCAGCTGCTCGAGCGTGACCGGGTGCAGGCCATGATCGACGAGGTCGCGCTGAGCCAGTCGGGCAAGGTCGACGCGGCCACGTCGGTGCGCGCCGGCAAGCTGGTGCGCGCGTCGCGCGTGGTGCAGGGCGGCATCACCCAGACGGGCGCACGCAACCTCACGGTGAACGCCGCCGTCATGCAGGTCGCGACGTCCGAGCAGCAGGGCAAGGACGTGCAGAGCAGCGACGTCATCGACCAGATCTTCGCCATCGAGAAGAACCTCGCGCTCGGCCTGTTCGACCAGATGGGCGTGCGCCTCTCGGCCGCCGACCGCGCCGCCATCGAGCAGCGCCCGACGCGGTCGCTGCAGGCCTTCCTGGCGTACAGCAACGGGCTGGTGGCCGAGGACGAGGGGCGGTACGGCGACGCGGTGCGCTTCTATGACCAGGCGCGGAGCATCGACCCGGGCTTCGGCGCCGCGCTGCAGAAGGCGCAGAGCGCGCGGTCGGCGCAGCAGGGGGCGCAGGTGACGGCCGCCAAGGTGGAATCGGGGCTGAAGTCGGGCGGCGAAGGCGCGACAGCCGCCGCCAGCACGGGCATCGGCTCGACGCTCGCCAACGCGGTCGGCGACATCAACCCGTCGGCCGCCAACAACGTGAACACCAGCACCGGTGGCAGCGCCGGCCAGACGACGCAGGCGCCGCCGACCACGCGCGACCCGACGGCCGAGAAGACCGGCAGCGACCAGCCGGCCCCGAAGACCGGGACCGTGAGCATCATCATCCGGAGGCCGTAGCATGAAATCCTCCCCGCGATTTCTCGCCGCCGCGCTGCTGGCCGCGTCTCCGCTGGCCGCCGGCGCGCAGGGCGTGAGCGATGGCGCGCTGGCCAGCATCCCGCAGTACGTCTCGCTCAAGATCGGCACCGGCGCTGCCGCCCGGACGGTGTCGCAGTTCACCGTGCCGTTCATTGCCGTGGTGCCGTTCGGCCCGCGGTTCAACATCGACGTTGCCACGGCCTACGCGTCGTCCGACGTGCAGGTGGACGGCGCGAGCGTGAGCTCGATCACCGGGCTCACCGACACGCAGGTGCGCGCCAACCTCACGCTCGGCAATGACGCCGTGGTGTTCACCGTCGGCGCCAACCTGCCGACCGGGCAGTACAAGATTGACGAGGACAAGGCGGACGCCGCCGGCCAGATCGGCAACGACTTCCTGATCTTCCCCATCTCGTCGTACGGCTCGGGCCTCTCGACGACCGGCGGCGTGGCCTTTGCCCGCAGCCTTGGCACGTGGAACCTGGGCATCGCCGGCTCCTTCCGGAAATCGACGGAGTTCGACGCGTTCCAGGCGGCGACCGATACCGGCAAGGCGACGCTCACCTTCACGCCGGCCGACGAAGTGCGCGCCCGCATCGGCGTGGACCGCGACATCGGCAGCGGACGCCTGGCCCTGGGCGTGACGTTCTCGACGTTCGGCAATGACGTCATGGCCAACACGTCGTACGCCACGGGCGACCGGTACATCGGCCAAGCGTCGCTGTACATGCCGCTGGGCACCACCGACCTGTACATCAGCAGCTGGGGCCTCTACCGCGCCAAGGGCCAGCAGTTCGGCGGCGTGGCGAATCCCGAGACCGTGGCCAACGCCGCGGTGTCGCTGGGCTTTCACACCGGCAACCTGGTGATCGAGCCCAGCCTCGAGGGGCGCAACTGGCAGGTGGACGGCGTGAAGGCGGGATTGCTGGGCAGCGGCGGCGTGCGCCTGCGCTGGGCCGCCGGCCCGATCACCTTCATCCCGGCCGCCACGTACCAGGCGGGCAAGCTGTACTCCACCACCGACGGATCGTCGCTGGACGTGACGGGGTGGCGGGCGAGCGTGACGCTCAGGGTACACTAGACGATAGACGATAGACGATAGACGATAGACGATAGACGGTGGACGATAGAGGCGGGGGCGGCTTGCGGGCCGCCCTTGGCCGTTTTGCGGGGACGCTGCGCGGGGTAGATTTGGGGGCAGTCGATCGAGAGTCGGGATCGCCGATCGCAATCCGCGGTCCGCATCCGGATTCCAAATCCTGAATCGTCGTCATGTCCGGTCACAGCAAGTGGAAAACCATCAAGAACGCCAAGGCCGCGACCGACAAGAAGCGCGGCGCGCTCTTCACCAAGCTCATCCGTGAAATCACCGTCGCCGCCAAGCAGGGCGGCGGCGACCCGGACGGCAACCCGCGGCTGCGCACCGCCATCGAGAACGCGCGGGCGCAGTCGCTCCCCAAGGAGAACATCGAGCGGGCGGTCAAGAAGGGGACGGGCGATCTCGAGGGCGTGGACTACGTGGACGTCGTGTACGAGGCGTACGGCCCGGGCGGCGTGGCCATCATGATCCAGGCGCTCACCGACAACGCGACGCGCACGGTGGCCGAGGTGCGCGCCAAGCTGACGCGCAACGGCGGCAACCTGGGAATGACCAACTCCGTGGCCTTCATGTTCGACCGCAAGGGGCAGATCTTCGTCGAGGCGGCCGGCCTGGACGAGGACGCGACGATGGAGAAGGCGCTCGAAGCCGGCGCCGAGGACTTCGTGCGCGAGGACGACGCATTCATCATCACCACGGCGCCCAACGACCTGCACGTGGTGAGCCAGGCGCTCGACAAGGCGGGACTGAAGGTGTCGCAGGCCGAGCTGTCGTGGATCCCGAAGAGCACGGTGGCCGTCACCGGGGAGCCGGCGCAGCAGCTGGTGAAGCTCATCGACGCGCTCGAGGAGCTGGACGACGTGCAGAACGTGAACGCGAACTTCGAGATGGACGAGTCGGAGATGGCCGGCGCGTGATCGTCCTCGGCATTGATCCCGGCACGGCGGTGACGGGCTACGGCGTCGTTCGCGCGCGCAGCGCGGGCGGCGCCGAATTGCTCGAGTGCGGAGTCATCCGGACGCGCGCCACCGAGCCGCTCGCCGCACGGCTGGCCGACATCTACGAGGGGGTGCGCGACCTGCTCGAGCGCCACCGGCCGCAGGCGCTGGCGGTGGAGGACGTCTTCTACGCCAAGAACGTCCGCACCACCGTGGTGCTGGGCCACGCGCGCGGCGTGGTGCTGCTCGCCGGGCAGCAGGCGGGGATTCCCATCCACGAGTATCCGCCGGCCGAGATCAAGAAGACGGTGACGGGCAACGGCGCCGCCACCAAGGAGCAGGTGCAGTTCATGGTCACCAAGCTGCTGCGCCTGAAGAGCGCCCCGCAGCCGGCCGACGCCTCCGATGGCGTCGCGGCGGCGCTGGCCTGCGTGCTGGGCGCCGACGTGGCGCGCGCCATCGCGGCGGCCCGATGATCGCCCGCGTCGCGGGCACCCTGCTGTCGGCGGACGTCGACCGCGTGGAGGTCATGACGGCGGGCGGCGTGGCATACGCCGTGCACATTCCCCTCTCGGTGGCGGGGTCCCTGCCCCGCCCCGGAGGGGCCATCGACCTGCACACCGCGCTGGTGGTGCGCGAGGACAGCTGGACGCTCTACGGCTTTGCGTCGGCCGCCGAGCGCGCGCTGTTCCAGCGGCTGATGGGAACGACCGGCGTCGGGCCGGCGCTCGCCATGAACCTGCTCTCCGCGCTCGGCGGCGACCGCCTGGTGCGCGCGGTGCAGGAGCACGACCTCGCGACGCTCACGCGCGTGCCGCGCGTGGGAAAGAAGCTCGCCGAGCGGCTGGTGCTCGAGCTGCGCGACAAGCTGGTGGTGACGGGCGACGCGCCCATGCCGGGCCGCGCCGCGGTGTCCACCGGGCCGGGGGCCGACGCCGCGCGCGCCCTCGTGGCGCTGGGGTACCAGGCCGCGGACGCGGAGAAGGCGGTCGCTGCGGTGCTCGAGGATGGGAGCGCGGGGGACACGGCGGAACTGATACGGCAGGCGCTGGGACGCATTTCGAAGCGCGGGTAGCTCCAACGTCAACGAGGAACGGTGAACGGACAACCGTGAACCGTTGTCCGTTGTCCGTTTCCCGTTTACAGTGACCCCTCCCGACGTAGATTCAGGCCATGTCCCGCCCCGAGATCACCACCCCCGAGGTGCTCACCGACGAGTCGGTCGTCGAGCTGTCGCTGCGTCCGCAGCGGCTGGCCGAGTTCATCGGCCAGGGCAAGGTGAAGGATGCGCTGCGCATCTACATCGACGCGGCGCGGTCGCGCAAGGAGCCGCTGGACCATGCGCTCTTCTTTGGCCCGCCGGGCCTCGGCAAGACGACGCTCGCCGAACTGGTGGCGCGCGAACTGGGCGTGAACATCCGCACGACCAGCGGGCCCGCGCTCGAGAAACCGGGCGACCTGGTGGGGACGCTGACCAACCTGCGCGAAGGCGACATCCTGTTCATCGACGAGATCCACCGCCTGCGGCCGATCATCGACGAGTTCCTCTATCCGGCGATGGAGGACTACAAGATCGACATCCGCCTGAGCGAGGGGCCCAAGGCGCAGACGATCACCATGCCGGTGGAGCGGTTCACGCTGATCGGCGCGACGACGCGGCTGGGGATGCTCACGCCGCCGCTGCGGGCGCGGTTCGGCATCGAGCTGCGGCTCAACTACTACCCGGCCGACGAGCTCGAGCACATCGTGCACCGCACGGCCGCGGTGATGCAGGTGGAGATCGACGCGGCCGGGGCGCACGAGCTGGCGCGCCGCGCGCGCGGCACGCCGCGGGTGGCCAACCGCCTGTTGCGCCGCGTGCGCGACTACGCGCAGGTGAAGGCCGACGGCGTCATCACCGAGGCCGTGGCGCGCGAGGCATTGGAACTGCTCGACGTCGATCATTTCGGACTGGACGAGATGGACGTGCGGCTGCTGCGCGCGATCATCGAGAAGTTCGACGGCGGGCCGGTGGGGGTGCAGACCATCGCCGCCGCCGTCGGCGAGGACGCCGACACCATCGAGGAGGTGTACGAACCCTTCCTCGTGCAGAACGGCTTCCTCCAGCGCACGTCGCGCGGCCGCATGGCCACGGCGCTGGCGTATCGCCATTTCGGCTTCACGCCCCCGTCGCAGTCCGGCGACGCACAGACGTCGCTGCTGTAGCCCCGTGACCGCCGCACGGTCCGCATGAAGGGCGACCGCACCAGCGACTACGACTTCGCGCTGCCGGAGGGGCGCATTGCGCAGGCGCCCGCCGACCGGCGCGACGCGTCGCGGCTGATGGTCGTGCATCGCGACAGCGGCGCCATCGAGCACCGGACGTTCGCGGACCTCGCGGAGTTGATCCCGGCCGGCGACGTGCTGGTGCTCAACACCACGCGCGTGTTCCGCGCGCGACTGCTGGGCTACCGCGACAGCGGCGCTCCCGCCGAGATCTTTCTGTTGCGCCAGGCGGACCACGGGCGCTGGGAGGCGATGGTGCAGCCGGGAGGCAAGCTCAGGCCCGGCCGCACGGTGCACATTGCCCCGGGCTTTGACGTGCTGGTGGAGGAGGTGACCGAGCGGCGTACGCGGCTGGTGCGGTTGATCGGACAGGGAAAGGAAGCGGCGCTGATCGAGGCGCACGGTCACGTGCCGCTGCCGCCGTACATCGACCGAGCGGATGCCGCGACGGATGCCGAGCGCTACCAGACCGTCTACGCGCGCCAGTCGGGCTCGGTGGCGGCGCCGACGGCCGGGCTGCATTTCACGCCCGAGCTGCTCGAGACGCTCGCGGCGCGCGGCGTGGAGCGCGCCGACGTGCTGCTGCACGTCGGCGCCGGCACGTTCAAGCCGGTGGACGCCGAGTCGCTGGCCGACCACGTGATGCACGAGGAATGGTATCTGGTGCCCGATGACACGGCCGCACGGCTGAACGCGGCGCGCACGCGCGGCGGCAAGGTGTGGTGCGTGGGGACGACGAGCCTGCGCACGCTCGAGAGCGTGGTCGACGCGGAGGGCGCGTTTCACGCGGGCGAGGGTGAGACGCGGATCTTCATCCACCCTCCGCGCCGCGTCCTCGGCGCCGACCGGCTGATCACCAACTTCCACCTGCCGCGGTCGACGCTGCTGATGCTGGTGGCGGCGTTCGCCGGCTACGACCTCGCCATGCGCACATACCGGCTCGCCATCGACGAGGGGTACCGGTTCTATTCGTATGGGGATGCGATGGTCATCGTGTAACGGTGCGCGGGCACAGGCACGGTGTGGTGCACGGGAAAAGGGATACAATCTCCTCGGTCTCCCCCTGCAACCTGCACCACACCGTGCCCGTGCCCTTGCCCCACACCTTGCCCATGGAGGCTTCTCATGAGGCGCCGCGCCACCACGGTCGTCGGGTTGCTCTCGGCCCTCGCGGGTAGCCTCGAGGGCCAGGGGCGCATCAGCGGGACGGTCTTCGACTCGCTGGACACGCGTGCACCGCTCGCCCATGCGATGGTCGTGCTCGTCGAGTCCGGTCGCGCCGCAACGACCGACGCACGGGGCCGGTTCCAGTTCGACGGCGTCGCCGCCGGGCACTACACGCTCGGCTTCATGCACCCGCTGCTCGATTCCCTGGGCATCACCCTGCCGCCGGTCGGCGTGGACCACCCGGCGGGCGCCCGCT
>Ga0334722_10005147_pt1 | contig 13308 bp, 13 predicted proteins | sample C3_bottom_MG_FD_207210 | JGI IMG/M metagenome (GOLD analysis project Ga0334722, IMG submission 207210) | Sediment microbial communities from Yellowstone Lake, YNP, Wyoming, USA - C3_bottom | ecosystem: Environmental > Aquatic > Freshwater > Lake > Sediment | place: USA: Wyoming | collected...
GTTCTTCAATGAGATCCACCCCAAGCTCCGCCCCGTGGAGACCGTGGTGGACGGTGTGCTCATCGCCGGCGCCTGCCAGGGTCCAAAGACTTCTTCGGAGAGCGTGGCGTCGGGTCTTGCGGCCGTCACCCAGAGCGCTGCGGTCCTCAAGAAGGGCTATACCGAACTGGATCCGCTCGTTGCGCTGGTGGTCCCGGAGGACTGCACGGCCTGCGGCGACTGCCTGACCGCCTGTCCGTATGACGCGATCTCCATGACCGAGGAGGGCGACCGGCGCTGGGCCGTGATCAGCCCTGCCGGCTGCAAGGGGTGCGGCGGCTGCGTGCCGATGTGTCCCGAGAACGCGATCGACCTGCTCGGCTACACCGATGCCGAGGTCACCTCCATGATCGAAAGCCTTGCGGAGGTGCCTGCCTGATGGTTACAACCGTCCCCCACCGCGACGACCGCGAGGTCATGCGCGACGAGGCCGTGATGCGGCCGCGCATCCTGGCCGCCCTCGCTGAGGGCCCGCGAACCGTCCCCGAGATTGCCGCCGCGATTGGCGCCCCCGCCCACGAGACCGTCTTCTGGGTGATGGCGATGCGGCGGTACGGCTGGCTGGCCGAGATCAAGGGCAGCGAAACCGACGGCTTCTTCCAGTACCAGACCACCGGGAGGACCGTGTAATGGCGGCCGTGACCGCACCGGTTGACCCGGGCCTCTACCGCGACATCCGGCGCTTTGGCGGCGGCGATGTCACCGCCTGCTTCTCCTGTGGCACCTGCACGGCAACCTGTCCGCTGGTGGCCGAGGACGGGACGTTCCCGCGGCGGATCATCCGCTACGCCCAGGTGGGCATGAAGGACGCGCTGCTGTCCTCCAAGGAGCTGTGGACCTGCTACCAGTGTGGCGAGTGCTCAGACAGCTGCCCCACAAAGGCTGACCCCAGCGAGTTCATGGCCGCCACCCGCCGCTACGCGATTGCCGGATACGACAAGACGCGTCTCGCCCGGACGATGTACACGCAGCCCATTGTGGCGACGGTCATCGCCGTGGCGCTCGCGCTGCTGTTCGCCCTGTTCATGTACTCCGCGCACGGGCCACAGAGCGGCGCGAGCCTCGCGATCTTCGAGTTCATCCCAGAGGAGCTCGTCCACAACACCGGCATCGTCGTGATGATCGTGGTGCTCCTGGCGGGGATCTCGGGCGTCGCGTCCATGGCGCGCGCCATCGGCCGCCGCGAGGGCGTTGGTCTCCGCGACGTCGTCGGCAGCCGCGCCGCGCTTGGCCGCACGGGCCGGGCGCTGCGGTTTGCCGTTGCGCGTGAGGCCATTGGCCAGGCCCGTTTCCGTGAGGACTGCGACGCGGAGCAGCAGGCCCTGCCGCTGGTCCGCCGTCGATGGTTCATCCACGCGCTGGTTGTGTGGGGCTTCCTGGGGCTGCTTGCCGCCACCGGTCTTGACTATGGTCTGGCCCTGATTGGGGTCAAGGCGACGGGCGTTGCGGTGCCGCTGTGGTACCCGGTTCGGCTGCTTGGCACCGTCGCCGGCGCTGCGCTGCTCTACGGGACAACCGCCCTCGTCATCGACCGCTACCGCGCCGCTACGCGGGCCGTCCGCTCGTCCACCACGGCGGACTGGATGCTGCTGATCCTGCTCTGGGTCACAGGCTTCACGGGCTTTGTCCTGGAGCTGGCGCTGTACCTCCCGTCCGCCCCGGCCTGGGGCTACTGGGTGTTCCTGCTCCACGTGGCCGTCGCCCTGGAGCTTGTCCTGCTTGCACCGTTCATGAAACTCGCCCACGCCGTGTATCGGCCCGTGGCCCTGTTCTTTGTCGCGCTTGCACGCGACACCGCCCCCGAAGGAGTCACACGATGACGCAGTCACTGCCCCAGGTGGCCCACGAGCACCACGCGGTGCTGCTCCACAACCTTGACGCCATGCCTGCGATGGCCGACAGCCTGCTGGCGGCCTCGTCCGGCGATGCGCACGCGGGCCTGAACGCCACGCGCTCCTTCCTTGAGGGCACGCTGCTGCCGCACCTGGACGCGGCCGAGGCCACGATCTACCCCGAGCTTGAGCGCATGTTCCAGAACCGCCACTCGATGGCGCCGATGCGGCGCGAACACGCCGAGATCCGGCGCCTCGTCGCCGAGTTTGGCGCGGCCGTTGACGTGGCGGGCTCGCTGACGCTGTCGCGAACCCTGTCGATCCGGCGGATCATCTTCCAGCTGTTTGCGCTGCTCAAGGTGCACCTCGCGGAGGAGGAGGCCTACATCCGGATCCTCGAGCGCGGTGTTGCGGCGGATGTCTCTGAAATCCTGGCTGCGGCGCTCGCCCACCCAGTGGCTCCGACGGCCGGCTGAACCCGGCGTGCGCCGGTACAGCGGGGCCCATATGCTCGTGTCATATGGATGCGAACGGTGCCCTGCCCGACGAGGACCTCATGGTGATCCCGCTGCCTGACCCGGCGGTGCTCGTGGCGCCGGGCATCGACCCTGACGCGCCGGCGGGCGTCCCGTCTGCGCCGCATCACGCCATCGCGACCGACCGTGATGCAGTCGGGGTGCCCATCCATCGCGGCTGGGCGCCGGCGGGTTCGCACCACCGCTGGATTGAGCCCTTCGTCCTCGCCATGCTGGCGGGCGGCGCGGCGCACGGCTACGCCATCGTTGGGGAACTGGCGCAGCTGGGGATCACCAACGGCGCGGTGGACGTTGGCCAGGTCTACCGGACCCTGCGCGACCTTGAGGAGGCGGGTCAGGTCCGCAGCGCCTGGATGACGGGCACAGGTCCGGCGCGCCGCGACTACGAGCTCACCGTGGCCGGGTTTGCGGCGCTCGACGAGTGGGCGGCCGTCATGAAGGAGCGCGCGCGGCTCGTCGCGGAGTTTGACGCACGCTATCTGGAGTGGCTGACGGACCGACGCCGATAGGACGCGGTGGTATGCGTTCGCTTGCGGTCTGAGGGATCATCGGGCCGTCAAGGCTGAAGCGAGCCCAAGTTGGGCGGAGCATGCAGGACGACGGCGATTGCATCGTGTCTGCCCGAGCCACCATCGCGACGTGCAGGTTCGGTTCCGGCGTCCGCGATCCAGCAGCAGGAGTAACGCCATGCCCGCCCTTCCGCTCATCGCGATCATCGGATTGGCCGGAGGAATTCTGTCTGGCCTCTTTGGCATCGGCGGCGGGCTGGTAATCGTGCCAGGCCTCATCCTTCTTGCGGGCTTCTCCGCTGCGAATGCGGCAGGGACGTCCCTCGCGGCGTTGCTGCTGCCGGTCGGCCTCCTCGGCGCACTCGAGTACTACCGTGGCGGCCATGTCGACCCGCGCGCCGCAGCGGTCATCGCGATTGGACTTCTGGTGGGCGCCTACTTTGGTGCCCGTATCGGAACGTCGCTCGATCCGGTTATTGCGCAGCGCACATTTGGGGTCTTCCTGTTGGTGGTTGGGGTCCGGCTGACGCTCTTCAGTTAAGCGACCCCCACCCGACGAGCAAACCAGCAGTTCACCCCGGCGGGCCACCCGGCGATCTGGGCCGCCCGCGCACGTCGCGCGTGCGACATCCCGGAGCATGGCGCTCGCGCCCTATCATCGCGTCGGGAGCGGATGTCGCCCGGTGGCGGTCCCGGTCTTCAACACCGGTGGCGCGGCGCTCGGCGTCGCGCGGTGGGTTCAACTCCCATGCGCTCCCGCCAATTCGCGCGCAGCCGGCATGACCGGTGCTGCACAGGGGGACTCGACCTATGGCAGGGGCCTCATCGGTCCAACCCGCTGGAACGCCGCGCGGTCGCGCGGTCGCTGTCCTGGCCACAGTGCTGGTCGCGGCTCTCGGCGTTGCCTACCTGGCGGAGGCGGTTCCCGAATGGCTGAGCGTCAACATGTTCGGTGTCGACTTCCGGATCGTGGAGTCGGCCGCGGATCGGTGGCTTCACGGCGGGGGCTTCTATCTTCCCTATCAACTTGCGGGGACATACGTCCACGGCGAGCACCTCGGCACCGACTCGCCGATCTTGTACCCGCCCACGCTCCTTCTGCTTCTGGTTCCCTTCACTGTGTTGCCAGCGGCTCTGTGGTGGTTCGTGCCGATGACGGTCACAGCGTGGGTTGTCTCATCGCACCGTCCTCGCCCGCTCGTTTGGCCCGTACTCATGTACCTCCTCGTCTTCCCCATGAGCCTGTGGGAGATCGCGACAGGCAACCCGCTCATGTGGTTCACGATGGCACTGGCTCTCGGGACCCGCTTCGGTTGGCCAGCGGCTCTGGTCATCCTCAAGCCGACGCTCGCGCCGTTCGCCCTCGTCGGCGTGCACCGTCGCACGTGGTGGATGGCGATGGGAGTCGTTGCGGCGCTCTCGCTGCTCTTCCTGCCAATGTGGCCCGACTATCTCCGAGTCGCGACGAACATGGAGAGCGGCCGCGGGGTTCTCTTCTCGCTTAACCAATTTCCAATGATGATGATCCCGCTCATCGCATGGCTCGGGCGCCGTCCGTTGACGTGACGCCGCTCGCGCCTCCTACCCTCGCGGCGCCCCAAAACGCGCCGGGTCCAACTCCGGCGGGATGATCGGCGAGCGGCTCAGCAGCAGGTCCGCCGCCAGCCGGGCTGACCCGGGGCCGGTGGACACGCCCCATGGTCCATGCCCCGCGCAGACCGCAAGCCCCCGCAGCCCCGGAACCCAGCCGATCAGCGGCAGACCGTCGGCGCTCTGCGGCCGGGGACAGCAGCGCACGCTTCGGATGGCCGCATCGGCAATAGCCGGCACAAAGCCGGCAGCGTTGAGCAGCACGCGCTCGATCCAGTCGGCGGGAACCGGCTCGTCCACCAGGTGCGTGGAGCCCACGGAGCCGGCCTCATCGGAAAGCACATAGTGGAAGTTGAGCCCGCCCGGCCCGTTCGGCTCAACCGATTCCAGCACCATGCCGCCGTGCGCGGCGTGCGCAGTCTCGACGACGACGCCCCAGACCGGCGCAATCGGCGCCCATCCTCCGGTGGGATCCAGCAGGGCCGAGGTGCCCGGACCAGCCGCAGCCAACACGGCATCGGCGCGAAAAACTCGCCCGTCCACGCGCACGCCCGTGACTCGGTCGCCGACCACCTCGAGCGCCGCCGCCTTGCCAGCCCGAATGACGACGCCCCGCTCCTCGGCCAGCGTCGCGTAGGCATACGTGCCGGCGCCGGGAGCGATGGGGTAGGCGACATCGAAATGGCAGCCCCAGACGTCCGGCGCCAGTGCCGGCTCGATCGCCTGGAGGTCGGCCCCGCCGACCACGTCTGTGGCCAGATAGGGGTAGGCGCCGGTCATGGCATCGGCTTCGGCCCGAACCGTCGCCTCGTCGTGAGCGAGCAGAAGGAGCCCCGCGGGGCGTTCGCCGATGCGGAAACCGGGCGCCTCCTCGGCCAGCGCCCGGTAGAGCGCAAGCGTCGGGTGGTACAGCCGGGTCAGCACGGGATCGAACGGGTGCTGGACGGAGCCCGAGTTGGCGCCCGATGCGCCCGACGCCAGCCCCTCGCGCTCAACCAGGAGCACACGTGCGCCCTCCTGCGCGAGGAACGCCGCCGCGGCTGTGCCGACGATGCCGCCGCCAACGATGATGATGTCCGGGGACCTTGTGGCGTCCATGGACCGGATCGTAGCGGCGCAGCTGTCGCGCGTGTCGACGCGTCCTGCGATGATCGCGCGGTGACTGACGATCCTCAGGGCAGCAAGACGCCCGCACGCCCCCCTTCGGTTGAGCGCGTGCTGGCGCTGGTTCGCGGCAACGCCAACGCCACACAGCCAGAAGCCCTGACGGAGTTGGCCCGCGAGGTCCTCGCCGCCGAGCGCGACCGCCTGCTGGCCGGCCGTGGACACGCGCAGGCTCGCACGCCGCACGAGCTGGCTGAAACGATCTTGGCGATGGCCGCCTCGTTCACGGATCCCGCGGCTGCCGCCGAGGCTGGGCTCCAGGGCCCCGTCCCGCCGCTGGTGATCAATGCGACCGGCGTCATCCTGCACACAAACCTTGGCCGGGCACCCTGGCCGCTGGCCGCGATCCGAGCCGCGTCCGCCGCTGCCGCCGAATACGGCTATCTGGAGCTGGACGAGGCGACGGGCAAGCGGGGCCGACGCTTCCGGGCCGCCGAGGAGCACCTCGTCGCGCTTAGCGGGGCCGAGGCGGCGCTCGTGGTGGGCAACAACGCCGCCGCGCTGCTGCTCGCCGTGGGGCTGGCCGGGCGCCGCGGGTCCGTGGTGGTCTCGCGGGGCGAGCTCGTGGAGATTGGCGGCGGCGTGCGCATCCCGGAGGTCATCGCCCGGGCCGGTGCGCGACTCATCGAGGTGGGCACCACAAACCGGACTCGCGCGGCGGACTTTGAGCCGCCTCTTGCGGATGGTCGAGCCAACGCCGTCTTGCGCGTCCACCCGTCCAACTTTGCCCAGACCGGGTTCACCGAGACGGCCGACCTGGCCGAAGTGGCGGCGATCGCCCATCGCCACGGCGCGCTCGTCATCGACGATTTGGGTTCCGGCGCCCTGCTCGACACGGCCGTCTTTGGCCTGACCCATGAGCCAACGCCACGCGAGCGACTGGACGCGGGCGCCGACGTCGTGGTGTTCAGCGGCGACAAGCTGGTTGGCGGGCCGCAGGCGGGGCTGATCGTGGGACGGCGCGATCTGATCGAGAAGCTTCGCCGCGATCCGCTGGCGCGCGCCGTGCGTCCCGACAAGTCCATCCTGGCAGGCGTTGCCGCGACGCTGGGTCTGTACCGGGCCGGGCGCGCGCAGGCGGAGATCCCCGTCTGGAGGATGATCGCCGCGCCTGTCGCGCAGGTCCAGGCCAGAGCAGAGCGGATGGCGGCGGCACTGGGCGGGCCGGACGCCGGCGTCGAGGCCGCGCGTATGGAGTCCACGGTTGGCGGCGGTTCGCTGCCGGGCCAGACGCTGCCGTCGTGGGGCGTCGTGCTGGCGGTTGCCTCTGCGGACAGCGCGGCGGCGGAGTTGCGCAGCGGGCCGGACCGCATCCTCGCCCGCATCGAGAACGGGCGCCTCGTCTGCGACCTGCGGACGGTTGATCCTGCGCATGACGCCGTGGTGGAGCGCCGGCTCACAGCGCTGCTTGCGCCGTCGTCGGCGCCGCGGCCCTAGCTCGCGGTCATGCGCGTCGTCATCGGCACCGCCGGCCACATCGACCACGGCAAGACCACGCTGCTGCGCGTCCTGACCGGGATTGACGCGGACCGTCTCCCCGAGGAGCAGCGGCGCGGCATGACCATCGACGTGGGGTACGCGCACCTGGCGCTGCCCGATGGCACGGAGCTGGACTTCGTTGACGTCCCCGGGCATGACCGGCTTGTGGGCAACATGCTGGTGGGCGCGGGCGAGATTGACGCTGCGCTGCTGGTGGTGGCGGCCGATGACGGGGCAAGCGCCCAGACCCTGGAGCACCTTGAGCTGCTCGATGCACTGGGCATCAGCCTTGGCATGGCGGCGGTGACGAAGGCCGACATGGCCGGCCCCGCGCGGGCAGCTTCCGTGGCCGAGCAGGTGGCGGCGCTGCTTGCGCGCACGAGTTTGGCCGGGGCGCCGGTGCTTGTGACGGCGGCGACGACGGGTGAGGGGCTCGTCGCGCTGCGGACCGAGCTGTCGGCGCTGGCTGCGCGGGTGCTGGCTACGCGCGTTGTGGCCGGGCGGGCGGCCGATGACGCCGCGGTGCCGACGATGCCGACGCTGGCGATCGACCGCGTTTTTGCCGTCCGCGGGCGCGGCACCGTGGTCACCGGGTCTCTGCGCGGCGGGCGCGTGGCGGCGGGCTTGGTCCTGCGGCTGGTGCCTGCGGCCGGTGACGTCCGCGAGGTGCGTGTCCGCGAGGTGCAGATCCACGGGGCGCCTGTTGAGGCCGCCGATGGCGGTCGGACCGCGCTGCTGCTTGCGGGCGTTGAGGCTGGTGTGCTGCGGCGGGGCCAGGTGCTGACCGCGGATCCGACGATCACCGCGTCATCGCGACTGCTGGTGGCGCTGCGGGCGCCCGCTGGGCTGGCCGTTCGGTCGCGCGCGCGCACTGGGGTTGTCCCGGTGGCGCCGGCTGACCGCGAGCGGCTGCGCCTCCACATCGGCACCGACCAGGCGGCCGCCCTCGTCATCCGTGGACCGCGCGAGGCGATCGACCTGCCCGATGGTTCAACCCTGGCGATCCTGCGCCTTGACGCCGCCGTGGCCGCCAAGCCCGGGGACCGGTTTGCCCTGCGACGTCCATCGCCCGGGTCTGCCGCCGGCGGGGGAGTGGTACTGGACGCGCAGCCGCCCCGCGGGATCTCGCGCCGTCGGATGACCGCGGCCCGGGCTGCTGCGCTTGCGGTGGCGCCCGTGGGTTCCCCGGCCGCGGCGGCAGCGCGGCTTGACCTCCACGGCGCCCTCCTGGCGGACGGGGTCTGGGCGCTGGCGCCCGACGTGGACGCTGCGCTCCGCGCGAGGGCCGTTGCGCTGGTGACCGCCCACCACGTCGCTGAGCCCGAGTCGCCCGGTCTGCCGCTGCCCACGCTACGTGCAGCGCTGGCGCTGGCGGCCCGTCGCCAGGTCACGCTTGGCCGCGCCGCCGCCGACGAGGTTGCGCGGGCGTTGACCGACGGGCACATTGCTGATGGCGCCCTCGCCCGCGACGGCGACCGTGTCCGCGATCCGCGTCGCGCCGCAGGGCCGCCACCCGCGGTGCTGGCCGCGATGGATCGCCTTGAAGCGGCGCTGTCCGCTGCGGCCCCGCCAAACCTCGCCGAAGCCGCCCGAGCCGCCGGCTGTCCGCCCGACGGGGTTCGCGCGCTGGAGGCCGCCGGGCGCATCGTCCGTCTTGAGGATGACCTCGCCTGGAGCGGCGCCACCTATCGCGTGATCACCAAGAAGGCGCTGGCCATGGCATCGGCCGCGCCCCTCACGCCGGCCGCGTTTCGCGATGCGACTGGCACCAGCCGCAAGTTCGTCATGGCGATCCTGGATGACCTAAACCGGCGCGGGCTCCTGCGCCGCACAGACGCCGGCCATGTGCTCGGCCCGAAGATGCTCCAACGGCTGGCCGAGCGCGCGGCCGCCAAACCGCCGGACGCGGCATCGTGAGCCTCGTCGCGATCGTCCTTGCCGGCGGCGCCTCGTCGCGGTTTGGCACCGACAAGCTCGCCGCGGACCTTGATGGCCGCCCCGTCCTGCACCACGCCCTCGAGGCAGTTGCGGCCATGAGCAACCACATCGTCGTGGTGGTCGCACCCGAGGCGCCCGTACCGCCCATGCCCGCCGCCCTGGCTCGTGTCGTTGCGGTTGCGCGCGACGACTTCGCCCATGCCGGCCCGCTCGCAGGCCTTGCGGCCGGGCTCGCCGTGCTCCCGCCTGACACCGAGATCGCCATCGTCGTGGGAGGCGACATGCCATCGCTCCAGCCCGCAGTGCTGCGCCTGCTTGCCGAGGCGCTCGATGCGGACCTCGCGCTGGGCGCTGCCACGCTAGAAGCTGACCCGTCGGCCGTGCTCCCGATGGCCGTCCGCCCGTCGGTCGCCGCCCCGGCCGTCGCCGCGCTCCTCGCTGCAAACCGTCGTGCCCTCCGCGGGCTGCTGGCCGTTGTCCCGTCGGTGATCGTCCCAGCAGCCACGTGGCGTGGGCTGGATCCGGCCGCCCACACGCTTCGCGATATCGACACGCCCGAAGATCTCGCCGGCCATTGACGGCTGACTCTGAGAGCGCCATCATGACGCTATGAGAACCATCACCGCGCTTGAGGTTCGGGCCAAGTTTGGCCAGGTGCTCGATGAGGCTGCCGCCGGCGAGCGTTTCATCGTGGAGCGGGCTGGCCAGCCGGTTGCGGCCATCGTGCCGCTTCGGGACCTGGAGCCGGTCGATCCGGACAGGATTCGGGCGCGCCGCGACGCTGCCATCGACGACCTCATCCGGCTTGGGCGGCGAAACCGGGCGCGATACGGGCCCATCGATGCAGGGGCAGCAATTCGCGAAGACCGTGACTTCGGGCATCGGCCGTGACGTTCCTTGCGCCGCCACCGCCGCTCATCGTGGACGCCTCAATCACCGTCGGTGCGGCCATGGGTGAGGAGCCGGCAGTCCGCGTTGTCGCCTCTTGGCAGGGTCAGGACCTCATGCTGCTCGCACCACCGCTGCTCTGGTCGGAGACGGCAAACGCCCTGATCCGTCGCCACCGGCTCTCGGCAGTTGATGCGCTCCAGGCGCTGCGAGCCATGGAGGCAACCGGGATCGAACCGGCCGACCGCGGGCTCGCCGGAGTGGAGGCAGCAATCGTTCTCGCGGACCGCCACCACCTGTCCGTGTACGACGCGACGTATCTGTGGCTGGCCATCGACATCGACGGCGAGCTGGCCACGCTGGACGCGGACCTGGCCCGGGCCGCCGTGGCGGAGGGCGTTGCGCTGGCGTTGCCGCTCGCATGACCCAGGCGTTCCTGCTGGCGTTTGGCGTCATCCTGCTGGCGGAGCTGGGCGACAAGAGCCAGCTCATGGCGCTCGCCTTTGCGGCGCGCTACCCGGCCCGGACGGTCATCGTCGCCGTCTCAATCGCCACGCTCATTGTTCATGCGGGCTCCGTGCTGCTGGGCTCGGCCTTCGCGCTCGCGATACCCACACAGGCGATCCAGCTCGTCGCCGGGCTGGCGTTCTTCGCGTTTGCCGCGTGGACGATGCGGGGCGACTCGCTGGGCGCGGCGGAGGAGGACCGCGCGGCCAAGTCCGGGCGTTGGGCGCTGCTCACCATCGGCTCAGCCTTCTTCCTGTCAGAGCTTGGCGACAAGACGATGCTCGCCACGATCACGCTTGCGACCACGGAGGAGCCCATCGGGACCTGGCTTGGCTCCACGGTTGGCATGGTGGCGGCCGACGCCATCGCCATCCTGATCGGCTCGATGCTGGGGACGCGGATGCCGGAGCGGGCGATTAAGATCTTTGCCTCGGGGGCGTTCGTCGTATTCGGGGTGATCCTCATCGTCGAGGCGTTGCACCTCTTCTAGACGCACCAGCATGCGCGCGCCGTTCGGGTGCCCGGCCGGTAGGGGTCTCGACCGGTACTCCCGTCCCGGGCCACAACCGGAGGGCTGCACTATGCTGGCCCGGATGCGAGGCCCCGTGGCGCTCATCGGCGCCGGCGAGTTTCTGGACCATATGGCCGAGTTTGATCGCGGTCTGCTGGCGTCGACAGGCCGCACCCGCCCGCGGGTGGTGATCCTGCCCACCGCCTCCGCGCGTGACGGCGAGGAGGTCTTCCAGGGCTGGGCAGACCGCGGTGTGGAGCACTTTTCAGGGCTTGGCGCTGAGGTGGAGCCCGTCCTGGTGCGAACGGCAGAGGAGGGCTACCAGCCGGCCGCGCTCCAGGCCATCGGTGAGGCGGATCTCGTCTATATGTCGGGCGGCAGCCCACGCCACCTCCTCAAGGTGCTCACCGAGTCGCCGCTGGCCGATGCCATTCGCGCGGCCAACGACCGCGGCGCGGTGATCGCCGGGTGCTCGGCGGGCGCCATGGCCATGGTTGGCCGCCTGATGGACTTCCGCGTCTTGCCAAAGTTGCGGATGCCGGTCCCATTCCCGGTTCGGTGGCGTGCTGGTCTTGGGCTGGTGGACGACGTCGCCGTTCTGCCGCACTACGACGCCTTTCCGGAGCCCCTCTCGGCGGCGTTTGCGCTGCAGGCACCAAGCGGCGGCGTGGTGCTTGGGATTGACGAGGACACGGCGGTCGTCGGACGAAGCGGCGCCTGGCAGGTGTTCGGGCGCGGCCGGGTCACCGTGTGGCGCGGCAGGCACCGCGAGCGGTACCGCAAAGGCGAGGCGTTCCGCCTGTAGCGCCGCCGTCGCGCGTCGTGCGCCGGCTCAGGTCGCGGCGTTTGCGCGGACCGTGACAGTTGACCTGTCACAATCCGCGCGGACACTCGCCGGTGCGAGCCGGGAGCAATGGGGGCGCCCGGTGCGCAACCGGGTCCCGGGGGTGACCGGCTTGGGCTGGACGCGGCCGCGCGGGGGAAAGCGCGTGTTGTGACCGCTCGGGGCGGCTGCTCGCGGGGCCCGGTCGGCATTCGCGGCACCGCTCTGGCGGCACGGCTGCACCACAGGAGGCACAAGACCGTGCTCCGATTGATGCACACGGCTGACGTGCATCTTGGCGCCCGCCACGCCGATATGGGCGAGGCGGCGGTGACGCAGCGGGAGCGCCAGTTTGCGGCCTTCCGGGCCAGCATTGACGTGGCGCTTGCGGAGCGGGTTGACCTCGTCCTCGTCGCCGGGGACCTCTTTGACAGCAACGTGCAGCCGCGGCGGTCCGTGGACCGGGTGGCGGCACAGCTCGCCCGCCTTGTGCAGGCGCGCACCCGGGCCGTCCTGATCCCGGGCACCCATGACGTCTACGACCGCGCCTCCATCTATCGCGCGTACGACATCCCGGAGATGGCAGGCAGCGGCAGCGCCACGGGGCTCGTCACGCTGCTGACGCCGGAACGCCCGTGGCTCCACATTGAGGCGCTTGACGCGGTCATCCACGGTCAGGTGTTCGCCACAAAGCGCGCGCCGTACAGCCCGCTGCGGGACCTCCCCGCGGCGATTGCCGCAACGCCCAGCGCAACGTGGCACATCGGCCTTCTCCATGCCGCCGTTGCCATCCCCGGCAAGGTGGAGCAGGACGAGGTCATCATCACCACCGGCGAGATCGCGGCCAGCGGCCTTGACTACCTCGCCCTGGGCCACTGGCACTCCGCGCAGCGCGGACGCGCCGGCAGCGTGACGTTTGCCTACTCGGGCGCGCCGGAGCCTGTTGCCGTCGACCAGGACCGCGCCGGGAAGGTGCTCCTCGTCACGCTGGACGAGCGTGACGGCCGCAAGACTGTGGATCTGGAGGAGCGGGTCGTCGGGCAGACGCGCTTTGACAGGCTGGACATTGATGCGGGGTCTGTCGCATCGCAGCCAGATCTCATCGCAAAGCTCACGGCGCGGGCAGACGCGGATCTGGTGCTTGACGTCCGGCTCACCGGGGTGCGGCCGGACGAGCTGGATCTTGCATTCACGGAGATTGCAGACGCGCTTCGGGGTGCGTTCCTGCGGCTGCGCCTGCGCGACGCCAGCGTCACCGCGCCGCCGGCAGGGCCGCTGCCGCCGTCGGAGACAGTCGCAGGAGCCTTCCTGCGCGACGTCGGCGGGCGGATCACGGCGCTGGAGACGACGGGACGAGGCGAGACCCTTGAGGCGGCGGAGCTTCGAGAGGCCCTGCGTCTTGGCCGCATGCTGCTTGCCGGGCACGAGGTGACGCTGTGAGGATCACGTCGATCCAGATGCGGAACCTTCGGCGCCACGGGGACCTCGCGCT
>Ga0334722_10005148_pt1 | contig 13305 bp, 16 predicted proteins | sample C3_bottom_MG_FD_207210 | JGI IMG/M metagenome (GOLD analysis project Ga0334722, IMG submission 207210) | Sediment microbial communities from Yellowstone Lake, YNP, Wyoming, USA - C3_bottom | ecosystem: Environmental > Aquatic > Freshwater > Lake > Sediment | place: USA: Wyoming | collected...
CACTGGCCTTCAACTTCGTCGACATCACGAATCTCGCCCAACCAACAGACCCACACATGCACAAAGTCTCGTTTACTTTCCAGGATCAGAATCATTTCACCCAGGAGTGGATCCTTAGCAAGGATGGGAAGGAGGTGCCGCATCGGTTTGAATTTGCCCGGGAGAAGTAGAAAAGGTATCGTCCACCCCAACCATACAGGAGGAGAAGATCATGGCGGCGAAAGAGTACAAGCAACTCGGATGTCTGGATGTCCAACCGTCAGGCGGCTGCGGATTCCAGGTGCGGGCTGAGTCGGAGGCGGAACTGATGCAGTTGGTAGCCACCCACGCCAAGCAGTGCCATAAACTGGATTCAATCCCGCAGGAAATGGCGGCCCAGGTGAAGGCAGCGATCAAGACGGTCACCGTCACGGTCTAAGGGAAATCGTTACGTAGGTGAGGTCTCCCCGTGTGGACATCAGCACACGGGGAGCATCTCTTTGTCTGTCTGATCAGAAACGAGCTCGCTATGGTGAACATGATCCATCAGAATGTATCGTTCACCGCGTCGCCGAGTGAACAATTCAATATCTATCTCGACTCGACATTCACGATGACAGAGAGGTTCCCATGCAACGTTTGATCGGATTGTTCACTCTTTCAATGCTGCTGGTCGGGCTCTCCGGCTGCAGCTATCTGTTCTATCCCCGAGCAGGCGACTATGCGACGCAAGCGAAAGGTGCGAGTGGGGTTGAGACGATGATCAATCTCACTACTATGATGGAGACCACGGCGAACAAGGCCAAGGGTGGGAAAGGCGTCGATACCGCCTTCGACGATTTGCACAATCAGTTCCATGCGCTCAATGATGCGTTCTGCGGTGTGACGGACACGCAGGCCAAGATGCCTGCTTACGACGTTGCCGTGACGCACAAGAAGGAATTGACGGCCATCTTCAAGCGGCTCTGGAAATTCAAGAGCAATCAACCGCAGCGCGACCTGCATCTTGATCTCTTGAGCGCCGAGGTGAAGGAACTGCGCGACACATTGCACACGATCAAGTAGCATGCCGCAAGGGATTCGCCGGTAATCGCGCCTTCCGGCTCACGCCGCGACATGTGGTGAGCTGGCGCGTGGGACGCCGGGTGAAAAGGAAAGACATGACGCAACAGACACCCGAACAGATCATCGACGGCCAACGGCAGGACTGGAACCGCGTCGCCGGGGGATGGGAGAAGTGGGATCGATTCTTCGACGAGCAGATGGCGTTTCTGAATCATCGGCTCGTGGCCGATGCCCGGCTGCGGGCGGGCATGCGCGTGCTCGATCTCGGTTCGGGCACCGGTTATCCTGCCCTGCTCGGCGCACAAACCGTCGGGCCGAATGGAAGCTTGATCGGGCTGGATCTCGCCGAGCAGATGCTCGCCGTCGCGCGACGCAAGGCCACGGAGCTGGGCCTCGCGAACGTGACCTTCCGCACAAGTGACGTGACCGCTCTTCCGTTTGAGGCGAACTCGTTCGATGCGGTGACCAGCCGCTTCTGCTTGATGTTTCTTCCAGAGATTCCGAAGGCCGCCGCCGAAATCGCGCGCGTGCTGAAGCCCGGTGGCTGGGTCGCAACCGCCGTTTGGTCTGCACCAGAGAAGAATCCCTCGATCGGCATCTCGATGGAGGCGATTAAGAGCGTGATTGAACTGCCGCCACCAGACCCCACTGCCCCCGGCATCTTTCGGCTAGCCAAGCCCGGCGATCTCGCCGGGATATTGCAACAGGCCGGATTGATTGATGTGACGGACCAGGAATTTCTCGCGGAATGGTCGTATGCCTCAGACGAGGAGTACTACACGAGCCTCATGGAAATCGCGGCACCGGTACAGAATCTCATGGCAAAACTCTCGACGCCCCAAGTGCGAGAGGTGAGGCGTCTCATCACCCAGGCTGCGACCCAATACCAGCGTGGCAACAGAATCACTTTTCCCCTCGCCGTCAGAATGGTCGCGGCACGCAAACCTCTGTGAGACTACCGTGGCGCCGAAGCACGACGGGTTCAAGGACTTCGTGCTGGATCAACTCAGGGAGCTACCCGGCCTAACCTGCCGCGCCATGTTCGGCGGATACGGGCTGTACTGTGGTAGGGTGTTCTTCGGCATCGTCCATAAGAGCCGGCTCTATTTCAAGACGAATGCGACCACGGCGCCACGATATCGCGAGCGTAAGATGAAACCATTCAGACCCAACGCCAAACAAACGCTCAACACCTATTACGAAGTCCCGGTGGACGTCCTGGAAGACGCGGGAGAGCTGACGATATGGGCTCAGCAGGCCAGCAACCTCTGATGGCTTTCGCGTGGCACAGGCCAGAGCGCTTGCCATTCCAACGCCTGCTTCTTGTCGGACTACTCGGTTGTGTGTGTTCTTTTCCTGTGTGGGCCGATGAGCTCCCTCTGCCTTCGAGTGTGTGGGAGAGCGTGCCCGATCAAGCACCGGCCCCACGACAGCCCTGGGTCCTCCGCGACCGAGCCATCGCCTTGAGCCCCCAGTTGCTTCTGACCTTGAAAGATGCTGCCGCCAGGCCACATCCCCCCGTCTTCATCGAACTCTTCGATGGCACCCGGTATGAGTTGGATATCACCTCCACCATCTCCCGGATCAACGACTCAGCCGTCATACGCGGACTCCTCAAGCACAGCCCTCACGGGGACTTTATTTTTTATATAAACGGCAGCGTAATGGCGGGCACCATCCACATTGGCGATCGCCTCTTCAAAATCGAACATGTGTCCAACGGCCACCACCGCCTGCTGGAACTGAATCCCGCAACACTCCCTCCAGACTAGTTCTATTCACTTTACTTCCGGTAGAGATTGCCCCTTCGCTGTGCCACAATCAACGAGCTATGTCTTTACCGCTCTGGACTCTCGGCCATTCGACGAGATCGATCGATGAATTCATCGGCTTGTTGCGCGCCCATCAGATCAGGCTTCTCGTCGATGTCCGCACCGTTCCTCGGTCCCGTTACAATCCGCAATTCAATACGGACACGTTGGCCGAAAGCCTGAAAGAAGCCGGTCTCGTCTCTCTCCACATGCCGGCGCTTGGGGGTCTTCGAAAGGCTCGGAAGGATTCGATCAACAACGGATGGCGCAACGCCAGTTTTCGCGGGTACTCCGACTATATGCAGACGGACAAATTTCAAAGAGCCCTTGAAGAGCTTATGGCGTATGGAACGGACATGAAGACGGCGATTATGTGCGCCGAGGCTGTCCCTTGGCGCTGCCACCGCTCGCTGATCGCCGATGCGTTGGTCACGCGCGGCTGGGAGGTCAGGCATATCCTCTCGCAGGTCAAGGCAGACGAACATCGGCTGACGCCGTTCGCGGCCATCGACGGAGACAGACTCGTCTATCCTCAACCAGCCGATCCCCTTGATCCTCCCCGACTCTTCTGACGTGATGTGGTACTCCTGGCTTGCCGACCTGATCCTGTGCATCCATGTCGGGTTTGTCCTCTTCGTGATTTTTGGCGGGCTGCTTGTGCTGAGGTGGCGGTGGGTCGCATGGCTGCACTTGCCGGCAGCTATCTGGGGCGCGGTGGTCGAATTCACCGGCTGGATCTGCCCACTCACACCGCTGGAGAATTGGTTGCGCGCGCAAGCAGGCGAAACCGGCTACCGCTCAGATTTTGTCGCCTACTACCTGTTGCCGGTACTGTATCCCGATGACCTGACTCGCGACGTTCAACTCATGCTTGGCACGGCCGTGCTCGCGATCAATGTTTCAGTGTATGGTTGGCTGTGGCGTCGGTCGCATCGACATCGGCCTTGACTTCTCGGATGGCGGGGCATGGTCGTTCCCATGCCCCGCGGCCGAAACTCGATGAGCGTAATCCCCATTTTTCAGGAACGTTTCTGCTGTAATCGAGGATTCGCCGCTGCAACAAGGCGTCATGAATAATGCGGGTTAGCGGCCGCCTCGTTCATGATTGGAGCCGTCGGATATCGCCGGCGCCCTGTTAGCCTTCTAGGTTTGTGCAGGCCCACTGTAAGAATACGGATTGCCACACGACTCATCATCGGCTTTCCGTATTCCTACAAGATAAGCAGAAACAAGAGTTGACGGAAGTCGTCATAAGTTGATACATGGAGAGGCGTACATATTTTCATTCGACTGTGAGGTCGCTATGCCAATAGATGAAATTACCCAAAAGGTCAGCGATCGCTATGCTCGGGCTGCGTCAACGGGCGAGCAGATGTGTTGCCCGACCAGCTATGACTTTGCCGATCTCCAGTCCTTCATCCCGGAAGAAGTCCTCAAAATTTCGTATGGTTGCGGCACGCCGGCCGGGTTAAAGACTGTCTCTTACGGGGAAACCGTGCTGGATATCGGTTCAGGAGGCGGCATCGATTGCTTCGAAACCTCCCGCCTCGTCGGTCCCACTGGTCATGTCATCGGGATCGACATGACTGACACGATGCTGGCCATCGCCCGAAAGAATGCCCCCATCGTCGCAGCCAATCTTGGATACACCTCCTCCAATGTCGAGTTTCGCAAAGGGATGGCAGACGCGATACCGGTAATCGACGGCACTGTCGATCTGATCATCTCCAACTGTGTGATCAACCTGGCACCGGATAAACGGAAGGTCTTCAGGGAAATGTTTCGCGTCGCCAAACCGGGTGGACGGTTTACGATCTCCGACATCGTGGCCGATCAGCCCGTTCCGCAATATTTGGTGCATGACGCTGAAAAGTGGGGCGACTGCCTCTCCGGAGCGTTGCCGCTCACCGACTATATCGCGGGGATGGTGGGAGCCGGCTTCCTGGGGATTCATTTGCTCAAATCCGCGCCCTGGCAGGTAATCGACGGCATTCACTTCTTCTCCGTCACGTTGACGGGATATAAACTTCCCGCCGGCGCGCCTGTGTCGGCCGTTCGTTATGCCACGCTCCGCGGGCCGTTCAGCCGAGTAGTCGATGAACTGGGCACGACCTATCTCCGAGGCATTCCCCAGCCGATCACGCAGGACGCTGTGTGCCTATTGACCCAGGCTCCGTTGGCGTCTCACTTTGTCTTGTCCTCCGGCCCGCTATGGCTGGATCGAGCCGATGACCGATGGACCGCGGTCTATCCGGCAAACGCTCCTTGCCACTGGCAAGGGTATTTCGCCATGCTCGCCGGACCCTTCGTCGAAGCGGCCGATGACGATCACCATGTGTATCGCCGAGGCGAACCGTTGGAGATCTGCTCCAAGACGCTAAAAGTATTGGAATCCGACGGCTATGCTCCTCATTTCGCAATCATCAACCGCGCGGGCCAGAGCGTCAGCAGTGACGCTGTCACCTGCTCTCCCGACGAGGGGAGCTGCTGCTGATGAAGGCCCCCTTAAACGCCAAAATGCTGACTTCGCGTCAATGCGCCATGGTGCTTAAGGCCTTGGGCGACGAAACGCGGCTGCGTATCTTGGAATCCTTGCTCATCGGTGAAAAATGCGTGACGGATCTTGTGGAGGAATTGAAGTGCTCTCAACCCCATGCCTCCCATCATCTCCGAATTCTGCGAGACTCGGGTCTGGTCGAGGGGCACCGGGACGGCAAACAGGTGTGCTACCGAGTCTCTCCCTCGATCCAACGAGCCCTGGCAAGCAGGCAAGGACAGGCCCTGGATTTCGGCTGCTGTGAGTTGCGGTTTCCAGAAACGGCGTTGATGACGATCGGTCATGTGCACTGAGGGTGATCGGTTCCTGACAAAATTTCTCCCTTTCTGACACACACAGATATGGCGTTAACCCTGCTGGGACAACATCACTCTCTCGCCTCCCCAACGGAGCAATTGAAGATGCTCGGGAGGACAACGAGCTGCCCCTCCTTCGAGACGCAACTCGATCACATTGGCCTGCTCCCGCTTCGCGCCACCGGGATCACAGTCTTTCAGATCAATGTCGGCAAGCTCTGCAATCAGACATGCAGACATTGTCACGTCGATGCGGGACCGGATCGCACCGAACGCATGTCCCTCAAAACGGCGGAACAGTGCATCCAGGCTCTCGCTAAGACCGCTATTCCGACGGTCGATATCACGGGCGGAGCACCGGAACTCAACCCCAACTTTCGCTGGCTGGTTGAACAGAGCCGGGCACTGGGTCGCCACGTGATGGATCGATGTAACTTGTCTGTGTTGCTCCTCCCGTCCCAAGCGGACTTGGCAAAGTTCCTCGCCGGGCATCGTGTGGAAATCATCGCATCGCTGCCCTATTACCGCGCCAGCCAGACCGATGCGCAGCGAGGCGAGGGCGTTTTTGAGAAATCGATCCAGGCGATTCGCCTCCTCAATCAACTCGGCTACGGCCAGCCGGGCAGCGGGTTGTCGTTGAATCTCGTCTGCAATCCGGTAGGAGCCTTTCTCCCTCCCAAGCAAGAGGCGATCGAAGCGCAGTTTCGAAAAGAACTCCGGGCTCGCCATGGCGTCGATTTCAACCACCTCTATACAATCACCAACATGCCGATCAGCCGATTTCTTGATTTCCTCCTGGAGAGCGGCAACTACGAGCAGTACATGGAGCGATTGGCCAACGCCTTCAACCCCGCTGCCGCGGCCGGCGTCATGTGCCGCTACACAATCTCAGTGAGTTGGGACGGCACCCTCTACGACTGCGACTTCAACCAGATGCTCGATCTGCCGGTGGACCATGGTGCGCCCGCTCATATCCGCGACTTTGATCCGGTTCAACTCAATCAGCGTCAGATCACAACGCGCAACCATTGCTACGGCTGCACCGCTGGATCCGGTTCGTCTTGTGGCGGATCCGTCACCTCCTAGGACTACGGACGATGGAAATTTCTCTGCTCGCCTTCGCTCTCGTGTTCGCGCTCGCCTTCGCAAATGGAGCCAACGACGTCTCGAAAGCGATCGCGACCTTAGTTGGCAGCGGGGTCACCGATTATCGGTCGGCTATCGCCTGGGGCACTGTCTGGACCGTGATCGGCGCGGGGATGGCGGCCTTTGTTGCCAGTGCAATGGTCAATACGTTTAGCCATGGCCTCGTGCAGGCCGGCACGATCATCGAACCGGCCGCCACTTTGGCGGTCTTGACCGGGGCGATGGCGTGGGTCCTCTTCGCTTCGCGCACGGGCCTCCCTGTCTCAACGACTCATGCACTTACCGGGGCCATCGTCGGCACCGGCTTGGTCGCCTTCGCCGGAGAAGGATTGATCTGGTCTGCGATCGGAAAAAAGATTGCCCTTCCTTTGTTGTTCAGTCCGTTCCTTGCCCTCACCGTCTCTCTACTTTTCCATCCAACTGTCCGCGCGCTCGCGAGGAAGTGGGAAGGGGCCTGCTTGTGCGTGATGCCGGCCTCACAGGCGCTGGTGGCAATCGGTCCGCGCGGAAAAACGAGAACTTTATTCCAGGCTCCAGATTTCGGACAGCCGGTGATCGCGGTGCCTTCGCAATGTGACCGAGCAGGCTTACAGGGGTTGGTTGTGGGACTCGATACGATTCATTGGCTCTCCAGCGGCCTTGCGTCGTTTGCCCGCGGCACGAACGATGCGCCGAAAATCGTAGCCATGCTCTTGCTCGGCAGCGCGACCACTACGTGGCCCGGCGCCTCGTCCCAGCTTGCTGCCTTCGGGGGAGTCGCCATTGCGATGGGGCTCGGTAGCTACTTTGGCGGGCTCCGCGTGACAAAAGTCCTCGCTGAGAAAGTAACGAAGATGAATCATGCGGAGGGGCTGTCTGCAAACCTGGCGACATCGTCCCTGGTCCTCGTCTCCGGTTTTCTCGGATTGCCAGTCTCGACCACTCATCTCAGCAGTTCAGCCATTATCGGAATCGGCCTCCTCAAAGACTGGAACAGCGTGCGCTGGACGACCGTGCGTGACATGGTCCTAGCTTTGGTGGTGACGCTGCCGGCATCGGCTCTCCTCGCTTGTATCACTTACCTCATCCTCACCAGAGTTCTCTAGCCTGTCTTGTTCATTTGGTCTGTCTGGTTTATTTGGTTTTTCTGGTTTGTCTCGTTTGTTTGGTTAAATAAGACCAACTAGATGAACAAAACAAACCAGATAGACCAGATCAACCAGATTGACCAACTGAAGATTATCGTGATTGCGCAGCTTCTAGGCAGTCTGCTAAGGTGACTCGGATAGAGATCCTTCGCAATTATCTTCGGCCGAATATTTCGCATGGTCTGGGACCCCAAAGATCCTTGGAGTAAGAAGAGTGACCCGCTTGAGGATGCCCTCAAGCAGGCCCAATCGCAATTCAAGAATCTGCTGCCCTCATTCAAGAATCTGATGCCCTCAAGCGGTTTCAGAAACATCGCGTTGGCAGGGCTGCTCATTTTTCTTGCCTGGCAGAGCGCGTTTATCGTCGCCCCGGATGAGGAGGGCGTCGTCAAGCGATTCGGCGCCCCTGTCCGAACTGTGGGACCTGGCCCCCACGGGAAAATCCCCTTCGTTGAAACCGTCCTGCAGCCGAAAGTCCAAAAACTCCACCGTATTGAGGTAGGCTTCCGCACAGATCGGCAAGGCCGCCAGCAAATGCTGTCGCAAGAAGCCCTGATGCTCACCGGCGACATGAACATCCTGGCCATCGAATTCATCGTGCAATACAAGATTAAAGAGTCTGCGAACTATCTCTTCAACGTCGCAGAAATCCATGAGACGATCGGCAAGGCTGCCGAGGCCGCAATGCGGGAAGTGGTCGGCAAGGGCAAGATCGACGAGGCGTTGACGACCGGCAAAGCCCAGATCCAGCAAGATACCCAGGTACTCCTGCAATCCCTTCTCGACCAGTATCAAGGCGGCGTCCAGGTCGCGGCCATCCAACTCCAGGACGTCAGTCCTCCCGAGGCCGTGGCGGCTGCGTTCAAGGATGTGACGAATGCGAAGGAAGATCGAGAGAAACTGATCAACCAGTCTCAGAGCTATCGCAACGACATTCTCCCCAAAGCCCAAGGCGAAGCCGCTCAGGTGGTGAACCAGGCCAAGGGTAACGCCCAGGCGCGACTGAATCGCGCCCAGGGTGAGGCCAACCGTTTTTTGGCGACCCTGAAAGAATACAATCAGGCCAAAGACATCATCAGCAAACGGATTTATATCGAAACAATGGAAGAAATCCTGCCGAATATCGAGAAAATCATCATTGATGGCAAGACCGGCGATCGTGTGCTTCCTTACCTTCCGCTCGAGCGCCTCAAACCCAGGACCGGCACCGCCGCTGAGGACCAGAAACCATGACCAAGCAAGGGTTCATCATTGCACTGGTGGTGGTCGTCATCGGGTTGTTTCTCCTGGGAGCCTCACCGCTCTTCACCGTGGACATCACCCAGAATGCGATCGTGGTCCAACTTGGAAAGCCTGTTCGCAATCTCACGGAGCCGGGGCTCTATGTGAAAGTGCCGTTCATTCAAGAAGTCACCTACTTCGATAAACGCCTGCTGGACTACGACTCAGAGGCGCAAGATGTGATCACACAAGACAAGAAGACCCTCCTTCTTGACAACTACGCCAAATGGCGGATTGTCGACCCACTCAAGGTCTATCAGAACTTTCAAACCCAACGGGGAGCGCTGCAACGGCTCAACGACATTATTTATTCTGAACTCCGGGTCGAACTCGGGCGCCATGACCTTCTGGAAATCGTCGCGGATCACCGCGCCGATCTCATGAAAATCGTGACCCAGCGGTCGCATGAGAAAGCGTCCGCGTATGGGATCGAGATTCAGGACGTGAGAATCAAACGCGCCGACCTCCCTGAACAGAACGAGAAGGCCGTGTTCGCACGGATGCAAGCTGAGCGGGAACGACAGGCGAAGCAATACCGTGCGGAAGGCGCTGAGGAGGCACAAAAAATCCGTTCAGAGGCGGAAAAGGATCGCGAGATTATTCTGGCTCAGGCGTACAAGGAATCGGAAGAACTTCGTGGTGCGGGGGACGCGAAGGCCTTTAAGGTCTATGCTGACGCCTACCGGCAGGATACTCATTTTTTTGAATTTACTCGCTCGATGGAAGCCTACAAGAAAACCTTTAAAGACAAATCCACCCTGGTGATGAGTCCAGACTCAGAATTCTTCCGCTATCTTAAACAGCGCTAGGAGCCTGTCGCGACATTACCTTTGTGACATGGCGAACGAGGTGCGGCTAGATGCAAGGCAGCTGACCCTTGTTTCACGCCTCACGGTTCGACAAGCTCACCGTCCCGAGCCGAGTCGAGGGACGTTTCACGGTTTTTGGAAGCGGGCCGAGCACGACGCAGATGGCTGCAGATCGTTTGCCGCAGTAGAACGGTCAATGTCGGATAGGCTCCTAACCTTCAGGACAGCCCCACAATCTCGCCCGTGCCTGGATCGATTCCAATACGTTCCCCTGCTGGCTTCTTAGGCAATCCAGGCATGAGTTGAATACCTGAACAGACCGCCGTGAGAAATCCAGCCCCTGCGAGCATTCGCACCTCCTTGATCGGCAGGGTAAACCCGGATGGACGCCCTTTCAACGCCGGATCGTGCGACAGCGACAGCGGCGTTTTAGCCATGCAGATGGGCAGCCGATCAAGTCCAAGCTGCTGCGCCACTTCGATGTCTCGTTTGGCTTCCGCGTCGAACGACACGGCCGAAGCCCCATACATTTGCGTGGCAATGGTCTGGATTTTCTTTTTGATCGGCCAGGCAACGTCGTATAAGTGCCTGAACGTAGACATTTCCTCTGTGGCTCTGACCACTGCCTTGGCTAACTCTTCAGCCCCTTTGCCGCCATCGGCCCAATGGGTTGAGACGGCGGCATCCACCGCCCCAACCTCTCGGGACCGTTCTCGAACCCATTCCAGCTCAGCCACCGAATCATCGATGAACGCATTGACCGCCACCACCACCGGCACCCCATGGGCTTTCACGTTCGCAACGTGCTGCTCCAGGTTCGCAAAGCCTTTTACCAATGCCTCCTGATTAGGCCCGGTAATCCCTGCCGGAAGCGAGGCTCCAACCTTGACCGCTCCTCCGCCACCGTGATGCTTGAGTGCGCGAAGCGTAGCTACCACCACAGCCGCCGCTGGCTTGAATCCTGAGAGGCGGCATTTGATGTTGAAAAATTTCTCCGCCCCGAGATCACTCCCGAATCCAGCCTCCGTGATGACATAGTCTGCACACCGCAATGCGATGGCATCGGAAAGAATTGAACAATTCCCATGGGCGATATTACCGAACGGACCCGTATGCACGAACGCCGCGGTTCCCTCCATCGTCTGAACCAAGTTCGGCAACAACGCTTCTCTAAGCAAGACAGCCATGGACCCGGCACATCCAAACTCTTCTGCCCGCACCAGCTTACCACCCGTCGTAAACCCAACGATGATCTGCCCGAGTCTGTGTCGCAGGTCGGCTTGACTCGATGCCAAAGCGAGTATCGCCATGACTTCGGAAGCTTCCGTGATCACAAAATGGCCCATGCGACCCGCCGTCCCCTCTCCCAGCGAGATCTGCCGTAACGCCCGATCACTGACTCCCAATGTCCGCGGCCAGGTGATCCGATTCGGATCCACTTGAAGCGCATTCCCATGAAACAGGTGATTATCAACAAATGCTGACAAGAGATTGTGACTGACGGATACAGCGTGGGCGTCGCCGGTCAAGTGGAGGTTGATTTCTTCCATGGGAAGGACTTGCGCCCTTCCTCCTCCTGTTCCTCCCCCCTTGATCCCAAACACCGGCCCTAACGAAGGCTGCCGAAGCGTGACGGCCGTTCGATGGCCGAGGCGGGAAAGGCCCATGGCAAGCCCGATGGAAGTTGTCGTCTTGCCTTCCCCAAGCGGGGTCGGATTGATGGCGGTCACAAGTACATACCTGCCGAGTGGTGCGGCATGAAGGCGCTCAAGTACGTCAAGTGAAACCTTCGCCTTCAGCTTTCCGTATGGAAGCAACTCGCTGGCCTGGATGCCAAGCTGATCAGCGATATCCTGAATTGGACGCGCCTTCACTGATCGGTTGATCTCAATATCTGTCATAGGTTGAGCAACGGCATGATCTTTACAACAGTAGTGGGGCGGCAGTATAGCATAGGAATTCAGCCGATTCGGTGGGCGTTGTTTGATAGGAGAGGTGAGTGCAGTGTGGCCTCGTCATGAACCGAGTCGGTTGATGACGAGCCAGTGAGTAAAGCGGGAAACCTAACGGCTATTCGAGGATGTACTTTACCGGGTCTAGCGCCTGGCCATGAACCTTTACCATGTAGTGCAAGTGGGGCCCTGTGGCTAGTCCGGTACTACCGACTAAGCCAACAACTTCTCCACGCTTTACGCGCTGTCCCTCTTTGACTAATGCCTTGGCTAGGTGGCCATAGAGCGTTTCAATGCCGAATCCATGGTCGACTTTCACGACATTTCCCATCTTAGGGTCGAAGCCGACTGCTGTGACTCGTCCTTGAGCCGGAGCCTGAACAGGCGCATTGGCAGCAGCTCCAATATCCAACCCGTCATGCCACGCGGGCTTTTCTGTGAATGGGGAAACCCTTGGCCCGAAGCCAGAGGTCACCCACCCCTTTACGGGCCAAATGGAAGGGGTTGCTGCCCATCGAGAGGATTTGTGTTCGGCAGCCAAGGACAACTCTTGAAGCGATTGCTCCTGGATCGCAGCTTCTTTCGACAGCCAATCTATACCATCCTTGATTGAGGCGATCACTTCTTGCTCGGTGAGACCGTCTGAACCGGTAGATGGGCTCGTTTCGTCAGCCAGCACACTCTGACTGGTTTCCACTGAGCTGAGGTGCTGAGCCCCAGCGCCGCTCTTGATGGCCTTCTCAGAGGTAGGAAGAGTATTGCCATCGGGAAGGGGAGCATCCACACCACCTCGACCATTAGCCATATCCCCTGTTTTCGGGGCCTCGATTCCCAACATGACACGAAGTCGCTGATTGATCTCCTTCATGCTCGTTAAACGCTTCTTCAGATCGTCGACGGCGCTAGAAAAGGCTCCTGTCTGTTCCCGCGCACTCATGGCTTCTGCACGGAACGCTGAGAGTTCCCAGACTTCGCCGGTTCTAATCACGTAGTGCGAGATGACAAGAATGTCGGCTAGGACGAAAATAGCTCCGACAATCAATAGCTTACTGACAAGTTTGCGAGGGAAGCTAAACCGCAGTGGCTTGGCTGTTGAGCCACGAAAGATTACGACGGTATAGGCATCGCTATTTTCCGCGCCGTTCATTTGTCCCATAACCTTCACCCCCTGCTGAATGGGCTCCTCCGCTTCCTCAAGATAGTCCTCGGCGAGTGTACCTATCTAAGTCGCTTCAGTCAACCCCTCACTTTGGTAATGAAAAACCTCCTTCACTCACAATTA
>Ga0334722_10005149_pt1 | contig 13303 bp, 13 predicted proteins | sample C3_bottom_MG_FD_207210 | JGI IMG/M metagenome (GOLD analysis project Ga0334722, IMG submission 207210) | Sediment microbial communities from Yellowstone Lake, YNP, Wyoming, USA - C3_bottom | ecosystem: Environmental > Aquatic > Freshwater > Lake > Sediment | place: USA: Wyoming | collected...
ACGACAGATGCTATGTTACTGGGCGGGCTTTTCTCCTTATGCCTTGCGGTGAACATATGGACGTAATAACCACAACGGCCTTAAACTACTCTTACCCAGACGGCACTAAGGCACTCGACGAGGTTAATTTCCGAGTCGGGAAAGGCGAGTTCATCGGCCTTCTAGCTTCAAACGGTTCCGGCAAAACAACACTGCTTAAAATACTCTCAGGCATGATAAAGCCTGAAAAGGGTGTTGTGGAAGTGAATGGTGAACCGCTTTCGAAGATAGGTCAAAAGGAGTTGTTCCGCATGATGGGTATGGTATTCCAGAACCCGGCAGACCAGCTGTTTTCCTCCACTGTTGCGGACGACGTAGCGTTTGGGCCGACAAATATGGGGCTTTCTCCCACCGAGGTAGAGAAACGGGTTTCAGAGGCGCTCGATGCGGTAGGGATACGCGAGCTTGCAAAAAAACCTGTTCAGCGTCTGAGTTTTGGCCAACAGAAGCGGGCCTGCATCGCAGGGCTTCTTGCGATGGGGCAGGAAATACTGCTGCTCGACGAGCCGACCGCGGGGCTTGACCCGATGGGCGAGTACAGGATAATGGAGCTTTTAATGAAGCTCAACCGGGAGAAGGGCATCACGATGGTGATGGCCACGCACAACGTCGATATGGTGCCGCTGTTCATCGACCGGCTGTACATACTGAGCAAGGGCAGGGTCGCCCGGGAGGGCACACCCGCCGAGGTGTTCAATGCGTCAGACCAGCTAAAAGGCGTAAAGCTTAGGCTTCCCCAGATAGCGGAGCTTATAGAGCAGATGAAGGAGAAGGACTCGGTGGACTTCGACCGCCTCCCGCTCACGATTGGCGAGGCCCGGCGCGATATAGTGAAGAAGATGCCCGGCAGGGGCTGATATGCCCCGCTAAAAGATAGTGTAAAGTTAAGTGTGCAAATTGATTTAAAAGCAAAAAGGTGTATCTTCTCTTCAGGCTAGCAACCGGAAGGAGGGATACACCTTATGCGAGAAGTTTCCTTCTCAGATCGAAGTATATCAGAGGGTTTTATCGTTGCGCAAGCGGATTTGGTTGAAGACCTGACTCTTGAGGCGAAGAGGCATTTAAAGAGGCTGCTGGAAGGCGCTCTTGAGGAAGACCTGGCGCTGGCTGTGGGCGCGGGCAGGTACGAGCGCGAGGGCGGCAGGCGAGGTTACAGAAACGGGAGCTATACGCGGGAACTTGTTACAAGGCTTGGTGTTATAGAGAAGCTGCGGGTTCCCCGGTCGCGGGAGGGCGGGATTGTTTTCCGAGCGGTTGACCGGTACAAGCGCTACATGGGGCGCATAGATTCTGTGGTTTTGGAGTTGTTTATAAAGGGGGTTTCAAGCCGGGGCATGAGGGGCGTGTTCGAGCGGCTCTTCGGCCGTGGGGTAAGCCCGCAGACGGTCTCTAACCGGCTTCGTGAGCTTGAGCGGGAGATGGCCGCCTTCCAGGACAGGCCGCTTGAGGACTGCTACGAGGTCATCATCCTCGACGGTGCGTGGCTGACCGTGCGAGAGGTTTTTGCGAGCAGGAAGGTGCTACTTTTTGCCTATGGTATAAAGGCGGACGGCTCGCGCGAGCTCATAGGTTACAAACTGGCGCAAGGTGAGAGCCAGGCGGCATGGGAGTCTTTTTTAAACGGCCTCTACATGCGCGGGCTTGAAGGCGGCGGGGCCTTGATAATCGTCCATGACGGCGCAAAGGGCATAGAGGTGGCCTTGCAGACGGTCTACCCGAAGGTCCCTACACAACGATGCATTGTCCACAAACTCAGAGACCTCCTGGCCAATGTCAGGGACGTGAAAAACAGGAGGGCGGTCGCGCGGGAGGCAAGCCTGATATACGAGGCGGGAACGCGGTCTGAGTCGGTCTCCCTTTTTAGAAACTTCTACGAACGGTGGAAAAGCAGGGAGCCTAAGGCGCTCAAGTGCTTCCGGGACGGGTTTGAGAAGACCTTGACCTACTTCGGCCTGCCAAGGCACATGTGGCGCGCCGCCAGGACTACAAACTACCTTGAGCGGGCCTTCAAGGAAATACGAAAAAGGACGAAGTCTATCGGGGCATTCACAAATGATGGAAGCTGCGGGAGAATCATCTATCTACTGACCCAGATCATCAACCAAAACCTGGAGAAGATGCCAGCTTATAAATTTACACAATTATATTGACGCTACCCGCTAAAACCCGCTATTGACATTCCCCCGGCAATAATCTATTGTTAAAATGTCTTTTCTTTAGCATTGCCGGACAGTTGAGCAGCAACAAGCCGGTAGGCAGTTCAGACACTCCACGGTGTCATTCTGAGCGAAGCGAAGAATCTCGGGGTTATTGCAAATATAATCAAAACCCGAGATTCTTCGGCCCAATATGCGGGCCTCAGAATGACTCTTTCGGAGTTGCGTGCTGGTTTTATTGTCCGTCATTTACATTACCCTGCGAGGCTGACCGATGAAAGCCAGACCCTTGGACCTGCTTTCAACCTCCGAGATAATTTCCCTGATGGACAAGACCGACTCCCGCGCTATGAAGGCAGTGGAGAATGCCCGCAAGGCCATTGCGCGCGCCGCCGGAGACGCGGCCCATGCGATAGGCCGGGGGGGCAGGCTGATATATGTCGGCGCCGGGACTTCCGGAAGGCTCGGAGTGCTGGACGCATCCGAGTGCCCGCCCACTTTTTCGTCGGGTCCGGAGCAGGTTGTGGGCGTCATTGCTGGCGGCAGGAAGGCGCTGACCGAGGCCGTTGAGGGCGCGGAGGACAACATGGCCGCGGGCAGGCGTGAGATGGCGCGGCTCGACGTCGGCCCGGCCGACATGGTGGTTGGCATCACCGCGTCCGGCACGACTCCTTACGTGCTGGCCGCGCTCGACGAGGCGGGCAGGCTCGGCGCCAGGGTATGGCTTTTGACGTGCGGCAAGAATGCAGCCCTCGCTCCCGGCACCTCTCCCAGAACGAACCCCGCTGCCCCTTTAAATGTAATCCACCTCGACACCGGCAAAGAGGTTATACAGGGCTCCACCCGGCTTGCAGCGGGGACGGCGACTAAGCTTGCGCTAAACCGCATAACGACGGCCGCCTTCATCAGGCTCGGCAAGGTGTACGGCGACCTTATGGTGGACGTGATGCCGACCAACGCCAAGCTCGTAAAGCGGGCGGCCGGCATAATAATGGAGGTCACCGGCTGCTCCGAGGGCGAGGCCGCCCTGTTCCTCAAACGCTCTGGCGGGAACGCCAAGGTCGCCGTGGTCATGCTGGTAAAGTGCCTCACGAGGGCTAAGGCCGAGCGGCTGCTGAAAGAGAAGGGCGGCTTCCTTCGGGAGGCCATAAAGGAGGGCTGATCTGCCTACTCTGCGCGAGATATTTCTGGTGTTTTTAAAGATGGGCGCATTCGCCTTCGGCGGGGTGTACTCCATGCTCTCCTTCTTCCAGCGCGAACTCGTGGACAGGAAGAAATGGATAGCCCAGGACGAGTTCACCGAGGGCGTTGCCATCGGCCAGATGACGCCCGGCCCGCCCATTATCAACACCGGCATATTCATGGGCTACCGCCTCAGGAAGATGAAGGGCGCGCTTGCCGCCACTGCGGGCCAGGCGCTCCCCGGGTTTATACTCGTCCTTGTGCTGGCCTATGTATACACCGAGTTCAAGCATATACCCATGGTCGGCAAGGTGCTGAAAGGCGTCGGCGCGGCGGTGGTCGGGCTGCTTGTTTCCGTGGTGTACCGGATGGGCAGGCAGGTCATAAGGGGCTGGGCCCCGGCCGCCTTCGCAGTGGCCGGGTTTGTGCTGCTGCACTTCCTTAAAGTCAACGCCATAGCCCTTATTGCCCTTGCGGGTCTTTCCGGGTACCTGTTTTACGGGAGGCCAAGATGATGCTGCTCCAGCTATTCGGAGTCCTGTTCTTAGTGAACCTGTTCACCATAGGGGGCGGGTACGTGATGCTCCCGCTCCTGCACGAATTCTTCGTGGACAAGTTCCACTGGCTGACCAACCAGGAGTTCCTGGACGCGGTCGCGATCGGGCAGGTGACCCCCGGGCCGCTCACCATAATGAACGCGTTCATAGGTTACAAGGTGATGGGCCTGGCGGGTGCGGTCACGGCGACGCTCGGCAGCTACCTGCCTTCGATAATTGTGGTGACGTTCGTAACGAAGTATTACCTGAAGTTCAAGGAGTCTCGTGTGGTCGGGGCGGTCTTCCGCGGTATCAAGCCTGCGGTTGTCGGTATGCTCGCAGGGGTAGCTGTCACCCTGGGAGGGGCGTCGTTTACGGATGCGACGGCTGTGTGCATCGGGGTGGCGAGCTTCGCGGTTATGGCGTTTACCAAGGTGGACCCGACGATTGTCATATTAGGCGCGGGCGCTGCGGGGGCGCTGCTTATGTAGGGCTTTGCCCTTTGAGTGCTTCGACCGACTGCCTGCGCTTTTCCTCGACGCCTATGGCAGAGGCGATAAGGGAAAAAATATTCCTGTCTTCTTCGGTAGGGACGAATTCCCGCTCGTACAACGCGCACAGGGAGCCTATGGGGCTGCCCGCGAACTTCACGGCCTTGCCGACGTATGCCTTGTAACTGGAATCCGCGATATTGGAATCGGTTACCTGGTATACGGTCTTGGACAGGTCTGGGATAACCATCAGTTCATCCCCGCCGTTTTTTATCACGTCATAACATATATGGCCGTCGGGTTTGTCCATGGTCTTGTAGTCCGACGGGGTATTCCACCTTCCCAACGTGCATAGCATCCCGTTTTCGAGGCGGCAGTACAGCGCGCAGGACGCTCCCAGGAGTTCGCCTGCGAGTCCTGCAAGCTGGTTAATGTTTTCGACCGGGTCCGGCCCGAAACCGAGAAAGCATCCTGCAAGCCTTGAAAGCTGCTTCTCTGTCCGCCTGCGCACGTTTCTCTCCTCGGCGAGTGCGGTTTCGGCCTTCGCCCTGGAGCGTTCGGCCCTGTGCCTCTTTACGGCCTGCTCGACCGAATTGACTATCTTCGGGAAATGTGCGAAGCCTATATCCTTTGTGAAGTAGTCGTATGCGCCGCTCTTGAAGGCCTCCCTCGCCACCTCCTCGCTGCCCTGCCCGGTTATGAAGATGACCGGCGTGTCGTGCCCCAGGCGCCTCAGCTCCGAAAGCAGCCCTATGCCGTCCATCACGGGCATCTGGTAGTCCGACAGTATGCAGTCCACCTTGTGCGTCTTGACGTGTTCGATGCATTCGGGGCCGTCCGACACAGTCGTTATGGAGAGGTGCGGGGCGTCCTTCTGCAGGCGCATCCTCATCATGCTGCTTATCTCTTGGTCATCGTCAACTATGATGACGTACAGATTTCTCAAAATGCGCACACATCCTTCGGGGGTTTGGCCGGGGAAGAGGTTTCAGTATTTTTTATCGAAGCTTTTTAATTGTATATTCCTCTAATCGCAAAGTCAATAAACTTAATAAATAAAGCCACCGCCCTGTACCAGGGGGCTTGCCGAAATTATTTGCTATAATATAACCATAGCGTTAATCATTCCAAGTTTCGGCAGGTTTCGGGGGTTTCATGGGCCAGGCGATTACCGTAAGGTGCCCCGCGTGCGGGACGCTCAATAGGGTGCCACAAGACAAGGCGGGCATGAAGGCTATGTGCGGGCAGTGCAGGGAGTATCTCCCGGCCTTGGTCTGGCCGGACGCCGCGGTAGAGGTGACGGATGCGAGCTTCGATGCCCGGGTAAGGAGATCCGGGTATCCCGTACTGGTCGAGTTCTGGTCGCCGACGTGCGGCCACTGCGTACGTATGGCGCCCGTGCTGGACGAGCTGGCCAGGGAGCTTAGGGGCAGGGCGGTCGTAGCCAAACTCGATGTATCGTCCAACCCGGCTACCGCGGCATCATATGAAGTCAGGGGCACGCCCACGTTCGTGCTGGTCAAGGGCGGAAAAGAGGCTGCGAGGCTTGCGGGCGCAATGGCCAGGGACGAGCTTTTGAGGCGGGTTTTGCCGTTCATCTAAATTTCAACGGGAGAGCGAAATGAACATACTGCTCGCGACGGACGGCTCGGAATACTCGGAGACGGCTGCCGGATACCTTAAAAGGCTTAGTCTGCCTCCGGAGACCGGGATAGTGGTCCTTTACGTGCTTAAGGATTACCTCTTGCCGGACGATATGGACGCGGCACGGGACTTTAAGAAGGCGGGCAAGAAGGGGGCCGAGGCCATCGTGGGGCATTTCGTGTCGCTCCTTGAGCCCACCGGCTGCCGCGTAACCGGGGCAGTCCGCGAGGGAGAGCCGTGGCGTGAAATAATAGAAGGCGCCCATGATGCCGGGCCGGACCTTATAGTACTCGGCCACAGGGGCGTGAAGGGCATCAACAGGTTCCTTATGGGAAGCGTGGCGCAGAAGGTTGTGCGGGACTGCCAGGCCTCCGCCCTGGTCGTACGGGAGCTGCCGTCTCTCGACAGGCCGATGCGCGTACTCTACTGCACGGACGGCTCGGAATCTGCCCGCTACGCACTGGAGCTTATGGCCAGGATACCATTTCGGAAGGACGCGGAGGTGCATGTGCTGGCCGTAGCAGACGTCGAGATATCCAGCCTGCCGGAGAAGTACTACCCGGAAGATGATTTCTCCGTAATGATGGAGACCCTGAGGGGCCACTACCGGCAGGCTGCGGAAAAGGTGGTGTCGGAGGACTCGGCCCGGCTCGGGGGATATTTCAAGGACGTGCGCGGGCGTGTTGTTTTCGGCGTCCCCGAGCAGGAGATACTGAAGGCCGCGGAGGATCTCCAGGCCGACCTGATAGTGATGGGCTCCAAGGGCCTCAAGGGGTTGAAGGGCGCCATACTCGGCAGCTCGTCGCTCCGCGTGATGAGGCATGCCGAGTGCGGGATACTGATAGCGAAGGCCCCTGAAAAGAAAGGCCCGCAATTATAACAAGCCGGCCCGGCCGCATTACCCGTTAAGGAGGGAATCATGCTGAAAAAGGTTGTGCTAACAGCTTGCCTGGCCATTGCGCTTGCGGTAATGCCGCCCGCTTATGCGGGCCTGGTGGAGCCGCTGCCCGCGCTTCCGCCCATACCCGGCGACAACTCGATGACGGCCGACAAGGTGGAGCTCGGCAAGATGCTGTTTTTCGACCCGAGGCTTTCCGGCTCCAACTGGATAAGCTGCGCGACCTGTCACAACCCCGTCATGGGGTTCACCGACCGTCTGCCGAGGGCATTCGGGCACGCGATGAGCCAGGGGCCGAGGAACACGCCGACCATACTGAACGCGGCCTATATAAACGTGCAGTTCTGGGACGGGAGGGCGCGTACGCTCGAGGAGCAGGCACTGGGCCCCATCCAGGCCGAGGTGGAGATGAAGCAGACTCTCGGTGGCGCGGTGGAAAACATCAAGAAGGTCCCTGAGTACGTCGCCATGTTCGGCAGGGTATTCGGGGGCGACGACCCGGTGAACCCGTCCAACATAGCAAAGGCGATAGCGGCCTACGAGCGGACGCTCATTACCCCGAACTCCCCGTACGACCGGTACCTTGCGGGCGATAAAAGCGCTCTCACGCCCGCGCAGCAGAAGGGGTTCGACCTGTTCCAGTCCAAGGGATGCATAGCGTGCCACAACGGACCGGCGCTCACGGACAGCGGGTTCCACAGGATAAAGGTGCCCGGCTCGGTGGACCTCGGAAGGTTCAACGTCACCAAGGACGAAAGCGACAAGTACATGTTCCGCACACCGACGCTTAGGAACGTCGAGCTGACCGCGCCGTACTTCAATAACGGTTCCGTGAACACGCTCGAAGAGGCGGTTGACGTGATGGGCAAAGAGGCACTGAACACCAAGCTCGGCCCGGAAGAGGTGGGGGCGCTCGTCGTGTTCCTAAAAGGCCTGACGGGCGAGATGCCGAAGATAGACTACCCACAGCTTCCATACACAAAGTACTGATGAGGTAGAGGTTATGGCCGGGCTTTTCGCAAGGGTGCTGTTTGCCACGGACCTGTCGGACTACTCAAACAAACTGCTCGTGGGCATCGGGGAGATGCGGCCTCACGGCCTCGGCGAGGTCATGCTCCTGCACGCCGTAGGCGAGGACGAAGGCACGGACTCGTTTTTCGATGCCGGGAAACAGGCCAAAGAGGAGCTTGCCGCATACGTGGAGCGGCTGGCGGGGCTCGGCATCCGGGCGGGCTTCTCCGTAAAGGAGGGTGAGCCGGGCGACGTTATAGCCGCGGCGGCCGAGGACTGGGATGCGACGCTCATACTGGCGGGCTCTCACGGCCACGGGTTTATCAAGGGGCTATTGGTCGGCAGCGTCGCCGAGGACATAGTGGAGAAGGCGACCCGGCCTGTCCTCGTGCTGAGGCTCGGCAAGCCCGAGTCGCATAGGGGCGTATTTGAGAAGGTGCTTATACCGCTCGACTTTTCGGATGGTTCGATTGCAGTGTTCGAGGCACTGAAAGGGCTGGGCGGGGGGGTGCTGGGGCATGCAGTGCTCGCGCACGTGGTGGAGGGCGGCTCGGGCGAAGAGGAGCGCAGGGCGCTCGTGGAGTCATCCGAGTCGCGCCTCGGAATCATGGCGGGAGAGATGGTGGCTGCGGGTATCAGGGCTGCGGTGCACGTCCACTCCGGCCATGCCGTGAAGGATATAGAAGATATAGCGGCCGAAGAAGGTGCCACGCTGATTGCGGTGTGTGCGTGCAAGAAAGAGGGGATAAAGGAGTTTGTTTTAGGCGGCACTGCGAAGAGGGTGCTGGTCCATGCACGGGTGTCCGTGCTGTTTTTCCCTTAGGCCGGGACCTCGGTCTTGTTCTTGAGCCTGACAGCGCAGGCCGACACGTCGTCATCGTGCCGTTCGCCGAGGCATACACGGTCCTTGCCCTGCTCCTTGGCGATATACATTGCGCGGTCGGCGTGCCTTATGAACGATATCTTTTCCTTCTCGATACTCTGCCCGCTAAGCGCGTCCTCGAAGAACGACGATATGCCTATGCTGCAGGTTATTACGCCCTGTATGGAATGCGCCTGCTCTCCCGACGGGCCCTTTTCCTTCAGGAACACCGCGTCCTTGACGGCCACCCGTATTTTCTCGGCTACCTCCGCCGCCTGAAGCCTGTCCTTGCCCGGCAGTATCACTGCAAACTCGTCGCCCCCGTAACGCACTATGCCCGCCTTCTCGCCCTTCAGCACGACGGTCAGAAGGGTCCCCAGCTCGGACAGCGTGCGGCTGCCCGCCAGGTGCCCGTAGCTGTCGTTGACGCACTTGAAGTTGTCCAGGTCCATGAATATGAGCGATATGTTCCGCTTGGCGCGCTTGGCCTTCCTGAGTTCTTCGGAGAGCTGGCTGTGGAAGTAGCGGTCGTTGTAAAGGCCAGTCAGGTCGTCCCTGCGGGTAAGCTCCTGGTTCCGCTTCGCGTCGAGTGCGTTTTGTATCAATGTGGAAGTGTAGCCCGCGAATATCTCGAGCAGCTTGAGTTCGTCTTTCGTGTAGTTGCCGTGTTTCTTGCGGTTCAATAGCTCTATGACGCCGCAGACGGAACGGCCTATGACGATCGGCACGCATATTATGGAGCGCGTCCGCTTGCCGAGCCGCTGGTCGATGCCGTTGAAGAAGTTCTTGTCCTTGGAAGTGTCCCTGCTCATGTAGGGCTTGCCGGACGTGTATGTCTTTCCGGCTACACCCAAAGATGACGTGATGGTGGTGCCCAGGAGGTTCTCTGAGCCGAGGCCGAAACATGCAACGAAGTAGAGCGGGCTCTGGTCGGCGGCCTCGGACGACTCGATTTTTCTTGACGGGTCGTCGAGCAGGATGGAGCCGGCCTCGGAAGGCACGAACTCGTTGGCCTTGGTGAGAATCTCCTTGAGGATATCGACGAGTTCAGGGCCGGAGATGTCGGACTCCCGCCTCTTCATCCTCTTCAGGAACTTCTCTATCTCGCCCTTGTCCAGGGTGTTTATCTTCATGAGGGGTTCCCAAAACGCCTGTTCACTGCCCCGGCTTGTCAGGGCCGGCACGGAAAAGCTGTACTATTTTAGATACATGCGTCGGATTTGTCAAAGGAAATATGGACTAACCGTACAGGTAGCGGTTAGGGTTGTCCGAGGCGGACGCTTCGGCGTCTCTGGACGCCATGCCAAGCGAGGCCATGTTTTCTACGGCGTCAGGCAGGCTTATGCCGCTTCCGGCGAGTGTTTTACCGTCCGGCAGGTAAACCGGGCCTTTTTCGGGCTGACCTTCCGTCTTTGCCGTACCGAGCGAGTCGGATACCAGTATTATCCGGTCCTTCGGCTTGCATTTGAGCACTATTCGCAGGGTTTCCGGGTGCAGGTGGTGCATGTCGGCTATCACCTCGACGTACAGGCCGTCGTCCATCAGGGCGTACCCCGCGAGGCCGGGCTCCCGGTGGTGGAGCGGGGACATCGCGTTGAAGAGGTGTGTCACACCGGTGGCCCCGGCCTTTCGTCCGTCACTTGCCTGCGCGAACGTGGCGGCGGAGTGGCCCATGTTCACACGTATGCCGAGCGATACCGCCTTCTCTATGATTCCCAGCGCACCGGGTAGCTCTGGCGCTACCGTTATGATTTTTACGATATCCTCGAAGCCTTCGACCAGCCTGGCGAACGTATCCATCTCCGGTTTCATGAAATGCTCGCCGCCGAGCGCGCCCTGCTTCATAGGGTTGACGAACGGGCCTTCCAGGTGGACGCCGAGGAGGCGAGCCTCTTTTCCTTTTCCCTGCATCTCCATCGCCCGCTTGATGGCCGCCATCACTGCCCGCATTTCCTCTATTGACGCAGGGAAGAGTGTGGGCACGAACGCACCCGTGCCGTGCGCCTTAAAGGCCTCGGCCATCCTTATGTAGTCCTCCGGCTTGTGTGAGCGGGTGTCATAACCCGCTATGCCGTGCGTATGCAGGTCAATATAGTTCATGTGAAGCCCTCACCCCCTGCCCCTCTCCCGAAATGGGCGAGGGGTCAATGAGGTTTCATTATTGTAGGGGCCGACCCTCGTGTCGGCCCTTGCACTAAAAGCCACTGGATTCCCGCTTTCGCGGGAATGACACGGTGAGCTGTGCCCCTCCAACTCTATCAATATTTAACTATACAAATTGTATTATATGTAAGATAGGATACTAATGATACAAATACAAAACCGAATAAATCGACATGATATAAGAGTAATGAACCACCAAAAAGATTGAGCAAACCGGTTATCCCTATATAAACCGCGAGAAACCATTTGGCGTACTTATTGTTACTCTTATAAAACAAGTACACTGCCAGACACGATAGCAATAGCCCAATTACTCCTGCAATAAATATTATAGTAGTGTTTGGGTAAATGCTGGTTCTGTCGTAACGTAGCACCGAGTCAGTCAGCTTTATAACGTAAAATATGGGCAACGAGATTGCAATAGCAATCTTTGAACTTAGTGTTTTGTGTATTTTTGTCAAGGCAACGCTACTCATACACCTTGTTCCACCCCCGCTTCGTCAGGCCGGAATAAAGCAGCACCGTGGATACCACCGCGCCGATGAGAAAGAATATCCCCTCGGTCGAGTGGCCGAGCAGGAGCTTTCCCAGCCCCAGCGTGTACCCGTACACCATCACCGTGCCGAGCACGAAGTGCACCACGTCGCCCGCTATGGATTTTCCCCTTTCGTGTGGTTCGATAACCTTTGCTTCTATGTGCTTCCAGCCCGGCCCGCCGGGCGCGGCCCTCTTGTAGAACTCGATGAGCTTCGACTCATCGGTCGGCTTGGTCAGGAACGTAACGACGACCCATATCGCTGTGGATATGGATATGATGAGGAACAGCTTTTCATAATAAGGCATCTCCTTGTACGCGTCCTGGAACAGCGTGATGGAGATGGTGGTGGATGCTAGCATCGCGGAGATCTCGCTCCATGCGTTGACACGCCACCAGTACCAGCGCACCAGGTAGACGAGTCCGGTGCCGCTGCCGAACGCTATCAGGAACTTGAACACACCGACGATAGATGTCGCCTGATACGCCACGTACGCGGTTATCAACGAGAGCACGAGCGTGGCCAGACGGGACGCGTTGACGTAGTGCCTGTCAGCCCGGTCCTTTACAATAAAGCGCTTGTAGAAGTCGTTTATCAGGTACGAGGACGAGAGGTTGAGGTACGTGCTCATGGACGACATGAACGCCGCGAAGAACGCCGCCACCATCAATCCCTTGAGGCCGGACGGCATAAGCTCCTGGGCCATCCTCGGGTATATCAGGTCCGGGTCCTCTCCGCCCACTACCGGGTAGAGTATGAGGGAGGCGAGCGCGGCAAGTATCCAGGGCCATGAACGCACGGCGTAGTTGGCTATATTGAAGAACAGCGTGCCCAACAGCGCGTGCCGCTCGTCCTTACAGGAGGACATCCTCTGCACGACCACGCCGCCGCCGTCGGAGGAGTACTTCGACCACCACGAAAGACCCATGTATGCGATAAACGTCAGTGCCGCCGGGCCGAAGAGGTCGCCGCCAACCGGCGGGAAGAAGTCGGTGTAGTGCATGGCAGGGTAGGCTGTGGTGACCTTTGCCTCCAACCCTGAAAGCCCGCCCGCGTGCGTCACGGCAATCCATGCGAGCGCTATGGCCCCTATCATGGCGAGTATGAACTGGAAGAAGTCGGTAAGTATGACGCCCCAGTAGCCGGAGAGTATGGCGTAAAAAAGGGTAACCGCGAAGGATATCGCTATCGCCTGCCACTTGCCCACGTCGAAGAAGACGCCCATTATCTTGGCCATCGCGAGTATTATCTGGGCCTTGATGATGGTGTGTATGGCGACCGAAAAGTATATAGCACGGAAGCCCCGGAGCGCGGCGGCCTCCTTGCCGGAATATCTCATCTCGGTAAGCTCGACGTCCGTCACCACGCCCGCCCGCCTCCACAGCCTTGCGAAGAAGAAAACGGACAGCATCCCCGAGAGCAGGAAGCACCACCACTGCCAGTTCTCGTATATGCCCTTGGTGCGTATGAGCGAGGTGATGTAGAGCGGGGTGTCCGAGGAGAAGGTAGTCGCCACCATCGAGGTGCCGGCGAGCCACCAGGGCATGCTCCTGCCGGAGAGGAAGAACTCGGAGAGCGAGCTTGACGCCCGCTTAGTGAATATGACCCCTATTACAAGGGACACGGCCATGAAGGCCAGTATAATTGTCCAGTCAAGCGTCGTAAGCGTCATATTGCTCTCCCGATTTCGTGCTGGCAGGGGACCCTGCCCCCTCATATTAGTACTACAGGCGGGCCGAAAAGTAAAGTGCGGATTGGAGTTGGATGCCCACGGCCGATTTTGGG
>Ga0334722_10005150_pt1 | contig 13299 bp, 15 predicted proteins | sample C3_bottom_MG_FD_207210 | JGI IMG/M metagenome (GOLD analysis project Ga0334722, IMG submission 207210) | Sediment microbial communities from Yellowstone Lake, YNP, Wyoming, USA - C3_bottom | ecosystem: Environmental > Aquatic > Freshwater > Lake > Sediment | place: USA: Wyoming | collected...
CAACAACAAGCCGCCCGCGCCCAGTTGCGGGCAGATCTCCAGAATGCATATTTTTGGTATCCCCTGAAAAAACTTGGGATGCAGATACTCTTTCTCCTGCCTCTCTTTGTAATTTTCTACGCATGGAACAACGCCAGCGTCAGAAAAAACCGAGGCATCCAGACCCTGGTCTCCGCCCACCTGCTGGTTGTTGCGTTCATTCCTATCTTTTTCAAAATCATCGAAACCATATACGACATCCTGCCCAAGAAACTGCTGCAAAACCTTATCGAGCTGCTGGAATCACTCAAACTCATCGCCATATGGCATTATCTGGTGATCGCCCTCGCGATCGCTGCGGCGCTTTTTTGCATCTATATCTTTCAACGGAAGATTTTTTCGCGGGAAAAGCTGATGGAGCGGCGGATAATGAAGGGGCAATGCCAACAGTGCGGGAAACTGCTCCCCAAAGGGTCACTGGCCTGCTCTTTTTGCGGATTTAATCAGTATAAAGCCTGCACCAGTTGCGAGAAACCGACCTTTGTCTTTGGCAAGCATTGCTGTCACTGCGGGAAGGCTCAATAAACAGGAGGATTTATGACAAAAGACAATACGCAACTTCCGCATCATTATAAATCAATAAAACAGAGGTATCCCAATGTCTCCACGGCACTTGAAGATCTCGGCACCGCGGTGCGAGAAGCTGGTCCGATCGATATCAAAACAGGCCATCTGATCCAACTTGCAGGCGCGGCAGCGATTCGCTCAGAAGGGTCTGTTCACAGCCACACTCGCCGTGCCATCGAAGCTGGTGCAACACCGGAAGAAATAAAGCACGCTGTCCTTCTGCTCACCAGCACGATAGGATTTCCAACGGTTGCGGCCGCATTGAGTTGGGTCGATGAAGAGTTGGAGAAAAGTTAAAAACAAAAACGGGGAGTGTCCTTAATTACTTCAGGATTTTTTAAGGATAGGAGCGCATGTGAAGGACATAACAGAACTTATTTGGGAAATTTTGAAATTTATAAAAACAATCCTATCTGGGATTTTTGGTATTATGTGGGAGTTGGCAAGAATTATCTGGTCAATCGGTGTGACTATATTTTTCATCCTATTCACCGTGGTAGAAAGGAACAAAAGAAGAAAGTGAGCATCAATCTTAGAAGTAAATTGGTCTCTGTTGCCCTTGAGTGGCAGGAGCACTATGGAATTGCCCCACAAATAACAACTCCTATATCGGAGTACGATGCGGCAATGTTGATTGGGTTCCCTGAACATGAGTATTCAGAGTATATGCAAGATAAAACAGCAGTATGCAAAGGTTCAGACTTCGTCTACAAAGATGTTCGGTATCAAGTTAAGGGAAATCGACCTAGTGGTAAAACTGGCAGCCGCATTACGATGGTTCCAAAAGCAAAGAATTACGAATGGGATATTTTAATTTGGGTGATGTACGACAAAAATTACAAAATTCAAGAAGCATGGCAATGGGATGTTCAGTCTTACAAGAAAGTGTTCCATGACAAAAAGAGGCTATCACCTAATGATTATCGCCAAGGGCTTCAGCTTTTTCCACCAGATATTCCTTGAGCCCTTAACAAACTAGAACAAACACTCCCCAATTTATTGTTGTTTATCGACCCAAGCGGCCCCCCTCTCATGCCTGACCTGCTCAACAACCTCTATCCTCTTGCCAGCACAGCTCTCTCGGTAAAGCAGCACCCCCCACTAATCACTGCGTCCCACCAGTAGCCAATCTTCTCCGCTGCCTGGTTTCCGTTTCCAACGGCGGCAGAAAAATGGCCAGCAGGCCGATAGCGGGCAGATACGAGCAGAGGTGATACACATACCCAAGGCTGGTTGCATCGGCAAGATGCCCGAGCACCGCAGCCCCGATCCCTCCCATGCCGAAGGCAAAACCAAACGACATCCCGGCCACCATGCCGACCCTAGCCGGAAGCAGCTCCTGGGCATAGACCACAATGGCTGGGAAGGCGGAGGCAAGGATCACCCCGATGAACACGCTGAGCACCCCGGTCCAGAACAGGTTGGCATAGGGCAAGGCCAGGGTAAAGGGCAGCACCCCCAGGATCGAAACCCAAATCACCACCTTGCGGCCAAAGCGGTCGCCAATCGGCCCGCCAACCAGGGTGCCGGTTGCCACCGCACCGAAGAAGACAAAGAGATGGAGCTGCGCGCTCTGCACCGGAAGCTGGAACCTATCCATCAGATAAAAGATGTAGTAGCTGGAGATACTGGCCATGTAGAAAAACTTGGAGAACATCAGGGCCAGCAGCACCGCCAGGGTAAGCGCCACCCTGCCGCGGGGCAGCTCCATCTGGGGTGTAGCGGCGTTGGCGCGGGACATGAGCCGCATCAGCCCGTGTCCCTTGTACCAGTGACCGACCCGGATCAGGAGATAGATACCCAGCAAGGCCGCGAGGGAAAACCAGGCCAGACTTGTTTGCCCGTGGCGCAAGACGATGAGCGCGGCGAGCAAGGGGCCGATGGCCGAACCGGCATTGCCCCCCACCTGAAACAGCGACTGCGCCAAGCCGTGCCGACCCCCAGAAGCCATCCGCGCCACCCGTGAGGATTCGGGATGGAACACCGACGAGCCGGTCCCCACAAGGGCCGCGGCCAGCAGGAGCACCGGATAACTCCCGGCCTGGGAAAACAGCACCAGCCCGGCGAGGGTTAGGCCCATGCCCACGGCAAGGGAATAAGGCCGGGGATTGCGGTCGATGAAAAAACCGACCATGGGCTGAAGGATCGAGGCCGTGCCCTGGAAGGTAAGGGTGATCATGCCGATCTGGGCAAAGCTCAAGCCATAGTTGCTCTGGAGCAGCGGATAGATCGCGGACAACAGGGTCTGCATCATATCGTTGAGGAGATGACAGACACTGATGATGATCAGGATAATAAAGGCTGTTTTTTCAGCGGGCGGCTGGGCGCTTGCAGCGGGCGAACTCACGTGGCTTTCCATTATGGCGGCTTGGTGAATTCCCCGCTCAAGGCCGCATCAAGAGAGAGTGATAATAACCGAGGCGTTACCCATGACAGCAGATTACTCGGGGCTGCGGGGAATTCACCGTTGCCAATGAGACCATAGAAAATCGCCACGGGCAACCAGAAAGGAAATCAGATGCACAGAAGAAATGTTGATGTGACAGCCCCCGGTTGCACAACAAACACATTGACGCCACAACGTTGTAGCGCTACATTATGCGCAGGAGGTATGCACCATGAGCGCACTCACCAAAAGGACCACGGTGTATTTTGACCCCGCCTTGCACCGGGCGCTGCAGCACAAAGCACTGGCGACATCGCGATCGCTTTCTGATATCGTCAACGATACGATCCAGCAGGCGCTGGCCGAAGATGCTGACGACTTGGCCGCCTTTGATGAGCGGGGCAATGAGCCGCTGGTTTCCTATGAATCCGTGTTGAAAGAGCTCAAGGCCAATGGCCGTCTATAGCCTTTTTTTCAGAGATTCGGTCCGAAAGGACCTGGATTCCATCGCCAAAAAAGACCTGCGACGAATCATCGAGCGAATAGAAAGCCTTGCCGAAAATCCTCGCCCCCTTGGTTGCGAAAAACTCTCCGGCCAGGAAAAATATCGCCTTCGCCAGGGAAATTACCGTATCATCTATTCGATACACGATAGCCAACTGACCGTGTGGGTGGTCAAGGTCGGCCACCGCCGGGAAGTCTACCGAACATAATAATGCCTTTGATCCACAGCCACTTTATCTGAACCCCAACGGAGCCTCTGACCATGCCAGTATTCGACCCCTACACCCCGATCTTCTGGCAGCGCATCGCCGTTTCCCTTATCTGCGGCGGCATCATCGGTCTGGAGCGCCAGTTGCGCGGCAAACCGGCGGGCATCCGTACCAGCATCCTGATCTGCCTCGGCACTGAGGTCTTTGTCGCCCTGGGCGCCCTAATCACCGAGGGCACGGGCGCTGATCCCAGCCGGGTGGTGGGCCAGGTGGTCACCGGTATCGGCTTCCTCGGCGCGGGCGTCATCATGGCTAAAGAGGGGCTGTTACAGGGGGTCACCTCCGCAGCGGTGATCTGGATTTTGGCTGCCATCGGCTCGGCCATCGGCCTGGGCTATGAGCATGCCGGCGTGGTTCTGGCCGTGCTTACTGTCGGGGTGCTAACCGGGGTCGAGCTTCTCGAAACCAGCTTCCTCATGCTGCGCGAAGGGGTGCATCCCCCGCATTTGCCTTTTAGACGGCGTCGCGAAGACGATACCCCAGAGCACAAATAACCTCTTGACCCGACAATTAGGCAAGTCATGCCCGAATGCTTTCGTCGGGCATCCATCCCTCTGGATTCCCGCCTGCGCGGGAATGACGGTTTAGGTATTTAACAGTAGAAAATCCGGAAGCGCTGCTACTTTAGCGACTTACGCTCTTATCCAGCCCCTTCAACGCCCGCGATGCCGTAATTCAATACACCATCACCCATCCTCCAATTATGGTTTTGCCCCACGATGTGATATCGTGAATACATTGCACAGTCCGTAGCCAAGCAAATGGCAAGGCCGCTCTATTTTGGCGGCCTGCACCAGACCGCCGGGGAGGTGCGTTTGTGAGAAACCATGTGTGGCGACCGCTCTATCTGGTCTTGGGGGCCATTGCCCTTCTTCTGGTGATCCGATACTTTCTTGTGCCCAAAGATTTCGGGGTGCATGGCATAAATTTCACCTACGGCTTCCACCGGGCCGGGAATATCCCGGAGTGGCAGGCGGTGCCGGTCAAATACCAAGGCCGGGAATCCTGCACTGAATGCCACCCGGAAAATGTCGCAGCCAACGCCTCCTCCAAACACGCCCCCATCCAGTGCGAAAACTGCCACGGCCCAGCCTTGAATCACCCGGAGAGCCCGGCAAAACTCGCCATCGACACCAACCGGGAGCTTTGCCTGCGTTGCCATGCCGCCCTTTCCACCCCCGGCAGCCAGCGCTCCCGGATCAAGGGAATCGACCCGGCCAGCCACAACCCCGGAATCCCTTGCCGCGATTGCCATAATCCCCACAAGCCCGACCTGGAGGACATGCAATGAAATGCTCCCGCAGGGATTTATTAAAAACGGCGCTCACGGCAACAGCGGCGGCGGCCTTGCCCATTGCCGCCTTCCGGTTCCTGAGCCCGGCGGAAGTCAGGGCCGCAGTGGCTGATCCGGCCCTCCGCTGGGGCTTTCTGGTGGACACCGAAAAATGCGTGGGCTGCGGCTTCTGCGTCAAGGCCTGCAAGCTGGAAAACGAGGTTCCCTATGACGTGCCGGTCAGCCGCACCTGGGTGGAACGCTACAGCGTCACGCGAGATGGCCAAACGCATATCGATTCGCCCATGGCTGGCCGGGACGGCTTCACCGACCCCAAGGTCCGGGACGAGGCCATCGACCCGGCCGAAATCACCAAAGCCTTTTTCGTGCCCAAGCTCTGCAACCAGTGCGACAATCCGGCCTGCGTGCAGGTGTGCCCGGTGGGCGCCACCTACCAGACCAAGGACGGCGTGGTTCTGGTGGACCGCGACTGGTGCATCGGCTGCGGTTACTGCATCATGGCCTGCCCCTATGGCGTGCGTTTTTTCCATCCGGTTTACAAGGTGGCCGAGAAATGCAATTTCTGCTACCACCGCATCAGCAAGGGGCTGAAGAGCGCCTGTGTGGAGGCCTGTCCCTTCGGGGCCCGACAGATCGGCAATCTCAAAAACCCCGAGGACCCGGTGACCCGCATCATCATGACCCAGAGGGTGGCTGTTCTCAAGGACGAATACGGCACCAAACCGCAGGTCTTCTACATCGGCCTGGACAGAAACGTGAGATGAGACCATGGAACCTATGATCGTGCATGGCCTGGAATGGACCAGCAAGGAACTCTTCGTCTACCCCAACGAATTCATTTACTGGTCCATCCAGATTGTCATGTACCCGTATATGACCGGCCTGGTAGCCGGGGCCTTCGTGCTCTCCTCCCTGTACCACGTCTTTGACCAGAAAGACCTCAAAGAGCTGGCCCGCTTTTCCCTGGTCTTTTCCCTGGCTCTCCTGCCCACAGCCCTGATGCCGCTGCTCTTTCATCTCCAGCAGCCGCTGCGTGGGCCAAATGTTATGCTGACCCCCCATTTCACCTCGGCCATCGCCGCCTTCGGCATTGTTTTCTCCACCTACGCCGCCATCGTGTTGAGCGAGATCTGGTTTGTGTACCGGGAGTATTTTGTCGCCCAAGCCCTGGCCCTGCGCGGCCAGCAAGGCCTTGGCATTGCAGTGAAGCGGCTGCTCTACCAGGCTCTCACTTTGGGCGCTTACGATACCAGTGCGCCAGCCCTGGCCAAGGACAAAAAGGCGATCAGAATCCTGGCAGGGGCAGGCATCCCGGTGGCCTGCTTCCTCCACGGCTACGCCGGTTTTATCTTCGGTTCGGTCAAGGCCAATGCCCTGTGGATGTCACCGCTCATGCCGGTTATCTTCATCATGTCCGCAGTGGTGTCTGGCATTGCACTCTGCATGCTGACCTACATCGTCATCATGAAATGGCAGAAATTCCGCGCCGTCCCGGCCAAGGGCACCGAAACGGCGCAGGTGCTCGGCGGGGTGGCGTTGGAGGATGTGATCGGCAAGGCCTCCCGCTATCTCCTCGGCTTCCTGGTGGCGGCTATCTCGCTGGAGTTGCTCGATCTAGTCTTTCGCGGCTACACGGCCATGAAGTCCTGGGATATTTTGCGTTCCGTCCTCTACCACAAAGATTTCGTCAGCATCTTCATCCTCCAGTACGGGGTCGGCAATCTTCTCCCCTTCGCCCTTCTTATCCTGCCCAGGCTGACCATCCGGCGCACGGTTCTCGCCCTGATCTTCATTCTCTACGGCGTGTTCATGATGCGGTGGAACGTCGTCATCGGCGGCCAGGCCTTCTCCCTCTCCTTTGCCGGGTTCATGCAGTATCACCTGCCGATCCTGCCGCACAATCTGGACACCTTTAAGGAAGGCCTCCTGGGCGCCCTGACCGTTGCCGCCACGCCCTTTGTTCTCTTCTGGCTGATTAACAAAATCGTTCCCAGCCTGAAGTTTGAGGGGGGCAGATAATTTGTAAACCCCCGGTTTTGCCGGGAGATCCATAACATTTGATATTTCCGGGAATGTTTTTTTAAAACATGTCATCCCGGCAGAAGCCGGGATCCAGAAAAAGGCGCTGGTTTCCGGCTTTCGCCGGAATGACGGCGAAAAGCACAAGGTAGTAGCCTAATAAGATTTCTGCGAGATTATCCCTTTTGATCCACAGCTATTTCTCTGCTACTATTGTTGCAGGCTTCCCGAACAAATCCGTGTCCTGGCCTGAGCCAAACAGGAGAAACGCCGATGCATGATATGCTGACCACCTGTGTTTACTGCGGCTGCGGCTGCGGCCTGTATCTGCACGTGGAGGAGGGCAAAGTCTGCGGCAGCCAGCCCAGTCGGCACCACCCAGTCTCCCGGGATAACCTCTGCGTCAAGGGCTGGCACATCCACGAATCGATCAACCATCCTGACCGGCTCACCACCCCGCTGATCCGCAAAGACGACGCCCTTGTCCCGGCTACCTGGAAAGAAGCCCTCGATTTTACCGCCCAGCAGCTTGGCCGCATCCGCGACAACCACGGCGGCAAAGCCATCGGCGTGCTGGCCTCGGCCAAGTGCACCAACGAAGAGAACTACCTGCTGCAAAAATTCGCCCGCACCGCGCTGAATACCAACAACGTGGACCACTGCGCCCGACTCTGACATGCCCCCACGGTGGCAGGTCTTGCCACCACCTTCGGCAGCGGGGCCATGACCAACTCCATCAACGAGATCGAAAATGCGGAGGTGATCCTGGTTTCCGGCTCCAACACCACCGAGGCCCATCCCCAGGTGGCCCGCCGGATGCTCGATGCAGTGGACCGCGGCGCGAGGCTCATCGTCATCGATCCGCGCCGCACCCGTCTGGCCGAGTGCGCCCATCTCCATCTGGCCCTGCGACCCGGCACCGACATCCCCCTGCTCAATGCCATGATGCGGGTGCTGTTGGACGAGGGGTTGGCCGACGACCTGTTCATCGAGATGCGCGCCGAAAACTTCCTGGCCCTGCGCGACATGCTCAACCGCCTTGATCTTGAAGCAACCGCCGCGCTCACCGGCGTGGACCTGCCCCTGATCAGCCAGGCGGCCCAGCTCTATGGCCGGGCCCGCAAGGCGGTGATCTGCTACTGCCTGGGCGTGACCCAGCATGTCTGCGGCACCGAAAACGTGCAGACCATTGCCAATCTGGCCATGCTGGCCGGGCACATCGAAAAGGAGGACACCGGGGTCGATCCGCTCCGGGGCCAAAACAACGTGCAGGGCGCCTGCGACATGGGAGCGCTGCCCAACATGCTGCCCAGCTACCAGGCCGTGGCCAACCAAGACTACCGGGACAAGTTCGAGCGGGCCTGGGGAGCGCGCCTGCCGGAGGCCCCCGGCCTAACCCTGGTGGAGATGACCCACGGCGGCGCACAAGGCCCGATCCGAGGGATGTACATCATGGGCGAAAACCCCATGCTCAGCGACCCCTGCCTGAGCAAGGTGGAGGAAACCCTGCGGGGGTTGGATTTCCTGGCAGTGAGTGATATCTTCCTCAGCGAAACAGCGCAGCTTGCCCAGGTGGTCTTCCCAGCCGCTTGCTTTGCCGAAAAGAGCGGCACCTTCACCAACTCGGAGCGCCGGGTGCAGATGGTGCGCCAGGCCGTGGACCCGCCGGAGGAATGCCGCGCCGACAGCGAGATCATCATGGCGCTGTCCAACCGCTTGGGCTATTGCATGGAATACGACTCAAGCGGTGAGGTCATGGAAGAGATCGCCCTGCTCTCCCCCATCTACGGCGGCATGCACCACGATCGGTTGGACCAGGGCTGGGGAATGCAATGGCCCTGCTGGGACCGGAGCCACCCAGGCACCCCCTTCCTGCACAAGTATTACTTTACCCGAGGACGGGGCCACTTCATGCCTGCCAGCCACACCCAGCCCGGCGAGCTGCCCGACCAGGAATATCCGCTGCTGCTGATGACCGGCCGAATCTACCACCAGTATCATACAGGCACCATGACCCGCAAAAGCGAACGACTGAGCCGGGAATGCGACCACGCCGTGCTCCAGATAAACCCGGAAGACGCCAAACTCCTTGGCCTGCGCCAGGGCGAAACGGTACGCTTGCTCTCCCGGCGGGGCGAGATAACCCTGGCAGCAAGCATCACCGATCAGGTGGCCTTGGGCATGGTCTACACCACCTTCCATTTTGCCGAAGCCCCCATCAACCTGCTCACCAACGATGCCTTTGACACCGGCTCGGGTTGCCCGGAGTACAAGGTGTGCGCGGTGCGGGTGGAAAAGATGGTGGACTACTCGTAACAACTCGAATTTGCTTTAAACAGGTGCTTCGACAGGGCTCAGCACGAACGGAATATCAATACATCAAGACCACATCCGTTCGCCCTGAGCCCTGTCGAAGGGCAGTTGTTACGATTGAACAAAGGCGAGAAAAAGGAAATCCTCATGCCCCACGCATCCATCATGGCTGACAGCCACCTCATCAAAAAGGATCACCTGAAGGGCTTCCTGCGCAAGCTCGCCAAGGAGTACCGCCTGGTGGCGCCGGTGCGAAACCGCCACTCCGATGTGCTGTTCACCGTGATCGACGACCTGGACGCAGTGGAGATCGAGCTGAGCGAACCGCCGCAGAACTCGCTCAAGCAGTTCTTTCTGCCCCAGCAGGAGCGGCTGTATACTTACACAACCAGCCCGGAGGGGTACGACTTCCAACCCGCCCCGGCATCCATCCCACCCACGGTCTACTTCGGGGTGCATCCCTGCGATCTCTCCGCCGTGCTCTACATGGATGTGGTCTTCTCCCGCCAGCAACGCGACCCCTTCTACCTGCGGCGGCGCCAGGGTTCGGTGCTGATCGGGATCAACTGCAACTCCCCGGCCCCAAACTGCTTTTGCAACGCCACCGGCTCCGGCCCCTTTATTGAAATGGGCAGCGACCTGCAGCTCACCGACCTGGGCGACCGTTTTTTGGTCGAGGCTGGCCGGACTTCCGGCCATGCCCTGATAGAACGTTGGCAGGGATTTTTCTCACCTGCCACCGACAAGGACCGTGCCGCCCACTACCAGACATTCTTGGAAGCACGGGGACGCTTCAGCCGTCAGGTGCATGTGGAACAGGCCATCCGGCGACTGGAGGCAGGCACGGTGCCGGAACAGGTCTGGGAAGATCTGTCGCTGCGTTGCCAGGATTGCGGCGGCTGCGCCTATCTCTGCCCCACCTGCACCTGCTTCACCATCAGCGACCAACAGCTCGACACCAGCAGCGGCCAGCGGCTACGGAGTTGGGACGCCTGCACCTTTGCAGGCTTCACCGCCATGGCCGGGGGGCACAATCCGGTGCAGGCCAAGACCTCCGCCATCCGCCAGCGCTTTACCCACAAGCTCCGGGACGATGTGCGCCAAAACGGACGCCCAAGTTGCGTAGGCTGCGGCCGCTGCGTAGGCATCTGCTTCGGCGGCACCGACATCGTCCGTTTTGTGGAACGCGCCTGCCAGGGCACCCTGTAACCATTAACCCAACCGGAAATTACCATGCCCCAGACCAGCACCGATATCTACCTGCCCAGGCAGGCCAGGATTGAGCAAATCGCGGTCGAGAACTCGCAGATCTCCACCTTTGTCCTCGCCTTCAGCGATCGTCCGTACAACGATGCCTTTGGCTACCAGCCGGGCCAGTTCATGATGGTCTCCATGCCCCATTGCGGAGAGGCGCCCATCTCGATCTCCTCCGCCCCCACCCGACCAGGGGCCATCCACCTCAGCGTCCGGCGGGCCGGGAAACTCACCAACGCCATGCACGGACTGCGGGTCGGCGACACCATCGGCTTGCGCGGCCCCTACGGGCGGCCCTTTCCCATGAAGCAGCTTGAGGGAAGAGACCTGTTGTTCGTGGCCGGCGGCATCGGCCTTGCACCGTTACGAGCGGTGATCAATGCCTGCCTGGATCAACGGGACCGGTTCGGCACACTCACCGTGCTCTACGGCAGCCGCACCCCGTCGGACATCGCCTTTCAAGATGATCTCGACCAATGGCGCAAACAAGGGGTGGATTGCCGCCTCACCGTGGATGTAACGGAATCGGGCTGGAACGGATCGGTGGGATTGGTCACTTCCCTGCTGGATGGACTGAACCCAGACTTAGACCAAAGCACCGCCCTGATCTGCGGCCCCCCTCTGATGTTTAGTGCGGTACTTGCCAAACTAACAGCCATGGGCTTTAGCGACCATCAGGTCCTTACCACGATGGAGCGCCACATGAAATGCGGAGTGGGCATCTGCCGCCACTGCCACATGGACGGCAAACTGGCCTGCGTGGATGGCCCGGTCTTCAGCCTGGCTGAACTGCGCAGGCTAAAGATCATGGAGCTGGATGACTGAAAACGCACGCCATCATCCTGAATACGCTACCAGACTTGGCGGAACCAATTCCCCTAAGGTAAACCCCGGCTTTGCCGGGGGACTCATAGAGTTTGACAGTTCCAGAAATGTTTTTTGTGTAGCATTCGTCATTCCGGCGAAGGCCGGGAACCAGAAAAAAAAACCCTGGATTCCGGCCTTCGCCGGAATGACGGACAAAGATAAGAGACGTTTTTAACCGGCTTTGCCGGTGGTATCTAACATTTCCCTTGCCTCATTAGAGTATTTATTCTAACCTAGAACAAATACTCTAATCGCAGGAGGAACCGCCATGAAAGTTCTGCTCATCCAGCCCCCCAGCCACAACCCTCTCATCGATCAGTTTTTCTTATTTGAACCGCTGGCTCTTGAATACCTTGGCGCCGGGCTCAAATTGGACGGCCACACAGTGGAACTTCTCGATGCCAGGCTGGAGCCGGATATCGAGGGTGCCTGCCGCAGGTTTCAGCCGCAACTGGTGGGGCTTACCGGCTATACCAGCCATGTCAACATTGTCAAAGACCTTGCGACCCGCCTCAAGGCCATCCTCCCCGAACTTTTCATTGTGGTGGGAGGGCACCATGCCACGGTGCAGCCGGAAGATTTCAATGAACCGGACATTGATCTGGTGGTCATCGGCGAAGGGGTTTTCACCCTGCGGGAGGTCGCCGCAGCCCTAAAGGCAGGAACACGCCTCTCGGAGATCAACGGGATCGCTGTCCCATGTTCGGAAGGGATGGTGTTCAGCACGCCACGGCCTTACACCGATCTCAATGCCCTCCCCTTCCCCGACCGCTCCCTGACCGCCCAACAAAGGAAGCACTATTTCAGCGAATGGTTCAAGCCCCTGGCCTCGGTGCGCACGTCGTTGGGCTGCACGGCCCGCTGCAACTTTTGCGCCCTGTGGTCCATCACCGACGGCAGGTACCTGCGCCGCGATCCGGCCGCTGTGGTGGCTGAGCTGAAGACCATTGCCGAACCGAATGTCTTTTTCTGCGATGACGAATCCATGTGCGATGCCAAACGGATGGACCGGCTGGCCGACCTGATCCAAGAGGCGGGGATACAAAAGAACTACTTTCTCTATGGCCGGGTGGACACCATCATCAGGCACCCGGAGCTGTTCGCCAAATGGGCAAAGATCGGCCTGGCCCAGGTTTTCGTGGGCATGGAGGACTTTTCCGACCAGCGGCTTGCAACCATGAACAAAGGGATCACCACGGCGCAGCAAGGCCAGGCGGTCAAAATTCTCGATGGGCTGGGGATCATGATGTACGCCTCCTACATGGTCAACCCGGATTACAGCCGTGAGGACTTCCGCAATCTCCTGGCCTATGTGCGGCGGCTGAAGCACAAGTACGCCACCTTCACCGTCATGACCCCACTTCCCGGCACCAAACTGTATGCCGAACGGTACGGAGAAATCTTGAGCCACAAACCAGAGCTGTACGACATGGTCCATGCCCTGCTCCCCACCACCCTGCCCCTGGCGGAGTTTCATGGAGAGATGGCCAACCTCTGGGCCAAGGCGGTGCCGTTTTACAGGATCATCCCCACCCTTGCCCGCTTCGGGCTGCAAGGCATGCTCCAACGGATAGGCCTGTTCGGCACCGTGCTTAAAAAAATCAGACTGGCCCATTTGGATTATTGAAGCAGGAGGCTTTACGATGGTCATCGGTCTTTCTGTCTGGTACCATATCCAACTATGAAGACCCGCGACAAGATCATCGAGACAGCCCTCCAGCTCTTCAACGAACAGGGCACCAAAGGGGTGACCACCAACCATATTGCTGCGGCGGTCGGCATCAGCC
>Ga0334722_10005151_pt1 | contig 13297 bp, 10 predicted proteins | sample C3_bottom_MG_FD_207210 | JGI IMG/M metagenome (GOLD analysis project Ga0334722, IMG submission 207210) | Sediment microbial communities from Yellowstone Lake, YNP, Wyoming, USA - C3_bottom | ecosystem: Environmental > Aquatic > Freshwater > Lake > Sediment | place: USA: Wyoming | collected...
GGATGGGGAAGCTGCAGCCGCGCAGGGGGCGGAAAGCTTCGGACGCGCTCCCACGCCCTGCAGCCGCCCACGACGTTTCGCCCCGCTCGCGCTGATCGCCCCGGCCCTCGACACCGGCATCCACAGCGGGAACGTTCGCGACCGGCTCTTCTTCCGCGAGCCTGTTTCTGGCAGGCACCTATTTCGGCTGCTGCAAGGGACCCAGGTTCTGCGCTACGTTGTCTGGTGGGAGAATCCGAAGGCGCGCTACCGATACGTGGACATAGACTATCGTCCAGACCCTTCCTGTGTAGGGAAAGGCCGTTCCGGCGAGGGATCAGGCCGGGGAGAGTACTGGCACTTCTGCGGTTCCATCGAAAACCACCATGTCACGGAGCGGCTACTGATGCGCCAGACCGGGGACAGGCCCGTGGTGGCTTTTCTCCGGCAGGGTGAGGAACCCGTGTACACCGACAATACCGTTCACACCTTGATACTCACCAACGAGGGAAGGGCGCTGGGTTTCAGCTATCGATATCTGGTTGCTCTTCTCAACTCCGGCCCCCTAGCCGAGATCTACATGGCTCTCGCGCAGGAAGAGAACCGCATGCTGGCCCAGGTCAGGACCCGGGTGGTCAACCTCCTCCCTCTCCCGGTGCCCGCCGACCGAGAGGTGGAGCGGCTGGAGTGGCTGGTCGACCAGATCCTGTCGATCCACACGGAGCGCGGGCTACCCCTCTCGGCGGACCGGTCCGCCCGGGTCGCAGTCCTCCAGGCGGAGATAGATAGAGATGTGAGTCGGCTGTATGGACTCTCACAGTGATGCAACGGAGAGGGCCGACCGCCGCGAGGGAGGCAGTATCCAGCCAGGGGCTCGCGGCAGCCGGCAGAGTCTGGACTTCAGGATCGCTCAGTCGACCTGGTGCGATGGACGCAACTCCTCCAGGGAGACCGCTCCGGAATCCACAGCGGGCTCCCTGATCGGAAGAACCATCCAGGCAAGAATCAGAATCCCGAACGAGATCATCGAGGCCAGGTCCATCTTGCTCCCTCCTTGCTCAAGTCATCGATTTGAGCTGCATTCCGACATTCTCTTGGTATTATGGTCAACATTCATTCTGTCTGCCCTACTGTGTCATGGCTGATAGGCCGCCTCGCCGTGCTGCGTTGCGTCCAGCCCAAGGACCTCCTCACGCTCCGCCACACGCAGACCAACAGTAAGATCCACCACCTTCAGGATGAGCCAGGTCGCCAAGGCCGAGTAGATCCAGGTCACCGCGGCCGCAACCCCCTGCTTCCAGAGAAGGTCCGGCTCCCCGTACACCAGCCCGTTGGCCCCGGCCGGGTTGACCGCCAGTGTGGCGAAGAGCCCTGTCGCCAAAGCCCCCCAGGTTCCGCCGACGCCGTGGACTCCCCAGACATCCAGCGCGTCATCCACCCGCAGTCTGTCCCTGATCTGGGTGGCGAAGTAGCAGACGATCCCGGCGCCCAACCCGATCAGGATGGACGCCTGGATTGTCACGAAGCCCGACGCCGGGGTGATGGCCACCAGCCCTGCAACCGCCCCGGCAGCCGCGCCCAGGACGCTTGGCCTGCCCCTGTGGGCCCAGCTAACGGTCATCCAGGTGAGGGCCCCCATGGCCGCCGCCGTGTTGGTGACCACAAAGGCTTCGACGGCCAGGCCACTGGCCGATAGCGCGCTTCCCGCGTTGAAGCCGAACCACCCGAACCAGAGGAGTACAGCGCCGAGGACCGACATGGTGGCATCGTGGGGCTCCATCGGCTCCCTGCCAGCGCCGAGGCGTGGCCCCAGGACCAGAGCGGCAACAAGGGCCGAGACGCCGGAGCTGATGTGCACCACCGTACCGCCGGCGAAGTCCAGGGCACCCAGAGCCTTCAACCAGCCGCCCGCACCCCAGACCCAATGGGCCAGCGGGTCGTAGACCACCGTCGCCCAGAGCAGGCTAAACACCACGAAAGCCTTGAACCTCTTCCTCTCGGCGAAAGCCCCAGTGATCAGAGCAGGGGTGATCACCGCGAACATTGCCTGGAAGATCATGAAGGCCTGGTGAGGGATCGTCGGCGCGTAATCCGGGTTGGGCTCCAGGCCCACGCCATGAAGGGCAAACCAGTCCAATCCACCGATCACGCCGAAGCGGTCGGGGCCGAACGCCAGGCTGTAGCCCCAGAGCACCCACTGGACGCTGATGAGCGCCAAAATGAAGAGGCTCTGCATGATCACCGAGAGGACGTTCTTGCTGCGGACGAGCCCACCGTAGAAGAAACCTACCGCCGGGGTCATAAGCATGACCAGGGCAGTCGCCACCATCACCCACGCAGTGTCAGCACCGCTGATCTCAGCCATAGTTGCCTCCTTTGCTGATTCTGAGTCTGAGCGGATCCTATGCTGGCCCGGCCGAGCGGACAACGTGCGACCTGTCAGAGAAAGGCATTCCGATCTTGTGCATATCGCACTAGCCACCTTTCTTTCGGGCCTCGGAGAGTCCTGCAGCCCAACAAGAGTTTGTGCAGCTTGCCGAGACCCACATAGCATTTCAACGCTCCGCACCCGCTGGCGGTGGGAATGGAAGCTCACCGGCAGGTCGATGGAGTTCCCCGGTCGGCGGCGCCTGCTTCTGCGGGTCCAGGACTTGCGAAACCTCTTCAACAGCTTTAGTCTCCACACATTGAGGAGGTGGTGGCATGGCTAGGCGTGGATGGCTGCTGCTCTTGGCCGCACTAGTGACAACGCTTGGGTACCGCAAGCTGCGTCGGGGCTCGCCTCCAGGGATCCTTGGGATGCTCCGTCGCATGCCCAGTGCGAGGTTATACGATCCTTGGTCGCGGCTATTTCTGGGCGGACTGTACGACCACCTGGCCAGGCAGGTGGCGGCTTCGCACCAGGTGGGGACGGTTCTGGATGTGGGATCCGGGCCCGGTTGGCTGGACATTCGACTGGCTCAGCTTGCCCCCGATCTGTCCATCGTGGGGGTGGATATCGATCCCGAGATGGTGTCTCGGGCGTCCGCACACGCGGATCTGGCAGGCGTGGACGATCGGCTCCGATTTCGTGTGGCCGACTCCAGGAAGCTTCCGTTCGACGACGGTGAGTTCGATCTGGTCATCAGCAGCTTTGCAGCCCACCATTGGGAGGACGCATCGCGCGGCATGGGCGAGATCCACAGGGTGCTGAAGCCCGGTGGCGAAGCCAGGATCTACGACCTGCCTGACTGGGCGCTGAGGCTGCACGGGACCTATGGATCGTTGTCTCGACTCGGGATGGAGAGCCCCTTTGCCGGCGGTATCGTGTTCACGGTTCGCTGGCCGGATCGACTGCCTAGTGTGCAATGCCTCCTGGCGCGCAAGGAGACCGAAAGGGATGGCCCCGATCAGTCCGAGCTGTGATGGGGGACATCTACCAAGAGTGGAAACGTCCCCGGCCGCGCATACACCGCACGGATGGAAAGTCGCGGGAGGCATTCTGCTTCTTCTGGGGACGATGGGCGTGGTGGTCTCCTCCTGCATGGCCCGGGTGGGAGCCAGAACAGACTGGGTGCTGGCAGTCTGGCTCGTCGGGCTGGCCAGCCTGCCCCTGGGGCTGAACTTTGGGGTGCGCGACCCCCTCCATCTGAGGCTGCCGAAGGTGGACCGGGAGCTGGCGATGGTGGTGGGGATCCTGATGGTGGCGGCGTTGGTTCGGGCACCAGCGGCGCAAACATGGGCTGAGGCTGCCCGGATCACAGAGATTCCACTACAGATCCGGAATGCGCTGGATGGTGCGGGAAGTCCTTTGAGTCGCGACTCGAGCGGCATTCCTCTCCTGTTCTATTTTGCAGCTCTCCCTGTCCATGGATTGGCCGGAGGGGCGGCTGTGGCGATGGCCTGGGGAGCCGCGTCAGAGGGCCTCCTATCTCTGCTCCTCCTACATCTGGTGTTGAGGAGGCTGATCCCTATTCCGTTGGCGGCGGGCGTGACTCTGGCGGTGGCACTGATCCCGTGGCAAGTAGCCCCTAGCTACACAGGCTTCGTCCAGGTGCAGGCCGTCGTCTGGACCCTCGTCCTCCTCTACATGCTGCTGAGGGCCCTGGACAGCGGGAGATCCATCGAGTACGTCCTGGCGGGCTACTCGGGCGGAGTGTGTCTGATGATCTACCCCGCGGCCCTGATAGGGCCGGCGCTTGCCGTCCTAGTCCTCGTCGCCAGATGGGCGCGACGCAGGGACTTCCCTGGCCGGCAAGCCCGAGGCCTGGTCATCTCAGTGCTCGGCGCCCTGGCGGTGACAGGCCCGCTGGTGCCCTAGCCCAAAATTGACACCTCCATGGAGGCTCGTTTAAGATTCGATGGATTCCGGCTAGGGGGTTGTCCAGTGAGGGGAGACGAGATCCGAAGAGCATTCCTGGATTTCTTCGCTTCCAAGGGGAGCCTGGTGATGCCCAGCTCCAGCCTCGTGCCCCGAGACGACCCCACCGTGCTGCTAACCACCGCGGGAATGCAGCAGATGATCCCTTTCATGGTGGGCAAGCAGACCCCTCCACGACCTCGACTGGCCTCCTGCCAGAAGTGCTTCCGGACCACCGACATCGACAGCGTGGGTAACCCCAGGAATCTGACCTTCTTCGAGATGCTCGGGAATTTCTCCATCGGGGATTACTTCAAGAAGGAAGCCATCGAGTACGCTTGGGAGTTCTCGCTGGAGCACCTGAAGCTCCCCAAGGATAAGATCTACATAACCGTGCATCCCACCGACGATGAGGCTAAGGGCTACTGGATGGATGTGGGGGTGCCGGAGGAGCGGATCTCCTACCTCGAGGACAACTTCTGGGGACCGCCGGGCGACAGTGGCCCCTGCGGGCCGGATTCCGAGCTGTTCATCGACATGGGGCCAGAGATGGGGTGTGGCCGACCGGAGTGCGCGCCTGGGTGCGACTGCAATCGCTATCTGGAGTACTGGAACCTGGTGTTCATGCAGTACTTCCAGGATGTGGACGGAACCAGGACCCCATTGCCGCGCAAGAACATAGACACCGGTCTGGGTCTGGAGCGGATGGCTGCCATCAAGCAGGGTTGCAAGACGGTCTACGAGACTGATCTTTTCCGCCCCATCGTCCAGGCTGCCGAGCACCTCTCCCACCAGCGGTACGGTCCCGACGAAAGGATCAACTTCTCGCTGAGAGTGATAGCGGACCACGGGCGGGCCATGACGTTCCTCACCACGGACGGCGTGCTCCCATCCAACGAAGGCCGTGGCTACGTACTGCGTCGGGTCATCAGGCGAGCCGTCCGCCACGGCAGGTTGTTGGGCGTGGATGGCCCATTCCTTTCGGGAATTGTGGACGTGGTGGTGGACCACATGTCTGGTGCCTACCCCGAGCTGGCCGAGCGTCACCAGTTCGTTCGCCGGGTGGTGGTCCAGGAGGAGGAGCGGTTCAATCGTACCCTTCAGACGGGACTCCAACTCCTGGATCGATGGATAGCGGAGGCGAAGGACAAGGGGCTCGCATCGCTGCCTGGTGATCTGATGTTCCGCCTCTACGACACCTATGGGTTCCCCAGGGAGCTGAGCGCGGAGATCGCTAGAGAGGCTGGCCTCGGCGTAGACAACGACGGCTTCAAGGCAGCGATGCAGAGGCAGCGAGAGCTGAGCAGGGCCTCAGCGAAGTTCGGCCGGGTTCTCCACGTCAGGGATGCGGGAGCAGTGGTGGATGAGGTTGAGGAGACCAGGTTCCTGGGGTACGAGCTGACCGAGGCCGAAGGGCAGATAGTGGCCATCCTCGAGGCAGGGGTGTGGCGACAGCGTGTCGAGAGCGGTACCGACGCCATCGTCATCCTGGACCGCACCCCCTTCTACGCCGAGGCGGGTGGACAGGTCGGGGACACCGGTGTGATCGTGACCTCGGATGGTCGGTTCGAGGTCCGGGACACCCAGAGAGACGACGCGGGCCGCATACTGCACATCGGCACGGTGGTGGAGGGCTCCCTGGAGGTTTCTTCCACCGCGAGGGCCCATGTGGACGTGGAGCGGCGCGTGGACATAGCGCGTCACCATACCCTGACGCATCTCCTCCACAAGGCGCTTCGTGATCGCCTCGGCACCCATGTAACGCAGGCGGGCTCGCTGGTGTCCCCGGAGGTGGCGCGGTTCGACTTCACCCACGACGCTGCCCTCAGCCCTGAGGACCTGCGAGCGGTGGAGGCCGAGATCAACGCTCGGATCCTGGCCAACATCCCCGTGCTGGTGACCACCAGGTCCCTGGAGGAGGCCAGGGCGGCGGGGGCGATGGCCCTCTTCACCGAGAAGTACGGCGAAGAAGTCCGCACCGTTGGGATTGGGGACTACAGTCTCGAGCTCTGCGGCGGCACACATGTGTCCAGCACTGGGGTCATTGGGGTGGCCCACATCCTCGGCGAGAGCAGCGTAGGCGCCGGACTCCGTCGGATCGAGATAGTGGGTGGGAGGCCCGCGGTGAGGGCAATCCGATCCCGGCTCGACGAATTGGAGGGCATTGCGTCAGAGCTGGGCACCGTCCCCGACCTGGCCCTGGAGAGGACGCGTGCTCTGGTGGAGGAGCTGAGCTCCACCCGCAAGGAGCTCGCGCGGCTCCGATCCCGCCTGGCCAGAATGGAAGCCGAATCCCTTCTGGCGAAGGCGGTCGCGGTCGACGGCGCGAAGGTCCTCTCGTCCATGGTCGAGGTGGAAAGCATGGATGCCATGCGGGAGATGGTGGACTGGCTGCGGCCCAAGCTGGGCCCAGGAGTCATAGTGCTGGGTGCCGTCTTCAACGAGCGGCCCAGCTTCGTGGCCAGTGTGAGCAAGGAGCTGATTTCGGGCAAGCTGGATGCGGTCAAGCTGGTCAGGCAGGTCGCCGCTCAGACCGGCGGAGGTGGAGGTGGCCGCCCCGAGATGGCTCAGGCCGGTGGGAAGGACGCACGCCAGATCCGGACCGCGCTCGATAGCGTCCCACGACTGGTTGAAGAGGCCCTGCGCTCCTGACGAAGCCGGACCAGCAGAGCCGTCGCTGTCGCTGACTCACTCCCCATGGAAGATGGCTAGGAGGGCTATGCCGAGCTGGGGCGACACCGTGGTGACCCTCGACGGCTCCGATTCTATCGGAAGCGCCCTGGCCAAGCTGGAATGCTCGGCGGGCGATATCCAGGTGGTGGTACTTTCCCCAGACTGTCGCATCGCCGACAGCCCTCTGACCTACCGTCTGCTAGCCAGGATCTCCGAGCAGCATGCCGCACCCATGGCCGTGGTGAGCAGCAACCCCGCGTGGCGGAGGCTGGCGAGGGAGCACGGGCTCCGTTCGTTCCCGTCGATCGGCTCCCTCAAGAGGGCTCGACGCCCTACCGCGCTCTCTTCGTTCGAGGAGGCTGTCGACTCCGTCCTGTCGAACCTCCATCCTGACTCCCTGAAACAGGTCTGGCCTGTCGCGGTTGTCGTGCTGGTGGTGCTGGGCCTCGCCTCCTATTTCGCGCTGCCGGTCATGCAGGTCACACTGGCCGCACCCGTGGAGACGGTTTCCCAGCAGGTGACCGTGAAGGTGGATGTGACCACCGCCAGGGCAGATACCTCTTCCATGACAATACCTGGGAGAAGCATCGAGTACCGCTTCACGGTCAGCGATTTCACTCCCACCACTGGCGAGAAGATGGTGGGCAAGGACAAGGCTCAGGGAGAGGTGACCATACTAAACAGCGGCCCGCTGCCGGTGATGTTACCGGCGGGAACAACACTCTCGTCGGCGACGGGCGTCAAGTTCGTAACCACCGTTCCGGTCACGGTTGGGCCGTTGCTATCGGGCAGCACCCCGCCAGCGCCAGGCGTCGTGCCTTCCCTGCCAGCGGGCAGCGCGGTGAAGGTGCCCGTGGTGGCCGTGGAGGCCGGAGAGAAGGGCAACGTCCCGGCCCTGGCCATAAGCCGGATAGAGGGAGACCAGTTTAGAGGGCTGACGGTAGTGAACGAGCAGCCGCTCAGCGGTGGGACCGACCAGAAGGTGCGGACCGTGTCCGCCGAGGATCGGGCGAAGCTGAAGGAGGGTCTGTTCCAGAAGGCGCAGAGCCAGTCTCTATCCGAGCTGACCATGCGAGTCAGGCAATCGGAATCGCTGATCCCGGGGTCCCTGGACGTTCGGATAGAGGGAGAGGAGTATGACAAGGCCCAGGATGAGCAAGGGGATCAGCTTCGGGGGACCGTGTATGTGGTCGCGAGCGGCATGGCCTTTGCCAACCAGGATCTGAACAGCGTTGTGGAGAGCGCATGGAAGAAGTCCACCCCCAACGGCTATAGGCCGTTGCCTGGCAACCTTGCCATGTCGCCGCCGGAGGTGAATGAGGTGGGCTCACGCTCCGCCACCCTGACTGTCAAGGTAACCGGCAAGGCAGAGCCGGTGCTGGACACCGACAAGCTGGCCGAGCAGTTGCGAGGGGCCTCACCCGCCGACGCCAGGGCGAAGCTGGCCGGCCTTCAGGGCGGGTTCAAGGTGCAGGGGATCGAGATCTGGCCACAGTGGGCTCCCAGGGCCTTCCGGGTAGAGGTTCGGACTGTCCAGTGAGGGTCATGGCGCTGGATGTAGGAGACCGCAGGATCGGGGTGGCCATCAGCGATCCCACCGGACTGATCGCATCTCCGCTTCTCATTCTTCATCGCAGACGCCAGCAGGAAGACCTGCAGACCATCGCCCAGCTGGTGTCTGAGCACTCCGTCGAAAGGATAGTCATCGGGCTTCCGACGACACTGAGGGGAGAGCTGGGACCACAGGCCCAACGGGTCATGCGATTCGGGGAGCACCTGGAGCGGGCAGTCGCGGTGCCGGTGGTCTACTGGGACGAGCGCCATTCTACTGTGGAAGCGGAGGAGATCGTGAGAGCCAGAGGCCGGCCCGGCAGGCGCGAGAGGCGAGCGGCCGTGGACGACGTGGCGGCGGCGGTAATACTCCAGAGCTACCTGGATGCGCACCGATCGGGGTCACGAGCCGGCGACCGCGGGGAGACGCCATGGTTAGCTGGCGAGGACTGATAGGGCTGATCGCCGTGCTAGCGGGGGTGGTGGGACTCGCGCTCCTTCCGGCTGCGGGAGGATGGAGGGCGGTGCAGGACCCGAGAGGGCTTGCGCTGGAGGTTGTGGACCGGCTGGCCGACGCACCAGCGGACCCGACGGACAGGGCGAGCCGGGTGTTTACGGTGCAGCAGGGCGAATCGGCCGGGCATATCGCGGAGAGGCTGCAATCGGAGGGACTGGTCCGGGACGCCAGGGTCTTCCGATGGATGGCCGATCTGGAGGGAGTGGCTGGGGACCTGGCTGCCGGTGACTACGAGCTCTCCGCCAGCATGAAGCCCAGCGAGATCCTGTTCACCCTTGCGAAAGGGAAGACGAGGGCGAACCCGCTCATCACCATCCCAGAGGGGTGGCGCGCTGAGGAGATCGCGGAGAGGCTGGCCGCTAGGGGCATCGGCTCTGCCGATCAGTTCATGGCGGTGGTCAGAAAGGGGGTTTCCGCAAGCCCTGCGTTGCAAAGCCGTCCTCCAGGCGCATCTCTGGAGGGATACCTCTTCCCCGAATCCTACGCCGTGGACAGCAGGACCACGCCCGAGAGCATGGCCGAGAGGATGGTTGCCGAGTTCGAGGAGCGGTTCACGCCGGAGATGCGCCGCAAGGCCACCTCCCTTGGTATGTCGATCCATCAGATCGTTATCCTCGCCTCGGTGATTGAGCGTGAGGCTGTTATCCCCGCGGAGCGGCCACTCATGGCCGGGGTATTCTACAACAGGCTCAGAGCTGGCATGCCTCTCCAGTCGGACCCCACCGTGCAGTACGCCATAGCCACCGCCGACCCGCAGTCGCCTCGGCTGTATGGATGGTGGAAACGCGACCTCACGCCGGAGGACCTTGAGATCGACTCGCCATACAACAGCTACAGGTACGCTGGCCTTCCAGCCGGCCCAATCTGCAATCCGGGATTGGCTTCGCTTCAGGCTGCCGTGGACCCCACCGAGACAGACTACTACTATTTCGTGGCGCGACCGGACGGCTCTCACGCATTCGCGGCCACCCTGGAGGAGCACAACGCCAACGTGCTCCGCTACGGCCGTTAGCAACCCCCGCCCCTTTACCCGGCACTGCTCCTTCCCTCGCCCCCCAACGGCTCCCGCAACCCGCGGCTGAAGGGGTGGAACGCTGTGCTATAATTCCAGCAGTGGAAAGAGCGGAGCTCTTGGAAAAGGGGTAATAGCGGCATTGCAGGACGGCAGAATACACGGCACCACGGTTCTGGCAGTGCGCCGCGATGGGAAGATCGCCATGGCAGCCGATGGCCAGATTACCGTGGGCGATGTAGTCATGAAGCACACCGCCCGGAAGGTTCGGCGGCTGTACAAGGGTAAGGTGCTGGGCGGCTTCGCCGGTGCTGCGGCCGATGCCATAACGCTTTTCGAGCGGTTCGAGTCACAGCTGGAGCAGCACAGCGGCAATCTGCGGAAGGCCGCCGTCGAGCTGGCCAAGGAGTGGCGCACCGACAAGTTCCTCCGTAGGCTCGAGGCCTCTCTGATCGTAGCTGACGCCGAGGACATGCTGTTCCTGTCCGGTGAGGGAGAGGTGATCGAGCCGGACGGGGGCGTGCTGGCGATAGGCTCGGGAGGGAGCTACGCGCAGGCAGCCGCTGTCGCTCTCCTGCAGCACAGCCAGCTGGCAGCAGACGAGATAGCCAGGGCGGCTTTGGAGATCGCCGCTACCCTCTGCATCTACACCAACAGCTCCATCACGGTGGATCTCCTGGAAGCATGATGGAGAACCGTGGCGCGCGACCCACTATCCCTTCTCCTAGCGAGGCCGGGGACATGGAAGAGCTGACCCCTTCCCAAATAGTCGAGGAGCTCAACAGGTATATTGTCGGGCAGGACGCGGCCAAGAAGGCTATGGCTGTCGCCCTGCGGAACCGTTACCGCCGACGGCTGCTGCCGCCCGAGGTGAGAGAGGACGTGGCGCCAAAGAACATCCTCATGATCGGCGCTACAGGCGTTGGCAAGACGGAGATAGCTCGCCGGGTGGCGGCGCTGTGCGGCGCGCCCTTCGTCAAGGTGGAGGCCACCAGGTTCACCGAGGTCGGATACGTGGGAAAGGACGTGGAGAGCATAGTCCAGGACCTGGTGGAGGCATCGGTCACGAGGCTCTCCGAAGAGAAGCTGCGCGAGGTGCAGCCTCAGGCCGAGAAGCTGGCCAACGAGCGGATCCTTGACTACCTATGCCAGCAGGCCCCAACCGTGGCTCGAAAGAAGGCGATGCGGCGAAACCAGGTCACCTCGGCCCGCTCGGCCGGCAAACAGCAGGGTGCCGGCCAGGAGAGTGTGAAGGAGGAGGGCGTTCAGGGCGATGGCGGCCCCGATCAGGCTGCTGTTCGAATGTCACGCAGCCGAATAGAGAAGCTCCTCCGCAGCCAGCGACTGGAGGACACCATCATCGAGATCGAGGTCTCCGCCGACAGCGACGCCTACGAGTCGGTATGGGAGTTCTCGACGGGCATGAGCCAGGAGGAGATCAGCGAGGGGCTGAGGGACTTCATAGAGAACTACTCCAGCTCCCGCAAGAAGTCCAGGAGGGTTTCTGTCCGCGACGCCCGTAGGATCCTCACCCGGGAGGAAGCCAGCAAGCTGGTGGACTACGACTCCATCGTGGAGCAGTCGGTGCAGCAGGCCGAGCAGAACGGCATCGTCTTCATCGATGAGATCGATAAGATCGCCGGGTCGGGGATGGAGATCGGGTCCGACATCTCGGGCGAAGGGGTCCAGCGAGATCTGCTTCCTATTATCGAGGGCTGCACAGTGATGACCCGCTACGGCCCGGTTCGTAGCGACCACGTCCTGTTCATCGCCGCTGGCAGCTTCTCGAAGGCCAAGCCATCGGACCTGATACCCGAGCTGCAGGGGCGTTTCCCTTTGAGGGTAGAGCTTCAGGACCTGGGGGTGGAGGAGCTGAAGACCATCCTGACGGCTCCTAAGAACGCGCTGGTGAAGCAGTATGCCGCTCTTCTGGCGACAGAGGGGGTAGAGCTCCGGTTCACCGATGACGGTGTTGCGGAGATAGCGGAGATGGCGAGCCGAATGAACCGGCAGATGGAGAACATAGGGGCGCGCCGTCTCCAGACAATTATGGAGTACGTTCTCGAGGACGTATCCTTCCGGGCATCCGAGATGAAGGGCCAGACGGTGGTGATCGACGCCGCTTTCGTCCAGGACCGGATGGCCAGGATCGTGGCCGACGAGGACCTCAGCCGGTACATTCTCTAGACCGGGGATCAGGTGGAGAATAGCGAGGGGGCCAGACAGGCCCCCTCGACGTGTGCTTCGTGCCCGCCAAGCTCTGCCGGCGAACGGTGCCAGCACTGGCCCCGCTGGAGGGACGCCCCGGCCCATAGCCTCACGCCAGCCGTCAGTTGCCGCTCACCGGCTGGCATGTTAGAATGCTCGCGGGCGAGTGCGCCCATATTATTTGTCACGCTGCCGGACCTGCGGAGCCGTGTCGCGGCTAAGCCGTGGACTCTCCACCGGGAGGATGGCGGCGGAAGAAGAACGGAGGTACCCAGTCAGCCCATGGCAGCCCCAGTATCGATGAAGACGCTCCTCGAGGCAGGCGTTCACTTCGGACACCAGACCCGGCGCTGGGACCCGAAGATGCGGCCATTCATCTTCACGGAGCGCAACGGAATCCACATTATCGACCTCCAGCAAACCGTCGGGCGACTCACCGAGGCCATGAACTTCGTCCGCGAGCTTGCGGCAGGAGGAGGGGTCCTGCTCTTCGTGGGGACGAAGAAGCAGGCTCAGGAAACCATCGAGCAGGAAGCGACCAGGTGTGGCATGCCATACGTGAACCAGCGTTGGATGGGTGGCATGCTCACCAACTTCCAGACCATTCAGAGCAGGATCCGCAGGCTGGCAGAGCTTGAGGCTGCTCGAGAGAGGGGCGAGTTCGAGCGGCGTCCCAAGAAGGAGGCCAGCGAGCTGGAGGAGGAGATCGAGAGGCTGAATAAGCTCCTCGGTGGGATGAAGAACCTGGTTCGGCTGCCGGACGCGGTGTTCATCGTCGACCCCAACAGGGAGGCGATCGCCGTGGCCGAGGCCCGTCGCCTGGAGCTCCCGCTAGTGGCCATGGTGGACACGAACTGCAACCCCGACGTCATCGATTATCCGATACCGGCGAACGACGATGCCATCAGGGCAATCAGGCTGCTGACAGGAAAGATCGCCGATGCCGTCCTCGAGGGCATCCAGCGTAGGGAGGCCGAGCTGTCCAAGGCCGAGGCGGAGGCCGAGATAGCGGCCGCCG
>Ga0334722_10005152_pt1 | contig 13296 bp, 14 predicted proteins | sample C3_bottom_MG_FD_207210 | JGI IMG/M metagenome (GOLD analysis project Ga0334722, IMG submission 207210) | Sediment microbial communities from Yellowstone Lake, YNP, Wyoming, USA - C3_bottom | ecosystem: Environmental > Aquatic > Freshwater > Lake > Sediment | place: USA: Wyoming | collected...
CGGCCCAGTCCGCCGGCCCGGCCGGCGGAGGCGCGGCGCCGGCCGACACCCGGACCCTCCGGCTCCGGATGCAGTTCCTCATCGATCAGATGCAGGCCGGCGTGTCGGGGCTTGTCGAACGCGACGTGACCCTGCGCGAGATCGATACCGGCCTGATCGACTTCCCGGCGCTCGCCAACGGGCGCCAGATCTGGCTGTGCTGGCGGCTCGGCGAAGTCGATGTCGCCTGGTGGCATGAGCTGGGGGACGGGTTTTCCGGCCGCAGCCTGCTGTCCGATCTCACCTGACCGGGACAGCGAGGCGTCCCATGTTCGATCCGAACCGGGTTCCGGCCGTGACCGTCATGGACGCCCATCGCCAGCTGCACGAAGGCGGCGCGGCCAGGCCGCTACTCGTTGATGTCCGCGAGGCACACGAGTTCGCGGCCGTGCGTGCCGAGGGAGCCACCCTGTTCCCGCTGTCGACGTTCGCGGCGCGTCTCCCGGAGCTGCCGACCGATCGCCCGTTGCTCATGATCTGCCAGTCCGGCGCGCGATCGGCCCGGGCGACCGCGTTCCTCCTCGCGAACGGCTGGACAGACGTCGCCAACGTGGCCGGCGGGACCGCCGCCTGGGTACTGGCCGGACTGCCCGCGCGGCGCGGGCCGCTCGACCCGGGCGAGGGCGTCCTGCCGGCTTGAGCCTCTAGGCCTGGCGGCTTCTCCGCGTCGAACGCCGGCGATCGATCCAGCCTCGTACCGAAGCCGGATGCGCATACGCCCAGCCGATGAGGATCAGGATCACGGAATCCACGGTGCCGGCGCCGGCCGCACTGAGGTAGCCCAGCTGCTGCCCGATCTCGCCGTCGATCCTGAGCGCAGGCACGACGACGCCCACGAGGCCCGCCTGGAAGAACGGCTCCTGGGGCGCGAGGTTCGCCCGGATCGCGCCCGATTGGACCCCGTCCCCGGTCTCCCCGCCAAGGATGAAGACGTTCGTGCCGGTGACGATCGCGCTGCCGCCTGCGAGGCCGGCGGCGGGCAGATCGGTCTGGTCGAGGTGCTTCCAGCCCGCAATGGTCCCGTCCCCGTTCGGCACGGTCCAGTAGAGCTGGCTCTTCGGACCCGAACCATCGTCGCCGCCGACGACATAGAGCGTCCCGTTCGCGGCGAAGCCGGCCGCTGAGGTTCGGGCGCCGGGGAGGTTGGCGCCATCCGCGGCCGCCCACTGAAGGACCCGCAGGGGCACCGGCGCGGCGTTGGGGGCGGGAGATGCATCGGTCTGGGGTACGCCAAGCTGGCCTCGCTGGACGCCGCCGGACGGACCGCTGGCGTTCCCACCGCCCCACAGCCAGATGAAATCGCCCACCTGGGCCATCGTGGCGTGTGCGACAGGATCGAGCATGGCCGCCTGCTCCGAGAAGGCACCCAGGGCGCCCTTGGCATCACTGGTCGCCTTCCAGACTGTGGCCTGCGGCGAACCGTCAGGCCCAACACCACCCGCAACGACGAGGCCATCGGAGACCGGGATCGCCGCGGCGCCGGCACGCGGGGCAGGCAGGGCCAGCCCGTCCGCCGGCACCCAGGCTCCGAAGGACTTGGCCTCCTGGTCATAGCTCAGCGTCCAGATCGTGTCCACGGCCGCTCCGTCGGGCCCGGCCCCTCCGATCAGGTACACCGTGCTGCCAAGGACGACGGCGGACGCATCCGAGCGGCCTGCCGGCAGTGCCGGCCCCGCCGCCCAGGGGCTGTAGTTCCCGCCGGCGATATCCGCTACGAACGTCGTCGTCGTGCCGGTTGATCCGTCCGAGCCGCCGATGTACAGGAGTTTCGTCCCGACCTGCGTCACAGCGCCCCGGGTCCGCGGGGCGGGCAGGGCAAGCTCACCCGGTGAAGGTTCCCAGGGAACCACCGCCCCTATCGGAGCCGGACAAGGCAGCGTCTTGTTCTCCGGCGGGCAGAAATTGACCGGTGACCAGGCAAGCAGGCCGAGATCAACCGTCCGGTTGACCGTGAAGTAGTAGGCGCGGTCCGGGATGTAGGCGAGCATCACGATGAGCACGACGAACCAGAAGATGGCCTTGACCGAGGCCCACGCCCAGCCATCGCCGTCGAGGAGCCCCATGAGCGCGCGGCGGCGCCTGACCGGGCTGCCTGCCTGCAATGCCTGCGACATGGTTCTCCCTACCTGACCGTGAGCGTGCCGGTCATCTGGGGGATCGGATGGACCGAGCAGATGAACGTGTACGTGCCGGCCTCGAGCGGGGGCACGACGTAGACGACCTGGCCCGGATCGGCCAGGACGTTGCCCTTGAAGAGGCTCGTTCCGTCGTGCGTCCGGATCTCGACGTTGTGACCACCCACGCCGGTGTCCTTCTGGTCGAAGTCGATGGCGAAGGCCTTGCCGGCGTCGACGGAGAGCTCGGTGACGTTGAAGGCCAGGCCCTCGGCGACGACCGCCAGGTGCTCCGCATCCGGCGCAAGGCTCGCGCCCGGCGCGGCGGTCGCGCTGCCGCCGTCTCCCTGCCAGCAGGCCGGCACCGGAGTCGCCGCGGGATCCGGTTTGAACGCAGGATCCACCCAGCCCCGGAACGTCTTGACCTTGCCGTCGGCGCCGATGACCGGCTCGTTCAGCTCGGGGTTGCGGATCACGTAGTCCTGTGTCGCGTCCGCGCGGATGAACGCGATCAGATCCTCGACCTGGATGTAGTTGAGGGGGCCGCCCCCGGTATCTGCCCAGACCGGCATGAGGCTCCTGGGATCGCCGCACACGTACCGGCCACCGACCGACAGGACGTTCTTCAGGTAGACCTTGTTGAGATGGTCGAACAGCTTCATCGGATCGTTGAGGGGCGGTGCGATATAGCCCTCGGCGGTCCCCTTGCCGGTCGGACCGTGGCAGCGGGCGCAGTAGGCCTGGTACAGGTTGTAGCCGCGCTCAACCGCCGTGACCTGCTGGGCGGCCCCCTCCTCGGCCAGTCTCGCCTTCGACAGCTCGAGCGGCAGGCCGACTTCGTAGAAGTAGTAGGCGATGGTGAACAGCGCGACCACGCAGACCGCGAGGAACCCGACCCAGCGCGCGCTGGCCGACTGGCGGACGATCGAGGCCGCGCGCTCCGGCGACAGGTCCCGGGCATGCGCCGAGGGCGGTGCCGTGAAGCGCTCGGCCGGGGCGGCCTCGCTCGGCGGACGGCGGGCCGGCAGGCGCTGCTCGGGCGCGCGCCCGGACTCGTCGGTCATCGTGAACCTGGGACGATCGTCACGGGGCGGTCATATGCAGCCCGTCGGGCTCTTGGGCGGAATGATGCCGGGCTGGCCGACGGCCACCGGCAGCGGCCCGAGCGTGATCTTGCCGGTGTCGAGGGTCAGCGCCCCGTCCGCGTCGACGCTTGCCGAGAAGCGGTCCATGCTTCGTGGCGCGGGCCCGTACTGGGCGCCCTGGGCCTTGACTCCAAGCCTGTCGTAGCGCGATCCGTGGCAGGGGCACTCCATCCAGAAGTTCTTGAGGCACGGGTTGGGCTTGCAACCGAGGTGCGGACAACGCTGGTACAGCGCCCGAACGTTGAGGGCCGTTCCCTCCCCAACCTTGTCCTCGCCCGGGACGAACGCCTGGCGCGAGGGATCCACGAGCACGATGAATGCCCGAGCATCCGGGAAGTAGGCGGGGAAGCCCTCCGCGATGGGCAGGGTCGAGTTCTTCGCCTTGACCTCGTCGAAGGTGCCGATCTTCACGAGGCCGCCGAAGCCACCGCTCAGGTTGGGCCACAGGAAGTGCAGCGAGCCGCCCAGGACCTCGGTGAGCCAGAGAGCCATGCCCCCGCCCAGTGACACGCGCAGCAGGCGCCGCCGGGAGATCCCCTGGACGGGGTGCTGGCGCATCGACCTGAGCGCCTCCCCGGTGAGGGCCTGCGACTTGTCGGCTGGCTCGACGTGGTAGTTGCTCATGGCTCGCTGGAAACCCCTGCCGCTCCGCTCAGAGCGAGAAGTGCAGCCCGTTCGTGCTGTTCTCGAAGAACGGCAGATACGGGATGACGAAGCTGTAGCCCGGACCCCGGAAGAAGATCCCGATGAAGGTGACCGTCAGCCCGAGGCCGAGGAGGAGGGTGAAGAGGACGACCGTCGTCTTGCGCTCCGAGGGCCGGATCGCGTTGACGTTGCCTCGATCCACGTAGGGAACGAGCATGGTCCCGACGACAGCGAACGTCGGAACCAGGACGCCGGCGACCGCAGGGTGGAAGTAGGCAAGCAGCTCCTGGAGACCGAGGAAGTACCACGGCGCCTTGGCGACGGCGGGCGTGACATTGCCGTTCGCAAGCTCCTCGAGGGGAGCGTTGATGAACAGGCCCATCAGGAGCAGCAGGATGCTCATCATGGCCGCCGCGAGGAACTCGATCGACAACAGGTGCGGCCAGACCATGACTGTATCGTCCGGCTCCTTCTGCACGCGGACGACGGCATCCTGCTTGACCATCGCCAAGAGCCGGTACGGGCGCGCCGACATCGGCACCCGCTGCTTGTCGATCTCCGTCCGCCGTGACGGGTCGACCGGAGCGACGACGCGCTGCTCAGCGGGAGATTTCTGGTCGGTCATCGATCGATCCTAGTCATAGCGGCCCGCTGATCCCGCCGTCTTTTCTGATCCGCCAGAAATGGACGGCCATGAACAGGGCGGTGATGAGCGGCAGGGCCATGATGTGGAGCACATAGAACCGCAGGAGCGTGTTCTGGCCCACCTCGAGCCCGCCCAGCAGCACGAGCTTGAACGGGGTGTTGATCAACGGAAAGTAGCCGGCCATGTTGGTGCCGATCGTGATCGCCCAGTAGGAGATCTGGTCCCAGGGCAGGAGGTAGCCGGTGAAGCTCAGGCCGACCGTCAGGAACAGGAGGAGGACCCCGACGACCCAGTTGAACTCGCGCGGCGGCTTGTAGGCCCCGTGGTAGAAGACCCGCATCATGTGCAGGAACACGAAGAAGACCATGAGGTGGGCTCCCCACCGATGGATGTTCCGGGTCAGCAGGCCGAAGACCACCTTGGCCTGCAGGTCGAGGATGTTCGTATAGGCCTGGGTCGCCGACGGGACGTAGAAGAACATCAGGTAGACGCCGGTCACGGTCAGCACGAGGAACAGGAAGAAGGACAGGCCGCCGAGACAGAACGTGTAGGCGAACCGGACGGCGTGCTGGCGGACCCGCACCGGGTGGAGGTGCAGGAAGACGCTGTTCATCACGTTGTAGGCGCGCGAGCGCTCGTCGTTCGGGTACGGGTTGCGGAACAGCGATCGCCACACCGGGCTGCGGCGGATGGTCGAGTCCACCCGCTGGAGGAAACTCACCTGGAACCTCCTGCCACGCCGGCCGTCCCGGCGAGCTGGGCATCGCGATACGACTCCTTGTAGAGCCGCCCGTCGCTCGAGACTTCCTGGAGCTCGAACCGCTCCATCGTAATGGCGTCGAACGGGCATCGCTTGACGCACAGGGCGCAGCGGATGCAGCGCTCCTCATCGAGGATCATGGCCCCGCCGTTCTCCCAGCCGTAGGCCTCCTCGATCTCGGGCAGGAGGCCCTCGCTCTTGAGCTGGTTGATGTCCACCATATGGATCACGCCCTCGGGGCAGACGTCGGCGCAGGCACCGCACAGGACGCACCGGAAGGGGTCGAACCAGATGTTGTAGTTGCACATGAGGCAGCGCGTGGACTCGGCCACCGCGGCCGTGGCGTCGTAGCCGAGCTCGACCGGTGTCGTGAAGTTGACCGATGGGTCGGCGGACGGCATGCGCTCCACCAGCGGCACCATCGGGATGTGCTGGCGCGGGAGGATGTCGTAGAACTCGGGCATCTCGTGGCGCCAGGAGCTCGTCACCTTGACGTTCGCGGCCACCGTGACGTCCGTCCGACCGGCGAGGTACCGGTCGATGGCGTAGGCGGCCTTCTTGCCGTGACCGGCGGCCTCGATGAGGGTCGTCGGGCCGGTCACAAAGTCGCCGCAGGCGAAGACCCCCCGGACGTTCGTGGCGTACGTCGCCGGGTCCACCTTGACCCGCCCGCGGTTGACCTCGAATACCGACTCGACGGGCAGGAATGTCAGGTCGGCCGCCTGCGAGACTGCCGGAATGACCACATCGGCGGCGATGACGAACTCGGAGCCCTCGATCGGCAGCGGGGCGCGCCGGCCTGACGCGTCCGGCGCCCCGAGGCGGTTGCGGATGAACTTCACGCCGGTCACATGGCCGTTCTCGCCGAGCACCTCGACCGGGCTGGCGAGGAACTCCATGCGAACGCCCTCGCGCTCCGTCTCTCCCAGCTCTTCCTCGTCCACGACCAGCTCGGATCGGGTGCGGCGATAGACGATCGACACGCGTTCCGCCCCGTGGCGCAGCGCTGTTCTCGAGCAGTCCATGGCCGTGTAGCCGCCGCCGATGACCACGACATCACGGCCGACCGTCAGCTCTTCGCCGAGGTTGGCGCGCTTCATGAAATCGACCCCGTAGTCCATGCCCTCGAAGTCCGCACCGGGAACATCGAGGGCCACCGCGTTCATGGCTCCGGCGGTGATCGCGATCGCGTCGTAGTCACGCTGGAGATCGTCGAACGGGATGTCCCGGCCAATCGTGGTGTTGAAGTGGAACCGGACGCCCAGCCGCTCGACCAGCCGGATGTCCATTTCGATCGCCTCGCGGGGAAGCCGGAACGCCGGGACGCCGATGAGCATCGTCCCGCCGCCGTATGGGAGGCTGTCGAAGACGTCCACCCCGTAGCCCTTGATCGCGAGCTCGCGGGCCACGGAGATGCCGGCCGGGCCGGCACCGACGACGGCGACACGTTCAGCCCGAGCCTCGACGTGGGGCATCACGTCGGGGATGCCCGATGCCTCGTGCCACTCGACGAGGAAGCGCTTCATGGCCCGGATCGCCAGCGGACGATCGATGTCGCCCCGGCGGCAGGCACGTTCGCACGGCGCCGAGCAGACGTATGAGCACATTGCGGCAACCGGGTTGGGCTCCCGCGACAGGATGTAGCCCTCCTCGAACCGGCCCTCGGCCGCGAGGTTCAGGTAGCCGCGGCAGTTCGTCCCGACCGGGCACGCCTCCTGGCACTCGATGTTGCACTGCAACCACGAGGCGTCGACGGGCTGGACGAGGAACTCCTGGTGCAGGTCGAGGGCCAAGTCGCGGTCGTGCCTTTCTCGTCGTGCAGCGCTGTGGGGCGGGGCGAACAAGAAGACCGGCGGGGACACATGCCGGCGCGGGGAATCTACCATCCGGCAAAGCGCCGGCGCAAAAGAGCAGGTAGCGCCGGCCACGGGCGCGCGGAATGTCTCGGAGACGGGTTGACGGGCCTCGTCCTCGCAGCTACGCTCCACCCCGGACGACGGGTCGGCGGAGGTGGCCGACCGGGAAGGACGGGAGATGACCGCGAGCGAGTTCGCCTTCCTGGCGCTCGGGCTCGTGCTCGGCGTCGCCAGCGGCTCGGCCCTGTTCATCGTGCTGGGCAGCAGACCCCCTGCCCGGGAGGTGCGACTGACCGTGGAACACGATGCAGTACCACGTCGCGCCTCGACCCTGTCATCGGACGCATTCGCCACGTCACCGGCCGAGCCGGCCCGGGGTGGACCCGCCGATCGGCGCCGCATGGACCGCGACGCGCCCCCCGCCGATCCCCCCGCAAGGTTGCCGTTCCCGGCCTTTGCGACGGCCGGTGTGGCCTACCAGCCGCGGGCCATTGACCGAACATCCGTTCCGTTCACTACCGCCGCGACAGCGTTCGGCGGAATCCCGATCGTTCCCGAACGCGACCCCGTCCTCGATGCCCTCCGGGTCCAGGCCGCGCTCACGGCGGAGCGCCTGAATCGCGTCGGGCTCCTCACCTCGACCGCCCTCCTCGAGGGTCACGCGGAGCCGGCCCGGTCTTCGACGCCGTTCGCGGAGCGGCAGACGGACCCGCAGATGGACCGAGAGATGGAGCCGGACCCGGACGGGGACCCGATCGAAGAACCGCCGGCGCTGACCCGAATCCTGCGTGGAGACCACCAGGCGCTCTTCGCGACCGTCGCGGCCCTGGCCGGCTCCGATAACGCCGAGCGCCGTCCGTGGCAAGGGGCGCTGCGCGGACTTGCCGAGGGGCTCGTGACCCGCGCGATCAGCACGGGCTGTCTCGATTTCCCCGTCGGCAACCCTTTCTGGGACACATTCACGACCGACCAGTGCAGGGCGATCGCGGGCGCGCTGGCCGCTACGGGCCACCGCTTCGATGGCGTGGACGGCTGGGCGGACGGGCGCATACCGAGCTACCGCGATCTGACGGTGGCCGTCGCCGCGATCGGGTTGGAACCCCGGCGGATCCGTGCCTGGCCCACGCAGGAGCAGATCGACAGCCTCTACCGCGAGGTCTCGGTCGCGGCGGACGACTTCCTTTCGGAGCAGGCGCCCGGCCTGGATCTCGAGGAAGTCCAGGCCCTGGCCGGCATGGGCGGCCCGGAGCGGGCCATGCTCTGGGCGGAATGGCCGCGCGTCCAGGCGATCCTCCTCGCACCGATCGCCCCGGCCTGACCCCTTCTAGGGGGCCGGGCCAACCGCTTCGTCGGGGACCGCCCCAGCGGCACTTGCAGACGGCTCGTCAGGGTCCTCGTCGACCTTGATCAGCCGGAGGGCTTCGCCGGCCGCGACGCCGATCGCCTCGCCGTCCTCGCGCGCCCAGTCGCGGATCCGTGCCTCGAGCCGATCCGGCTGCTTGATCTGGCTGGCGTGGGCCAGGAGAGCGTCGATCTTTCGGCCGATCGTCGCCGTGACGTCGATACGGACCGACGGGCGGTTCGACCAGAAGAGATACAGGCGGCGCACGTTGTGCGGGGCAAGGCCGTCGCGAGCGAGCCACGGAAAGGTCATCGGGTTGCGGGCGGCCGGGTATACAGCGTCGACGGCAGCCATCGCGGCCGCCCGGTGGTCCGTATGGTTGATGCCGTCTTCACCGTGGAAGAGCGTCTCGGGGTCCGTGGTCAGGACGGCGTCGGGCCGAAAGGTCCGGATCTCGCGGACGAGAAGCTCGCGCAGGGCGAGATCGTTGGCGAGGGCGCCGTCCGGCTGGTGCAGGAACGACACGCCCTCGTAGCCGATGATCGCCGCCGCCCGGCGCTGCTCGGCCTCGCGGATGGCCGAGAGCTCGAGCGGATCGGTATCGTGCGCTTCGCCGCCCTGGTCGCCGCTGGTACAGCACACGAGCCAGCCGGCCGAGCCCTCGTCGATCCATCGGGCGGCGCTCGCGGCGGGTCCGAAGTCCGCGTCGTCCGGGTGGGCCACGATGACCATGAAGCGAGCCGGGCGCCACGAGTGGTGCCCTGCCCGGGTGGCCGTATCGTCGCTCGGAGTCACGCGCGGGCGGCGGCACGGGCCGCGGACGCCTCGCCGAGCGCAGCAAGAACCTCCGCGGCATGCCCGTCGGCCTTGACCTTCGGCCACGATCGGGCGATGCGCCCGTCCGGATCCACGAGGAACGTCGAGCGCTGGATGCCCATGTACTCCCTGCCGTACATTGACTTGCGCTGCCATGCGCCATACGCATCGGCAACGGCATGGTCCTCATCGGAGAGCAGCGTGAATGGCAGGCCGAACTTCTCGCGGAACCGCCGGTGACTCGCGGCTCCATCCGGACTGATCCCCCAGACCTCGACGCCCGTGTCACGCGCGGCCGCATCGAGGTCGCGGAACTGGCAGGCCTCGATCGTGCACCCGGGCGTGTCGTCCTCGGGGTAGAAGTACACGATGGTCCAGCCACCGCGACGGGCGCTCAGCCGGTGGATCACCCCGCCATCATCTGGAAGCACGATCTCCGGGGAGAGGTCGCCCGGCCCTGGCACGGTCATGTCGAGAGCGTAGCAGGCGTCTCCACGACGAGCAGCCGGCCCGCCTGGATCGTCACCGTCGCGTCGATCAAGGTACGGACATTCGAGATGCCCCGAGTGAGCCCGATCGGGAGCGCGTCCCCGTGGAGCGGGTAGCGCAGACCGGTCGTGGTGATCCCGGCGACCGGTTCCAGCGGGATGAGCGAGACGACGTCACCGACGCGGCCGGACAGATCGAGGAACCCGGCGGGGCCGGTAAGGAGACGGATCCTGGCGCCCGGATCGACGATGGCGAGAGCACGGCCCACGGCCGCCGGGTGACCGAGGAGGGCCACGTTGGCCAGCGCATGATCCGGACGCGGGCCCCCCAGCCCACCGATGATCACGATCTGCGTCGCTCCCGCGGCAATGGCTGCCAGCAGGCCGAGTTCCGTGTCGGTCGCATCCTTCTCACGGCTCGAGCGCTCGACCGGTATCCCGCGGCTGCGCAGCCGGTCGAGGCCGGCCGCCCCGAGGGAATCGCCGTCGCCGACCCACAGGTCGATGGTCAGGCCCAGCGCTTCCGCAAGCCGGGCGCCGCCGTCGGCGGCAACGACGAGGTCCGTGTCCGCGTCCCAGCCCGGCCAGGCCGAGTCCAGCGCCGCGCGGGTCGGAGCCGATCCGTCGGCGATCACCAGCGCCTTCGCGACGTCGCTCATCGGCCGGGCTCACGATCGAGAAAGCCCGCCACCCATTCGACCACCGAGTCCGCGACCTCGCTCGCCCCGGCAGCCTCGAGATCGGCGCGCCGGCCGAGGATGGACACGACCCCGACGCCGCGGGCGCCCACGAAACGCGCCATCCGCATGTCGTCCGGAGCGTCTCCGACGTAGAAGACCCGTGCCGTCCGCACGCTCACTCCCAGTTCGTCGAGCGCCCTCAGCAACGGCGCGGGGTGCGGCTTGGCGTAGGGCATGTCGTCGCCGCAGACGCGTGCCTCAAGGTAGGCGCCGAGCCCCGTAGCGTCGAGCTGGTGCTCCACGACCAGCCTGTCGCCGGCAGTCACGAGGCCCATGCGAAAACCGGCGGCTCGGAGGCGGTCGAGCGCCGTTTCAACGCCGGGAAACGAGCGTACGTCGCCCATCAGGCTGCGATAGGCCCCCAGCCATCGCCAGCCGGCCTCGTCGATCTGCTCGTCGGGGACTCCAAGGCGGCGGTACATGCTCCGCCAGTCGGGGCTGTACGCGGCGCGGTAGGCCTCGTCGTCGTAGGCAACGCCGTACCCGGACAGGACCTCGGCGTTGGCCGCGGTGATCGCCGGCAGCGTGTCCACCAGCGTGCCGTCCCAGTCGAAGACGATCGCTTCCATCCGCCCCGATCCTACCGTTGCAGCCGATCGCCGGAGCGGGAGGACCCGAATGCTAGACTCGCCGCCGTGCCACCCACGACTCGTCATGCCGCCGTCCGGCGCGTCCTCGAAGCGGCCGAGCGCAAGGGCGTCACGCTCGAGGTGACCGTCTTTTCCGAGTCAACCCACACGGCGGAGGACGCGGCCCGGGCCGTCGGCGCCGAGCTCGGCCAGATCGTGAAATCGCTCGTCTTCGTGACGGCGTCCGATGACGGCGGACTCGAGCCGATCATCTGCCTGGTGTCGGGCCCGAACCGGGTGGACCTGCCCCGGCTCGCCGCGGTCCTGGGGCGATCCGACGTGCGACGCGCCTCGGCCGCCGAGGCGAACGACCTGACCGGCTTCGTGATCGGTGGCATCCCCCCATTTGGGCACAGCCGCCGCGTCCGGGTGGTCATGGACCCCGATCTCGGCCGCTTCCCGACGGTGTGGGCTGCCGCCGGCCTGCCCACCGCGGTCTTCCCTGTGGCCCCGGCGACGCTGCGGATGCTCTCCGATGCGGTCGTCGCGCCGATCACCGAGGAGCGCTACGAGCCCGATCAGGGGCGAGAGCGGCAGGCCGCCAGGTGACTGCCGGCCGAAGGGCCGGCCGGGCCGCAGATCCTCGCGACGCGACCGTCACCTATCCGGGAGGGCTTCGCGCGCGCTGGCGATGGGGCGGCAGCGGCCAGGCGGCCGCCGTCTTCGCCCTTTCCGAGGCAGGTGGCACCCTTGCCGATCACGGGAACATCGCCGGGGACGACCCGGACGCGCGGTGCCGCGCGGAATTGCGGATCGATGGACCGGCGGGGGCGTGGACCGCCCGGTTCGCCTCGACGCTGAACGATGACCCCGCGGCGATCCTGTGGGACACGGAGAGGGTGCTGCTCGTCAAGTACGGGTTCCACGCCTACGCCCTGGACGCGCGCACCGGCACCCTCCGCTGGAGCCACCGCTCGGCGACACCGATCCTTGCCGTCCTCGCCTCGCCCCGCCTCCGCCACGTGCTGGTCCAAGCCGAGCTGGAAACGTTCGCGCTCGAGCCCGACGGAAGCGTCGCGTGGCGGATCGCCCATTCCGATGTCGTCACGAGCGTCGCGCTCGTCGGCGGGAAGCTTGTGCTGACGAGCTACACAGGCCAGCTCAACGTCCTCGATCCCGCGACGGGCCGCCCGGCGAGCTGAGCGCCTGTGGACGCAGGGTGGACAACCCGGCGCCCGGACCGCGAGTTGGTGGACAAGGCCCGTTGACGGGCCTCTGCCCGGTCCCTAGCGTTGCCACCAGCCCGGAGGGGCTGAGCGACACTAACGGCCGCGATCGCATCAAGGTCCACGTGTCGGGTAGGTTCCTCCGGGCCCTTTCGTGTCCGGCGACCTGCGCCCGGACGGTGCCGCGACACGGCGTCTATGATCCCGGCCGTGGACGGCCTCGTCGTGATCCTTGCCGGCATCGCCGCCCTCCTCGGTGCGATCCTCCTCCTGCGCAGCTTCGGGTCGCGGGGCCGCGTCGGCCGTCTCCTGGCGGCGGCGCCGCTCGTCTCGGTCGGCGAGGCCGTCGCCCTGGCCCGGGCCGGCCGAACCGTCTACATCCGGGTCACCGGCAGGATCGAGGGCGAGGCCGACTTCGAGGACGCGGATCACCGACCGCTCGTCTTCCGCCGGACGCGGTTCCAGTCGCGCACCGGCCGTCGCTGGGTCGATTTCGACGTCGTTCGCGAGGCGGTTCCGTTCGTGATCAACGAGGGCCTCGATGCGATCGCCATCGACGGCGACGCAATCGGGGAGGGGCTGGTCGTCGTGCCACGCGAAACGACCGGCATGATCGGCGACCTCGGGGATCGGGCGCCGGAGGGGCTCGACCCGGCAGTCCCGGCGCGGGTGGTCGTCGAGCACGTCTCGAGCGTCGAGCACGCGACCGTCGCGGGCGTCCCGGCGCTCGGTCCCGACGGCGTCGCCCGCCTCGGTCCCGGCCTCGGCCGGCCGCTGATCCTCACGACCCTGGAGCAGGCCGAGGCCATGCGAATCCTCGCCGGCGGCGCGCGGCTCAAGTCTCGCCTTGCCGCTTCCCTCCTTGTCGCGGCCGGCACCCTCGTTCTGTTCGGGGTCATCCTCCTGATCC
>Ga0334722_10005153_pt1 | contig 13295 bp, 9 predicted proteins | sample C3_bottom_MG_FD_207210 | JGI IMG/M metagenome (GOLD analysis project Ga0334722, IMG submission 207210) | Sediment microbial communities from Yellowstone Lake, YNP, Wyoming, USA - C3_bottom | ecosystem: Environmental > Aquatic > Freshwater > Lake > Sediment | place: USA: Wyoming | collected...
AACACAAACAACATTAGCGAATCCAGTATCTTCTGATGCTAATGGTAACTTCTGGTTCTACTCAGAAGATGGAATCTATGATTTGAAAATCGAACACCCTTCATCTTCTTCTGCTATGTGGATGTATGGAATTGAGCAGATAGCTTTTACAGAAACAGAAAAAATTGATAATAAAAATGTTGCTAATGGATATTGCGGTCTAGGAGCAAATGGGAAAGTACAGACAGCTCAATTACCAGTAGATGGATACATACCGCCTGGCACGATTGCGATGTTCGGTGGAGCATCTGCTCCTACTGGATGGGTGCTTTGTGATGGAACATACTACGCATATAATCATGCTTCGTATTCCGCTTTATATGCTGTTATTGGCTACACATACGGGCAAAGTAGCACAAATTTCAGAGTTCCATACTTCAATGGAAGAAGTCCTTTGGGTGCGGGAACAGGTTCTGGTCTTTCAAATAGAGTAATGGGGCAAACTTTGGGTGATGAATATGTTACTCTGATAGCGTCACAGTTACCGGCACATAGTCATATATATTATGCTACCAGCACATCTGAAAAAACTTGGATGGGTACTGGTTACGTTAGGGTTCAGGGGGATTATACATCACATTGGACATCCGAACAGGAAACTAGAGGTGGGAATCATTATAACATGCACCCCTGCTTAGTAGTAAATTTCATAATCAAGCTATAAGAGGTGATGGAATGAGTCATGAATTAAAACAGATGGAAGTGCGACCAAAAGAAGAAATATTGAGGTATCAGTAATATGTCATGGCTAGCAAAAACATCAATACCAAGAGCAAGATATCTAGCTGGATATTTTACCATAGGAAACTATGGTTATGTAGCTGGAGGCTTGAATGGTACTGGAACTGGTCCAGACATTCAAGGTTTTTATTCTGATTGTTGGAGATATGACCCTACTAATAATAGTTGGTCTCCGATGGCTAATATATTCAATGTTGGTAATCCTACATATGGAACATTAGCTTATAGTAAAGGAGTTACAGTAAATGGGATAGGATATCTAATAGGAGGTCAGGCACCAGGACAGCTCACTGGGTCTGCATGTTATAAATATGACCCAGGTGCAAATCAATGGACTGTTGATACAGAACCTCCTATTGGACTCACATATCATGCAGGAGCTTCTGTTGGAACAAATGGTTTTGCTGGAACAGGAACTACTGGTAATACTTACCCTGCTGGAACTGATGCTTGGTATAAATTTACTGGTTCTCCTCTCGTTTGGATAGAGATGGCATCTGTACCAAAAATTCCGGCAGCTTCAACCAATGGGCGGTTCCATGCAGGTAGCTTTGCAATAGGAGATAAGGTATATATAGTTGGAGGACAAAGTAAGGTTAATGCTCCGATATTTTACTCTAATCAAACTCTTGCGTATGATACCGTGAATAATACATGGGCAGAAAAAGCGGTTATTCCATATGCTGTAGCTGATTCCTTATGTAGAACATCTTGGGCTAGTGAAACTAAGGGATATGTATTAAGTTCACAAAACGAATTATTTGAATATGACCCTATTTCTGATGAGTGGGAGTTACTAGACCATTATACTGGTAGTGCTTTTTATGGAGTAGGTTTCAATTTATCTAGAGTAAACTATATCGGTGATGGTATTGGTGGTACGGAACTTACCACTCCATTTTATGTATCGACCCTTCGCCCAATTTTTTTCCCAGACGATTATCCCGTGACTCAAATAACATCAGCAGATTTTCTTGACCATGATGTTGATAATCCACCACATAACGATTTGAGCGCAATAAAAGATGTCTTGAACAATCATCATAATATCGACCTCTTTCATGAAGCTGAGTTTAGAGTTACAGGTAACTTTGCAGTTAGCGGGGCATCAACGATTATCAATGATATTGAGTTGCGTATCGCTGATAACAATCTTGTCATAAATGAGGGGCAAGCAAGCAAATCTGGGGCAGGTTTGTTGATGACATCTACCAATGCTGGAGATGTTGCATTGTTCGCTATAAGCGGAGATACTTGGCACGCCGGTTCTGCGCCTCTGAGTGCAACACATATGATAGCAACATATAACGCTGATAGAACCCTCACATTACCGGTGACTGGAACTGGAGACAGTGCAGTTTCTCTTGATACAGCCCTTTCGGTGATGAACATATCAAATTCAAATACAGTAGCGATAACAGAAACATCTCAATCTCTTTTTGTTTCTGGTGGTTTCTCTAGCGATGTTGTTCTATCTCAAGAAAATATGTTAGACGATATTCTGATAAAGAATGTATGGCAAACATCTTCTGCAATGTTAGAAGGTAGAGTTTTTCATGCTGGTGCTGGTACTCAAAATAATGCTTTATCGTTCGGTGGTCAATCTTCATCGGGTTCAGCATGGAGTACAAGAAAAGATACAACATATAGATTTAATGGTGATACTTGGTCTGCTTTAGGTCTTCTAACCACATCTCATACAGAGCATGGTGGATGCGGCGTAGTTAATGCGGCTCTATGTTTCATGGGAATTTCTGCTGATTCTGTAGGTGAAACTTCATCTACAGAGAAGTTTGATGGATGGACATGGTCAAACGTATCTTCGCCGGGAGGCACTGCTAGATTTGCTGTTGGCGGATGCGGCATTCAAAATGCGGCATTGTGTGCTGGTGGCGCAACAACTTCTGCTTATGTTCCTTCTTCAGTTGCAGAAAGGTTCAACGGTGCAACTTGGGTAGCATCTAGTTCTTTAGCAACAGCAACAAAGTATAATGCAACGATAGGTAAACAAAATGCGGCTGTTAATATAGCGGCTACACAATGCGAGATTTATAACGGTTCTATGAATACATGGTACATAGGACCGAACCCAAGTTTGAGCTATACTTACGCCAACGGAGCAGGCGTACAGAATAATCTCACTGTATGGCAATCCCCATCTTCATACACAATGGAAAAGTTTAATGGGTCTGTGTGGTCAACAGTTTACAGTTCTATTGGTACAGATTACTATAGAGGAGCATCAGCAGGTTCTGCAAATGCCGCTGTTCACGCTGGTGGTGGGAATACTGTTACATCTAACTCTTATAGATGGCACGGAGAAATAAAATTAAAATCAACGATTTGGATAGATAAAGATAAAGAAAATATCGAAAATTCTAATCGAGTTTTAATCGATGCTGGTGCTGAAGATAGAACATATGGGTTTACTGCGCTTATTCAACATTTACCCGAACTTAATCAAGGACAATCTCTATCTGAACAGGCTGATTTAGGAGAGCTTAATGCGGATTCAGATTTTGGGAATTTTGCTTGGGTAGCAGGAAGTGATATCTTGATGGGTAGAAGTTTACATGGTGGATGTGGTACCCCGAACAACTCTATGATTTACGGTGGTAGTGCTAGTGCTGGTACAATATCTACCACAGAAAAATATAACGGGGTTACTTGGTCAGCAGGAAACTCAATGTCATCAGCAAGAACCAATTTTGCGGCTTGGGGAAATCCAAGAGCGTCTATGGCTGTAGCTGGTTCTGGAGTAACTACATCATCTGAAATTTACAACGGTCTTAACTGGTCGGCATCGACATCATTCTCAACGTCAGGGTATAGTCATGCCGGATGCGGTAAATCTACAGCAGGTCTTGTGGGCGGTGGATATATGAATGGTGCATTGACTAACGTGTTCTATTTATGGAATGGGTCTACTTTCACTTCTACAGGGGCATCAAATCTAAACAGAGATTATTTTGGAATATGTGGAAATACTAAAGCCGCATTAGTAATGGGGGCTTATCTCGCAGGGACGGGCACTATTACGACAGAGATATTCAATGGCGCAACATTTAAATATATGGGAAATCTTTCAGCAAGCGGAACATCCAGAAGAGCTAAAGGTTCAGCACATGGAACTATAAATGATGCTCTTTATGCGGGTGGAACGATTGTATCTACAGGGACAACAATCAGCGAAAGATTTAACGGGTCATATTGGCAGGTGACAGCCTCACAAACTGTATCAAGATATTCTCACTCTGGAAACGGTTCAGGTAATGATGCATCGATTCAAGGTGGTGGTGGGAACCTAGCAAGCACAGAACGATACAGATGGAATCAAACTTTCCCAGGAACAATCGCAAATATTATGGTAACGGGAGCATAAATGTATATAACAACTGTCACGATGAGCCAGATTCTTTCTGGTGAGCCCTTCGATTACAATGTTCATAATAGACCGCACAATGAACTTCTCGAAGGGATGAAAGAGATGAATTATCACCATAACAGAGATTTAGTTCATGATGGTGATTTCTCCATTGGCCGGGCTGGAGATTTTATAGTAAACGGGTCAATGGTATCGCTATCTTCTACTGATTTGTGGGTTCATGATAAACTCGTAACAGTAAATTACGAAGGAACATCAGGCACAGCAAGTGGTGGTGGATTTACTGTCACAGATTCTTTATCTGCTGATGATTATTGGGTTAAGTATGACCCGAGTGTTAATAATTTATTTACAGCAAAAGATTCGAGAGGTGATGGTGAGATTGTTATTGTCTCAGCATCTCAAATACATGCTTCTCCTGCTGTAAGTGGTGACCAAGCAGTAACTAGAAGTCAATGGAGTCAAATGATAGTTCCTCCTGCGGGTGTGAGCTACGAAATTTCTGCGGCTAGTTATAGTATTTCTGGAACAAGTGATATGTTGTTTGATTTACACATAGATGATATGGTTGCAATAAACACTTGGTCTGCAGGTCAGAATCTTTTGCAAGGTCGAAGAGGTCTTGCTGGTGCAGGAACTCAGAATTCAGCAATAAACTTTGGTGGTGAGCTGTCAGGAACTACATACAAAAACACAGAGCATCATAACGGATATTCTTGGTCCGCTGGTGGGGATTTAATTCAAGAAAGAGTCTGGCTTGCTGGTACAGGAATAAGAAATTCTGCATTATCGTTGGGTGGTTTAAAAATACCGACAACTTACGGTAACACAGAAAAATATAACGGAGCTGTTTGGTCTAGCACAGGGTCATTGATAACTGCTAGAAGTGGACACAGCGCAGTTGGAAAACAAAATTCAACTATAACTATGGGTGGTGCCGGTAACACATCAGAGCGTTTTAATGGGGCTACATGGGTCGCCGGTGGAAATACAATTGTGAGTAGATATGGGGCTTCGGCCGCGGGTATACAGAACTCATGTATTCTATATAGTGGGATTTCGGGGGCTGACATAAATCACCCATCTGAAATTTACAACGGTGTAACTAACGCATGGTACTCTGATGCAACTCCCAATATCACTCGTAAATATAGTTCCGGGTCCGGTGTTAAAAATTCATGTCTTTTGATTGGTGGATACTCGTATGCTGATGTTACAAAGAATTCAACTGAACAGTACAATGGGTTCGTTTGGGTGACATCACAAAATATTCCTCGTTCCGATGCTGATATGACTGCTATGGGTTCGGGAGAAGTTAGTCTGAATACGGGTGGTTATGATTACTCATCATCAACAGAAAAATGGCTCGGTGTAGTTACTATGGATGTTAGCGTGTATAATGATAACACAAGAGCGAAAAGAAAAGGCTCAAATAAATTTCCTGTTTTTGGAGATAACACTTTCAATATTGCAATAGATTTATTGCCTACGAGTTTATCTAAAGATTTATCTGAATTGAATCACGATGATTATGGTGATGGTAAATGGACAGCAGGAACATCTCTATCAACTGGAAGAGTGGAGCTAGAAAGCGTTGGTGTGCAGAATTCTACAATCGCTTTCGGTGGAGCATCTTCGTCAGCATCACCTTTTAGCGTGATTACTGAGAAATTTAATGGCACCTCTTGGTCAGGTGGTGGAAACTTAAATATAGGTCGTTTGTGGCATTCTGGGGCAGGTTGTGCTAATGCCGCTCTTTGCTTCGGGGGTTCTAGCGGATTGTATATGACATCAACAGAAAAATACAACGGAACTTCTTGGGCAACTGGTTCATGGGATTTAGCTACAAAGAGAGGCAATCCGGGTGGGGTTGGCAATCAATCGGCTGCATTAGCTATTGCTGGCACCAGTGGAGCATCCGTCTCTACAACAGAAAAGTTTAATGGTTCTTCTTGGTCATCAGCATCAACAACGATAAATAATGCTGGAGAGGGATGGGCTGTAGGTACTGTATTCTCAGCTCTATTCGTAGCACATACTGGACCTTCACATCTTACGGAGAAGTTCAACGGGTCTACTTGGGTAATCACGGGTAGTGGAAACACACCAAGAAGATATATAGGTATGTCTGGGTCTACCAATTCAGCATTGTCTTTCACGGGCACATCTGCTACTGGAATGCTTGCTAACACAGAAAAATTCAATGGACTTAATTGGATAATTTCAGCGGATGTAAATACTCCCAGAAGAGGATTATCTGGGTCTGGTACTCAAATGAGCGCAATGAGTATAGGTGGTTCGACTGTTGGAGTATGGGATACAGTTGTTGGGACAACAGAAAAGTTCAATACGCAAGTTGCATTACCTGGTATAGTCGGGACTCTGCACATAACATAAAGGAATAGACAATGGTAGATAATATTAAGATTAAAGGTATTATTGTTCCAGGCGGCCTGGTAGGCCATCTTACAATAACCCAAATAAAATCAACAGATAAAGCTATACCAGAAATAGCAAATGCGCCTCATAGTGAACTTTTGGATAAAAGTTTGCTATTCAATGAGCATCATCTTAATTATTTGTCACACTACGGTAATTTTACTGTCAATGGTGATTTCTTAGCTCCTAGCGGCGCTATTTTCAACGTAGATGAATTTAAAACTACAGCGAAAAATATGAAATTGAATGATGGTCACACAGCGGCCGAAGCGCAGGGTGGCGGAATTGAAATTGTCAGTGGGGCTAATATCACTCATGACAATACAGTGACAAGCAAATGGAGAATTGATGGAAAAGAGATAAAGACGTTCAATGCTAATGGAACATTATCTGTGGGGCCAAGTGGTTCTATAGATTCTTCTCTTATATCATATGCCGAACTTTTTGTAATAACACCAGCATCAACATCGCAAATTTCAGTTTCTGGGGTTTCGCATGAGAGCAGTTTTACAAGTCCCACCGTCATTGAATTAGAGAATAGAAGTTACCCATTTCTTACTCAAAATTATTGGTCAGCCGCATCTGGAACGATAAGTACAAATAGAAGATGGGCTGATGCTTGTGGGTCACAGAATTCAGGACTAACGGCGGGTGGTATGGCGTCAGCAAACGCACAAACAGATGTATCTGAACTATTTAATGGGAGTGTGTGGACACTTACAACATCATTATTATTAGCAACTCGTTTGGCCCATGTGATAGAAGGTACAAGTTTTTCTGCAATAGCATTTGGTGGGTGGGATAAAATGGCTTCCGGTGGGGTCGTGTATGCATCAACAGAAAAGTTCAACGGTTCTTCTTGGTCATCAGCATCAGCTAATCTAAACACAGCACGGGCAAATCATGGTGGTGCTGGTTCAAGATACGCATGTTTAACATTTGGTGGAACTATGGTGGCTGCCACAGCAACTCAAAACACAACTGTATCAACAGAGAGATATAATGGAACAAGTTGGGTGGCTACATCGAATCTTCTGCTATCTTCGAGACAAATGAAGGGGGCAGGAATTCAAAACTCAGCATTGTGTATGTGTGGAATTAGTGGAACAGATACAGCAATATCGTTGGTTGAGATTTGGAACGGTAGCTACTGGTCAACAGGGGCATCAACAAATGCTACACATTATTCTCCCGGAGCAACAGGGACAAGCAGAAATGCTATAATAAACGAAAATTTTGTAACAGAAACTTATAACGGGGTTGCGTGGACAACATCATCAGCATCACCTACGAGCGCAACTTGGCATTCTATGATGGGGTCTGGTAATTTGTCTTTATATGTTGGTGGTGTTGTCAGTATTGAGACAAACGCAACATACAAATGGTATGGTACTCTACCTATAGAGCTGAAACTGTATTCAGATGCTTCAAAGACTCAATATATTAATTGTGGAACAACATTAGCTGGAGTGAGTGGGGGAAATATAGTTGTTGATGTTGGATATTTACCAAATGTGGGTCTTTCTCAACATGATAGAACACAAATAACAGAACTTCTTTTGGAAGATTATGGGGACGGTAAATGGACAGCAACAGGAAGTATGAATGTACCCAAGTGGAGCTGTGCAGGATGTGGAACTCAAAATTCTACACTCGCATTCGGGGGAAGCTCTGGTGCAGATTTAAAAACTGCTGAAAAGTTCAATGGTTCTTCATGGACATTAACTGCGGATATGACAGAAGCCAGACAGCATGTAGCTGGATGCGGAACTCAAAACTCAGCACTTGCTATGGGTGGGTTTACATGGAGGAAACATGTAGAAAAGTTCAATGGTAGTTCATGGTCTGCTACTGGGGAACTCAATATAGATAGAACACAGATGACCGCTTGTGGAATTCAAAACTCAGCCCTTTCTATAGGTGGCGGTTACGCTACTACAACTGAAAAATTTAACGGGTCTTCATGGACAGCAACCGGGAATATGAATTTAGGTAGAACTACCGCTATGAGCTGTGGGTCGCAAAATAAAGCACTTGTTTTTGGAGGTTGGCCTGATGCATTTGCTCCTTTCTCATCGACTGAAAAATTTAACGGGTCTTCATGGACAGCAACAGGAAATATGAATGTTGGTAGAGGAGCATCTGGGGAATCTGGAACTCAAAATTCAGCACTTGTTATGGGGGGTACGAACATCGCAGGTGCCCAAGTAACATCTACTGAAAAATTTAACGGGTACATGTGGGTATCTACGGGCTCACTATTAGAGGTTAGAAATTACAATGCTGGTAGCGGTACTCAAAATTCAGCACTTACATTCGGGGGTTGGACTTCCAACTATGCCGCTACTACAGAGAAATTCAATTCACAAATGACTGTTCCAGGCACGATAGCATTATTGACATATAAATAGTTTCATGGAGGAAACAATAAATGAATGATATAACTACACAAGAAGAGAAGTTCAATCTATCAGTAATCGAAAAACCAGTAGCTACACAGATGCTTGCAATTCTGAATCGAAACGAAGTAATCAGCCCAGAAGACAACAAGTTCTTGGCTGACCATTCTGTATCGTTACAGAAAACTTTGGTGAACACCTGGATTTGGCGCACACAAGCCCAGCATGAGAGCATTCTATCTGACCAGTTTCATCCGACAATGCACAGCAAGTTTCATCAGGCTATCCTCGAACAGAAAGTTCAGTTCACAGAATCCGTGCGGCTTGCAAAAGAATACTCCATTCTTCAGTTAAGAAAAGAAGAGAAGATGATTGAACTGGAAGAGCTTGAAGAACGCAAAAATAACGTGCTGTCAATTGCTGGGAAGTTCAGCGAAGATTCAAAGAAAACAGAAGCAAGAGAACTTCGGAAGGCAGAGATAGCAATCAACCGTGTTCAAATCGAACTTCAGGAAATCGCGTATCAGCTTACAGAGATGAAGATTGCTATGGATTATCGCATGAAGGAAGTTCGTTCATGGGAAGAAATCAAAGAAGCATTACTCGCAAAGATGCAGAGCCTCGGGCTATCGGAAGAGCAAATCTACAACAAAGAATTCGGTGAACTAGAATCATATTTCTACTTATTTGTCAATAACTTGCGTGGGCTAGAGAAGTCTACAGACGGTGGTGAAGTGAACAATCTCATTGGTCTTGCTCGTTGGATTTGGAATAAAGCAAGAGTCATGGGAGTTCTCGCACAGCTTCTTGAAAGATGTACAGCAGAACAAATCCTTCTCATAAATAAATACAAACCTAACTTTGAATAAATGCTTGACAGAGTTTGAATTCTGTGATAGATTACAACAATGAAATATTTCACTGACAACGGAAACGAAAACATTTTACCCATAGTTCATGATGATATACTGAATATGTGGGGTGAAGATTTCATCGAAAAGAATCCACATAAGGTAAAAACATTTCTATCTCATGTGATGATTGAAATCGAAAATGAAAAAAGAAAAGGCTTGACAAACGGAAACAAATACGGTATAACAAAAGAGTAAATGTTGAAGCAAACGAGATTCGGTTCAAAATTGGTGGTGACAGAAAAGGGATACTTCTACTATGGCAGAGTAACAAATGGAAACTCACCATTCAAAAAATAGGGGATGGAATTCAGAACCCAACTCAAAGCATTCTGCGAGAAACGTCACTTGTCAAATAGACGTGGAGAATAAAACTCCTCTGTGAGAATATCGGACATCCGAGAATGTAAACATCAAATTGAACCTTTTTCGCATATTCCCCAATGTTGGATTCTAGTAAAGGTTGCTATGCACACTGGAGACTAGAATAGGAGCATTCGGCTTCAACCTCATCGTAAGGTTTACGATAAAATTTTAAATCTCGTATCGAGTTCAAACGCATTGTTCGTTATCGATACGAGCAAAACAAATTCGTCAGTGGTGATAGAGCAGGGTTACTTCTTTCTTGAACAAAGGCGATTCGGGTTCGATTCCCGACCTCAGGGTGACTTGAGGGGTTGGACCTAGACAATATCCTTGTTCGCTCGTTCCCTGATGTATAAAATAAATGTAGTGGTGATAGACCTCGGTTACTTCTCTTATCGAAAACAAGACCGGCGAAAGCCTACCCGAGGTCGAGAGTTCCCTACAGCTAATATTTTCATATGGTGGTGACAGAAGAGGGCTACTTCAATTTTATGATTGCCTTCGGGCTAAACCTTCTTCGCTTGTTCCCCATAGATTTTTATTATCTGAAAGACTCTCTAATAACGAGAGTCTTTTGTTTGTCTAAAAAAGGAGAACTAAAATGAAACGAATTATAATTAAGAACACAATCGATGAAGTTAATTTGCGCGAAGTGTCTGAAAGCACTCCTATCTTTGCAAAACTCAAAGGTAAGTTAGCTGGAATGATTGTTAAAGAAAAAGATAGAGGTTGGATTTTAAAATTGGGCGGTGAATTCGGGAGTAATGGTCCCCATGCAAGCCGCGAAATTTGCATGACGAGTGCGTTAGAATATGGTTATACTTACTTCATCGAGGACTAATGGGAAAAATAATCAAATGAAGTTTTTCACAGCAGACGAACACTATTGGCACAAGAACATTATGGAGTATCAGGGCAGAACCTTCGATACTATCGAGGAGCATAATGAAAAACTCATCGAGAATCATAACTCGGTAGTCACTGTCAATGACACAACGTATCATGTCGGTGATATGTGCTTCGGTAGATTTGACAAGTGGTGTGATATTGTCACACGGCTCAACGGCAAACATGTGCTTATCATTGGTTCACATGATAAAGTCGACCAAGAGATTGCTACTCTGTTTCAGACAGTCGAAAGTGTGATGGAAATCAGAGAACGAGAGTTCATTATCTTCATGTCGCATTATGCACATAGGAGATGGCCGAAATCGCATTACGGGTCGTTTCATCTTTATGGGCATACGCACGGGAATCTCGAAGGATTCGGTCGTTCAATGGATGTGGGAGTAGACACAGAAATATTTGAGCCTGGGGAGTTTAACGGTCAGCATTCAGGAATACAACCAGTTTGCGTACATAAAAAGTTCTTCCCGTATTCAATGACGGAAATTGTACAGTTGCTCAACAAACCAACAACGGATTATAAAATATACGAAGGAAAGCGGAGGTAACAGAAAATGGCAAAAATCAATCGTTCAGTAAAGACACCAGCAATCACTACCCACGAGGGCGGACGTGCAAAGCGCATCGGAGATATGGCACAGCTTCGCAGAAGCGTTCTTGCTTGCATGTTGTGGGAAGATACGTTCTATGAGTCAGGCGAACAAATCGCAGACCGTATTAGCCGGCTTGTGGGAGAAATACAAGATACAGATTCTATAGCTCAACTAGCCGTTGATGCTAGAAGTATATTCAATCTTCGTCATGCTCCTCTATTGTTAGCAGTCGCTATGGTTCGCAATGAACAACACAGAAAAGCCGTAGGTGAACTGTTACCGAAAATCATACAGAGACCCGACGAGATTGGTGAATTTATGGCTATTTACTGGAAAGATGGTAGATGCCCCATCGCAAAGCAAGTAAAGATTGGTTTATCAGCTGCATTTAACAACTTCAACGAGTATCAATTAGCGAAATTTTCATAAATATAAATAGTCATAGAGGTAATATTTCTATGGCTAAATTTATCATCGAAAAAGATGTTCTGATTGAGTTGTACTGGGGGCAAAAACTATCACTGTCAAGAATTGGAAAAATATACAATGTAGATGCTGTTACGATAAGTAATAGAATGAACGAACTTGAGATAAAAAAACGGACATATTCAGAATCTCTTAAAGGTCGTTCTATTACATGGGCAGACAAGATAGGGGACGGAAATAGAGGGAAGATACCGACTATCGTTACAAGAGTCAAAATTTCTGATACCAGAAAACGTCTAAATATTTCGCCATGGAATACCGGGTTATCAAAATTTTCTGACCCTGATAAGATAACATATGGTATGAAATCTGAAAAACATTGGAACTGGAAGGGCGGAATTTCTACTGAACAGAATAGGGCAAGACAGAGTTCAGAATACAAAACTTGGAGATTATCGGTATTTAAACGAGACAATTTTGAATGTCAGAACTGTCATGAACATACTCGAACATTGGAAGTGCATCATATAATCCCGTTCTCTGAAAGTATTGAACAACGTACAGTAATGAGCAATGGTATAACTCTATGCAAAAAATGTCATAGACAAAAACATAAACGGAGGAAAGAAAATGAATGAATCTATAACTTTAAAGGACGTTGCATTCCTTGTTCACCCAAAGGGAAAGAGCGAATCTGATGGTGAGCATGTTGCATCTCTCAAGAAGAAGAACTACTCTCGTGGGAATGTTGTGCGCCACGCAGACAGTCTTATCACCAAGCTCATCAAGGATGAACTTGCTACCCCAGACACTTGGGAAGTTCAGTTGTCACTTTGCAAGACTCCTGATGCAAAGCGAGAAGTTTGGGAGCGCCTGTTGAACGAAGGCAAGCTCGGTGCACTTGCCGTTCTTCGCAATCTTCGCAACATGACTCAGGTTGGTGTTGATATGAAGCTCGTTCGTTCATACATCGTCAGCATGAAGACCGACCGCGTTCTTCCATTCCGTTTCATCAGCGCGGCAAGACATGCGCCGCAGTTGGAAGATGTGTTGGAACAGGCAATGTTCAAGAACCTTGAGGGAGCAGAGA
>Ga0334722_10005154_pt1 | contig 13294 bp, 9 predicted proteins | sample C3_bottom_MG_FD_207210 | JGI IMG/M metagenome (GOLD analysis project Ga0334722, IMG submission 207210) | Sediment microbial communities from Yellowstone Lake, YNP, Wyoming, USA - C3_bottom | ecosystem: Environmental > Aquatic > Freshwater > Lake > Sediment | place: USA: Wyoming | collected...
CCTTCATCAACAAGCTGGACCGCGAGGGCCTTGAGCCCCTGGATATCCTAAGCGAGATCGAGGAAAAACTGCAGATCGAGTGTACCCCGCTTTCCTGGCCCATCGGCATGGGCAAGCGCTTCAAGGGGGTCTACAACATCATGCGCCAGGAGCTGAACCTCTTTACCCCCAGCAAGGATCGGCGGCCCCAGGACTCCATCGTGGTCAAGAGCCTGGACGATCCGCTTTTGGATCAGATCCTGGGCAGTCAGGCAGACCGGCTCCGCGAGGACCTCGAACTCCTGGCCGGGGCGGCCAGCCCCTTTGACCATAAGGAGTATCTCAAGGCCAGCCAGAGCCCGGTGTTTTTCGGCAGTGCGGTCAACAACTTCGGGGTGAAAGAACTGCTGGACGCCTTTGTCGAGCTGGCTCCGGCGCCAGGGCCACGGCAGGCCCTCAGTCGCATGGTTTTTCCGGAGGAGGAGGACTTTTCCGGCTTCACCTTTAAGATCCAGGCCAACATGAATCCGGCCCACCGGGACCGGATCGCCTTCTTCCGCATCTGCTCCGGCAAGTTCACCAAGGGGATGAAGGTCATGCACCACCGGCTGGGCAAGGAGGTCTCCCTGGCCAATGCCACCATCTTCATGGCCCAGGACCGTACCAACGTGGAGGAGGCCTGGCCCGGCGACATCATCGGCATCCATAACCACGGGACGATCAAGATCGGCGACACCTTCTCCGACAAGGAGCCCCTCAAGTTCACCGGTATCCCCAACTTTGCGCCCGAGCATTTCCGGCGGGTGTTGATCAAGAATCCGCTCAAGATCAAGCAGCTGAATAAAGGGCTGGTGCAGCTGGCCGAGGAAGGCGCGGTGCAGCTCTTTCGGCCAACCATGGGCAGCGATTACATCCTGGGTGCGGTGGGTGTGTTGCAGTTTGAGGTGACCATGTCCCGGCTCAAGGCGGAATACGGGGTGGACGCGGTGTACGAGCCGGTGAACTACGCCACGGCCCGCTGGATCGACTGCGAGGACCGCAAGAAGCTCGATGAGTTCAAGAGCAAGAACCAGGCCCATCTCGCCCTGGACGCCGAGGGGCATCTGGCCTATCTGGCGGAAAGCGAGTGGCGGCTGGGCAGGGTCCAGGAATTATTCCCGGATATAGTCTTTCGCAAGACCCGCGAGCATAGCTGAGCGGATTCCTGAAAAGCAGAAAATGGCGACATCCCGTCATTCCGGCGCAGGCCGGAGGTAAGCGAGCGGAGCGAGACTCCGATCCAGTCTTTTCGGGAAGTTGCAGCAAGACTGGACCCCGGCCTGCGCCGGGGAGACGAATTTTTGGTTGTATCACCGCTGATCTGGGGGGCCGAAGGCATAAGAAAGCCCCGATGAGGCTTCGCCGCTGAGAAGTTGTGGGGAACTTCAGGGTGGTGAAAAGCGGCCATCGGGGCGTGCTGGTATTGTCGGTGAAAGCGGCAGGGAAAAGCAAGCGGAAAAAATGATTTTTTTGCGCTCAGCGGGCAGGGCCGGTGTTGACTGGGGATGGCAAAGAAAGGTATCCTTAAAACCGCATCTGGTAGGCCTTTTGAGAGAGCCTGAGCCGCAGGAGTTGCATAAAGAATGGAAGATTCCGACGTTGAGATTGTTCAGGATCCGGGCGCGGTCAGCCGGATCTTTGAGCTGATGCTGGAGCGGCGCAAATCCTTAAGCATTGTCCAGCACGGGCATCGCAGCGATGCCTGGGTGGTCAAGGTTTCCCCCTCGCGTTTGATCCTGGCCAAACGGGATAAAGCCTCGCAATTCACCCCCGATGCGGTGGAGTTTCAGTTCCGGGATGTGCTTGGCCGTAATATCGTGGGCAAGAGTAGGATTCTGAGGCTCAAGGATGACTACCTGGAGGTCGCGCTCCCTGCTGAGGTTATGATTATCCAGCGTCGGCATGCGTACCGGGTTGTCCCCACCGCCGACAGTGTCGCCATCTTCCAGACCGCCAGCAAATGGATTCTCTCCGGCCGGATCGAAGATCTCAGCGGCAAGGGTGTCCTTGTTCGGCTGCCCCAGACAACCCCGGTTGTGGTGCCCAGCGATATCCAGGCGGTCTGCCTCCAGCTCAACCATGCGGTGCCGGTAAGCGAATTTGTAGCGGCGGGAACAGTGGAGAGCTTTTTGGTCAGGCTCAAGGCCGCGAAGATTGTCCGAAAAGCCGACAACGGGACAACGAAGTTTGCGACCTATGGCTTGCTCTTTGAACCGACCATTGCGATTGAGCGGCAATTGGCCCAGATCATCCTGAGCTTTGAACGGGCCGCCCGATTGAAAGGGCTTACCGCCTAAGCCGTTGGAACAAAAAATAGTATTGTCCTTGAAATTGGCAAAAACGGCATAAAGAGCCGTAACGGAATAGTTAAAGGAGCAATGATTATTCAGTAACGGCTCCTAAATCCCGTTATTCCGCCTGATACCCCGCCTTGCGCAGGTAATATTCGTAATCCCCCCCGTAGGACCGCAGCTCCCCGTGATCCACCTCCATGACCCGGTTCACCAGCGAGCGGAGAAAGTGCCGGTCATGGCTGACCAGCACCACGGTGCCGGCGAATTTTTGCAGCGCTCCCAGCAATATCTCCCGCGATTGGATGTCCAGATGGTTGGTGGGCTCGTCCAGGATCAGGAAGTTCAGCGGGCGGGCCAGGAGGGTGGCCAGCACCACCCGGCTTTTTTCGCCGCCGGACAACAGCTTGATCTGCTTGTCCACCGTATCGCCCTGAAAGAGAAAGGCGGCGCAGAGATTGCGGATGGTGCCGATGTTGGCCTGGGGCAGGGCGTCTTGCACCGTATCAAAAACGGTCCGTTCCGGGACCAGAACATCCATGGCATGCTGGCTGAAATAGCCGAGGCTGACGTTGGCCCCGATGGTGGCGCAGCCGTTGCTGGGCTCGGTTTGACCGGCCAGAACTTTTAGCAAGGTGGACTTGCCCGCGCCGTTGACCCCAACCACCGCCACCTTTTCCCCCCGCTGGATTACCCCGGAGATGCCCGAAAACACCGGCCTTTCCCCCCCTTCTGGCAGGGACCAGGCCTTGGCCAAATCCTCCATCCGCACCACATCGTCGCCGCTGCGGGGCGGCTCGCTGAATTCGAAGCTGATCAGCCGCTGTTCCGGGGGCAGCTCAATGCGCTCGATCTTCTCCAGCTTCTTGACCCGGGATTGCACCTGGGAGGCGTGGGAGGCGCGGGCCGCAAATTTGGCGATGAACTCCTCCTCCTTGGCCAGCATCTCCTGCTGGCGGCGGAAGCTGGCTGCCAGCTGTTCCCGCCGAATCTCCCGCTCGCGCAGGTAGAAATCGTAATTGCCGCTGTAGGTGGTGATGGTACTGTTGGCCACCTCGATGATCCGGGAAACCAACCGGTTCATGAAATCGCGGTCATGGCAGGTCATGAGTACCGCGCCCTTGAACTCCTTGGCCAGCCACTCCTCCAGCCAGACGATGGACTCCACGTCCAGATGGTTGGTGGGCTCGTCCAGCAGCAGGACATCGGGGTTCATGGTCAGGATGCGGGCCAGGGCGATGCGCATCTTCCAGCCGCCGCTGAACGACTCCACCGGCCGATTGAAATCCTCCGGCCCGATGCCCAACCCGGTGAGCACTGCCTGGGACCGTGATTCCAGATCGTAGCCGCCGCGATGCTCGAACTCCTCCATGGCGTCGCCGTATTTTTCCAGCAACGCGGTCATGGCGTCGTCTTCCATGGGCAGGGCCATGGCCGCCTCCATCTCCTTAAGCGCCTCGCCCAGGCGCACCACCTCGCCCACCGCAGCCATGGTCTCCTCAAGGGCCGAGCGGCCGGACATCTCGCCCACCTCCTGGGAAAAATAGCCGATCACTGTTTTTTTGGCGCAGGAGATCTCGCCCTTGTCCGCCTCTTCTTCGCCGGTGATCAGACGGAAGACGGTGGACTTGCCCGCGCCGTTGGGGCCGACCAGGCCGGTGCGCAGGCCGGGGAGTATCTGAAGGCTGGCATTGGCAAAAAGGATTTGCGAGCCGTGCTGTTTGCTGAGGTTGCTGAGGTGTATCATTGGTATCTCCACGAAAAAACGCCCTTTATAGCATGATGGCGAAGGGGGCGCAACTCTATTCTGTCGCAATTCGTATGGCTCTGGCGCCTGGCTTGTCAAGGGTGGGAGGGTCTGCTATGATGCCGCAAGAAGCAGGGCGCGTGCGCCCCAGAGCAATCAGTGATGACGGGAAATTCTATGCAGCGAAGCACTGCCCGGATAGCCAGTGAAATTTTTCTTTGTGCCTTGCTTGTTTCCGGATGCGCCCGGCACGAACCTTTGGCAGGCCTCCCCTCGGGCCGGTCAGCAATGCAGGAGGCAAGACCTCGGGCTCTTAACGAAATTTCTGTTGCCCCGGCCAAGGAGCCGCTTCCCGAACAAACACCGTCCCCGGATAATTTCATCACAACCCTTGCCAAGCAGGGCCGCGCCACAGGAGAGTGCTTTCAGTTGCGTCCCGGCGGCAAGGATAACAAAAGGCAAAAAGCGAGACGCTGCGAACCCCAGAGCCTGCCCTTTGCCCGCTGCCGGAGCGGCATTGATAGCTGCCGGACCGGTCACGAAAACGGCCCCCTCACCTGGTTTGTCTGTGAAAAGCAGCGCGGCAACACCTCGCTTACGCCCCGGTCCGGTAGTATCCTGATCCTTGCCGCCAATAATCGAAGAAAGATGCCCACCGGGCATGTCGCTTATGTGGAGGAGGTTGTCGCCCAAAGCGCCACGGTCTACCAGCTGACCTTTACCCACACCAACTATGATCGCAGGTGCAGCCTGGAGTCGAACATCAAGGCCACCTACGACAGCGCTGCCCGGACCCTGGATATCCACAGCGGCGCGTGGCAGGCCTGGGGCAAAGGGCTGCCGGTGGCCGGGTTTATCTTGGAGTGACAATCCGGTCGGGCAGGCGTCTGGCGCAGGATGGTGTTTTGGAGGTAAACATCATGAAATCAAGAGGATATGTGCTGTAATGACGGTGCAGATGAAAAAACAGTCTCGCCTTGGCTGGCGCAGGGCCATGTGCCTGGGGCTTCTTTTTTTCCTGCTGGCTGGGTGCGATTCCGGGCCGCAGGACAAGCCGGGGCAGGAGCGGTTGGTCCGCCTGGACAAGCTCCAGCAGCTCCCGGTTGGGCAGGCCGAGCCTGATTCGCAAGCGCTTCGGATCGGGGTGGGGGCCATTCTTTCTCCCCAGGGCACCGCGCTTTCCTACCAGCCGCTCATCGACTACCTGGGCCGCAAGATGGGCAAACCGGCAATCCTGGTGCAGCGCAAAACCTACCAGGAGCTGAACGATTTGCTGGCCAGAAACGTGGTGGATCTCGGCTTCATCTGCACCGGAGCCTATGTCGAAGGTGCCCGGAACGGGGCGATCTCGCTGCTGGTTGTCCCGCAGATCAACGGCAAGACCACCTACCGGGCCTTTGTCATCGTGCCTGCCGCTTCGCCGGTCAGGGGGGTTCCCGACCTGCGCGGCAAGGTGTTCGCCTTCACCGATCCGCTTTCCAACACCGGCTATCTCTACCCGCTCTCCCTGTTGCAAGGCATGGGGCAGCAGCCGGAAACCTTTTTCGGCCGGACGATTTTCACTTACAGTCATGACCGTTCCATGGCCGCGGTGATGGAGGGCATCGCGGACGGCGCTTCGGTGGACAGCCTGGTCTATGACTTCGCCGGAAAGCGCAATCCGGAAATTTTCAGGCGGACCAGGGTGATCTGGGAATCGCAGGATTTCGGCATCCCCCCGGTGGTGGTGTCGCGCACTATTTCCCCGGAAAAGAAAGCCTTGCTGAAAGAGCTGCTCCTCGGCCTGCATCATGATGCGGAAGGCGAAAAAGTCCTGGCCGAACTCGGAGTGGAACGCTTCGTGGAGCCCGCGCCCGGATTGTATGGATTATAAGGAGAGGCGCCCGTGCCTGTTACCCTGATTTCTGTGACCGCATTTTTCCGGCAAGTTGCCCGCAAGGGCAGGTCCGTCCTGCTCAGTGTGCCGCTGAGGCTGAAGATTCTGGGGCTGGCTCTTGGCCTGATCCTTCTTTTTGGCGCGGTCACCATTTACAAGGTACAGGTGGCGCTCAGCGAAAACTTCGACGCCTTTCTCCGGGAAGAGAGCCGCTTCGTGGCAACGGAACTCTCCTATCAGTCCCACGATTATCTGTTGATCAACGATGTCTACGGCCTGACCCAGATGCTCCGAAACACGGTGCAGAATCGCCCGGACCTGCGCTATGTCTTTGTCCGCAATGCCGCAGGGCAGGTGGTGGCTCATACTTTTGAGGGCGGCTTCCCTGCGGATCTGCTGGGAAAAACCCCTGGCCATTCGCCGCCGGGATCAGAGCTGAAATTGCTGCGCACCGATGAGGGCAGCATCTGGGAGGCAACGGCAGGCATCAGCAACGGCAACGAGGGTGCGGTGGTGGTCGGCGTGAAGGGGGACAGCCTGCGCCGCCAGATCGGGGCGATCACCGGCTCCCTGGCCCGGACTACCCTGCTGGTTGCGGTATTCGGGGTATCATTGTCCCTGGGGCTGACCTGGCTTATCACCAGACCGGTGACCAGGCTGCTGGAAGCCACCCGGGCCGTGCGGCGCGGGAATTATTTCGTGCGCCTGGACCCGGCGGAAAGCCGGGATGAACTGGGGAAACTCATGGAGGGCTTCAACGCCATGGCGCTTTCGCTGGCCAGTGCGGATAAGGCCCGGCTGGAAAAGGAGCAGCTTCAGCGGGATTTTTTGCATCGGGTCATGGCCGGCCAGGAAGGGGAAAGAAAACGGATTGCCCGGGAACTCCACGACCAGACCGGCCAGGCCCTGGCCTCCTTCATGGTTGATCTCAAGGTGCTGGAAAACGCGCAGAGTGCGGCAGAGCTGGGTCAGGGGATCACCCGGCTGAAAAAGGCCATTACCGAAGAGATGGAGGCGATCCATGATCTGGCGGTGGCGTTGCGGCCCACGGTGCTGGACGATCTCGGCTTGGTGCCGGCGGTGGAGATGCTGGCCCGCAACTTCGAAAAACGGCACCGGATACAAGTGCATCTGAATTTCCTCGGCTTGCTTGATCGGCGGGTCGATCTCTGTCTGGAAACCTGCGTTTACCGCATCATTCAGGAGGCCCTTACCAATATCGCCAAGTACGCCCAGGCCACCGAGGTGACGATTTTTCTGGAAGGCAGGGAGGAAACCCTGCGCGGCGGCGTGGAAGACAATGGCCGCGGCTTTGAGCCGGAGAATATCGACCAGGGAAAACACATGGGCATTTACGGCATGCGGGAACGGATCCAGCTCCTTGGCGGCTCTTTTCATATCGACAGCGACAAAGGGGTTGGCGCCATGATCTCCTTTGAAATCCCGCTCAAACAGGAGAAATGTCATGAGTAAAACCCGCATTCTGGTCGTCGATGACCATCAGCTGCTTTCCTCCGGCCTGGCCATGCTGCTCAGCGCGGAAAAAGACCTGGAGGTGACCGGCCAGGCGGACAGGCCGGAGACTGCCCTGCGGCTGGCGGAGGAACAACAGCCGGACATCATCCTCCTGGACATCTCCCTGCCGGGCAGAAGCGGCCTCGACCTGCTCCCGGACCTGCTGGCCCATTCTCCGCAATCCCGGATCATCATGCTGACCATGCATGAGGAACAGCAATACCTCAAAAAAGCACTGGAGGGCGGGGCCAAGGGGTTTGTCCTCAAAAAAGGGGGGGGCACGGACCTGATGTACGCCATTCGGGCGGTGATGCAGGGCGACACCTATATCCAGCCCTCCATGCTGGCCGATTTTATCAAAACAGGCGAAGACAGCAGAGGGGGATCTCCGGAAAACCTTTCCGAGGATGAGCAACGCTGGCGGATGTTAAGCCAGCGGGAGCAACAGATTGTGCTTGGGGTGGCAAAAGGATACACCAGCCGAGAAATGGCCGAAGAAATTTTTTTAAGCGAAAAAACCGTGGCGACATATCGCTCCCGCGCCATGACCAAGCTCGGCTTTGAGAGCAGAGCGGATCTTGTTGAATTTGTCCTGCGGCTGAAGAAAATCGATATCTGAATTTGCGAGTCCCAGCCCGATTTTGGGACGCAAGGTCCACCCATTGCCTACAGCCGTTTTTCCCGTGCCAGCAAAATTCCTTCACCGAAATCTAATTTTCCCCGCTATATTTTCCTTACGATCTTCGTCATAGTGTTGCCAGATTTGGTGACGACCAAATACCTCTTCTCCTTCCCACTTCTCCCTGCCCCCTCGGGGAGAAGTGGGTTTTTTTCGAGCTGCTTCTTAGCCAAGGTCGGGGTAAGCGGGTCATGGTGCCGCGGTCTCGGGATGAAAATGAAAATCATGACCAGGCTCGGATTTGAAACCAAGGCCGGTCGTGCTGCCTTTGTTCTTGGGATGGGGATAATCGAGAGCCGGGATCGTCTTGTTCGGCCGGGGTCTGGTCCTGCGGAAGAAACACGATGTCAGGGAAATGCCTACAAGCCCATCTGCAGAAATCCAAGAAAACCCTCTACTTTTTTTTTCTTCTTCATGCATAATAGAGTCGTTGCCAGGAAAGAAATCTTCAGAGCGCATAGTGCGCGACTTCCATAGGACTGATGAGGATCATGCCGAATACTCTTTGTGACTCCCATGGCAGATATATCACCTATCTGCGTCTGGCTGTCACCGACCGTTGCAACCTGCGGTGCTCCTACTGCATGCCGAAGGGTTGCCGCACTTCCAAAAGCGAACTGCTCGATTATGATGAACTGCTCCGGGTGGTCCGGATCTTTGCCGGTCTCGGAATCGGCAAAATCAGGCTGACCGGCGGAGAACCTTTTGCCCGCAAAGGCTTGGTCGATTTTCTGCCGGAGATACAAAGCGTGCCGGGCATCAAGGAAATCGGCATTACCACCAATGGCACGCTCTGCTTTAATGATATACAACGCCTCAAGGCCTCGGGGGTTACCGGCCTCAACTTCAGTCTGGACACGCTGTCGCCTGCCCGGTACCGGAAAATCACCGGCGCGGACCTGTTCCATGAGGCGTTTGCCTCCATCATGGAGGCTATTATTCTGGGAATCCGCGTTAAGGTGAATGTTGTTGTCCTGGACAACGACAATTGCGATGAGCTGTTGCACCTTGCCGGACTGGCGGATGATTATCCGGTGGAGGTGCGTTTTATCGAGCCCATGCATTTTAACGGCAGCGGGGAATTCACCCCGCCGCATTGGAATGCGGCGCGACTCAAGGCTTTTTTCCTGGGAAATCTTCCCGGCTGCGTCGAGCTTCTCAAAAAACACGACTCCACGGCCCAGCTTTTTAAGGTGAAAAATTATCTTGGCACAGTGGGAATCATCGCCGGGCACTCCCGCAGTTTCTGCGCCTCATGCAATAAGGTGCGTCTCACCCCGCAGGGTATGTTGAAAAACTGCCTGTACGACAACGGCGTTCTCGACATGAAAGGGTTGCTGCGCAGCGGCGCCGACGACGGGGCGATAGTCACCGCCATCCGGCAGGCGGTGACGGCAAAGTCCGCGGACGGTTCCATCGCGGAAAAAAATCGGTGCGACCGCATGCCCCGCTCCATGGCGACAATCGGAGGATAAAGAAAAATGCAAACGAACACCGGATACGTGGAAGCGGTCTGTGTCAGCGAAAAGAAAGGCATGGTGAAGAAAGAGGTGTCTGAGATCCTTCTGGAGGAAAAATGGGGGATCACCGGGGACGCCCATGCCGGAATCTGGCACCGGCAGGTGTCGCTGCTGGCCGGGGAAAGCATCGATGCGGTGAAGAAAAAGATGCCCCACCTGAAGCATGGGGTGTTTGCCGAGAACATCGTTTGCCGTGGCCTGGAGCTGACCGCGCTTGCCATCGGCGACCGGTTGATCATTGACGGCCAGGTGGTGTTGGAAGTCACCCAGATCGGCAAGGAATGCCACAACGACGGCTGCGCCATCAAGAAGGCCACCGGGGATTGCATCATGCCCAAGGAAGGGATCTTCACCAAGGTTATCCAGGGCGGGGTTGTCAAGGCAGGCCTTGCCATTGAAAGAGAACGTATTGCGGACGCAACAAGGGTAGCTTAGCCTTAAGCAAACAAAGGAGGAAACCATGGCTTTAAATGAAGTGGTGAGGATGCATGATGACTTGGAAAGGGCGCTAGCAAAGCCAGTCGCCAAGCGTTCATGGGTGATGGTGATTGATGAGCGTAAATGCGTGGGTTGCCATGCCTGCGCGGTCTCCTGCATGGCGGAGAACGTCTGCCCGCCGGGCACGTCGTACCGCAAGGTGTTTGAGGCCGAGCACAATGGCTTCCCGGATTTAAACCGTTTTTTCATGCCGGCCAACTGCCAGCACTGCGACAAGGCCCCATGCCTCAAGGCCGCCAATGCGGTGGCGAAAGGCGCTATCGTCAAGCGGGAAGACGGCATCGTTGAGTTCAAGTATGCCATCCTGGCCCAGAAACCCAAGGCTGCCGCCGCGGCCCGGAAGGCTTGCCCCTTCTATGCCATTGTCGCGGACCAGGGCGGATTTTATACCGAGGGAACGCCGATATTGGAACCCTATGAAACCCGTGATTTTTATGAAAACGACGACAAAATCAGCCGGAAAAACGGGGCGTTGAAAGGCAGCATCCGCAAGTGCACATTTTGCGCGCATCGTTTGGACAGCGGCATGATCCCCGCCTGTGTCTCCACCTGTATTGGCCGGGCGATGTACTTCGGTGATCTGAACGATCCCAACAGCCTGGTCTCCGAACTGATCAAAAATGAGAAAACCTGGCGGTATAAAAGCGAACTTGGGACAGAAGGCCGGGTCTATTACATTGGCTATGAGGACCGGAAGAGCATCGCCGTCGGTTCAGCAACCACGTGTCTTGAATGTCACCAAGAATAGGAGAGAGGAGCAATGTCTAATACCAAAAAGTCATGCAATGCGAGTGAGAGTCCGGCTGGGCTTGAGGCGAAGGTTTCCCGCCGGGGCATTTTGAAGTCAGCCGCGTTTTTGGGCGGGTCGGCCTTGGTCATGAAGCAGATTGATGGGGCCTTCAAGCTGTTCGGCTCGGCCGAGGCAATGGCCGCCATGCCAACAGGGAGTTACCCCCTTTCCAAGCCGACCAATGTTATTTATTCCGCCTGTTTGCAGTGCCACACCGCCTGCCCGATCAAGGTGAAGATTCTTGATGGCGTTGCGGTCAAGATCGACGGCAACCCGTTCAGCGAGAACCTGATCCCCAATATCAACTATACGACGCCCCTTGCCAAGGCGGCCAAGATTGATGCCGGACTCTGTCCGAAGGGTCAGTCTGGCATCCAGAGCCTCTACGATCCCTACCGCGTCGTTAAGGTCCTGAAGCGCAAGGGTCCCAGGGGATCGAATAAGTGGGAGATCATCTCCTTCGACAAGGCCATTGGCGAAATCGTCGAAGGCGGCAAGCTGTTCAAGGGGATTGGCGAAAATCGTCATGTCCCCGGCTTGAAAGAACTTTACGTCATGAATGACGCCAAACTGTCCGCGGAGATGGCCGCGGATTCCAAGGAGGTTGCGGCGGGCAAGATGAAGGTCGCCGAATTCAAAAGCAAGTACAGCGCCCATCTGGATAAACTCATCGACCCGGAACACCCCGACCTTGGCCCGCAGAACAACCAGTTTGTCGGCATGTGGGGGCGCATTGAACATGGACGTATCGAATTCGGCAAGCGTTTCATGAACGGCGGTTTTGGCTCCCAGAACATCATCGAGCACACCTGCATCTGCGAACAGTCTCATCATATCGCCTACAAGGAAGCAACCAACCAGTACAAGGACGGCAAATGGTCGGGTGGCCTCACCCACATGAAGCCAGACTCCTTCAACGCCGAGTGCATTCTTTATTTCGGCACCGGCTTTGTCGAGGCCAACTTCGGTCCGCCCGCCATGTGTCCCAAGGTTACCGAGGGAGTGACGTCCGGCAAACTGAAGGTAATCGTGATTGATCCGCGGATGAGCAAATCAGCCTCCCGCGCCTGGAAATGGCTGCCGGTCAAGCCTACCACCGACGCAGCCCTGGCTCTGGCCATGATTCAGTGGATTATCGCCAACAAACGCTACGACGCCAAATATCTGACCGCCGCCAACAAAGCCGCCGCAAAAGAGGCTGGGGAAACCACCTGGTCCAACGCCTCGCATCTGGTGAAAATCGAAAAGGATGGTCCGGGGGCATTGCTCCGCGCCGCCGATGCTGGACTTGGCGACAAGGACAGCTTTGTGGTCATGCATGGGGGCACCCCGATGGCGGTCAAGGCGGATGATGACAAAAATGCCGTGGTCGGCGATCTTGACTACAGCGGCGAGATCAAGGGGATCAAGGTAAAGACCGCGTTTACCATTCTCAAGGAAGAGGCGTTTGCCAAGACCATGGCGCAATGGTCGGAAATCACCACCATTCCTGTGGCCGATATTGAAACGGTTGCCAAGGAGTTCACCTCCCACGGCAAGAAGGCCGGGGTTGAATTCTATCGCGGTCCGGTGCAGCAGACCAATGGCTACTACAATGCCCAGGCGCTGATTGCCTTGAATATCCTGATCGGCAACACCGATCATAAAGGCGGGATGTCGGTTGGCGGCGGGCATTGGCATGAGTTTGGCGACAAGGCGGAGTTCCAGCTCAATGTCAATAAGATGCAGCCCGGGAAGCTGACCCCGTTCGGCCACAAAATTACCCGGGAAGGATCGACTTATGAGAAATCGACCCTTTTCTCCAGCTATCCCGCCAAACGCCCTTGGTTTCCATTTACCAGCAATGTCTATCAGGAGGCGCTGCCTTCCGCCGCCGATGGCTACCCGTACAAGGCCAAAGCCGTCTGGCTCCACATGGGAAGCCCAGGGTTTGCGGCCCCTGCCGGGCAAACAGCCCTGAAGATCCTGGCCGATCCAGAGAAGATTCCGCTTTTCTTCTCCACGGACATCGTCTTGGGCGAAACAACCATGTATGCGGACTATGTCTTCCCGGACACCGCCATCTGGGAGCGGTTTGCCACCCCCCATGCTTCGCCGGACGTGCCGTATATCGTTTCAAAATTCCGGCAGCCGACCATTACCCCCTTGACCGAGGTGGTGACGGTTTATGGCGAAAAAACGCACTGTTCCTTTGAAGCAGTGGCCATGGCCATTGCCGAAAAGTTGCATCTGTCCGGGTTTGGCAAGGACGGTTTCGGGCCTGGCTGGGATCTGACCCGGCTGGATGACTGGTATCTGAAACTGGCGGCCAACATGGCGGTTGGCGACAAGGATGGCGATGGGGTGGCCGAGGTCTCCTT
>Ga0334722_10005156_pt1 | contig 13290 bp, 12 predicted proteins | sample C3_bottom_MG_FD_207210 | JGI IMG/M metagenome (GOLD analysis project Ga0334722, IMG submission 207210) | Sediment microbial communities from Yellowstone Lake, YNP, Wyoming, USA - C3_bottom | ecosystem: Environmental > Aquatic > Freshwater > Lake > Sediment | place: USA: Wyoming | collected...
AAGATCAAACTCTCCGAGTTCAAGATCATCAACCAGGTCAAAGACAGCTTCCCCTTTGTCCACAGCACCGAGTTGTATCCCGAGTGGCCCATGGCCGCAGCAAAGCATGTTGATGCTGCCAAGGTCAAGAAACTCGGTGAGGCCCTCATGGCGGTAAAGCCCGATATGGATGCGGCAAAAAAAGCCGGGATCCTCGGCTGGGCTCCGGCCGCTGATTTCAAAAGTGTGCGGGAATGCCTGAAGGCGCTTAAATATGGGGCCTTTGCCAACTAATTTCATTTCTATTTCAATAGTGCAGCCGCTCCTGCCAATGAGGTCGGACGTTCAGCCCATCTGCCGTTTTGTCCGTACGAAATGAGCAAGGTGTAACGATGGGCTAGAAAAGATGAAGAACTGAACAGACAAGAAGGCCGTGGGCAGATGTCCGCGGCCTTCTTGCGTGTTAGCGGTTGTATTTCTCTTCGCAGGACAGCCGGAGTTCCTTCTTGGCATCGGCCAGAACCTTCTTGGCATCGGCCACGTCCTGGCTGATCTGGGCGGCCAATTCTTCCGGGCCGGAAAACTTTTTTTCTCCGCGCAGGAAGCGGAGCAGATTTATCTTGATCGGTCTGCCGTAAATATCCTGGTTAAAATCAAAGATATGGGTTTCGGCGGAAAGCTGGCCTCCGGCAAAGGTCGGATTGTAGCCGATGTTGAGCACGCCGCCGTAGCATTTGCCGTCGTAGATCACCTGGGTTACATACACGCCTAGATGTGGGCAGAGATCCTCCTCGGCAATGGCCAGGTTGGCGGTGGGAAAGCCCAGCAGCGGTCCGCCCCGCTGCTTGCCCATTTTAACCTCGCCCCGGATTTGGTAGTAGCGCCCCAGGAGTTTTTTGACATCGCTCATCTTGCCCAGCCCCACCAGTTCCCGGATCTTGGTGCTGCTGGCCAGCATCCCCTCGACATAATACGGCTCCACCACCGAAACCGTGAAGCCCTTGGCCTTGCCCTGCGCTTTTAGAAAAGGGATGTCGCCCTGGCGGCTCTTGCCAAAGGCATAATCGTAGCCCACCACCAGATCCTGGACGCCGATGGCCTTGCGTAAGACCTGATCCACAAAGGTCTCGGCCGGGGTATTGGCAAATTCCCTGGTAAAGGGAAGGACGATCAGCGCGTCGATATTGGCCAGGGCGATGAGTTCTTTTTTCTGTTCGGCGGTGGAGATGAGCTTGAGGCCGATGTCGGGCCGGACCACCTTGAGCGGATGCGGCTCAAAGGTGACGGCCACGCTGGTTCCCTGGTTTTGGTAAGCCTTGCTCACCACCTCGGAGAACAGGATCTGATGGCCAAGATGGACGCCGTCAAAGTTGCCGATGGTGACCGCGGCCTTGGGGAAAGGTCCTGGTATCTCGTCGATATTCGTGTATATATCCATGGCAATGGGCGTCCTGGTTGGGTGTGCCCCCTACAATAGGCGACAACCTTGAAAAGGTCAAGCCGTAGCCCGGAGAGATTTTCGGGGAGGGCCCGCTGGACGCCATGACGGTAATGATTATTTCGTAGCGGCTCTTAAATTGTCTTGACAAACCCTGCTCTAAAAAATTATTATCGCCTCTCACGATGTGCCGAAGTGGCGGAATTGGTAGACGCGCTAGGTTCAGGGCCTAGTGGGGGTTTCCTCGTGGAAGTTCGAGTCTTCTCTTCGGCACCATTTTGAAAAATGTTTTGCGGTGAAATCTGGTCATGCTTCGGCATGGCCTTTTTTTTTCTTGCATAAAGATTAGGCCATTAGGCATGAATGGTCTGGTGTTCAGGTTCCTGCGATGTCAGCCTCTCTTTTTGTTGACCTGGGACAGGGAAGCCGTGCTATAATACAAGCATTTCCTCTAGGACAACTCAATGGAGTCGCAGAGCATATGGATATAGCTACCCTTATCGGCCTGATTATGGGCTTCGGAGCCGTGATTGGCGGCCAGCTCCTGGAAGGCGGGCACATCGACGCCCTGCTTCAGCCCACCGCAGCGGTTATTGTTTTGGGGGGTACATTTGGCGCCACCTTTGTCTCTTTTCCCATTCAGGATCTTTTGCGGGCCTTCCGCAGCGCGGCCATGGCCTTTCTTCCCCAGGAGGAAGACCCGGAGGATCTGATCGGCAAGCTGGTGGGTTTTGCCAGCACCGCCAGGAAAAACGGCCTGATAACCCTGGAGCAGGACGCGCAGCGGGTCAAGGACCGTTTTCTCGGCCAAGGACTGGAAATGGTGGTGGACGGGATGGACCCCGAGGAGGTCATGGCGGTTTTGCAGATCGAACTCACCAATTTCGAGGAGCGCCACAAGGTCAGCGCCGAGGTGTTTGAGGCCGCCGGCGGCTTTGCCCCGACCATCGGCATCATCGGCGCGGTTTTGGGCTTGATCCATGTAATGAACAATCTTTCCGATACCTCCAAGCTTGGCGCGGGGATTGCCGTGGCCTTCGTGGCCACGATCTATGGCCTGATGACCGCCAATATCGTTTGCATTCCCATCAGCACCAAGCTTAAAAAAAGATTGAAGGAACAGATTCTCCAGCGGGAAATAGTGATCGAGGGCCTGCTTGCCATCCAAAAAGGCGAGAACCCCAGAATGATTGAGAAACGGCTGCGTGGCTTCACCCTGACTAGCGGGGTCTTGATTTACAGCCGAGGCGGCGGGGGTGGTTGATGGGCAGACCGAAGAAGAAAAAGGCCCACGAGAAGGAACCAAACCTGGAGCGGTGGCTTGTTTCCTACGCGGACTTCATTACCCTGCTTTTTGCCGTTTTTGTAATGCTCTACGCCATGTCCATCGTGGACCAGAAAAAAATGGAGGAGGTGCAAGCCTCCATCCAATCCTCTTTCTCCGGGCCTCAGACTTTAACCCCGGCTCTCAAGGTTATCGGCAACAAGGACTTTGGCCTGATCCCCGAATCGGTAGAGCAGCCGGTGCCGCCCCAGCCCCAGGATGAGGTATCCGCCGCCGCCGAGGCCCAGGAATTCAGCGAGATCAAGAAAGAGGTCCAGGATACTCTCCAGGAGTATGGCGCCAAAAACGAGGTGCAGTTGACCGTCAACGAGCGCGGCTTGGTCATCAGCCTGAAGGAGGCCGGGTTTTTCCCTTCCGGCGCCGCCCAGGTTCAGCCGGGAGCGTTGCCCCTGTTGGACAAGATCGCCAGTTCCATTTCCCGCTATGACAATACCCTTCGCATCGAGGGGCACACGGATAATGTGGCAATTAAATCCCAAGCCTTTCCCTCGAACTGGGAACTCTCCACGGCCCGGGCCAGCAGCATCGTCCACTATCTCGTCGAGAAGCACGGCTTTAAGGGCGCCAAGCTGTCCGTGACCGGGTATGCGGAATACCGTCCGATTGCGGATAACGCCACAGAGGAAGGCCGGAAGCTTAATCGGCGGGTTGATATTGTCATGCTCTCCCGGAAGGGGGCCCAGGGCGAGGCGTTGAAATTCGGCGGGGAATAGTGGATGGGCCTACAGTTCGGGGAGCCGCCTGTGCCTAATCAGGAAACCCGACCGAAGCAGGTGTCCGTCGGGGTGGCTTCTGATTTGAACCTGGCCTATCTCTGGTCCCTGGTCTTGCACGCCGCAGATATCGAGCATCGCCTGCGGCGTGGCGCAACGGGCTGGCAGCTTCTGGTTTTAGAGGCGGACCTCCCCCGCGCCATGGAAGAGCTAAGGCTCTTCGGCGAAGAAAACCAAAACTGGCCGCCGGAACGGGCGACGCGATCCGAACGGGAGACCGTTGTCGAGAAGTCGCCGCCGGTGCTGCCGGTTATTGGCGCCCTGGTTATTTTTCATGCCATTACTGGCGGCTGGGAGAGTCACAGCCACTGGTTTGTCAGCGGCGCCCTTGACAGGGCCATGGTGATTGGCGACGGGCAGTGGTGGCGGCTGCTCACGGCCCTGACCCTCCATGCGGACAGCGCGCATCTGCTTGGCAATGTTTTCTTTGGCGGCCTGTTGCTCTACCCACTCTGTCGGCATCTTGGCAGCGGCATTGCCTGGTTCGCGGTGCTGCTCACCGGGGTTCTTGCCAACGGGGTCAATATGTTCTTCCACGATGACCTCTATCGTTCCGTTGGCTTTTCCACTGCGGTTTTCGGTATGGTCGGCATGTTGAGCGGCATGCGTCTGCGCCGGGTCGGCGGCTGGCGGGAAATGGCGCTTGCTCTGGGCAGCGCGGCAAGTCTGCTGGCGTTTCTGGGTTCTTCCGGCGAGAAAACCGATTTGGGCGCGCATTTCTGGGGGGTCGTCATTGGCCTGCTGGTCGGGATGCTCCTTGCCGCCTTTGGCCTCGCAGGGAGACGAGTCCTTGCCCCCGGCGGCCAATGGCTACTTTTTGTCGGCAGCCTGGCGATGGTCTTTGGAGGCTGGCTGTACGCCCTTTCTTCTTGAGAGGGCTGTTAAAGTGAAGCGTCAGGGCCGGGCATGGGTTGGATGTTGTCATCTCGCCCAGGCTGGGTATGAAAATTCGGTAAATTTTTTTTAAAAAGGAGTCGTGTCCATGGCCTTTGACGATCAGCAGTCCCCTTGTGGCAAGAAGAAAGGCCCGCAGACCCCGGAGGAGCTTATTGCCGCCTTGCTCAACAAGATCAAGGAGTTTTTTGACGGGAGAAGCGGCGGCTGGAAACCGGGGGGCTCCGGCGCTGGCGGCAGTGCAACTCCGGGTGGTTCCGGCCCTGGGTTTTTAGGTGGCCTCGGCAGGCTCGGGGTGATTATCGGCCTTCTTTTCCTGGCCAATATCTTGTATTCCGCCTTTTATACCATTGCGCCTGGAGAAAAAGGCGTGGTGCTGCGTTTTGGCAAATACGTCAAAACAACTACTTCCGGCCTGAACTTTAAGCTGCCTTTCGTGGACGAGGTCATCAAGGTCGATGTGGAGAACGTCCGCAAGGAGGAGTTCGGCTTCCGCACCAAGATTCCGGGGCAGCGCACCGAGTATGAGAAGACAGGCTTTGACGCCGAGTCGCTCATGCTCACCAGCGACCGCAATGTCATCGACCTGGAGTGGATCATTCAGTACAAGGTGCAGGACCCCGTCTTTTTTGCCTTCAAGGTCAAGGATGTCAAACAGGCGGTTCGCGATATCTCCGAGGTTGCCCTGCGCCGCATCGTCGGCAACATGACCTTTGATTACGTGCTCAGCAACCGGGAAATGCTGGCGGCGGCGACCCAGCGGGAGGTTCAGGAATCCTTGGATCGATACCAGGCGGGGGTGAAGATCGTCACCGTCCAGCTTCAGGATGTGAATCCCCCGGAAAAGGTTAAGCCTGCCTTCAATGAGGTCAACGAGGCGGATCAGGATATGAAGCGGCTGGTGAATGAGGCGGAAGAGGCTTATAACCGTGAGGTTCCCAAGGCACGCGGCGATGCGAAAAAGATGCTGGAAGAGGCGCAAGGCTATGCGGTGGAGCGGGTGAATCTGGCTCAGGGCGAGGCCTCCCGCTTTCTTGCCATCCTCAAGGAATATAAGGGGGGGCAGGATGTCACCCGCAGACGGATGTATCTGGAGACCATGCAGGAGGTTCTGCCCAAGGTTTCCGAGATCTATGTGGTTGATGGCAACAAGGGAGGGCTTCTGCCGTTTCTCGATGTGAGGGGGGGGACCAAGTCCACCACGACGAAGGCGCCATAAAAAAATCGCGCATTTTCGGATAGGTTGCAGCACAGGCCAAGAAAAAATACAGGGGAAGCCAGTGAACAGGATACTGCGTGGTGTGGGAATAGCGGTGGTGGTTGCGGCGGGATTGACGCTGGCCAATGCATTTTTCGTTCTGCCCGAGGGGCGGCAGGCGGTGATCACCCAGTTTGGCCGTCCGGTGGGCAAGCCCATCATCGAGGCCGGGCTGAAGTTTAAAATCCCTTTTATCCAGGATGTGACCGTTTTTGACAAGAGGATTCTCATCTGGGACGGGGACCCGAATCAGGTGCCCACCAACGACAAGACCTTTGTCTATCTGGATGTCACGGCGCGCTGGCGCATCTCCAACGCCCTGGTTTTCCTCCAGGCGGTGAACAACGAGCAACGCGCCCAGACCATCCTCGATGATATTATTGATGGCACGGTTCGGGATCTGGTCAACAAGAATGATCTGGTCGAAATTATCCGCAGTTCCGATTGGGACCCCGAGGCCATGGGCTTTGGGCCAGTGGGCAAGGATGAGCAGATTAAATATGGACGGGACAAGATTACGGCCTTGATCCATGCCAACGCCTCCAAGGTTACGCCCAAGTATGGCATCGAATTGGTGGATGTGATGTTCAAGCGGGTCAACTACATCGACACGGTCCAGCAGCGCGTCTATGAGCGGATGATCTCGGAGCGCAAACGGATCGCGGCGGAAAAACGCTCCACCGGCGAGGGGCAGAAGTCCGAGATCCTCGGCAAGCTCGACCGGGAGTTGAGGGAGGTCAGTTCCCTGGCTGTCCGCGAGACCCAGAAGATCAAAGGCAAGGCCGATGGCGAAGCCTCCAGGATCTATGCGGAGGCCTACAACCAGGACCCCGAGTTCTACGCTTTTTCCAAGAGCATGGATGCCTACCGCCTCACCATGGGGCAAAACACCCGGCTGGTGATCTCCCCGGACTCGCCGTTTTACAAATACCTGAAGTCCCTGAAATAGTTTACTCCAGGTCGAGCGGGGTGATGGGATAAGCGGGCCGGTGTTCCTCGGCGGAGAAGGGGAGCCGGCCCTTTTTGTTGAGCAGGGCCAGCAGTTCTTCAAGCTGGCCCTCGCTTTTCAGGTCCGATTTGCCAAGCCTGGTGAAGCGGCAATCGCAGGAGGTCAGCTGCCCGCCGCACCAGGGGCAGATTTCCACCGGACAGCCCAGGGTGTGGAACTCGCCGTCCGCCACATGGCAGAACGGGCAGAGATCGGGGTGGAGATGGGCCGGCACATAGACCGGAAAGCTGGTCAGGTCAGCATACTTTTTGAGAAAGGCTTCACGGCTTTCAAGGTCGAAAAAGGCCAGCACCTCATCTTCCCAGATGCCCTCCGCAAAGTGGCCCAGAAATTCTGCCTGTTCGCTGGAGGCCAGGTAGAGATAGTCGGCTTGTCCCGTGCTGGCACAGATTAAAAAGGTTCCCTGTCTGCGGTCCAGCAGGCGGAGAACAGCAATGGCGTCCTCCAACCCCTCGGGAAGATAGCTGTAAAAGGCGTGAAAGATGTTCAGGCCCAGGCGGTCCGTGTCGTGTTTTTCCACCAGGGCGATGGCCTTGGCCAGGTCTTCCGGCGGGACGGCGTATTGCATGAGCAGCTTGATGTCGGCAAGTCGTTGGTTCAGGGTGGGCACGATTCTTCCTCTATTATAGATTTTTGTCCCAGGCAAGCGTTGTCTGGTCTTTGATCGCGGCCAGCCAGGCCCTGGTTTCTGCGGCGATGTCGCAGGCCTCGGTCAGGGCCGTGACCACGGCCAGGCGTCTGGCGCCCATGGCGGTCAGTTCCGGGATATGTTCTTTTTTGATGCCACCCATGACCGTGAAGGGCAGGGCGGATCGGGCGCTGAATTTTTGGATGGCCCCGGGCCCCAGGAAGGTGGCGAGACCGTCCTTGGTCTGGGTGGCGTAAAGCGGGCCGATGTTGAAGTAGGAGGCCCCTCGTTTTTCTGCGCTGGCGGCTTGTTCTTCGGTGTTGCAGGACACGCCGATGATGAGTTCCGGGGCCAGGGCACGGACCTCTGCCGCCGGGATGTCGCTGTTGCCAAGGTGGACCCCGTCGGCGCCGCTGATAAGCGCGATGTCCACCCGGTCATTGACGATGAACAGGGCTCCAGCCGCACGGGTTTTTTGGCGGAAGATCCTGGCTTTTTCACAGAGGCGCAGGCCGTCGGAGTCCTTGTCCCGCAACTGGACGATTTTCGCCCCCCCGCTCAGCACGCTGTCCAACCAGGCAAGATCATCGCGGCCCCTGGCCAGCCGCTCGCAGGAGACCGGATACAGGGTCACTTCCTCGATGAATTTTTTGAGCCGTTGCCGGTGCAAATCGTTTTTTGTCTGCATTGCCACGGCCCTCCTTGCGGGCGGCGAAACCCAGGTTCTTACTTGAAAAAAAAAGGTATCCAAGTATATTAAGCGATTTGAGAGAATCTTTCATTACGGTTTTTACGAAAAGACAGGTGCGCCGCCTTTACAGGCGCGGGGCAACGGCGAAGGGCACTTATGGGAAACGTGATTGTTGGTCAAGAAACAGCGGAGTTAAAGCTCGACGGCAAGGTTTATCAGCTGCCGGTCGTTATCGGCAGCGAGGGGGAGAAGGCCATCGACATCCGGGCCTTGCGCGCCCAGACCGGCTACGTCACCCTGGACAGCGGCTTCATGAATACCGGCTCCTGTTGCAGCAGCATCACCTTTCTCGACGGGGAACGGGGGATTTTGAGCTATCGCGGCTATGCCATCGAGGATCTTGCCGAGCATTGCACCTTCGTTGAGGTTGCCTATCTTCTGGATCATGGCAGCCTGCCTACCCAGACGGAACTGAGCAAGTTCAGCCAGATGCTTGGCAAGTACGCCATGATCCACGAGGACATGATTCGTTTTTTTGACGGCTATCCGCCCAACAGTCCGCCCATGGCCATTCTTTCCTCCATGGTGAGCTCCCTGTGCAGCTTTTACCCGGACATGCTGGATAATCCCCTGGAAAATATCGACAAGATGGCCGCCCGCCTGATTTCCAAGGTGCGGACCATCGCGGCTTTTTCCTACAAAAAATCCATGGGTCAGCCCCTGGTCTATCCGCGCCATGATCTGAGCTACTGCGCGAATTTTTTAAACATGATGTTTGATTCGCCGGTCAAGCCCTACGAGATCAACGATACGGTGGTCCGGGCCCTGAACAAGCTGCTGATCCTCCATGGCGATCACGAGCAGAACTGCTCCACCGCCACGGTGCGGGTGGCAGGCAGCGCGCGGGTGAACCTCTACGCCTCGATCTCCGCCGGCATCAACGCCCTGTGGGGGCCGCTGCACGGCGGAGCCAACCAGGCGGTGATGGAGATGCTCTCCCAAATCCATGCGGAGGGCGGGGACTATAAAAAGTATATTGCCAGGGCCAAGGATCCGGCGGACCCTTTTCGCTTGGTCGGTTTCGGGCACCGGGTTTACAAGACCCACGATCCGCGGTCGCGGATCATCAAAAAGGCCTGCGACGACGTGCTGGCGGCCCTGAATATCTGCGATCCCCTGCTGGACATCGCCAAGGAACTGGAAGAAGTGGCCTTAAGGGATGAGTATTTCGTGGAGCGGAATCTCTACCCCAACGTTGATTTTTACAGCGGCATCATCTACCGGGCCATCGGCATTCCCACCAATATGTTTACGGTGATGTTTGCCCTGGGCCGTCTGCCCGGCTGGATCGCCCACTGGAAGGAGATGTGGGACGATCCCGACTGGCGGATCAGCCGCCCCAGGCAGATTTATGTCGGCCCCAAACGGCGGGCCTTTGTGCCACTTGCCGAGCGGGCGTAGGAATTATTCCATTAAGGTAAACCCCGGCTTTGCCAGTGGGAATTTAATTGTAACATTGAAGGGAGATTACGCGTATGCGTACTAATATTCTGCATATCGGCGCCGGGGAACTCACCTATGAGATCCGCAATATCGTCATTGTCGGCGAGAAGTTGCAGAAGCTGGGAACCAAGGTCTATTGGGAGAATATTGGCGACCCCATTGCCAAGGGGGAAGAGATTCCCCAGTGGATGAAGCAGGTTGTTGCCGATCTGGTCATGGAGGATGCCACCTACGGCTATTGTCCGACTCGGGGAATGCTGGCGACCAGGGAATTTCTTGCCGAAAAGACCAATAAGCGCGGGGGAGCGCAGATCGGCCCCGATGACATCATCTTTTTTAACGGCTTAGGCGACGCGATCAGCAAGGTTTTTGGCCTCCTGCGGCCTACCGCCAGGGTGGTGGTGCCCTCGCCCAGCTACACGACCCATTCCTCGGCGGAAGCCGCCCACGCCGGAGACCGGCCGGTGACGTACTGGTTGAATCCCAACAACTACTGGTACCCCGATCTCGACGACCTGGAAAAGCGGATCAAGTACAACCCTGCCGTGGCCGGCATTCTGATCATCAACCCGGACAACCCCACCGGCGCGGTCTATCCCGAGGAAATTTTGCGGGGCATGGTGGCGTTGGCCCGGAAGTACGATCTGTTCGTGATCTGCGACGAGGTCTATCAGGCCATTATCTACAATGGCCAGAAAACCCTGCCCCTGGCCGAGCTGATCGGGGATGTGCCAGCCATCTGCATGCGAGGAATCTCCAAGGAAATGCCCTGGCCCGGTTCCCGTTGCGGCTGGATCGAGGTTTATAACGCAGACCGCGATCCCATGTTCGCCAAGTACGTGACCTCGATTTTGAACGCCAAGATGGTGGAGGTTTGCTCCACCACCCTGCCGCAACGGGCGATCCCGGCCATCCTCAGCCATCCCCAGTATGTTCCCTACTTGCAGGAGCGGATCAGCCGCTATGAGAAGTTATCCAACATCGCCTACGAGGCACTGAAGGATATTGACGGCGTGCTGGTGAACCGGACCAACGGGGCGTTCTACATGAGCGTGGTTTTTAAGGAAGGCCGTCTGAACAAGCGACAGACCCTGTCCATCGGCAACAAGGAGGTTCGCGCCCAGGTGGAAAATCTGGTGTGCGGGCCGAATGTGGCCTGTGACAAGCGTTTTGTCTATTACCTGTTGGGGGCCACCGGCGTGTGCGTGGTGCCGCTTTCTTCCTTCGCCACCGAGTTGCAGGGCTTTCGCATCACCTTGCTTGAGCGCAACGAGGAGCGGTTTATCGAGATTTTCAAGATCATTGCCGATGGGATCAGGCAATACCTGAATTCATAGGGCTGGGATTTGTATTATAAAAAATCCTCTTTCCTTTCTTGGGAAGAGGATTTTTTTGTTAGAACAGGTCCGATGTTCAGGTGCTTGAACGGTTTAGGGAATCGCAGCTTGGTCATCTTGGCGCCGTGTTAGTTTACATGCTTCGCAATCCTCATGGTTTTTTGGTGGAGAGCACGATCTGCTGCATTTCGAGTTTAAGCTGGCGGTTTTTCACCTCGGACAGGCTGAATGAGGCGACCTTGTCCCCGATGAAGATGTGGTAAACTTGAATCTGACCGGGAAGCTGCTTGTGGCGGCATTTTTGCACGACCACCCCGCCGTCGTTTCCCCGGTAACGTTTTTCGATAATGAGATTGGGGAAATGCCGTTGGGTCAGCAGCACATCAAGGGGAGTTTTTCCCCTGGCTGGCTGTTTTTCCCCAGCATTCAGCATGGATTGCACGGAGTTGCCGATTGCCGTGGCGATGCTCTCCCCAGGCACATAAAAATACCCTGGTTGCGTGTCCTTGTCTTTGTCCGTGGTCAGGGAGATAAAACGGGCGGTCAGCTGGGAATGCCCATCCCGGCCAAGGATAGGCCCGGTTCCCTGGGTTGAGACCAGATGCCAGGGGCGTTGGTAGCTGAAGGTCAGGCCCGTGTTGTAATCCGTGTAAATCTGGGGTGGCGGCGGCGCTGCCTTGGCCGGGGCGGGCGTCTTGCCCGGTTGGGGGCTCTTGGCTGCTGGCCCCGCATTCTCTTGGGGGATGAGGGAAACGCGTTTTCCCTTTGTCTCGGCATGAACCGTGGGGGCTGGCTTTTCCGGCGGGGAGCTTGTGCCTGTCGTTGCCGCCTTGTTCGGCGGGTGTTGACTTGGATCGTGCACGGCGGGCATGGTGCAGCCGCCGATCAGAAAAACAAGCGCGAACAGGGTCGGGAGATAAGGATGGTTTCTCATGGTGTCTTCATTGCCTCGAGCTGCTGGGAATGCATGCCAAGGTGTACCGTTGGCCGATGATGCTGTCAATCGTAAAAAAAAGAAGCGAAAAATTGTCGGGCGGAAAAAGATTGTTGAAATCGCAAAAAGACGCGATTACAAAAGGTATTGCTTGGCAACTCTTTGGCTTTATGCTACGGACAGGTGGCCTTTTCCCGTTTTTGCGAGTTCAACAAGATTGCAGTGTCGGCCTTTTTTAACATCCACGGCCTTGGCGTATCTCTGCGATACGCAGTGATAATCCGGCGGATTTGTCCCCGGTTGGGCCGTATCTTCCGCCTGTCCGTTACCAAGAGAGAAATTTAATGAGAATTTTATCCGGGATCCAGCCCTCTGGTCAGCTTCATATAGGCAACTATTTTGGCATGATGCGTTCCATGATCGCCAGCATGGACGTGAGCGAACTGTACGCCTTTATCGTGGACCTCCATGCCCTCACCTCGGTGCAGGACCGGGAACGCCTGTCGCGCGGCACCCTGGAGGCGGCCACCGATTTTCTCGCCTTGGGCCTTGACCCGGAGCGTTGCATCTTTTGGGTGCAGTCCGATGTGCCAGAGGTTACGGAACTGGCCTGGGTTCTTTCCGTCCTCACCCCCATGGGGTTGTTGGAGCGTTGTCATTCCTACAAGGACAAGGTTGCCAAGGGCCTTGTCCCAAGCCACGGCCTGTTTTCCTATCCGGTGCTGATGGCCGCTGACATCCTGCTCTACCAGGCCGAGCGGGTGCCGGTGGGCAAGGACCAGAAACAGCATCTGGAGGTGGCCCGCGATATCGCGATCAAGTTCAACAACACCTTTGGCGAGACCTTTGTCGTGCCCGAGCCGATGATCGACGACAATCTGGCCACCATCCCCGGACTGGATGGCCAGAAGATGTCCAAATCCTATGGCAATACCATCCCCATCTTCGCCAGCGAGAAGGAGTTGAAGAAAAAGGTCATGGCCATTGTCACCGACGCCACTCCGGTGGAAGAGCCCAAGGACCCCGAGAAGTGCAACCTTTTCAATCTCTACAAGCTGTTCGCCCCAGCGGACCGGCTGGCCGAGGTGCATGGCCTCTATGTGAACGGCGGGGCCATGTACGGTAAGATCAAGCTGGAGTTGGTGGAACTGCTCTGGGAATACTTCCGCGAGGCACGGGACAAGCGGGCGCGGCTGCTGGCCGAACCGGGCCAGGTGCGGGATATTCTCCGCCGGGGCGCGGTGAAGGCCAGGGAAAAGGCGATTGTTACCCTGGACATGGTGCGGGATCGGGTTGGCTTGAAGTATTGAGGGGATCAAGCCATTTATGCTGTCTTCTTTTTTTCCATCAACGTAGCCGGGACAATACTCCCGCAGCCATACAGATCGCTGATGGTGTCGATTGCCTTGTAGAGGCGGCAATCTTTCATCTTGGCCCGGCTTTCACCGAATAAGGCCAACTGGCCGGCAGCCCCAGCCGGGATCAGGTTCGCAAGCGTTAT
>Ga0334722_10005157_pt1 | contig 13290 bp, 11 predicted proteins | sample C3_bottom_MG_FD_207210 | JGI IMG/M metagenome (GOLD analysis project Ga0334722, IMG submission 207210) | Sediment microbial communities from Yellowstone Lake, YNP, Wyoming, USA - C3_bottom | ecosystem: Environmental > Aquatic > Freshwater > Lake > Sediment | place: USA: Wyoming | collected...
TCGCGGAACTCCTGCAGCGTCATCTCGTCTTTTTCGACAACGGCAGCGATCAGGGAGCGTTCATCGGCGGTGCAATTGCGCAGAGTATGAATCAGCGGCAGGGTAATCTTGCCCTCCTCAAGGTCGTGGCCGATGCTTTTCCCGAACTCTTCCTCGGTGGCAATGTAGTCGAGGGTGTCGTCCATGAACTGGAAAGCGATGCCCAGATCCATGCCGAAGTCGGCCAGCGCCTGTTGCTGTTCGGCTGAAACAGCACCCAGGATCGCCCCGGCTTCGCAGGCAGCCGACATGAGGATGGCGGTTTTGGCGCGCACCACGTCGATATACCGCTCTTCGGTGAGGTCGATTTCGCCGGTGCACAATAACTGCAGCACTTCACCTTCGGCGATAATGGTGGTGGCACCGGACAGCACCCGGAGAATATCGAGGCTTCCCACTGCCACCATCAGGGAAAATGACTTGGAAAACAGAAAATCACCCACGAGCACCGATGCTTCATTGCCCCACAGGGTATTGGCCGACGCGATACCCCGGCGCAAAGTGGCGCTGTCCACCACGTCGTCGTGCAAGAGCGTTGCCGTGTGAATGAACTCCACGACGCTGGCAAGCGGAACGGCCTGATTCCCTTGGTAACCGCACAGACGGGCGGCCAACAGCAGCAGGGCCGGCCGGACACGTTTGCCGCCGCTCGAAAGCACATACTCGCCGACCTTGCGAATCAGGGGAACATCCGATTCCAGGTCCTTGCGAAACTGTAATTCAACGCGCTTGAGATCTTCGCCGACTATGTTTAGTGCACCCTGCATCAGACGTAGTCCTTATCAATAAAGTCTTGTCATAATAAAGGAACGAAATCCGCATTGTCAAAGCAAATCTGGCCGCGAAGCTTGCGGTGACAAGGTTTAGATTGCCAGATGGACCGCCAGGGTATATGGTAACGAATGATCGAACCTATCTGGACGCAAGGAACATACGCATGAGATTTGACGAACTGCCCCTGTCATCGCAGGTGCTGCAGGGAATTATGGACGCCGGGTTTGCGACCTGCACCCCCATCCAGGAACAGACGCTGCCCATTTCGCTGGCCGGTAAGGATGTTGCCGGCCAGGCACAGACCGGCACCGGGAAAACCGCTGCCTTCCTGATTACCCTTTTTACCCGTCTGCTGAACAACCCGGTGCAGCCGGGTGACTCCCGTCCCAGCGCATTGATACTGGCGCCGACGCGCGAACTGGTCGTACAGATCGAAAAAGACGCCCAGCAGTTGGGCCGCCATTGCGGACTGAACATTCAGGCGATCTACGGCGGCGTTGATTACATGAAACAAAAAAACGCCCTCAAGGATGGTGCCGATGTGGTCATCGGCACTCCGGGGCGCCTCATCGATTACCTTAAACAGCGCGTCTACACCCTGAAAGGGATTCAGATGCTGATCATCGACGAGGCGGACCGCATGTTTGACATGGGGTTCATCGCTGATCTCCGGTTTATTCTGCGCCGCCTCCCCCCCTATGACAAGCGCCAGAATCTCATGTTTTCCGCCACGCTCAATCAGCGGGTCATGGAACTTGCCTACGAATTCATGAACATGCCGGAAAAAGTTTCGGTGACACCGGAAAAAATGACCGCAGACCGTGTGGAACAGGTTCTGTACCATTGCTCACGCAAAGAGAAGTTTCCGCTTCTGCTCGGTTTGCTGCGTCGCGAAGGCATGGCGCGCACCATGGTCTTCGTCAACACCAAGCGGGAAGCCGAGTTTCTCAACGACCGCCTGAACGCCAACGGCTTCCCCAGCCGCGTCATCTCCGGGGATGTGGAGCAGCGCAAGCGTATGCGTATCCTGGAAGACTTCAAGGAAGGGACGCTGCCGATCCTGATTGCCACCGATGTGGCCTCGCGTGGCCTGCACATCGAAGGGGTCTCGCACGTCGTCAACTACGATCTGCCTCAGGATGCTGAAGATTATGTGCACCGTATCGGCCGCACAGCCCGGGCGGGCGCCGAAGGTAAGGCCATCTCCCTTGCCGACGAAGATGGCGCTTTTTTCCTCGAGGCGATCGAAGACTACATCAAAAACAAGATCCCGACCGAGTGGGCCGAGGATGAGTTGTTTGTCACGGATTATCACCGGGTGGCCCGCCCTCCACGCTCAAAGCCTGATGACAAACGCGCGGGCGGCAGGGATCGGGGTCGTGGCGGAGCCGGGACTTCCCCACGCACCCCCAAAGAGCGCCGGCCGGCATCCGACCGTGGGGGCGTTCCCCGGGAGCCTTCTGTGGACGCGGCACAGAGTAATGCCCCGGGTGAGGCAACTGAAAAAAAGCGCCGGCGCAGACGGCGAAAGCCTGCCACGACATCCACCCAGTCCACGACTGAATAGCCTCCACATCTGTAAGTTCATGCCTTGGAATGCCCATCAGTGTGACGGTTATGCCGGTGCAGGGCATTGCTCAGAAACTGTGTGAACTCTTCATCAAAAGACTCACGCCGAGATACGTGAACAACATGATCACCACTCCCGCGATGCCGCACCAGGCGGCAGCGCGGTCGCCGGTCGCCCCTTTCAGCCGCAGGTGTAGATGAAGCGCATAAAACAGCCACAGGATCGATGTCCAGAGCTCCTTTGGTGTCCAGAGCCAATACGTGCCCCAGGCATAATATCCCCAGATTCCCCCCGCGATCATCGAGACAGAAAAAAATGACCAGCCCGCCAGGGCAATTTTGTACTGCACGTTCAGCCAGTCGCGCTGTTGCGCAAGGATGTAGGCGGCACTGAGAATTCCGCCTAACAGGAACAGGGCATAGCCAATGAACGCAAGCACGACATGGATTTCGAACCAGGCGGTTTCCAGAATCTGCGGCAGCGGTATGTTCAACGCCGGAAACATGCAGGCCAGCAGCGTGAATCCTCCTGCGGCAACACCGGCTGCCGGGAGGAACCAACGCTCGGATTGCAGGATTCGGTTGTAAGAACACGAAAGCCCCGCTGCGGCGATACAGGTGCTGAACAGAATGATTGTATCGTGTGGGCCGAGCAACGGCAAACGTCCAACCTGAATTCCCCTGTCAGCCAGGTACCAAGACTGCAACGCCAAACCGACCCCGAACATCCATTTCCAGCGCGAACCAAACAGATAACACCCTGATGCAAGCAGCACCAACCACGTCATAAAGAATATCCCCCCGAAAAAACGGATTCGATGTGTTTGATTTGCCTATAAAGCAGTTTTATTATTTAATAACAACAAATGCTACTAGGTGTAGATGTTATTACTGAACAACATATTTGGTTTATTTAATCATTTGAAGTTATTACCTGTTATTCAAATTTCAGATTGATTTTAGCATATAATACCGTTATATTTTGTGCGAAAAAGGAGGTTCCCCCAGTGACATTGTCGGCAACCCAACAATCCTTATCCCCCCATGACATGCCGACTGCCGGCTTCGAGGGGGCTGTCTCCGGAATGACCCTTGCGGATCTGTTGCAGATCAAGAATATCAGCCGATTCAGCGGCTGCCTTTCGGTCGAGCACCGCGGAAAGCGCGGCTTGATCTATTTTCGAGACGGGGAACCGATCCATGCCGAACAGGACCGACTGACAGGGACGGCAGCCTTTTTCCAGATTGCAGCATGGCCGGGCGGGGAATTCAAGGCTGTCCCTAAAGTCGCCACGACTTGTCATACCATTTCCAACTCTCTGACCTTTCTGCTCCTGGAATCGTTGCGCCTCAAGGACGAACAATCGCAGGGGCAGACGGGAAATCAACCGCCGCACCACGATACGCAGCCGGCCGCTTCCGGCCACACGGGAGGAACAACGATGAGTAGCGACATCAACGGCAAACTGCAAAGCATCCCGGATGTCACCTATGCTGTCGTGCTGACCAGAGACGGCACCCCTGTCGATGACAGCAGTTATGAAGGGGCTACCTACGCCGCCAATGGCATCTATCTCTCCATGTTTGCCAGTCGTCTCGGGAGCCAGTTGGGTGTCGGCGAATTTGTTTCAGCAGCAGTACAGGGATGCGACAATCACCTCCTGCTCTTCCGCTCCAAACAGCACTATCTCAGCATCAGCGTCAACGGTTCGAGCCAACTGGGAGCGGTCGAAGCGGCCGTGCGCAAATCGATGACCCAAAAATAAGGAGGAGTTCATGCAGGCAGTTCTCCACAACCTACATACCGTCCCGGGAGTTATCGGTGGTCTGCTTACGGACGACGACGGGGCTGTACTGGCGCATTCGTTTCCCCCGGTGTTTGATCTCGCATCGCTCCAGGGGGTCTGCGCCAATCTGAATTTCAACCTGCTCGGCCTGCAAGATGCCACCGGTGGCGCCAAACTCCTTGACCTGCGGTTCGAGCACGGCCGGGTCATCATCAAAGCCATGCCCAACCTGTTTATGCTGCTTTTGTGCGAGCAGGGCATCAATCTGCAGTTGCTGTACATCTCCATGAACGTGGCCATCAAGAAACTGGAAAAGCTCATCACGCAAATGCCGAACCCGGCGCCAGTCGCAGCTGCACCGCCTCTGCGCCAGATGGTGCCTGCGGCAGCCATCCCCACCAAATTGCGCACCGACGCCAAAGGCGTGGTGCTGACAACGGAAATCCTCAAAAAAACAGCCTACACTTTCTGGGATTCCATGGCAGATAGCGCTGCCGTGAATGGCAGCACTGCCCTTGACATCAGCAATTTTTTTAACACGGGCCCCTTCAAGAGGCTGACACTGATCAATCGAGCAAACAACAAAAGCGTGAGAGTGCCGGTGCGAACCATTCATCATGACAAGGACGGCATCTACGAAGGAAAAATCGTGCTGACCCTGGCGCTGGCGGAACAACTGGGCGTCGCTGAGGGCGACCCCCTTGTGGCCGAGATCGTGATCGGTGGTGGCATCTTCGGTTGGGAAGGCATCTAACGCTCTAAAAACAACGAGATTAGTACGTGACGACCGACGTTACTCTCCGGTCCGCTAGAAAGCCATCCAGCAATAGCAGTGGTATCACCACCAGGGCGCTCATGAACAAGAGCCCTGCAATTTCAACCGCATACCCCCCTACCCCGTGCGGTACCGGCTCCATCACCCAGCCGACAAACGATACGACCTCGTATACCGGAACCAGAACCGCCGCTGCCCTCAGGCAGTGTGACAGCGCCCGGAGAGCTACGGCCAGCCGCTTCAGAAACAGCCACGCTGCAACCGCCAAGCACCCGCCGTAGACCGCAAGGATCCAGGGCACCAGACCGTGCTTCAAAAATATCCCGACCGACGATGGCGCCTCCTCAATGCCCAAAACATTTGCTGATGCTGCGCGGTAATCGGTGGCACTGAATTCAACCACTCCCCACAGCCCCAACCCCAGAAGCATAACCGCCGCGGCTGCTGCTCCCCACCCGATCAGGTTGACCGGATGCAGCCCCTCGATGAAATCCGCCACAGAAGCGCTGGCGGAATCATGCACTGCTGTATGACGAACTGCCGGCTCGGCGCCCCCAGACGTGCGCCCCAGCAATTGCTGCTCGCGTTTGCGCTGCTGCTCATCCCGCTGCCGCTCCACGAAAGTTCTGATCGACACGCCGCATTTCGGGCAGGAACCGAACCGTTCTTCACCAAATGTGCTGTAGGTGCAGGCCGGGCAAGTATCTACCAGAAAAGCATTGTTTTCGTCTTGCGGTTTTTTCACGCTGAAGCCCTGCTTGCAGCGCGGACAACTGAGATAGCGGCCTTCTTCGGGAATTTCGTGGTCAGGTAACGTCCCGCTGGCATTACATGCTGGACAAGCTATCTTCATATTGTGCGTCCTCAAAGATGCAGATATAGGGTGCCAGGGCATGATAACAAAAACATCATTCCCTCGACAACCGCATTGGTCCATGTACACTTGTAAAAAATCACCGATTGCACGATAATCGTCCGACCCTTGCACTGCAAATACACCACAAAGGAACTATGCCATGTCATTCACGGGAGATCTCGAACATCTACCGATCGTCGATGTCATCCAGTTGCTGCATTCCACCCGAAAATCCGGGACGCTGACGCTTAAAGGGCCCAAGGGAGAGAGCCAGCTCGTTTTCAACGACGGTTATTTTGTCAGTGCCAATCACCTCAACAATAATATCCGGATTGGGCAGGTGCTTATCGACACCGGTGCGATCACCCAGCAGGATCTGGATGCGGCCCTGCACGAACAGAAACAGGCCGGTGCCAACCGCAAACCGCTGGTAGCCACGCTCATCGAGTTGGGAACGATCGATAGCGATGCCGCTTACAATGGCCTGGAAGCACTTATCGAAATGACTATCGTCGAGGTACTGACCTGGACCAGCGGTTCATTTTCACTTGACGTCACCAAAATCGACGTATCCGATGAGTATCGCTATTTTCCGGAGACGCTCAAGCAGGAAATCTGCATGAATGCCCAAAGCATTCTCATGGACGCTTTGCGCATATATGACGAGAAAATGCGGGACGGCACGCTGGAAAACCTGTTCTTTGCAGACAACGCGGTGGCAGGCGACACAACCGCGCCAACCGATGCCGACACGGGCGCACCGGACATTACCAGTGATCTGCTTGGCCTCGATGCGCTCGATACTTTGGAAAAACGGATTCCCGATGTTTTCGCCGGCCTCAAGGATGTCGACCCGTCCAAGGAACATCGCCATCTCATTGAATCGGCTGCCCCAGAAATGCCGACCGATGAACAGGAGCGGCTCTGCACCTTCCTTACCGACCTGTCAAGAAGCGGCGCCGTCTCACCAGCGATCGCTGCCGCAAAAGGTCGCCCACCGCTGGCGCTCATTGTCTTCAGCAAAGACATTCTCTTCAAACATGCCATCGCGACCGCCTGCAAGGCCGAGGGTATTTTTGCCTTCACTACCGATGAGTTGAATAATCTGGACCTGATCATCGATCAGTCCCTGTCCCGCGACAACTATCCGGTGCTGCTGCTGGATGCTGCCGCATTCGAAGACAGCCCGCACCAGGCAGCGGGTTTACGGGACTTTATTGCAGCAAAACGTACCGTCTATCGACAACTGTCGCTGATTATGCTGCTGCCGGCAACACGTGACACCGAGACGCTCGGCTTGCTGCAGGCGGGCGCCAGGGTGGTGTTCCCCTTCAGGCGGCAGGCTGCAAACACGGCCTCGGGCGACGAGGTGGTGACCGTAACAGGGGCGGTGCGCGCATACCTTGCCACCACCTTCGACTCTCCGGAATTCAAGGCCCTGAAGCTGTTCCGGACAAGCATCAACGACATGAACATGGTGACTGAACCGCCCGATGTGGCCTTGGCTGTCCTGCGTTTTGCCGCCACACTCTTTGAGCGCTGCATAACCTTTGTCGTCGGCAAGGATGAGTTGATCGCCGAAAAGGGGATCGGCATTGGCGCCGACAAGAGCGCCGGTCCTTCGGCGCCGCTGATGTTCAGGATTCCGCTTGACCAAGCATCGGTGTTCCGCACCGTGGTCGAAAAAGGGGAGCTGTTCTATGGCCCCTGCAATGACGGACTGCTGTCCAGCAGGCTCCATTCTCAGATCGGCGTGCCGCGCGGGTCTAAAATAGTGCTGGCACCGCTGGTCTGTTTCGGTAAGGTGATGGCGCTTGTCTATGGCGATTTTGGCAACCAGCCCGGGATTCCGGTCCAGGTTGAACTGCTCGACGCCCTTTCCCGCCATGCCGGATTGATTCTCGATGCCTCGCTGCTGCGAAAAAAAATTGAAAAACCGACTCAATCGACCTAGACTGTCCCAAGCGTTCACCCACTACTGACCACGAAGGAACCGCCATGGATGCAAACATCTTGAATCAGATCCTGGAAATCGCCTTTCAGAAACGTGTGTCTGATCTGCATTTCGAGGTCGATAATCCGCCGTTTTTCCGCGGCAAAGGCCAGCTCATCCGTTCCAAAATGCCCAACCTGACCCCGGCGGATACCGAGTTCATCGCCGCACGCATCTTGGAGTACAACGGTCGCCAATTAAGCAGCGATTTGCGCGAATACGACGCTTCCTATGCCATTGCCAGCGGTGGCCGTTTCCGGGTCAGCATTTTTCGCCAGAAGGGAAGCTACGGCATTGTCATGCGCGTTATTCCTCCCAACATCGGTACGTTCAAGGACTTGAACCTGCCAGAAGTGCTGGGGGAAATCGCCCAGGCCCCCAACGGCCTGATCCTGGTGACGGGCCCGACCGGCAACGGCAAATCCACCACCCTGGCATCCATGCTCAAATACCTCAATGAAAACTTCACGTACAATATCATAACGATTGAAGACCCCATCGAGTTTCTCTTCACTTCGCAAAAGAGCTGCATCATCCAGCGCGAGGTGGGGCTGGATACCGAGAGCTTCAATACCGCGCTCAAGGCCTGCCTGCGCATGGACCCGGACGTGATCATGGTCGGAGAAATGCGCGACAAGGAAACTATTGACGCCTGCATCAAAGCGGCTGAAACCGGTCACCTGGTATTCTCGACCCTCCACACCCAGGGGGCGGTGTCCACCATCAACCGTGTGGTAGGCCATTTCCCTCCCGACGCCCAGGAAATCATCAGGCAGCGCCTGGCAGATATCCTTGTGGCGACCGTATCGCTGCGGCTCATCAAAGACAAGACCGGCGACAGCATCCTGCCGGTTGTGGAGATCATGCGTGCCACCACGACCATCCAGGCATGCATACGGGAAGGCCGTCTCGACGAAATCGAAAAGCACATCGAGAACGGCGCCAGCCAGTACCATATGCAAACCTTGGACATGCATCTGTTGCAGCTTTACAAACAGGACATAATCACGATCGACGACGCCAAACGCATGACCCACTCCATGGACTTCGAGCGCAAGGTCATGTTCGAAAGCGAATAAAACCACCACGCTTGCGCTTTTTACGCCGCTTCAACGCGAAAAGCCCGCAGATGCGGGCTTTTCTGTATCCGTGCCTATTATTCTGCTTACCGGGTTTCGCGATGATACTCGTCCAGCGTGGCCTTCATGCCAACCATATCACGGATTTCACTCCACTCCTTATAGTCGACGGCCGCCTCTTCCCCCTTCATCACATTGATGATTTCGAAGTAGTCCTGCTGATATTTACTTTTTTTGACATCTGCCGCCGGTTTGCATTTGACGGCAAAAACGGTCTGCACCGACTGATGGTCCCAGGGGCGCCAGATCTGTTCATCCTTAAGCCCCGTATAACTATGTCCCTCCAGGGCTTTGATGACTGCAGCGGTCTCAAATGTCTTGGCGCGCTCCACGGCAGCCTTGTATTCATACAGGATTACATAGGCCGAAGCACCTGATGTCGTCGGATAACGTCCGTATTTTTTCTCAAATTGATTCACAAAAGCCATGCCCCTGGGATACTTATAGGTAAAGGGCACATTCCAGATCCAGGGTGTGGAACCGATAATACCCTCCATGGCTTCCGGGCCGGCCCCTTGTGCCATGTCGTCATTGAGGCTCGGAACAATAATCTGCATGCGGTTCTTGAGACCCATTTCGTAAGCCTGCCTAACCGCGACTTCCATATCGCGACCGAACAGGGAGAGAACCAGCACACTGGCGCCACTTTGCTTGGCCTGATTCAGCGCCGCGGTAAAATCGGTCGCTCCCAGTTCTGTCAGCACTTCTGGATGGGCATTCGTATCCTTGGTGTCCGTGAAATTTCGCAGTACGGACTCCGTGGTCCAACCCCAGGTGTAATTGGCGGTGATGTAAAAATACTTCTGCCCGCTGAACCGCTTCTTCAGATAGTCCGACAGTACCTTACCCGCCGAATAGGCATCATAGCATTCACGGAAAATGTGCCGATGGCCGTACTCCCCGGTTGTCTCGGTCGAATAGGTCAAGGTGCCAAAAAAGATGCCGTTTTTCTGCAATGCCACTTCACCGGTAGCTATGGCCACGGCGCTGGACGAACCACCGAAAATCATCGGCACCCCTTCCTTATCGAACAAATCGATGGCATTTGCTTTGGCAATCTTGGCATTCGACTTGGTGTCACGGAAAACCAGACGAATCTTCTTGCCGAGTATGCCGCCGGTAGCATTGATTTCCTCGACAGCGAGATCGGCCGCGCGGCGCTGGTCCAGTCCCTGTTTGGCATAAGGACCCGTTTCGGGATAATTCAAACCGATACTCACAACGTCGGCAGCTTGGCCAGTAACAACAGACATAAGGAGACAGAACGGCACCAGTGCGACGGCAAGCAGGGAACGCCATAGCGAGGCACCGCGATAATGACAACCGACAGAACAGGTATCCAGACGCACACAAGCCCCCTTGTAAACATTGTTTTATTATAAATTATCAGTACGATTGATATTTTGCAACATTTTCAGTATGTGATTTATATAATTTGTTTTTTCTATTATTTGTATGTTTTATTTTATAATAGTCCCTTGCGCATGCGTGCGCGCAGCAGACAGAGAACGGCCCATGGCGCAGCACTGATTCTCGTACTGGAAAATTGCAATTTAATGAGATAGTATGTGGTACATTTTTCGTGAGACCGATGGAACGTGACCGACAATTCCCACAGTGACTATAGCCGCTATTTCTCGCTCAAGCAGAGGGTGTATCTGATCAACATGTCCACGGAGCGGGACATCGAGGAATTTGAATCCCTCAGCGGCATTATATCATCCCGCCACGGGGATCGGATCGACTTGCACCTTCCCTACTCCATTGGCCTGGAGTCGCCGGCTATCACCGGGTATACCACGTCATTCAAGCTAACGAGTGAATCCATGGGCAGCGGCATCCAGGTGATGACCGACCTGCTCGACATCGTGCAGGGCAATGTTTTTCAGCTTAAGCTGCGCGGCACCCTGGAAATGTTCCAGCGGCGCACCTCGGTGCGCGTTGACACGACCGCAGGTTTTTACCAGTTGAAGCGCGACTTCTCTCTCTCCTTCTACCGTAAGGAATGGAGAAGGGTTACCGCCTACCTGAAGACCAAGGGGCTGCCCCCGAATCTGCCTCTGCATATGACGCACCTCAACCTGAGCATGGGGGGAATACGCGTCGCAGCGGAGCCCCGGGAACAGCAGTCCCCGCTTTCGATGGTTTTCATTGATTTAAATGATGGGACATATCCGGTATGTGCCGTTGCCGAAGCGGTGTGGTCGCGCAAGGACGACGATGAAATCGTTACGGGTCACCGTTTCATCCAGATTTTAAAGCACGACCAGGAACGATTAAATCGCTATGTTGTCGACCTGCTTAAAAACCAGGGCGCTGATGTTCCCCTGGGCAAAAAAAACTGGGAACTGCTTGACCAGATGATCTATAGTCACGAACAGCTGGAAAGTAAAAGGTAGGGGGAACGAGATGTTTGTACAGAATGATTTAGGCGCTTCCTTATTTAAAACATGGAACGACAAGCAACGCAGGGACGAGATTGAGAAACTGGTCCAAGGCTATCGTTCCGGGTTGCCCGTGGGTATCCTCTGTACCATGGCGGAGACGATTGCCGGCAGCCGCAAACGCGCCCGCAAACACCTGCATGCGCTGCTAAGCGACGAGGAGCGGAAAAACGCTATTGCCCGGGAAAGCGGTGGCATGATGCTCATCGTAAAAGAATTTCTTGGCTGACAGCGTGTCCGGATGCGCCATTATGAAACTACGACGCCTCCCGACACGACAAATTTAACCGCCTCCTCAACGGTCATACCACTGTCTGCCACGTCGTGCTCTTGAAAAAACAAGGCAAAGCCTGAGGTTGGATTGGGCATGGTTGGCACATACACCACCACCAGCTTTTCGCCATCCCGCTCCACCTCTGCGGTGACAAAGCCCACGGCCCGCACGCCGGGTCGCGGCCACTCCACGAAAACAGCCCGTCGATACGAACTGCCCCCTTCGCGAAACACTTTGGTCAACTGCTTGCTGGATGTGTAGATCGATTTCACCAGGGGTATGCGTGACAGCAGTTCATCCCCCCAGCGCAGAATCTGGTTGCCCAGCACATTGGTGGCCAGCAGGCCGGCCAGATAAACAACCACCGCCCCGGAAATCATGCCCAATCCAGGGAAATGGGCCTCGCGATGCACCACCATACCGAACAGGTTGTCGAGGTAACTCCCCATAATGCCGTCGGCGAAATTGAACAGAAATTTGAGTATGAAAATTGTTATGCCGACCGGAATAACCACGAACAAACCGGCAAGAAACGTTGCTTTCAAATGATTCATCACGATCTTCATGTGAGCTCCCTTATTTCCGATTGAGTGAACAGTGCCGGTTGCCATGATTCACCGGCATCAGCTCTGTCGTAACCCTATAGATTGAAGACGATACCGGCACGCTCGGCAATGAGCCTCCCGATGCTCAAAGCTGCCGTGGCAGCTGGAGACGGTGCATTGACCAGATGCAGCATCCCCTCTGCCTCCAGCAACCGAAAATCATCGACCAGATTACCGGCAGGATCAACGGCTTGCGCCCTGATGCCTACTCCACCACGTATGACATCACCGCTCCGCAGCTCAGGAACCATCTGACGCAGCACCGCAACGATACAATTTTTCCGGAATGAGCGCACGTACTCTGCCATTCCGGTACGCCAGAAGCGCTTTGTCATGTGCCAGAACCCGGGATACGTCAGGTTGTCAATCATATCCTGCGCAGAAAAACTGAACCGACCGTACCCTTCGCGTTTGAGGGCAAGAATCGCATTGGGACCGGCTACGAGATCGCCGGTAATGGTGCGGGTAAAGTGGAGTCCCAGAAAAGGAAACTGCGGATCGGGTACGGGGTAGACCAGTCCAGAGACAAGTCTGCTGCCAGGCTGAGTTATATGGTAGTACTCTCCGCGAAACGGAATGATTCTTACTCCAGGCTCAACGCCGCACATGCGGGCGACCCGGTCACTGTAGAGGCCGGCACAGTTGACAACATAGCGTGTCGCAATCTTTCCCTGCGAGGTGTGCAACAGAAGCGATCCCGCCACCCTCTGAATCCTGTCTACGCGGCAGCCGGTCAGAACGCGTCCACCCCGCTCCCCCAGGCACGAGGCAAAGGCTTCGGTAACACGAACGAAATCCACCACACCGGTCTGGGGAACATAAAGCCCCTGCAGTGCGGCAACATGCGGTTCGTGAGCGAGCACCTGAATCCGGTCAAGTCGCGTGATGCCATCCAAACCATTGGCAAGGCCACGGCGCTCCAGTTCATCCAAAGCGGCGATTTCGGATTCTCGGGTGGCGACGACCACCTTCCCGCACTTCCGAAACGGGATCGCCTGCTCACGACAAAAACGGTACAGCGCTTCTCTGCCGGCG
>Ga0334722_10005159_pt1 | contig 13289 bp, 10 predicted proteins | sample C3_bottom_MG_FD_207210 | JGI IMG/M metagenome (GOLD analysis project Ga0334722, IMG submission 207210) | Sediment microbial communities from Yellowstone Lake, YNP, Wyoming, USA - C3_bottom | ecosystem: Environmental > Aquatic > Freshwater > Lake > Sediment | place: USA: Wyoming | collected...
TACTGAACCGATCCAACCTCTATAAATGAGAATCCCGATCCACCTGAAAAATTGCCGGCCAGGACAACAACTATATCATCACTCTTCATATTGTGTGTCTTGGTAAGATCTTTCAGTGCAATATGAATGAACTCATCAACCGATTTTCTTTTAACCTGAAGACTGGCATAAACGCCGTATGACAAGGCAAGTTCTCTCATCGTCCTTTCGGAATAGCACTGTGCAAGGATCAGATTAATTCCCCTGTATGAAGCCATGTCGCGTATGGTCCTGCCTCCTGCTGTGTCAGCAATGATGCCCCTGGCTCCTATCCGGAATGCTGTTTTTACAGCAACCTTTGCCAGATAGGAAGATATTTCTCCGGTCACATTCATGTATGGGATATTCATGAATTTTTCTTTATTCTTTTCAACCTCAAGCGCTACTTTGGTCATTGTCTTAACTGCTTCAACAGGATATTTTCCGTTGGCAGTTTCACCACTCAGCATTATAGCATCGGTCTGGGAATAAATCGCATTCGCGATATCGCTTACCTCAGCACGTGTAGGCCTTGGATTGGTGATCATGGAATGCAGCATCTGTGTGGCTACAATTACCGGTTTCCTTGTGATAATGCATTTAGTGAGTATCATTCTCTGAATCCCCGGGATCTGCTCATATGGTATTTCAATGCCGAGATCTCCCCTGGCTACCATTATTCCATAAACGTTGTCGAGAATATCATCCAGATTATCGACGCCTTCCTGGTTCTCTATTTTTGCAATAATTTTGATCGGACTATTGAGTTCATTCAGAACTTTCTGAACGTCAATAACATCCTGCTTTGACCTTACAAATGAGTGAGCAATAAAATCAACATCATTATCTACCGCCAACTTAATGAAGGTTTTATCCTTTTCAGTAAGTGAGGGAAGCAAAATCTTCACACCCGGGATATTTACACTCTTTCTAGAACCCAGAACGCCGTCATTTTCCACGGAACATTCCAGTGCATTTCCATGCTTGCTCAGAACTTTAAACTGAAGCTCACCATCATCCATTAGTATCACAGATCCGAGCGGGATATCCGATGAGAATGATTCATATGTCACATATATCCCATCAGGAGAGCTGATTTTACCAGGTTCACCTATTATATTAATAGTAGAACCCTTTTTGAGAGTTATCGGACTATCGCAAATAGTGGTACGTATCTCAGGTCCCTTGGTGTCGATCAGAAGTGCTATTTTATTTGAAACCTGCCTGGCGTTAAGGATAATTTTCAGTGCGCCTTCAGTATCAAGATGCGCTGAATTAATCCTGATAACGTTCATTCCTGCCTCATAAAGCTCCCTGATAAAATCTGCCTCACAATGTTTATCCGAAATAGTTGCAACGATCTTTGTTCTTTTTGAATTCATAAGTTATTTCTTCCTGTTATTAAAAATTTCACATATTGCCTCAACAGCCAAACGGTAACTGTCAAGACCGAATCCCGATATACTTCCTGAACAGGTTCTTCCTATAAGGCTTGTATGACGGAATTCTTCCCTTGCCGCAACATTTGTGATATGAACTTCAACCACCGGTGCCTTAACAGCTGCGATTGCATCAGTTATGGCGACCGAAGTATGAGTATACCCTCCTGCATTAAGGATAATCCCGTCGGATGTAAAACCGCTCTTCTGAATTTCATTTATTATCTCTCCTTCGGTATTCGACTGAAAATAATGAAATATGATATCGGGATAACGGGCTCCAAGCACCTTAAGGTACTCCTCGAATGAAGAATGTCCATACTTTTCCGGCTCTCTTTTACCGAGAAGATTCAGATTGGGGCCATTAATGATTTCTATATTCATCTGATTTAATACCTGTTACTTCAAAGATTAATATTTATCCGATTTTTTAAATATTATCGTAAAAATAGGAAAAAAAAGGAGAGGAACGAAAAAAAAGGAGAGGAACGAAAATTGAATAAACCGTTTTAGATTTGATACTTCAGCCAGATGGTTTGCAATACAACCAATGAGCTGTGCTTTTTGAACATATTTGTTTTTTTACACTGGCATACAGCTTGTTGTTGGCTATGCCATGGCATGGCCCTAAACATTCGTTTGTGGTTAATGTAGGGCCACGCCATGGCGTGGCCAACAACCTGCGATAAATATAAAAATTTGGGAAATGTATTTCCCTATTTGTATAGGGATCGGGCATAGGTCGCGAAAATAACGAAGTATTTTAAGTACTTTTATGATTACAAAAGTTTAGCTGATTAATAAAATGGGGCCTACCTGGAAACAGTCATTCAGAAACTTCGAAACTTACCTAAGGCTTGAGAAGTCGTTGTCAACCAACAGTATAGAGGCCTATATGAGTGATGTCTGCAAGCTTGAAAAATATTTTGAAGAGATTTCGGTTGAAATCTCCCCCGCTGAAGTAAGCTATCCGCAACTCAGGGATTTTCTTATCTGGTACGGGACAAATAATAAGAACACCAGAACACAGTCGAGGGTCCTTTCAGGAGTGAGGGCGTTCTTCAGGTATCTTCTTATTGAAGGAGAGATAGATGAAAATCCCTCTTCACTTCTGGAATCGCCGAAGATCGGACTTAAGCTTCCTGAAGTTCTTTCAATTTCAGAGATCGACAGGATTATTGCGGAAATTGAACTGAGCAGGCCTGAAGGGCACCGCAATAAAGCAATTATTGAAACGCTCTACGGATGCGGCCTTCGTGTTTCGGAGCTGGTTAATCTTCGTCTTACAGATATACATTATCAGGAAGAATATGTGGTTGTAACGGGCAAGGGCAACAAACAGAGGCTTGTTCCTATAAGCAATAAAGCACTGAAGGAGATTGATATTTATAAACAGGACAGGAATTTATTGCCGGTCATCAAAGATCAGAATATCCTGTTTCTTAACCGACGTGGAAGCGGACTCACCAGGGCAATGATCTTTACTATTATAAAGGACCTTTCCGCAAAAGCCGGAATCAGGAAAAACATCAGTCCGCACACCTTCCGCCATTCATTTGCCACTCATATGATTGAAGCCGGAGCCGATCTGCGTGCTGTTCAGGAAATGCTCGGGCATGAATCGATTCTCACTACTGAAATCTATACGCATATCGACAGGAGTTATCTTCGCGATACTCTTATTATGTTTCACCCCAGAGCATAGCATGCCGCTCTCAGAGCTTGATGCCAGAGTGGCAGGAAAATTCGTTTCTGAAATTCAATTTTTAATATTAACTTTGCGGCTAATTTTGCAAAAACAATAATTTAATCTTATCTCAAATCAATAAAATTATGTCACAAGTTAAAAGAGTCTACTCCTTCGGAAAGAAAACTGCAGAAGGCAAAACCGACATGAAAAACCTCCTTGGAGGTAAGGGTGCTAACCTCGCTGAAATGTGTCTGTTAGGACTACCTGTTCCTGCCGGTTTCACAATTACAACTGAAGCTTGTAATGAGTATTACAAGAATGATTGTACTCTTCCGGCAGAATTAATGCCTGAAGTATGGGCAGCAATGAAGAAGACTGAAGAAACCATGAACATGAAATACGGAGATGCAGAGAATGCGTTGCTCGTATCATGCCGTTCAGGTGCACGCAGCTCTATGCCTGGTATGATGGACACCGTTCTTAACATCGGTCTTTGTTCAGCTACTATCCCTGGTTTCCTCAAAAAAACCAATAATCCACGTTTCGTATGGGATTCATATCGTCGTCTTATCATGATGTATGCCGACGTGGTTATGGAGAAAGCAGAAGGAATTGACCTCGGCGAAGGAAAAGGAATCCGCAAACAGCTTGATGAAAAACTTGACGAGTTTAAGAAACAAAAAGGCTATAAGTCAGATACTGAAATTTCTGCTGATGAACTGAAATTCCTGTCAGAAGAATTTAAGAAGATAGTTGTTAAAGTACTTGGAAAACCTTTCCCTGACGATGCTAAAGAGCAGCTTGAAGGCAGTATCAAGGCAGTATTCAAGAGCTGGAATGGTAAAAAAGCAGTATCATACCGTCGTATCGAAGGTATTCCTGATGATTGGGGCACAGCTGTTAACGTTCAGGCAATGGTATTCGGAAACATGGGTGACACATCTGCAACAGGTGTTGCATTTACCCGTAACCCTGCAACAGGCGAAAATCTTTTCTATGGTGAATGGCTTGTAAATGCTCAGGGCGAAGACGTTGTGGCAGGTATCCGTACCCCCAGCCCGCTTAATGATGATACAAAAAATGATCAGAACAAGCACCTTCACAGTATGCAGGAAGCTATGCCGGGAACTTATAAGGAACTCTGGGATATCCGCAACATACTTGAGAAGTCGTTCCACGACATGCTTGATATAGAATTCACTATTCAGGAAGGTACTCTTTATATGCTTCAGTGCCGCGCAGGAAAAAGAACCGGAACTGCCGCACTCAACATGGCAATGGATATGCTTCATGAAAAACTTATCGATGAGAAAACAGTTGTTATGCGTGTTGACCCTGTTCAGCTCGACGAACTTCTTCATCCTATCTGCGATCCTGCTGCAGAAAAGAAAGTTTCCGCAATTGTAAAAGGGTTACCGGCAGGTCCTGGTGCAGCAGTTGGAAAAGTTGTTTTCACAGCTGAAGATGCAGTTGCATGGTTCCGTAAAGGAGAAAAAGTTATTCTCGTTCGCGAAGAGACCAACCCCGAAGACGTTGAAGGTATGCGCGCTGCTGAAGGCATCCTTACTGCCCGTGGTGGTATGACTTCACATGCTGCACTTGTTGCACGCGGCTGGGGAAAATGCTGTATCGTAGGTGCAGGCGGCCTTCATGTTGATGCTGCCAAAAAAACTGTTAAGATAACCGGCACCGACCTGGTTCTTAAAGAAGGTGATACTATTACACTCAACGGTACAAAAGGAAATGTTTATAACGGAGCAATCACACTCATGGATGCAACTGAGAATCCACGCTTCAAAGAATTCATGGTTATCGTTGACAAATATCGTAAAATGGGTGTCCGCACAAACGCTGAAACTCCTGAAGATGCTATCATAGCACGTAATTACGGCGCAGAAGGTATCGGACTTTTCCGTACAGAGCATATGTTCTACGGTAAAGGATCAGAACAGCCTCTGTTCCTCCTCCGCAAGATGATCCTCAGTGCAAATGAGACTGAGCGCAGGAAAGCGCTTGATGAACTCTATGCTTTTGTTAAAAAAGACATGAAAGCTACTATGGCTGCTATGGACGGCCTGCCAGTTACATTCAGGCTTCTTGATCCTCCTCTCCATGAGTTTGTACCACAGGGTGCAGAAAAACAGGAAGAACTTGCCAAAGCTCTGGGAATTAAAAAAGAAGATGTTGCAAAACGTGGCGAAGCTTTACACGAATCAAACCCGATGATGGGACACCGTGGAGTACGTCTAGGAATTACTTATCCTGAAGTAACCGAGATGCAGATCCGCGCAATGCTGGAGTCTTCTGTTGAACTCACCAAAGAAGGTAAGAAACCTTACCCAGAGTTAATGGTTCCTGTTACATGCGAAGTTGGAGAACTTGACTATACTAAAAAAGTGTTTGACAAAGTAATGGAAGAACTCTGCACTAAATACGGAGTAAAATCTATCCCATGCAAATACGGAACAATGATTGAAATTCCACGTGCTTGTCTGCTCGCAGATCGTATGGCTAAAACCGCTGAATTCTTCTCATTCGGTACCAACGACCTTACACAGATGACATTCGGATTCAGCCGTGATGATACAGGTGGATTCCTTCATGATTATCTCGACAAGAAGATCCTCGCTTCAGATCCTTTCCAGACTATTGATCAGGACGGCGTCGGACAGTTAATAAAAATGGCTGTTGAAAAAGGACGTGCAACCCGACCAGAACTTAAGGTTGGTATCTGCGGTGAACAGGGTGGCGATCCTGCTTCAGTTGAATTCTGCTTCAAAGCCGGACTTACCTATGTAAGCTGCTCACCATTCAGGGTTCCAATTGCAAGACTTTCAGCTGCTCAGGCTTCAATCAAATTTGGCAAATAACAGAATACCAAAGTTTTATAATACAAAAGGGACATGCTTGCGCGTGTCCCTTTTTCTTTTCATGGCTGATCTGTCTAACCTTATAGTAAAAATGTAAATCCCTTTAACATAACTAAGACCTCCGAAAAGTAATCTACCCTATCAGGTTATGGATTATTATTAGAAAAAATTGAACTATATTTCGAAATCATTTAAGCATAAAATTCCGTACCAGTTATTTATTGATTCAGAAACAAAACTACTTAAAATGATCGATTCACGTGATTTATTAAATTATGGTATTCAGGATGTTAAAGAGATCCTTTACAATCCCACCTATAATGTACTCTTTGCTGAGGAGACCAAACCTGGACTGGAAGGCTGCGAGAAAGGGATCATTACAAGAAGCGGTGCAATAGCAGTCGATACCGGAATCTTCACAGGACGCTCACCAAAGGACAAATATGTTGTTCTGGATGATAAAACGAAAAATACAGTATGGTGGAGATCCGAAAAAGCCAAGTTCTCAGATAACAAACCCATAACACCTGAGATCTGGAATCATTGCAAAAATATAGCGCTCAGACAACTTTCGGGAAAAAGGCTTTTCATTGTAGACTGCTACTGCGGGGCAAATATCAATACAAGACTTAAAGTACGGTTTATTCTTGAAGTCGCCTGGCAGGCTCATTTTGTCAAAAATATGTTCATCAGGCCTGAAGAAGATGAACTGGAAAACTTCATCCCCGATTTCACTGTGCTGAACGCTTCAAAAGCAAAAAACCCTGAATGGCAGGAACAGGGACTTAACTCTGAAAACTTTGTCTTCTTTAACCTCACCGAAGGTATGCTTGTGATCGGCGGGACCTGGTACGGAGGTGAAATGAAGAAAGGGATCTTCTCAATAATGAATTATTATCTGCCTCTCAATGGAATAGCTTCAATGCATTGCTCTGCGAATGTTGGTAAAAATGGAGACACTGCTATCTTCTTCGGTCTGTCGGGCACTGGAAAGACTACCCTTTCAGTAGATCCCGAGAGGGCTCTTATCGGCGACGACGAACACGGCTGGGACGATGAAGGAGTTTTCAATTTTGAGGGCGGATGTTATGCAAAATGTGTCAGATTGAGCAAAAAGAATGAACCCGACATATTTAATGCCATCAGGCGGGATGCGCTTCTGGAAAATCTTGTGATACTTTCGGATGGAACGATCGATTTCAACAACACTTCAAAAACTGAGAATACAAGGGTCTCCTATCCCATTTACCACATTAATAACATAGTGAAACCGGTTTCGAAAGCCGGACCCGCAAAAAAAGTAATCTTCCTTACGGCTGATGCCTTTGGAGTATTGCCCCCTGTAAGTCATCTGTCGGAGGAACAGACCCGCTATTATTTCCTCAGCGGCTATACCGCAAAAGTTGCCGGAACAGAAAGAGGTATCGTTGAACCTGTTCCCTCATTTTCTGCATGCTTCGGTGCTACCTTTCTCATGCTCGATCCGATAATTTATGCAAATGAGCTGACAAGGAAAATGAAGCTTTTTAATGCTGATGCCTGGTTAATAAATACAGGCTGGATGGGTGGGCCATACGGTACCGGAACAAGGATTGACCTTCCGTCGACACGTCTGATTGTAAACGCAATTCTCGATGAATCAATAAAAAACTGTGAGTTTGTGACTCTGCCTGTTTTTAATCTGAAGATCCCTACGGAAGTTCAGGGTGTGAATCCGGATATCCTCGACCCTGTGAAAGTCTGGGAATCCCCGACCAAATGGCGCACTGCAGCAACTGATCTGGCTCTGAAGTTCATAAATAACTTCAGCAAGTTCACCATCAATAAGGAGAGTGCCGGTCTGGTCAGCTCAGGTCCAGCTGTCTGAAAAATACAAGGTTTATTTTTATTGTTATATTTGCCAACTTATTTTTTTATTTCGACGTATGAACATACTGTATACAGTACTGGCCATTGTTATTGCGTATCTTCTTGGATCAATTCCTTCAGCAGTCTGGATAGGTAAGAGATTTCATAATATTGATGTGAGGGAACATGGAAGCGGGAACGCGGGGACCACAAACACTATCCGGGTTCTTGGATGGACCACCGGCATTCCGGTACTTCTGATAGATATTTTAAAAGGCTGGCTTGCAGCTATGCTGCCTGTTTTCTTTCATCTTTCACAACATGGTACAGCATTGCTGACCGATCTTCAGCTGCTGACAGGAGTCATTGCTATTGTGGGACATATATTTCCTGTTTTTGCAGAATTCAGGGGAGGTAAAGGCGTTGCCACTGTTTTCGGTGTCTTCCTTGCTCTTCAGCCTGTTCTTACCTTATGTGTTATCGGAGTTTTCCTGATTGTGCTATTCCTTACCGGTATCGTATCGGTATCGTCAATGACCGCCGGATTATCCTTTCCCATTCTTCTCTTCCTTTTCTTCGATACCCCATCCATCCTTTTTAAAATCTTTTCAGTCCTGACTGCAATAGCCCTTATTATTACCCACAGGAAAAACATTGGAAGGCTAATGCGGGGAGAAGAAAAGAAACTTATTAATTTCAGGAAGAAGAAAAACTTAGAGGAGCTATGAGTGCTTTATAGGCTTTATAGCATTTATAGCATTCTTCTAGAACTGTTCCAGTAATTCAATCCTCTTTTCTATAGGCGGGTGTGTGGCAAACAGTGAATTGAGCGAGAAGCCTGATTTCTTTTCCGGTAACTGCGGATTTTCAATAAACATTTGCGCAATATCCTTTCTTTTGACAGCTTCAATAGTTGAATCTGCGGATATTTTTCTCAATGCTGAAGCCAGCGCAAGGGGCCTGTGAGTAAGTTCTGCAGAGCCTGCGTCAGCCAGGTATTCTCGTTTCCGCGATAATGCAAACCGCAGCACTGAAGATATAAGATAACCTACGAGTGCCAAGGCAAGAGCAATCAGAATCGCGGCTCCCCCGCCACCATCTTTTTTGCTTCTGCCACCTCCTCCAAACTGAAGTGTGCGGAAGATAGCCTGCGAAATAAAGGCAAAGATCCCAACAAAAATTATTGAAATAATCAGCAGTCTGACATCCCTGTTTTTGATATGAGTCAGTTCATGAGCAATGACAGCCTCAAGCTCTTCATCATTAAGCTTTTCGATTATCCCTTTTGAAAGAGAAATCGAAAAAGAATTCTGATCAATACCGCTGGCGAAGGCATTCAGCGAATCGTCGTCAATGATGTTGATTTTAGGGGTCCTCATGCCGGTCGAGATGCAAAGATTCTCAACAAGGTTATAGACTCTCTTGTTTTCACTTCTTGCAAGCGGCTTTGAGTCGGTTGCGGCCCTGATCATCGCAGAATGCGAAAACCAGGCTATAATGAACCAGACCGTCACCCCGACTATTATAAATGGTGCAACAATAAACAGGCTATGATTGACCTGACTTATTGAAAAAGCGCTTTCCGACCGCATGGCCATAAACAAAAAGAAGAGCCATGTCAGCGCGAAAAAGATAACAGGAAATAACACCAGCAGTAGAACCGAATTGGAATTATTTCTCCATATCTGGCTCTGCAGACCAAAATACTTCATATTGTCAGAACTGGATTTTCGGAGGTTGCTCTGCTTCAGCTCTCTGAGCACCAAGTTCGAACATAGGTTCGCGCTTGAAATTAAACAATGTGGCAATCAGGTTCGAAGGGAACAACTCGGTTGCAACATTAAGTTCCTTGGTAGCTGAGTTAAAGAATCTTCTGGCAGCAGCAATTTTATTTTCAACATCAGAAATCTCATTCTGCAGATCAAGAAAATTCTGGCTTGCCTTAAGATCAGGATAAGCTTCAACCGATACCTTTAATCCCTCAAGAGCGGTCGACAGCTTATTTTCAGCTTCTATCTTTTCATTAATGGTAGTTGCTTTCATGGCATTGGTACGCGCTTCAGTGATATCGGTAAGTACGCCACGCTCGTGACCCATATAGCCCTTTACAGAATCGACAAGCTGCGGAATAAGATCATGCCTCTGTTTAAGCTGAACATCTACATCAGCAAATGCCTGTTCGCGGTTATTTCTCAGCCTGACAAGCCTGTTGTATAGGGAAACAACCATCAGGACAGCAATAACAATGATTGCAAGGAAAAATAGTACAATTATCATCTCAGTTTATTTTAATTATTTTTAATTCAACATCTAAATTCAGCCAAATTATGATAATAAAGATAATTATATTTACTATAATTAACATGTGTATTATGCCTATTTTAATCAATTGATACTCACTAATCATTAATGTTATCTGATATGGAAAAGAGTCTAAAAGGAACAAAAACAGAACAGAACCTGCTGAAAGCATTCGCAGGAGAATCACAGGCAAAGAACAGGTATGAATTTGCAGCCAAAGTCGCAAAAGAAGAGGGCTTTGAACAGATTGCCGGAATATTTCTTGCAACAGCAGCGCAGGAACAGACACATGCCAAGAGATTCTTCAGGTTTCTTGAAGGCGGAATGGTTGAAATAACAGCAAAGTACCCTGCAGGTAAAATAGAAACAACAAAAGACAACCTGCTTGCCGCGGCCGAAGGGGAACATGAGGAGTGGAGCGACCTGTACCCGACTTTTGCAAAAACAGCTGAGGAAGAAGGCTTCCCTGGTGTCGCAACTGCCTTCAAAGCAATTGCTGTTGCTGAAAAAGCACATGAAGAGAGATACAGGAAACTGCTTGAAAATGTAATGCAGGATAAAGTATTCCAGCGTGACGATAAAGTCTTCTGGTATTGCAGGCATTGCGGATATGTACATTTCGGCACCAAACCACTGAAAAATTGTCCGGCATGCCTTCACCCTGAAGCCTATTTTGAGCTTCTGCCAAATAATTTTTAGACATGATCGATGGGAAAAATTGTCTGGAGCTTATAAAAAGCCGGCAGAGCGACAGAAAATACAGTGACAGACAAATCGAAAACGAGAAGATTGAAAGGATATTGGAGGCAGGATGCATGGCACCTTCAGCATGCAATGCACAACCCTGGAAATTTATCGTTGTTAATGAACCACTATTACTCACAGGTCTGGCGGAAGCTTCTTCCGCCAAACTTCTGGGAATGAATAGCTTTGTTGCCCAGGCCCCTGTTATCATTGTGATAGTGAGGGAAAAACCTAATCTGTCATCTAAGATCGGAGCACATATAAAAGACAAGGATTATTCCCTGTTTGATATTGGCATTGCAACCGAAAACATCTGTATCCAGGCTAAGGCGGAAGGAATAGGATCATGTATTATCGGATGGTTCGATGAGAAACAGATCAAAAAACTCCTTTCAATCCCAAAATCCAAACGTGTTGAACTGATTATTACTCTCGGTTATTCCCTGAGCGATCAGCGCGAAAAAAGGAGAAAGCCAAAGGAAGAGACTGTGTCGTATAATAAGTATTGAAACTGCCCCCCTGCCTTTATTATTTTGCCCCCCTGCCCCCCTAAAGGGGGGTAAAAAGTTCTATTTCAGCAATTCCAGCGCCTCTTTTATCCTCTTCACAGCCTCTATAAGCAATTCATCTGATGTTGCATATGAAATTCTGAGACACTCAGGTGCGCCAAAAGCATCACCGCCCACTGTAGCAACCCTGGCTTTATCGAGAAGGAAAAGCGCCAGATCATCAGAATTGGCGATCTTAGTTTCGCCGTCTGTCTTTCCGAAATAAGAACTTACATCTGGCATTACATAAAATGCTCCCTCCGGAATACTTACTTTAATTCCTTTAATCTCCCTGAGTAAACCGCATATTAAATCACGCCTCCGGAGAAATGCAGCTTTCATTATCTTCTGTGATTCCCCTGTGCCCTGAACAGCTGCCAGCGCTGCTCTCTGTGCAATTGAACATACGCCAGAAGTAAATTGTCCCTGAAGTTTGTTACAGGCTTTGGCAATCCAGAGCGGTGCACCAATATATCCAATGCGCCAGCCTGTCATTGCATAGCCTTTTGAAACGCCATTAACAGTGATTACCCTGTCGTATATGAAATCAAAGCTGGCCAGACTAACATGTTCACCTGTGAAAATTATATGTTCATATATCTCATCAGATATCACAAATACACCTTCATGCTTTTCAATTACCCTGGCAATTTTTTCCATCTCACTCCTGCTGTATACCATTCCTGTAGGATTGGAAGGAGAATTGAAGATTATCAGCCGGGTCTTGCCGGTAATAGCGCCTTCAAGCTGCTCCGCACTGATCTTGAAATTATTTTCTATTGTTGCTTTAACAACTACTGGTTTACCTTCCGCAATAACAACCTGATCATAGTAACTGACCCAATATGGAGCCAGAATAATTACCTCATCACCCGGATTGACGAGAGATAAAATGACATTTATGAGAGAGTGCTTCCCTCCTGCTGATACTATTATCTGATCGGGTGAATAATTTATATGGTTCTCATCCTTGAACTTTTTAGAGATGGCTTCCCTGAGATCAGTATAACCAGGAACCGGTGGATACTTTGAGTAGTTATCATCAATCGCTTTCTTAGCTGCTTCCTTGATATAATCAGGAGTATTGAAATCGGGTTCTCCGAGGCTAAGGCTGATAATATCAATACCTTTTGCTTTTAATTCCCTGCTCTTCTGAGCCATCGCCAGTGTCTGGGAAACTGATAGGGATTTAACCCTGTCGGATAGATATTCCATATGATGAAGTATATTTAAAACACATAAAAAGTACCCGATAAAAGTAGGAACTAAAATTGAAAAAAATTCAATTTCTTTACGAACTTTACGCTTAATGAAAAACAGATTTACTGAGTCAATAAATATAATCAGGTTTGTATAAACTTTAAACAAATGGAAGCTATTGCAGATATCTTGAAAATCACCATCCCGCCTCTGATCGTATTCTTCACAGCATGGCTTGTGCTTAAAAATATGATTTCAAATGACCAGGACAAGAGAAGGCAGGAACTTATTTTGCAGAACAGCAGGACTGTTACTCCTATCAAGCTTCAGGCCTACGAAAGAGTTGTTCTCTTCCTCGAGAGAATATCGCTTGAATCATTACTGGTCAGGGTCAGCACACCGGATATGTCAGCACAGCAACTTCATTCAGCGATGCTTACCACTATCAGGAGCGAATTTGAGCATAACCTTTCACAGCAGATCTATATGAGTCAGCAGGCCTGGGAAGTTGTAAGGAATGCCCGATCAAATATGATTAAGATAATTAACAGTGAAGCAGAGAAACTGAAACCCGATACAACCGGAATGGCGTTCAGCAAGATATTGCTTGAAAAAATAATGGAACTGGAAA
>Ga0334722_10005160_pt1 | contig 13288 bp, 11 predicted proteins | sample C3_bottom_MG_FD_207210 | JGI IMG/M metagenome (GOLD analysis project Ga0334722, IMG submission 207210) | Sediment microbial communities from Yellowstone Lake, YNP, Wyoming, USA - C3_bottom | ecosystem: Environmental > Aquatic > Freshwater > Lake > Sediment | place: USA: Wyoming | collected...
AGTCGTCTGCGACTATATTTTGCTCTACCTATTTTACGAGGTTGGTAGAAACCTCGGCATGCAACCTGAGCTTACATATCCCCGTCGAATCCGTTTCGCCCCCATGTTTGAATGAAAAGTTAACAACGACCACTGAAAATCTATCTGTATTTTAGCATGGCCCGATCAATCTCCCGGTCCGTATCTTTCTTCTTCAGCGATTCTCGCTTGTCATAGAGCTTCTTGCCCTTGGCCAGACCAAGAACAACCTTGGCCTTCCCCCGCTCGTTGAAATACATCTTGAGGGGAATCAGAGAGTACCCTTTTTCCTGAATCTTGCCAACGAGCTTGAGAATCTCGCGCTTTTTGAGCAGCACCTTGCGCTCCCGCACAGGGTCGGGCGCATCGTAGGTGGCGTGGCTGTATGGCGAGATATGCACCCGCTGGATAAAAACCTCGTTGTTTTTGATCTTGGCAAACCCGTCACGCAGGTTGGCCTTGCCAGCCCTGAGGGATTTCACCTCCGAGCCCAATAGCATGAGGCCTGCCTCGATCTCCGACTCAATGGTATAGTCGTGATAGGCTTTTTTATTGGTGCAGACAACCTTCACCGCCACATTCTCACCCACAAGGTCATAGCCAAACGCCAAGAAAAAAACCCTTGCTCCGGGGGAACAAGGGGATCATGGCGACACTATAATACATCTTGGCTGAAAAAGCGAGGTGCGCGGCTAATCCGCCCCGGTTACACGCAAGGCCTCCTCCGGGGTGGTGATGCCGCTTTTCACCTTACACCAGGCATCCTCCTTGAGCGTGGCCATGCCTTCCTCCCTCGCGGTCTGCCTGAGCTCCGTTTCCGCACTTCCTCCGCTGATCTGCTTGCGAATCTTGTCGCTCATGGCGAAGATCTCGAAAATCCCGCACCGGCCAAGATAGCCGGTCCCCCGGCATTGCTGGCACCCCTTGCCCCGCCGCAGCTCAAACTCACCCTCCTCGATCACCGGCAGGCCGAAGCCGCGCAGCTCATCGGCCGACATACGGAAGGTTTCGCTGCAATGGGGGCAGATCCGCCGCACCAGACGCTGGGCCATGGCCCCCAACAGGGTGGAGCCGACCATGAAGGGCTGCACCCCCAGATCCAGCAACCGGCTGATGGAGGCCACGGCATCGTTGGTGTGCAGGGTGGAAAAAACAAGATGCCCGGTGAGCGCCGCCTGCACGGCATTCACCGCCGTGTCCAGATCGCGGATCTCACCGATCATGATGATGTCCGGGTCCTGACGCAGGATATTGCGCAGGATGGTGGAAAAGGTCACATCGAGCTGCGGCTGCACCGGAATCTGGTTGAACTCCTCATGCACCATCTCCACCGGATCTTCCACGGTGACCACATTCTTCTCCGGGGTGGCGATCTGCTTGAGGGTCGAGTAAAGGGTGGTGGACTTGCCGCTGCCCGTTGGCCCGGTGACAAGAAAAATCCCATGGGGCGCAGTCATAAAACCTTGGTACACCTCGAGATCACGCTGGGAAAAGCCGATATTACCCACATCCTGAAACAGGATATCCGGGTCCAGGATTCGCAGCACCGCCTTTTCGCCAAAGGCCACCGGCACGGTGGAAACCCGAATCTCCGCCTCCTGGCCGGAGCGATCCACCTTGATCCGGCCGTCCTGGGGCCGCCGTTTCTCGGCAATGTCCATCCGGGCCAGGGATTTGATCCGGGAGATCACTGCGGCATGGACCACCTTGGGCAGCTTGTAGATGGTGTGCAGCACCCCGTCGATCCGCAGGCGGACCAGGGCCTGCTCCCGTTTAGGCTCGATGTGGATATCGCTGGCCCGCTGCTCAAAGGCATAGTTGAACATATGATCCACCGCCGAGGTCACATGCTGGTCCGAAGAGGCTGCCTCCTCGGTGGACTAGATACGTACATACTGCTCGAGGTTGCCCAGGTCCACCAGGGGCCGGGCCAGATGGCTTTCCGCCGCAGTGATGGAAGATTGGAAGCCATAAAACTCGGCCAGCAGCTTGCGAATGTCGCCCTTGGTGGTGAGGTAGGGCTTTACGGTAAGCTGATTGGCCCGCTCGATCTCGGCCAGCACTGCGCTGTTTTCCGGATCGCAGACCGCCACCTCCAGAATGCCGTTGGCAAAAGCAAAGGGCAGCAACAGATGGCGGAAGGCAAAGGTGCGGGGGATGGTCTTGGTGACCACCTTAAGATCGAGTTGCAGCGGATCAAGCTTGACAAAGGGCAGACCGCGATCCTCGGCTATGGCTCGGAAGATCAATTCTTCTGTAAGCAGTTGCCCTTTTTTGTCACTGAGTTCCAGATTCATGGAGACGATGATGTCCACCAGAGTCAAGATGGCATCGCTTGTGCGCCCTGCCTTGTTCTTGTGGTGGTCGGCGTGTTGCCGGAGTAAAATCTGCCGCTGCTGCGCCTTGTGATCGGAGATGAATTTCCGCTGCGTCGGAGTAATCAGCTGGTTACGCGTCAACAGATCAAGGAGATATTTTTCATCGCTGAGAAGCTGCATGGTGATGGATTTCCTTGGTCGTGATTTCTTGGTTGCAGCCCGTCTTTTGCAAGTGTCTCTTCTTACAGAAGACGACAAGCCGTTCAGAGCAAAGTCCGGTTGGTCTGCCTTTGATTAATATAGTATATTTACTAGTATTTGAAATATTATTGTTTTGGCTAAAATATTCGCCTCTCCTTGGCACTGAATGTGCATTATATCTAGCCAGAATTTCAAAAAAATATCTCTCCACTCACGCAAAAACCGGTTAAATCAATTACATTGATGTACCGTAGCGGTTTTTCACATATCACTCATGAAATATTTTGTATAAAAATTTTTAATAGATGAAGGGGGAGGGGGACAATGAAATGGAAAGGGATACTAACCTGTGCCGTTATGCTTCCTGGCATTTTGTTTTGCACTCAAGCCTTCGCGGTGGACGAGCTGCTTCTGTGCGGAGTTGTTCAGGAAGTCAATATCCAGGCCGCGCAGGTCACGGTTGATGTCGTATCTGACAACTGTCGTGGGACTAGAACGTTCAAGCTGCCCGCGGCCAGAAGCCAGACAACTTTTAATCTAAATGCCCGAAAATGTTTTTTCATAGACAGCAACCGTTGCAAGGCGGGCTATATCCATACCATAATCAAAACCACGCCGGAGTGAGGTCATGCGAAAACTTATAGTATTTGCCGCGTTGGCAATCTGCCTGATGGCTGACCAAGGTTCCGCCTCCATGACTTCGTATTGCCAAACCCCGCCTTTTATCAGTGCTGCGGCCGCCCCAAATGTCCTGCTGATGATTGATACCAGCGGCAGCATGGGGTGGATGGCATACTCCTATGGAGATACTGACGCCAACCACAATGGCGTATTGGATCACTATGATGCCAACAAGCTCTATGAAGGCTATTTCGACCCGCTGAAGAATTACATTCTAGACAGCAATAGCGTTTATCAAGAAGCGGTGGGAGGCACGTGTGGCAAAACATGCACTGGCACGCTTACATGTACATCTGGCGGTGCAAACCCTGGGGGGTGCGATCCAAAAGGAACGCATGGCTGTAGCAGTAGCAGGTGGGCCTGCTGCACTCAATGGACTGCCGTTGCCTGCACCTCAACCGATAGCGGTAACTATCTGAATTATAAATACATGGCACGGGTTGACCTGCTGCGGTGGGCGGTGACCGGCGGCAAACCGAACGGCTGTGCCGGCACTATCCAGAAGTGCGACCCAGGGGCTTCTTACCCGAACGCCCAATTAGATTGCGATGCCACGGGATGCACTCTGGTGACCAATGGCGGCGTTAAAGTGAAGGCCCTCTGGAATCGCATCACGGGCGATGAGGGGGGGTTGCTCTATCAGCTCAAAAACCTGCCTGTGCAGCCACGCATGGGGAGCATGTATTTCGATTCTGATGGGGTAAACGAAACTGTTCTTATTGGCGATTTTACCGGTTCAGCCAGTATCGATGGCGTCAACCCTTACAAAAACACCATTGCCACGCTCAATACGCAAGCGCCTGGCGGCAGCACCCCAATAGGCCCGGCCTTATGGGCCGCTTATGCTTACTTTTCCCAGAATGCTTCCGTTTTTGGCAGCCCAACACCAGACACCAATGCCCACGGAAATCCATTCAAAAACCCCATGTATCAGTGCTTTGACACCAACAACGATGGCAACTGCCAGGGCAATGAGTTTGCTCTGGTTCCCTGCGCCAAAAATTTCATGATCCTGCTCACCGATGGGCAGTGGAACAGGGGGGGTGCCTCGGGCTCAGTGACATCAACCTGCAGCATCGACACCGGCTATGAAGGCTCCTCCGCCGATCCCGTGGTCGCGGCCTATTGGCTGCACAAGAAGGGCTTTACCAACCAAGCAACTTCCCCCCTAATAACATCCAACGTGGAATCCCTATACACCGTTGGGTTGTGGTTGGGAGGCTCGGGCGAGCTGTCTTTGAAAAATGTGGCCATGTACGGAAGTTTTGATACATCCAAGACCTGGCCGGGAAATATGACGGATTACCCCAAGGTTTCCGGGTGTGCCGCCGCTGATTGTAGCGGTACGACCAAGGGCAGCCCATGTACCGCCTTGCCGCCTTCCTCCGCGGATTGGGACAGGGATGGCAACGGCATTCCCGATACCTTCTTCGGTGCGTCTGATGCCTCAGAGATAAAAGAAAAGATAATGACCATTATCTTCGATATCATGCGGAAGGCCTCCTCCGGCACAGCTGTATCGGTATTGAGCTCCAGCGAGGGCAGCGGCGCCAACCTCATGCAGGCCCTGTTTTATCCGAAACGCTCATTCGGCGCCGGCACGGACGTCTCCTGGACAAGCGATTTGATGAATTATTGGTATTACATGGATCCGTTCTTTGCATCCTCGCAGATTCGAGAAGATACCAAAAGGGAAGGGGCTAATACGTATACATTGCTCGACCTTAAGCAGGACTACATAACAAACTTCGCGTACGATTCAAGCCAAAATAAAACATTGGCGCATCGTTGGTGGGATACAACTGGCCAAGGCACCGTTATCACAGACATGGGCACTGTCGCAATAGAAGAGACCCTTCCCATCTGGCGCGCTGGGTTCAACCTCTGGTGGACAGAGCCAACCGCCAGGAACATGTACACCTCGGTGGACGGCTCAAACCTGATACAATTCAACACGACAAACTACTCCACACTCGATGATTATTTGGGACAAACCGCAAGCGCCGCAGCCGCCAAAGCAACCATCAATTATGTTCGCGGCTATGATTGCGTTGATGCCGCAGGCGCGGCCTGCGTATGCGGAACAGCCAATTGCACCAAGATAGGAAGAGACAGGACTGTGACCACTGGAGTCTGTTCTTCGAGAAAAACTCCATGCAACACCACGAGCGATTGTCCAGGCGGAGAAACCTGCGCCCAGGAAACACATGTCTGGAAATTGGGCGACGTTATTTCATCCACCCCACGCATCATGGGACCAGGGCATTTGAACAATTTCAATATCCCTTCCCCCGTTGGCTACAACGACCAAACCTATAATGATTTTATCAAAAGTGACGACTACAAAGACAGACAGCTCGCCTTTGTGGGTTCCAACGATGGAATGCTGCATGCCTTCAAACTCGGCAAGTTGCTCCAGAATTGGACGGGAAAACACTGGTATGAGGCAGCCAAGCAGGAAGGTGGCACTGGCGCGGGAGGGATGGGATCTGAAAGCTATGTCTTTATACCTAAAAATGCCCTTCCTTATCTGCAATACCTTCACGATGATAATTACTGCCACATCTATATGGTGGATGGCCCGACAGCGATAACAGACGCCTCTATAAATAAGCCGTCGACCTGCACGCTCACTGATTACTGGGACTGTCCGAAGCTCACCACGATGCAACCCGCCCCAGACAGCGGCAAGGTGAATTTCGCGGAAACAAGCTGGCGCGCCGTCCTGATCGGCAGCATGGGAATAGGCGGTGCCACCTGCGACGCCGCCGCACCCGATGTTGATCGAATCAGTACGCCACTTTCGGTATCGGGTAATCCAGTTGGCTGGTCATCATATTTTGCCCTTGACGTAACTGATCAGGCGACTCCACAACTATTGTGGGAGTTCAGCAATGCCAATCTGGGTGTTACCAACATCGGCCCGGCGATTGTCAAGGTTGGAGGCAATACAAAACGATGTACCAACAACAACGCCACCACCTGTTCAACCGCCGCTGATTGCGGGGCAGGCACCTGCGTCAATACAAACGGCAGATGGTTCGCCATCCTGGCTTCAGGATCAACCGGGCCTATTTCCAACATGGAATTCAAGGGCACCTCGGACAAGAATTTAAGACTCTTTGTGCTCGATCTCAAGACAGGCGCGCTGCTACGCACCATAGACACCGGCATCACCAATGCCTTTGCAGGCTCCATCTCCAGCAACGTAATCGACCTGGAAAAGGATAGCCCCAGCAATAGCGGCAACTACCAGGACGATGCCGTGTATATCGGATATATCAAGGACACCACCACCGGCGGGGTGCTGCGGCTCGTCATCAATGACGACATCAACCCCGCCAACTGGACAGTAAGCAAGGTAATAGATAATATCGGACCGGTCACCACCTCTGTGGTAAATCTTCTTGACCGGAAAAACGGAAAGCTCTGGCTGTATTTCGCTGAAGGCCGATTTTTTTACAAACAGGATGACCCCGCCACGCAACGGAAGCTGTTCGGCATCCAGGAACCCTGCTTTAATGCGGCGAGCAACAGCATATCTCCCTCCTGCACAAGCACGTTGGCCTTGGCCACCGACCTAAAAGATCAGACAACATCACCAAGCACCACATTAACAACTACGCAAGAAGGCTGGTATATCAATATGGATGCAGCTGGGTCATCAATAAGTGCGGAGCGCGTTATTTCAAACCCCACGCCAGATAACCTTGGCGCCATTTACTTCCTGTCTTTTGCTCCGACCAGCGACATCTGCAACTTTGGCGGCAGCTCATATCTCTGGGCGCTGGACTACAAAACCGGTGGCAGAGTGACCTTTATCATGCAAGGGAAAGCGCTCATACAGGTATCCACCGGTGAAATCAAAGAGCTCAACCTGTCCGATGCACTCACCCTGAAGGAAGGCCGTAAATCTGTCGAGTTTAAGGGTATTCCGCCGACAGGCCAGGGCCTGGTGGTAGTCACCAATCCAACCCCCATAAAAAGTTTCATGCATGTGCAGGAGCAATGAAAAAGGTGGCGACAAAACAAATTAGCGTCCACACGAGCTCTGGGAAGAGTTCCCAGGGAGACACCCCCTGGCGCAACAACGCAAGCGGGCGAAAGCCCCATTTCGATTCGAGGCGGGACGCTATGAAGGCCAACTCGGGCTTCACATTGGTCGAACTTATGATTGTTATTGCCATAATCGGAATGCTTTCGGTCGGTACTCTTATGGTTGCCAAATCATGGAATGATAAATATGCCGTGGAATCAAACATTAAAAAGCTGCACTCCATTTTGATGAGGGCCAGAAACGATGCCGCCAACACCAACATCCAACGTTTGGTCACGTTGACGGCCAACCAAGTGCAAACTTGGCAGGATGTCAACAACAATGGTATCGCCGACATCGGGGTTGACCCCACTCCCGGTCCTATTCATTTTTCCAATTTTGCCCTGAACTCAAATATAGGGGGGGGGCTTCCCACAACAATTATTTTTGACCGAAAAGGTCTGACCAACAACATCCAAACCATAAACATTGCTGGATATTCCACGCAGGCCTCGCCTGGCGTGGATTGTCTCGTAATAGCTGTAAGCCGCATTAATATGGGCGTAATGCGAGGAGGTGCCTGTGTCCAACAATAAATGGCAATCACGCGGACAGCATGGTTTTACCCTGGTGGAAATCATGGTTGCCATGCTTGTCTTCTCTGTGGTCATGATGGGTGTGGCTGGCGGAATTATTCAGGCCCTCAAGGCCAACAAGGGAAACGTGACACGTGACGAGGCTCTCAGGCTGGCGGAAGATGAATTGAATCGGCTGAAGGGACAACAATTTTCCACCTTTGGTGCGCCTAACCTGACTGCAACAGCCTGGATTGCCCCGGTCGCCGCCCCAACTCCAGTCTGGGTCAATATCCGCGGGACTAACATTCCTTTTCAAAGATTGTCGCAAATCACCGACCTGGCGACTTCCGCCACCGCGTTCAAGCGCATCGATGTGGCCGTGGGCTGGAATGATGCTGGCGGCGCAGGGGGACCTGTCCGGGTACCCACCAACAGGACTCGCCAGGTGACCTTAAGCACAATAATCGTGCGCACTGATTAGTGATGACCTCGCAATGAATTGTCACCCCGGTGAAAACCGGGGTTCAGTCTTACTATAACCATCTTAAACACCGGGCCGGGAGTCTTGCTCCGCTCCGTTACCTCCAGGTTTCATCGTTATGACAGGCTGTCACATTTCTCAAGGTATTACGATGCTATTATTAAGAGGCAGATATGGCACAGCACGGTAAAATTTTACGCCGGAAAGACTACGGCTTCTCCCTGGTAGAGCTGATGATCTATATGGCTCTTTTGGGAATCCTGATGGCCATGATGTTTAAAAGCTTCACCCCGGCAATGAGAACAGGCTCCCGACAATGGCGTGTTGCGGAAGCAAAGATTGAAACAGGGCTCGGCCTGGATTTGTTGCGGTCCGACCTTGAAAGTGCCGGCTTTGGCCTGCCATACCGATTCCCGACCGGAGCAGTACTCAATCCTTATTTTGAGCCTACTGTGCCTGCTGAGCTTGCTGCACTTGCCGATGCACCCAATGTTCCACGGGCGCTGATCAGTAGAGATCTCTCGCCCCTTTCCATGAGCATGAACTCCTCCGATTATCTGGCAATCAAGGCCTTAAACGTGGTGCGGGGCGTTTCCAGTCAAAAATGGGGTTTGCTAAGCCGGGATGCCGCACACCTCGCCTCTATCCAATCTTTGAGTGCCGATGCTTTCGTTAACACGGACAGGGTAATCGTCATCCGCCCCGAAGTCAGCCCCGGAGAAACCCGCCAGCTTGTCCTGGATGGAGCGAATTATTTTGCTCGTCCAACAGTAGCCGACTTGACACCCTTTGCCCCACCCGAAGCAGCCTTCGACCCCAACGGCGAGCGCTATCTTGTCTATGGACTTGACAACATCGACCCACGAAGGCCATTCAACCGCACCGACTACTATATCAATAACGCTGGCGTGTCGGCTCACTGTGCGCCAGGCACGGGAACCCTGGTCAAGGCTACGCTAAACCAGGCCAATGACAATTTTACGATCTTGCCCATCGTGGACTGCGTAGCCGACTTTCAGGTGGTCTATTATCTGGATACCAATGGTGACGGGGGATGGGATACAAGAGCCGATGCCAATGGCCTTAACGGCCTGACAGCCGAGCAAATCCGCGATCAGGTCAAATCCATAAGGTGTTATGTGCTCACCCACGAAGGGGGCGTGGATCGCACCTACACGCATCCAACCCCCATCATCAATGTTGGCGAAGTAGCAGCGGACGGTATAACCTTGCAGGCTAATGCTGGTCGGGCACTTAACCTTACCCTTTTACCTAACATCGTCCTAAATCCATTAGCGCCGGGATTCTGGGCCAACTATCGCTGGAAGGTATACAGCCTCTCGGTGGCACCCAGAAATTTAAAATGACCATTTATGGAGGAATGCCGTATGCGGCTAATTAACCAGAAATTACATGCCCCCCCCATAGAAAAGAAAAACATCCCAAGGCACGCGACAGCGGTGCGACTTTTCGGCGGCCAGGCTTCGCTTCGCTTGCCTGTAACGCCAGCAATACTTGGAAGCGAAAGAGGAGTAGCGTTGGTCATGGCTTTGATTTTGGGCCTTGTTGGCATGCTCATGATAGGATCTCTTCTCTATATGGCGGGAACGGCCCTTTGGACGACCGGATCAAAAGCTCGCTATCAAACAGCGCTGGAAGCCGCCTATGGCGGCATGACTTTTTTTGCAAGGGAAATCATCCAAAAAGGTGTGGAAGGCACTCTCCTGACTGCCATGGGACCGTACGGCGGAATGTTGACCCCTCTCATTAGCGACGCGAATTTTACCGTAAAACTCACGACGCCTGGCAGTGTTGGCATTGGCGGTTATCCTGCCGATAACCCGGATGCCATCTTAACGTTGACATTTTTGGCACCAACCCCCACTGTAACCATGAACGCTACCATATCGACCACAACCCGCGGCAACAGCGGCACATCTTCAAACGTCCTGGTGGGGGGAGGGGTAGTCAACAACAGCAGCGGCCCGGTTCCCCCTCAACATATCCCGTATATGTATCATACTGTAATCCAGGCCAGAAACCTGGGGGCCACGCAGGAAAGTGCCACATTATCATCGCTATACGCTTACTGAGAAAAATATTCTGGTTAAGACTCGCTTTCCTTGGAATACTCGACCTCCTTGCTCACAATTACAGGTGGATACCCGGCGAGCCAGACTACCGAGCATGTCACACCCCGACGCCAGTCCCACCGTTTCTCCCGCTTATCCATAAGCTTGGGCTGTCCCCCATCGGATGGCCGCTCAACATGAGCATTCTCTGTCATAACCCGTAATCCTTCATCTTGCTCAGCAGGGAAGGATAGCTGATCTCAAGCAGCAGGCCCGCCTTGCTCTTATTGCCGCCAGTGACTGCCAGGGCTTGGGCGATAAGGGCGCGCTCCATTTCCCGTTGTCCCTTTTTTAGGGAGTAGGTGCCCAAGATATTCTCGATACCCGTTCCGCACGGCTCTGTTCCTCCAACCAGATTTTCCGGCAGATGCTCCGGCAGGATCACGCTTCCCTCGACCAGCACCATTGCCCGCTCCAGGGCGTTTTCCAATTCCCGGACGTTGCCTGGCCAACGGTGGCGGAGCAGCACTGCCAGGGTGGCCGTAGGCAGCTCCGGGGGCTGCCTGTCGAGTTTGGCCGCGATCCGGTCGAGCAGACGGGCGCAAAGCAGGGGAAGATCCTCCATGCGTTCGCGCAACGGCGGCACATGGAGCCGGATTACATTCAGCCGGTAAAACAGGTCCTCACGAAATCGGCCCGCCGTCACCTCCTCTTCCAGATCACGGGCAGTGGCGGCAAGAACCCGCACATCGACGCGCACCGTCCGCACTCCGCCGACAGGGCGAACCTCCCGCTCCTGCAAGACCCGCAACAGCTTCACCTGTGCCTCCGTAGGGAGTTCGCCGATCTCATCGAGAAAAAGGGTGCCGCCATTTGCTTCCTGAAAGATGCCGTTGCGGTCTTTTTCCGCCCCGGTAAAAGCGCCTTTCACATACCCGAACAGCTCGCTTTCCAGCAGGCTTGCCGGCATCCCCCCGCAATTGACGGCCAGAAACAGCTTGTCGGCCCGGCCACTTTTTTGGTGAATCCCCCGCGCCACCAGCTCCTTGCCGGTGCCGGACTCACCGGTGATGAGCACGGTAGTGTCGTATTGCGCCACCTTAACTATTGTTTTCAAAAAAGAGACCATGACGCTGCTCTTGCCAACCATGTCGTCAAGACCCTGCTCGCGCTGGAAATCGTCGAGTTGACGGCGTAGCAGCTGGTTTTCCCGCCGCAAGCGCAGGTGTTCTCCTGCTCGCTCCAAGGTGAGGAGCACCTCGTCCGCCTTGAAGGGTTTAGTGATAAAATCATAGGCGCCGGCCTTCATGGCAGCCACCGCGTCTTCGATGGCTGCGTATGCCGACATCATGACAATCGGCGCGTCAACGCTCAATGCACTGGTTTTTCTGAGAAACTCATGGCCATTAAGACGTGGCATCTTCAGGTCGCACAGGATAAGGTCGAAAGATTCTTTCGCCAAAGCGGCAAGCCCCTCCTCGCCGTTGCGAGCCAGGGTTATCTCATATCCGGCCTTGGAGGTGACAACGGAAAGCATCTGCAACATGCTTTCCTCGTCATCGATTATCAGCAACCGTCCGGCATCACCCATGCATATCTCCTGTCACGCTGTCCTGTCATCCCATCTTCCCCACCTGCAAACGCAGCCAAGGGCAGCGAAATCCAAATGGCAGCACCACCGCCAGCATCAGCCCGGCCGCTTTCAGCCCACATCCTCCCGCCCCATTTCTCGATAAGCGAACAGGACACCGCCAACCCCAGGCCTGTGCCTCTGCCTGGCTCCTTGGTGGTGAAGAAAGGCTCGAATACGCTCTCCAGATGTTCTTTCGCAATTCCTGGGCCGTTATCCTCGATAACAACCCGGAGATATCGCCGATCTCCCTCATTTTCGGTGAAGCACCGCGTGGTCACCCGCCCTTCTGGTAGCGGGCCTACGGCATCGACCGCATTCATGAAACAGTTCACAAAAATCTGACGCAGACCGTCGGCATCGGCCAGCACCAGGTCTTCCTCCGCCTCCGAGCTGAGAGAAAACTCCATGTGGCCGGGAACAGTTCCATGGCGAAGCAGCTCCAGGCATTCAGCCAAAAGCGCCTCCACATGCAGCGGGGCTAATCCTCCGCCAACCGGCCGGGCATAATCCAGCAATTGCCTGATCAACCTGCCCACCCGCGCCACCTCCTGCTCCGCACGCCTTGCGAACTCTTTCCTTTCCTCGGGGGCTTCCACCCCTTGCCCGAGAAGATCCAGATATCCCTGCACAACCCCCAACGGATTGCCTATCTCATGTGCAAGACCGGCGGCCAGCCTGCCAATGGATGCCATCTTCTCCGCCCGGACCATCTCTCGCCGGTTCCGTTCCAGTTCCTCGTTTGCAAGTCGCAGGGAGTCTACCTTCTGACGAAGAGTCGCCCGGTCCTCTTCAAGTTGAGCGATCATCCGGTTCAAACTGGAGGAGAGACGGCCGAATTCATTTCCCGTACGCCCAGAAAAAGGCAAAAAATCATGCTTCAGAGAATAGGTATCCGCCTGTTCTGCAAGGCGTTCCAAGGGGCGGACAACAAGCTTGACCATACGGAAAAAGCCGACAACCGCAAGCACCACCGCATTGGCAAGCATATAGCCCAGAATGATCTTTTCATTTTCCCATAACAGTACATCAATCGGCTGGGCGGAACGGACCATGGCCACGGCGCCCCTTGCTCCATCTGGAGATAGATAAGGCTGCGCAACAAGCAGCACATTATTTCTCGCTAATCCGCTGTCCGATGGAGAAAAAGGGAGGAAGCGAGTGTCTTCGGTGCCAGAGTGCGTGGTATTCGCCAGAGAAATCTCCAAAACTTTTGCAAAAGCCTCACATCCGGAGGAGATATTGATAGTTTCTCCATGTGCGGCTACAGAAC
>Ga0334722_10005161_pt1 | contig 13288 bp, 12 predicted proteins | sample C3_bottom_MG_FD_207210 | JGI IMG/M metagenome (GOLD analysis project Ga0334722, IMG submission 207210) | Sediment microbial communities from Yellowstone Lake, YNP, Wyoming, USA - C3_bottom | ecosystem: Environmental > Aquatic > Freshwater > Lake > Sediment | place: USA: Wyoming | collected...
TTCGTCTGGAAGGCAATCTCGTCGATCGTCTTGATGATCTTGGAGACCTGCTGGCTGGACTGGCGGATCGACGCGATGGACTCGACCATCGTGCCGAGCGCGCGCTCCGACTCGTGGACGCGGGTGTCGACGTCGCCGGTCATGCGGGCGGCCATCTCGGCGTGCTCCGCGTTCAACCGCGTGGTCGAGGCCATCTCCTCCATCGACGCGGACGTCTCCTCGAGCGACGCCGCCTGCTCGGTGGCGCCCTGCGACAGCGACTGGGAGGCTGCCGACACCTGCGACGAAGCCCCGGCCACGGCCTGGGCGCCGTCCCGGAGCTTGTCGGCCGTTTCCTTCAACCGCCGGCTCACGCGCGTCACGATGAGCCCCGCGACGATGCCAATCAGGATCGCCGGAATGACGACCGCCGCCACCGTCATCCGCGTCTGGTTGTAGGTGGAACTCGCGAGCTGCACGCCCGCATCGAACTGCGCCTGCTGGGAGCGCTGGAGCGCGGCCGTGAGCTCGATGTTCTTGTTGACCGCCGCCTCACTGTCGGCGGACACCTTCAGGACCTTGTCGACTTCCTTGCGCAGGTCGACGCCCATGGCCACCGCATGGCAGCCGTCGCAGCGGCCGCCCCAGGCCTCCATCGCCTTCTTGATCTGGACCGCCTGTTCCTTGTCCGCGCCGCTGGTCGCCTGCACCAGGTTGTCGGACTTCTTCACGCCGTCTTCGACGAGCTTCTGCAGGCGCTCGGTCCACTTCTGGAGGGAGTGGCGATCCTGGGCCACGCTGTCCAGGATCATCGTCTTCTCCGCGCCGAAGATCTCGGCGTTGATCTGCCGGATCTCCGACAGCAGCTTCATGCTCTGGGCGGTTTGCACCGTTCCGATTTGCCGGGTGTTCATCGTCGATGCCGCCAGCCAGCCCACGGTGCCGACAGCCACGACAAACGTCAGGAGAAGACCAAATGCCGCGAAGAGCTTTCGATTGAGCGACCAGTTGGACACGGCGACCACCTTGCGAGAGTGCCCCTCCGCTGCGCGCTGACCAGGGCAGCGCAGCGATTCCGGTTGCCCGGACAAAGGGCGGCTTCCGCTTTAGACAATCGGCGGGACTGGGAGAATCTTGAGCGGCGAGACGGGTGTCCCGTTATCGGGCAGCCGTCACCTGAACGGGAACGTCGAGCGTCACCGTTTGGGGGCGGAGGCACAGGCTGCCGTTGCAGGCCTGCCAGGTGGCTTTCACCTTGGCGACATGGCGGCCCGGGGCCGTTCCGCGCGCCACCGACAGCGGCAGCTTGAAGGTCACGGCCTCGACGTAGTACTCGGTGTCGGCCCCCTGGGCCTTGTCGAACCCGGACTCGGGCACCGGCGCCTCGATCTTGCCGGCCAGCGCAAACGGCTGCGCGTCGGCCACGACGATGCGCGTCGGGTCGGGCGGCGGCGTCTGCGTGAGCGCGTAGAGATGCCATCCCTCGTCGATCTGGGCGGACACCTCGACCTTGATCGTCGATCCGGCCGCGCCGGATACGGCCGCCGTGGGTGCCGTCCATCGGATCGGCGGCTTCGGCTGAGCCGCCGAGGGCGCCAGACCGGCCGCGACGACGGCCGCCAGAACCGCAAACACAACCAGGGCGCCGGAGGGCAGATGGATGCGCTTCGCCATATGCGAACGACTCTATCCGCGGCCGGCCTGGCCTGTCAAAGCCGCGATCTGTGACATACTCGATGGGAGAAACGAATTGCCTACATCACACTCATCCGCGCCACGGCGAAGCTCTGCAAGACGCGGTCGATCAGCCTCGAGGCCGCCAGCCCCCGTCACACGCCCGGCCGTCGTCCTCCCGTTCGAGACGGTCGATCACGATCCCACACCCATTGAATTCTCTGCCCTCGATCTCGACCCCCGGTTGCGGATCGGCATCGAGGACCGCGGGTTCACCAAGACCACGCCCATCCAGAGCGCGGTGTTCCCTGTCGTCTTCGAGGGCGCCGACCTGATTGCCTGCGCCGAAACCGGCACCGGCAAGACGGCGGCCTTCCTGCTGCCGCTCATGCAGCGGCTGCTCGCCACGACGGCGCCGCAGCCTGCCACGCGCGTGCTGGTGCTCGCGCCGACGCGCGAGCTGGCGGTGCAGATCGAGGACGACTTCCAGGGCTTTGCGTACCACACGACGCTGACCAGCGTGGCGGTCTACGGCGGCGTCGATGCCGACATGCAGACCCGCGGCCTGAAGTCGGGCGCCGACTTTGTCGTCGCCACGCCGGGCCGGCTCCAGGACCTGATGAACTGCGGCGCGGCCGACTTCTCGCACCTCGAGGTGCTCGTCCTCGACGAAGCGGATCGCATGATGGACATGGGCTTCTGGCCCGACGTCAGCCGCATCGTCTCCACGCTGCCGCCGGCGCGCCAGACGCTGCTGTTCTCGGCCACCACGTCGAGCGACGTCGTCCGCATGGCTGGCGACATCATGCGCAACCCGAAGCACGTGCAGGTCGGCCGGGCCGGCGGGCCGGCGACGACGATTACGCACGTCGCCTACCAGGTGCCGTCACGCGAGAAGACGGACTGGCTCGCCGCGTTCCTGCGCCGCCAGCGGGAGCCGGCCCTCGTGTTCGTCCGCACGAAACGGTTTGCCGACAAGCTGGCGTCGGCGCTGGCGAGCAAGGGCGTGCGTTGCGCGGCGCTGCACGCGGACCGGACGCAGCGCGAGCGCACCGCGGCCGTCGAGGGCTTCCGCAGCGGCCGGCACACCGTGCTCGTCGCCACCGACATCGCCGCACGCGGCCTCGACATCGACGGCATCCGGCACGTGATCAACTATGAAGTGCCGCACACGGCCGACGGCTACGTTCATCGCGTCGGGCGCACCGGCCGCGCCGAAGCCACGGGCACGGCCGTGACGCTGGTGTCGGCCGAGGAGTTGCCGTACCTGAACGCGATCGAGCGGGCCATCGAGATCAAGATCGAGAATGGCTGAACTCTACCGTGACCCGGCCGCGCCGCCCCCCGAAGCCTCGTACCGGGTGGCGCATGCCGACACGGTGCCTTCCCTGCTGCTTCCCGGCCATCACGCCGCCTGGCGCACCGCCCAGGCGATTTCCTGGGGACCCGCCGCCTACCGCACGACGTTCCGCGCGATCTGGAATGCCGCAGGCCTCGCCATCCGGTTCGATGCGATCGACGACGCACCGTGGCACACGTTGACGCGGCATGACGAGGCTATCTGGGAAGAGGAAGTGGTCGAGATCTTCATCGACCCCTTGCGGGCCGGCCGGGACTACGCGGAGGTCGAGATCAGCCCAATCAACGTGGTGACCGATCTGCACATCGCCGAACCGGCACCGGGGCTCAAAGGGAATCTGCAGTGGAACTGGACCGGGCTGGAAAGCACGGTGATCCCGGGCGCGGCCTTCGGCCTGCCCGCCGGCAGCTGGACGGCCATCGCGTGGCTGCCGTGGTCCGGCCTGCGGACGATGACGCCGCTGGTGGCGGCGTGCGTTCCGCCTACGCCGGGCGATGCCTGGCGGTTCAACGTGTTCCGCATCAAGCGGCCGCACGGCCCGGCCGAGCCCGAGCGCGGGGCGATCTATGCCGCCTGGTCGACTCCGGAGGGCCCCAGCTTCCACGCCCCGGCCTTCTTCCGGGACCTCGTCTTCAGCTAGCGAAAACAGACCTGCTACCTTTTTCGACCCATAGATAGACCTGCTACCTTTTCTACCGAACGGTAGACATAAAGGTAGCCGGTCTATTTTCGTAGGCAAAAAGGTAGCAGGTCTGTTTTCTAGCGCGCGACGATAACGACGTCGGTGGACTCGGCCTGGACGTAAGGCACGTCCGCCATCGTGCCGTGCAGCTGGCGCGCCGCGAACCCCGCCTCACCGAGGGCTGATTCCAGTTCGGCCCGCGTCCAGCCGTGGAGCGGCACGTTGTGCGCCGACATCACCTCGAGCGGCGGATTGCCGTCGGGACGGTAGCGCAGCATCGCCGGCGTGAAGACGACTCCCCCGCCCGGCTTGTGCGTCATGACGCGCATGAAGATCGCTTCGCCCTCGTCGTCCTCGATGAACGTCATCGGAAGCGCCCGCTGGCCGGTCTGGACGAGGCGATCGTAGTTGAGCACCTGGATGACCAGCGGTGCACCGGGCAAGAGGACCTTGCGCACGCCGCGCAGCAGGTCGACCAGCACGGCGCGGTCGGTGACGTGGACGAGGGTGTTGCCGAGGCAGATGGCCCCGCCGAACTTCCCCGTGACAACCGTGTCGACGTGGGCGAGGTCGCCCATGACGAACTCCACCCCTGCCGGGACGCCGGCCTCACGCGCGCGGGTCAGCATCGTGTCGGACACGTCGACGCCAACGACTTCAAATCCCTTCTCCGAGAGGAAACGCGCATGTTCGCCGGTGCCGCAGCCGAGGTCGAGCACGCGGCGCGATGGAAGCGCCGCAAAGGGCTTTTCGAGGAATGCCCATTCGCGTGTCAGGCGCTTCGGCCACGCGATCACCTTGCGATAGTCGATCTGAGCGTAGTGGTTCGTCGGCGTCATCGGTGCGGCCCCCCGGAGCGACTCTACGCCCGGTCCGGCGCACGCGTCAAACACCGGGCCGAGGCGGGGCTGAGGCGGGAGCTACACCCGGACGAGCGATGTCGGATAGAATCGGCCTTTCATGCAGTCCGTCCTTCTGGTGCTGCTCGCGTTCGGGATGGGATTCGTCGCGGCGATCCCGATTGGCCCGTCCCAGATCGAGATGGCCAAGCGCGCCATCAAGGGGCACCTGCGCGCCGCGCAGATGGTGGTGCTGGGATCGGTCAGCTCGGACATCCTCTACGGCATCGTCGCGCTGTTCGGAATCGCGCCGCTGCTGGAGTTTCCGCGGGTGCTGGTGGCGTTCAACGTGGTCGGCGCCCTGATCCTCTGGCTGCTCACGTGGCTGACCTGGAAGGAATCGCGCAAGCCCCACGAACTCGACGTCGAGCACTCGTCGCTCAAGAGCAAGCGGTGGGCGTACCTGACGGGGTTCTCGGTGGCGATGACGAACCCGCCGATTATCTTCTCGTGGCTGGTCGGCCTGACGCTGGCGAAGCGCTTCGGCCTGGCGACGCCGCTGACCGACGCATCGAAGGTCCTGTTCATCGGCGGCGGCGCCATGGGCCTGGGCGGCTACCTGGGCGGACTGGGGGTGCTGCTGCACCGCGTGAAACACGTCATCCCGGCGCACGCGATGGGCACGATTTACCGATGGCTGGCGGTGACGCTGTTCGCCCTGTCGTGGATCTTCGTCTACGGCGCCGTCCGGTTCTTCTTCACCGGGCACCACTAGACAGAGGGCCGGGGGCGGCACCCCGCACGCACGCACGCACGCACGCACGCGCGCGGCACCGCCCCCGGGCCACTCGCCCTTCCCCAGCCGGAATCGGCTGACCTGACTAGAGCCCCCGCACGTGCAGGCCGATGGTGAAGCTCCGGCCGCGCGCCGGCGCAAACTGGAATTGCTCGCGGTAGAACCGGTCGAACAGATTCTCGACCGCGAAGACAAGCCCCACCCGGCCAGTCCGCGGCGTCAGGTTGATACCGCATGAGAGGCGGTGGACCTCGAAGCCGGCGAGGCCTTCGAGGTCCTGCGCAATCAGGTACGGCGAGTTGAGCAGCGTCGGCGCCACGCGCGTCACCTTCGCCTGGACGCGCCCGCTGTATTCCACCCACCACCGGTCGCGGGCGTCGGCAAAGCGGACGCCGAACGTGATCTTGGACGGCGAGATGTTGTCCTGCGGCGTGCCGGCGAGCGACGCGCCCGTCAGCGGATTCGCGCCGGCCAGGACCGTGCCTCGCGTGAGCGCGGCCGTGCCGAACACCGTCAGGACGCCGGGCTTGAGCACGAAGGGCGCATCGAGGTTGGCCTCGATGCCCTGGATCCGCACGTCCGAGAAGTTGATGGCCTGTGACAGCGGCCCGGACGGCGTCTGCGACACGATCTCGGTCGAGATGAAGCCGTGATAGGTGTTCGAGAAGACGGAGACGCCGGCCGTGTAGTGCGATCGCTGCACCTTGAGGCCGACGTCGATGTTGTCGCCGGTCTCGGGCTTGACCGTGACGTTGGGCGCGATCGCCCCGACCGTCGCGGGGCCCGAGAACAGCAGTTCCTCGAGATTGGGATGCCGGTAGCTGCGCCCGTAGCGCGCGATCAGGCTCGCGCCCTCGGCGACCTTGACGACGACGCCCAGGTCACCTGTGAGCGCGCCGCGCGAAATGGAATCGCCGGCGGCGCTTGGCAGCGTGGCGGGGTTGATGGCCGGCGCCGCGCCGGCGGTGAGCGACGTGGCGTCGTAACCCGTCGTGGCGTCGGTCGTCACGCGGTACTGGTCCACACGGACGCCGGCCACGATGCGGGCGAACCGGGTGACGTCCCACTCGTCCTGCACGAAGAAGCCCAGGTCGCGGAACGACGAGTTTGGCACGCGCACCGGATGCGTGGTGGTCGGGCCGCCGGACAACACCGGCACCGCGAACACGTTGGCCTGCGGGCCGTAGGCGCCCAAGCCCACGTTACCGATGATCGTGGACTGCGTGATGCTGGTCCGGCTGTCGATGCTGCGGTCCGAGCAGGCCATCGCCCCCGCGATCAGCACGTGACCGCGCGCCGGCACGAACGTCGCCTGGATGTCGAGCCCCGGCGTCATCACGTGCTGCTCGGTGTCGCTGAGAATCTGCAGACGGTAGACGTTGATCGGGAAGAAGCCCGGCGACGGCACCGGGTACTGCACGGGGAACTGGTTGCGCAGCAGGCGGTCCTGGTCCTGGTAGTAGGCCGACACCTTGAGGTTGGTGAACCACCGCGAGACCGACCGGAGTTCGTAGCGGGCGGACACCCGGTCGAGGTTATTGAACGGCAGCGACACCTGCTGGAAGAACATCGGCGCCTGGAAGTCGGGGAAACCCGCGTCCTCGATGCGCCGCCGGAGGTACTTGACCTGCAGCGTCTGCGAATCGCCGAGCGCCACCATGGTGTTCACGTTCAGGCTGTTGCCGGTCGACGAGGATGCCGGAATGACGGCGCTGGCCCGGGAGAAGGGCTGATTGAACGGATCCGGAAACGCCTTGAAGTGGAAGCCGAAGTTGTCGTCGATCGTGTCGGCGTTCTTGATCTGGCCGCTCGTGAAATAGGCGCTCGTGTTCTCGTTCTTCGCCGCAGCGCCGGCGCGGTAGTTGTCGAAGGCCTCCCCGCCACCGGACACCTGGAACGCGAAACGAGGCGTGCTGATGCCCAGTGACGCGGTGCCGCGGCGGCCCTTCTCGTTCGAACTATAGTAGCCGTCGAATCCGTAGGTCAGTTTCAGCTTGTCGGCGAACCGCGCCTGGTTGGTGATGATGTTGACGGTGCCGGCGAGCGCGTCGGTGCCGTAGAGCACGGACCCCGATCCGCCGACGACCTCCATCCGATCGACCGACTGCACGTCGACGAGCCCGACCTCGGTGCCGGACCGGTCTGTGGCCGTGCGGGCGTTGTTCAGGCGTTCGCCGTCCACGAGGACGAGCAGGCGGGTCGAGTCGAGGCCGCGGACGCGCGGACGGACGCCCACAGGCCCGCTGCCCACAAGCGTCACGCCCGGCGCGAGCAGGAGCGCGTCGCCGGTCGACTCCGGCGACTTCGCCTCCAGCGTGTCGCGCGTCACGCCGTCCACGCGCAGGGGCACCTGCAAGCCGTCCCGGTCCGCGCGCGTGGCCGTCACCGTGACGCCCATCTGCACCGCGCCGGGCACGAGCCGGGCCGCGATCTCCACCGGCGCCGCGCCGTCAGCGATGTCGATGGTGCGCACGTCGGCCGAGAAGCCGTCGCGTTCGATGATGACCAGGTAGGTCCCCGCCGCGAGGTTCGACACCTTGAACCGGCCGCCGGCGTCGGACCGGGTGGATACCTCCTGGTTGGTCGCGACGTTGCGCACCGTCACGCGCGCCGCCTGCAGTACGCCGCCGGACATATCCGCGGCGGTCCCCACGATGTCCCCGGCACGTGCGACTGACGCGAACGCGAGCCACGCACACACACTCCACACGAATACACGCTTCGCCATGATGGTCCCTGCCTCGAGAGCGGCCGCGGGCCAAAGGCCCGGCCGAAAGTAGACGGACTCATGCATCCGCACGGCAGCGCTACGCGCGCGCGAACGGACGCCCGACAATGAAATAGGGAGGAGTCGCTACCGAAGCGGCGGCGGGCGCGGGAGGAAGCGGACCGCATGGGCTGTCGTCGGCACGCCGGCGACACGCGCCACCGGAATCTCAACGGATGCCCAGGACGGACGGCGCAGCGCCGAAGCCCTGTGCCACTGCTGGATCAGGACCAGCAGGCCGATGACGGTCACGAGTGGGGCCAGTTCGGCCAGTGCCGTGACGGACTCCGGGATGCCCAACTGGACGCCGATCGCATCACCGTTCCACACCGCGTGGCAATGCAGCAGCACGACCAGCAGCCAGAGGATGACGGCACGCTTGCCCCAGAACACGGAGACGCCATGCCGCTGGAGCGCACGGAATCCGACAAGGACGGCCACGGACACGGCCCAGCGAGCGGCGGTCGATGCGTCGATGGGACGTCCGCCGACGAGATGCGACCACAGCAGCCATCCGTGAAACGCCACCAGGGCGGTGAACGCCAGGCGGCCGCAGGCGCGCACGGCAACCCGTGCCAGATCGGTCGATCTGGTTGCGGCGGCCCGAGCGGTGGCGTTCCGAGCGGTCATCTCCCACCGACAGTACGATATTGTGAACACCGGGCGCAACCACCGCGGGCAACGAGCCCGGCGGCGATCGGTCCGGGACGTGGAGGATTGATGGAGCCGAGCGTACGGGTGGAATCGCGGCTGCCGGACGTGGGCGTCAGCATCTTCGCGGTGATGAGCCGGCTGGCGGCCGAGTGGGGCGCGATCAACCTGTCGCAGGGCTTCCCGGACTTCGATTGCGACCCGGCGCTCATCGCCGCAGTGCACCGGTACATGCAGGCCGGCTACAACCAGTACGCGCCGATGCCCGGTGTGCCCGCGCTGCGGGAGGCGCTCGCGGCCAAGATCGAGCGGAGCTACGGTGCGTCGTACGACCCGGCGACCGAGATCACCGTGACGTCGGGCGCGACCGAGGCGCTGTTCGACGTCATCTCCGCCTTCGTCAGGCCCGGCGACGAGGTGGTGCTGTTCGAGCCGTGCTACGACTCGTACGTGCCGGTCGTGCGGCTGAACGGCGGCACGCCCCGGTTCGTGACGCTGCGTGCGCCCGACTACCGCATCGACTGGGACGAGGTCCGCCGCGTGCTCACGCCCCGCACGCGGCTGCTCGTCATCAACTCGCCCCACAACCCGACGGGATCCGTGCTCAGCGCCGGCGATCTCGACGCGCTGGCCGGCCTGCTCGACGGCCGCGACACCATCGTCCTCAGCGACGAGGTCTACGAGCACATCGTGTTCGACGGCGGACGCCACGAGAGCGCCGCGCGCCACCCGGCGCTGCGGCCGCGGAGCTGCGTCATCAGCTCGTTCGGCAAGAGCTATCACGCGACGGGCTGGAAGGTGGGCTACGTGTCGGCGCCGCAGGCGCTGACGGCCGAGATCCAGCGTGTGCACCAGTTCGTCACGTTCGCGACGAACACGCCGGCCCAGATGGCGTATGCGGAGTTCACGCGCGCCCGCACGAGCTACGACGACCTGTCGGCGTTCTACCAGGCCAAGCGCGACCGGTTCCTGTCGCTGGTCGCCGGATCGCGGTTTACGCCCGTGCCGTGCCGCGGGACGTACTTCCAGATCCTCGACTACTCCGCGATCAGCCAGGACGCCGATGGCGCGTTCGCCCTGCGGCTGCTGCGCGAGCACGGCGTGGCGTCGATTCCCACGTCGGCGTTTCTCTACAACAGCGCCGCCCCGCAGGTGCTGAGGTTCTGTTTCGCGAAGAAGGACGAGACGCTCGCCGCGGCGGCCGAGCGGTTGTGCCGCGTGTAGCCAGCACGGCCGCGCGTCCGCGCGCATTCCGGAGAGGACACCATGAGTGGACGTTCGGTCGTCATCGGCGTCGCGGGAGGATCGGGTTCGGGCAAGACCACGGTCGTCCGCCGCATCGTGGAGAGCTTGGGCCCTGACCAGGTGACGGTGCTGCTGCACGACCGCTACTACCGCGATCGCAGCGACCTGCGCCTCGAGGAGCGCGCGGCGCTCAACTACGACCACCCGGACTCGCTCGAAACCGACCTGATGGTCCGCCACCTCCGCGAGCTGCGGGAGGGCCGGCCGGTCGAGGTGCCCACCTACGACTTCGCGCGCTACGCCCGGATGCCCGAAACGGAAACGGCGCAACCGCGGCGGACGATTATCGTCGAGGGCATCCTGATTTTCGCCGACCCGGGGCTCCGGGCGCTGCTCGACGTGAAGGTGTTCGTCGATGCCGACGACGACATCCGGTTCATCCGGCGGCTGCGGCGCGACGTCGCCGAACGCGGCCGGACCATGGACTCGGTGGTCGAACAGTACCAGAGCACCGTCAAGCCGATGCACCTGGAGTTCGTGGAGCCGAGCAAGCGGTACGCGGACATCATCGTGCCGCAGGGCGGCCACAACACCGTCGCCATCGACATGCTGCTGACGCTGATCCGCAGCCTGGCAAGCCGCTGAAAACAGACCTGCTACCTTTTTGGGGTTCGAAAACAGACCTGCTACCTTTTCCGCGTAACTTCCGGAAAAGGTAGCAGGTCTGTTTTCGCGCCAGGCCCGTGTCGGTCCCGAAAAGGTAGCAGGTCTGTTTTCCCTACAGATCGATCGTCATGCCGTCGCGGACCGTGTCGAACGCGAGGTCGGTGCGGCACAGCACGTCGTCGCCCATGTGGGTCAGCAGCACCCGCGTGCAGGCCAGTTCGGCGCGATGCTCCACGAGCGCCCGGTGGCTCAGGTGGCCCGGCGGGGCGCCCGCGAACCCCTGGCATTCGCACAGGAACAGGTCCGCGTCGCGTGACGCCTCGACGAGCGTCCCGGCCCATTCGGTGTCGCCCGAGAACGCCAGCACGCGGCCGCCGCACTCCACGCGCAGCGCGTGACACGCGAGCGCCTTCGCGTGGCGCACCTCGAATGCGGTGACCCGCGCCACGCCGAGGTCGCAGGGCTGGCCGGCCGCCATCTCCACGAATTTCAGACGGAACCGGAACGCGCCCGTGTCGGTTCCCGGGAAGAGCGCGTCGACAGCAGCCAGCACGCGCTGCTGCACGCCGGCCGGCCCCGCAACCGTCAGATCCCGTGTCCGGCCGTCACTGTAGTGCGCGTGCAGCAGCAGGAAGGGGATGCCGCCGAAATGGTCCCCGTGCAGGTGCGTCAGGGCAATCGCGTCCACGGCGCCGGGTTCGAGGCCGGCGCTTCGCATGGCGGCCAGCGCCGACGGGCCGCAGTCCACGAGCAGCGTGCCGGCCTCCGACGTCAGGTGCGTGGAGGTCTGCAGGCGCCCGCCGCTGCCGAATGCGTCGCCCGTCCCGAGGAACCGGACACGGACGCCGCTCATCGGCTGCCGGCTCCCTCGGCCGCCAGCCGTTCGACGGCCGCGGCCGCCACGCGCACGGCGTTCGACTCGCCCGCTTCGAGGCCTTCCTTCGTCACGTCCTCGCTGCGCGCCCTGTTGACGACGACACCGGCGAGGCAGCCGCCGCGCAGCCCCATCGCCGCGCACAGCGTCAGCACCGTGGCCGATTCCATCTCGTAGTTGAGCACATGCAGGCGGCGCCACTCCTCGGTGATGCCCTGGAACCGGCGCGGGACGTAGCCCGAGTACGAATCGAACCGTTCCTGGCCCGGGTAGAACGTGTCGCACGACGCGCTGACGCCGGTGCGGTAGGGCACCTTCAGCGCCCGCGCCGCGGCAATGGCGGCCGCGACGACCTCGTGGTCGGCGACGGCCGGGTACTCGATGGGCGCGTAGTGCGTGGACGCCCCGTCGAGCCGCACCGATCCGGTGGTGATGACCACGGTGCCGATCTCCACGTCGGCCTGGATCGCGCCGGTGGTGCCCACGCGCAGGAACGTCCGCACGCCAAGCTGCGCCAGTTCGTCGATGGCAATCGACGCCGACGGCCCGCCGATGCCCGTCGACGTCACCAGCACCGGCACCTGCCCGCTGTACGCGATCCAGGTCCGGTACTCGCGCTTGGACGCCAGTTCGCGGGCCCGCACGAGCGGCGCCGTGCGGGCGATGGCCTCGACACGCCCGGGGTCGCCGGGCAGCAGGGCGATCGTGGCGCCCTCGAGCATGCTGGAGTCCAGGTTCAGGTGATAGACGGTGCGCGCAGCCATGGGATCGTCTCCTCTTTCCGGATTACGTCTCGAACCGGCAGTCCATCGGCAGCGCACCGGACAGCCGCGTCATGTACTCGTCGCGCGGCAGCTCAATCGCGCCGAACGTCGCCAGGAACGGCGTCAGCCACTGGATATCGAGCAGCTGGAACCCGCTCCGCCGCAGCCGGTCGCACAGGCTCCACAGGGCCACCTTCGACGCGTCGGTCGCGACGTGGAACATCGACTCGCCGAAGAACGCCCCGCCAAGGCTGACGCCGTACAGCCCGCCCGCCAGCGCGCCGTCCGTCCAGACCTCGACCGAGTGCGCCAGGCCACGCTCGTGGAGGGCGCAGTAGCTCTCGACGATCTCGTCGCTGATCCAGGTGCCTTCGTCCCGGTCCGACGCGCAGGCGTCCACCACGTCCCGGAAGGCGCGGTCGGCGGTCACCTCGAACCGGCCGGATCGGACGACCCGGGCCAGCCGCCGGGACACGTGGACCGCGTCCAGGGGCAGGACAGCCCGCGGATCGGGCGAATACCAGCGGATCTCGCCCGATTCGTGCCCCATCGGGAAGTAGCCGGCCCGGTAGGCGGCCACGAGCAGCGGAACCTCGATCATCGACGTCCTGACTGTGGAACAGCCACGGGAGCGTGTCAAGACCGCCCGAGTCGCAGTACACTGGTTGTTTGACCCGGACCCCGGCCGTCGCCGGCATAGCGGGTGAGAGGAACCGATCGACATGGCGATCGCAGCAAGACGCTACCAACTCCTGATCATCTCGTGGCTCGCGGCCGTGCTGGTCGTGGCCCTCCCCGGGTGTGGCGGGGCGGCAGGCGGCCGCGCCGGCGCGGCGGTCAAGCAGGACGCCCCTCCGGCCAGGCCGGCGATCGCATACGACCACGACCTCACCGACGTCGCGCGCGTGCTGGCGGGCCTGGACCCCGAGGACGCGCAGCGCTTTGCCGCCGTCACGTCCCGGCCGGCCTGGAAGGCCCACAAGGCCGCGTT
>Ga0334722_10005162_pt1 | contig 13288 bp, 10 predicted proteins | sample C3_bottom_MG_FD_207210 | JGI IMG/M metagenome (GOLD analysis project Ga0334722, IMG submission 207210) | Sediment microbial communities from Yellowstone Lake, YNP, Wyoming, USA - C3_bottom | ecosystem: Environmental > Aquatic > Freshwater > Lake > Sediment | place: USA: Wyoming | collected...
TGCGCGTCGGTTCGCGGATCACGCCCGATGCGCTCCTGCGCGAGCTGCTCCGGCTCGGCTACGTGCCGGTCGTCGAGGTCGCCGGGCGCGGCGAGTTCGCCCGCCGGGGCGGGATCGTCGACTGCTTCCCGCCCGCTGCCCGGCTGCCGGTCCGGCTCGAGTTCTTCGGCGACGAGATCGACTCGCTGCGCGCCTTCGACCCGACCGACCAGCGGGCGACCGGACCGCTCGAGGCGGTCGAGCTCCTCCCGGCGAGCGAGTTCCTTGTCCCGCCGGGCGGCCTCGCCGCGCTCCGGGCCCGGCTCGGGCGGGCGGCGGGACGGCTCTCCGAGCGGCTCGCCGGCGACCTCCGGCGATTCGAGGAGGGAGTGGAGGCGCCCGCCGCCCCGTCCGGAGCGCCCCGGCCCCTCGCCCTCGCGCCCGCGCCGCCGCCCACCGGGCGGCCCGCGCCCGGTGGCGTCGCGGAGCCGACCCGTGCCCTCGATGTCGGCGACGCGGCCGAGGTCTGGGCCCCGATCCTCGCCCCGGCGACCGGCCTCGACCACCTCGAGCCCGGGACGCTGCTCATCCTCGATGAGCCGGGCGAGCTGGCCGGGACGGCCGAGTTCCTCTGGCGCCAGGCGGAGGAGCGGGCCGCCGAGCTGGTTGCGGCCGGCGAGCTGCCGTCGGGCTGGCCGGCGACGTACCTCGGGCGGCGGGACTGGACGGCCCGCCTGCGCGCCGCCCGGACGCTCGAGCTCACCTGGGAGTCGGAGGCGCCGGCCGCGATCGCCTCGGGCGGGCTCAGCTCGGGCGACCTGTTCGGCTGGCGCGAGCCGGCCCTGCCGCCCGGTCGTGCCTCCCGGCTGGCCGAGGCGGTCGAGGCCTGGCAGGCCGACGGCGCCCGGATCGTGCTCACCTCCGACCAGGCGGCGCGCCTGGCCGAACTCCTCGGCGAAGCCGGCCACCCGGTCGCGATCGTCTCGTGCCTCGCCGAGGCCCCGCCGCCCGGTGCGGTCGTGCTCGTCGAGCGGAGCCTGAACGGCGGGTTCGCCGGCGGTCCGGACGGCCTGGTCGTCGTCACCGACCGGGAGCTGTTCGGCTCGGTCCGGGTCCGCCGGCCGAAGGCGCTCCGGCGGGTCGTCCCGCGCGACATCCTCGAACGGCTCACCCCGGGCGACCTCGTCGTCCACATCGACCACGGGATCGCGCGCTACGAGCGGATGGTCCGCCGGAGCGGCGGCGCCGGCGACGAGCGCGACTACCTCGAGCTCTCGTTCGCCGGTGGTGACCGGATCTTCGTCCCGGTCGAGCAGATCGGGCGCGTCTCGCGCTATTCCGGGGGCGAGCACCCGAACCTCTCCCGGCTCGGTGGCGGCGAGTGGCTGCGCACGAAGGCCCGCGTCAAGCGGGCGGTCGACGACCTCGCCGAAGAGCTGCTCGCGCTCTACGCCACGCGCGCCGCGGCCGAGGGCCACGCCTTCGCCCCGGACACCCCCTGGCAGCAGGAGCTCGAGGCGTCGTTCCCGTACGAGGAGACGCTCGACCAGCTGCGCGCCGTGGCCGAGGTGAAGCTGGACATGGAATCGCCCCGGCCGATGGACCGCCTCGTCGTCGGCGACGTCGGCTACGGCAAGACCGAGGTCGCCCTGCGGGCCGCGTTCAAGGCGATCCAGGACGGCCGCCAGGTCGCCGTCCTCGTCCCGACGACCGTGCTCGCCGCCCAGCACCAGGCGACGTTCTCGCAGCGCTTCGCCGCCTTCCCGATCACCGTCCGGCTCCTCTCCCGGTTCGTCGCCCCGCGCGAGCAGGCGGCGACGATCACCGGCCTGGCCGACGGGTCGGTCGACCTCGTGATCGGCACCCACCGGCTCCTGTCGCGTGACGTCCGATTCCGGGACCTCGGCCTGGTGATCGTCGACGAGGAGCAGCGCTTCGGGGTCGCGGCCAAGGAGCGCCTGAAGCAGCTCCGGCGCGAGGTCGACGTCCTCACCCTCTCGGCGACGCCGATCCCGCGCACGCTCAACCTCGCCCTGGCCGGGGTCCGCGACCTGTCGGTCATCGAGACCCCGCCCGAGGACCGGCTGCCGATCCAGACCCGGGTCGCCGAGGCCTCGGCGGGGCTCGTGCGCGATGCGATCCTGCGCGAGCTCGACCGCGGCGGCCAGGTCTTCTACGTCCACAACCGGGTCGAGACGATCGAGGCCCAGGCCGAGCAGCTCCGGGCGATGCTGCCCGGGGTGCGGATCGTCGTCGGCCACGGCCAGATGCCCGAGGGCCTGCTCGAGAAGGTGATGCTCGAGTTCGCGGCCGGGGCGGCGGACGTCCTCGTGTGCACGACGATCATCGAGTCCGGGCTCGACATCCCGAACGCGAACACGATCATCATCGACCGGGCCGACACGCTCGGGCTGGCCCAGCTCTACCAGCTCCGGGGCCGGGTCGGTCGTTCGTCGCGCCGGGCCTATGCCTACCTGCTCTATCGCCGGCGCGAGCGGATGAGCGAGGAGGCACGCAAGCGGCTCCAGGCGATCTTCAACGCCTCGGAGCTCGGGGCGGGCTTCCAGATCGCCCTCTCCGACCTCGAGATCCGCGGCGCCGGGAACATCCTCGGCGGCGAGCAGTCCGGCCACATGGCGGCCGTCGGGTTCGACCTCTACTCGCGCCTCCTGGCCGACGCGGTCGAGGAGCAGAAGGCGCGCCGCGAGCACCGCCCGCCCCGCCTCGAGGCGCCCCAGGCGGTCGTCGACCTCCCGGTCGATGCCCACCTGCCGGACGACTACGTCCCCGACGAGGCCCAGAAGCTCGAGCTCTACCGGCGCCTGGCGCGGGCCCGAAGCGCCGGCGACCTGGCCGCCTTCCGCCAGGAGCTGGCCGACCGGTTCGGTCCGCTGCCGGCCCCGGTCGTCCGCCTCGTCGAGGTCGCCGAGCTCCGCCTGGCGGCGGAGTCGGCCGGGGTCTCGGCGATCTCGCGCGAGGAGGGCCAGCTCGTCGTCCGCTTCGGCGCCGGGCTGACCCGGGCGACGGCGATCCGGCTCCTCGCCCCGGGCGCCGCCGGCGGCGCTCCCCTGCCCGGGGTCCGGCCGGCGGACGTCACGTTCGCCTCGAACCAGGTCCGGATCCGCCTGCCGCGCGACCCGAAGGCGGCCTGGACGCTCACCCGGGCGATCGTGGCCAGGCTCGCCGCCGCGGGCGACGAGGCGATGACGGCAGCGGTCGGGTCGTCGTAGGGCCGACGACCGGGCATCATTCGAGCGACTGGAGACTGCGGCGCATGAGAACGTACGTGGGGGCTCTCGATCAGGGCACCACCAGCACCCGGTTCATGATCTTCGACCACGCCGGCCACGTCGTCGCGATCGATCAGCGCGAACACGAGCAGATCTATCCGAAGCCGGGCTGGGTCGAGCACGACCCGGCCGAGATCTGGACCCGCAGTCTCGAGGTCACGAACGGCGCCCTGGCGAAGGCAGGGCTGACCGCCGCGGACCTGGCCGCCGTCGGCGTCACGAACCAGCGCGAGACGACCGTCGTCTGGGATCGCCGGACCGGCAGGCCGGTCTGGAACGCGATCGTCTGGCAGGACACCCGGACCGACCAGATCTGCAGCGAGCTGTCCAGGGACGGCGGCCAGGATCGGCTCCGCCCGAAGACGGGCCTGCCGCTGGCGACCTACTTCTCGGGCCCGAAGATCATGTGGATCCTCGACCACGTCGCGGGCGCCCGGGCGAAGGCGGAGGCCGGCGAGCTCCTCTTCGGCAACATCGACACCTGGTGCATCTGGAACATGACCGGCGGCCCGAACGGCGGGGTCCACGTCACCGACGTCTCGAACGCGAGCCGGACGCTCCTGTTCAACTACACGACCCTCGACTGGGATCCCGAGATCCTCACCCTGATGGGGATCCCCCGGGCGATGCTCCCGACCGTCAGGGCCTCGAGCGAGGTATACGGCACCGCCGTCGGTGCCCTGGCCGGCGTCCCGGTGGCCGGTGACCTCGGCGACCAGCAGGCGGCCCTGTTCGGCCAGGCCTGCTACTCCGCTGGCGAGGCGAAGAACACGTACGGCACCGGCTGCTTCATGCTCCTGAACACGGGCACGAAGGCCGTCCCCTCGAAGCACGGGCTCCTGACCACGCTCGCCGGCAGGATCGGCGACCAGCCCGCACAGTACGCGCTCGAGGGCTCGATCGCGATCACCGGCGCGCTCGTCCAGTGGCTTCGCGACAACCTCGGGCTGATCGAGACATCCTCCGACGTCGAAGCGCTCGCGCGGACGGTCGACGACAACGGCGGCGTCTACTTCGTCCCGGCCTTCAGCGGTCTCTTCGCCCCGTACTGGAGGAGCGACGCCCGGGGCGTGATCGCCGGGCTGACCCGCTACGTCAACAAGGGCCACATCGCGCGCGCCGTCCTCGAGGCGACCGCGTGGCAGACGCGCGAGGTGCTCGATGCGATGAACGCCGATTCCGGCGTCCCGTTGACCGCCCTCAAGGTCGACGGCGGGATGGTCCACAACGAGCTGCTGATGCAGTTCCAGTCGGACGTCCTGAACGTGCCGGTCATCCGTCCCCAGGTCGCCGAGACGACGGCCCTCGGCGCGGCGTACGCGGCCGGGCTCGCGGTCGGCTACTGGAGGGGGCTCGACGACCTTCGCGAGAACTGGGCGAAGGACAGGGAGTGGCATCCGACGATGGACGAGGCCACCCGCGAGGCGGAGTACCGGGCATGGAAGAAGGCCGTGACCCGGACGTTCGGCTGGGTCGAGCAGGGCGAGGTCCGGGCTCGAACAGGACGTGACCGGGCGTGACCGGGCGGATCCTCGTCGTCGGCGCGGGCGCGGTCGGGTCGTTCCTCGGCGGGACGCTCGCCGCCGCGGGCGACGAGGTCGCCATCCTTCGGCGGGGCCGGGAGCCGGCTGCGACTCGGGGAGCACTGGTCCTCGTCGGGCCGCGCTCGGAGCGCCGCGAGGTCGAGGTCCTGTGGGTCGCGTCGGCCGGGTCCGTTCCGTGGTCGCCCGAGCTGATCGTGCTCGCGGTCAAGCTGTACGACCTGCCGGCGGCCGTCGATGCGGTTGCGGCATGGCCCTCGGCTCCGATCCTGACCGTCCAGAACGGGATCGGCGCCGAGGAGGAGGTCGCCGCCCGGCGACCGGCCGCCGGGCTCCTGGCCGGCTCGCTGACGACCGCCGTCGAGCTCGGGACCGGTGACCAGGTCTTCCGCCACCGGCGGGGCGGGATCGGGATCGCCCCCGTGCGCGGTGACGTCACCGCGGTCCTGGCCGAGGCCGTTCGGGCATTCGCCGCCGGCGGCCTGCCGGCCCGCGAGTACCGCGACGCCGGGGCGATGAAGTGGTCGAAGCTCCTGGGAAACCTCGTCGGCAACGCGACGAGTGCGATCCTCGACCTCGAGCCGGCGGTGATCTACGCCGACGCGCGGCTCTTCGCCATCGAGCGCCGCCAGCTCCTCGAGGCGCTCGCGGTGATGGACGCGCTCGGGCTCCGGCCCCTCGCCCTGCCCGGGCTGGACGCGCGGCTCCTCGCCCTCGGCTTCCGCCTGCCGGAGCCGCTCGGCCGGCTCGCCCTCGGGCCGATCGTCCGGGCCGGACGGGGCGGCAAGATGCCGTCGCTCCTCCTCCAGCTTCGCACCCGGCCGACCGAGCGCCGGACGGAGGTGGCCTGGCTGAACGGGGCGGTCGCCCGGGCCGGCGAGCAGACGGGAGTGCCGACCCCGGTCAACCGGGCGCTCGCCGCGCTCGTCGAGGAGACGGCGGGCGACCCCGACCGCCGGGCGTGGTTCCGGGGCCGGCCGGACCGGCTGCTGGCGATGATCCCGCCGGCGGGGCCGCCCGGCCGGTCCTGACCGACCGTCCGGCCACGGGCGAACCGTCCGGGCCACGAAGGGACCGTCCCGGCCACGGGCGAACCGTCCGGGCCACGAGCCGACCGCCCGGGCCGCGAGCCGACCGCCCGACGCGGCGAGGTCTCCTCGGTCCGGGCAGCCTCGTATACTCCGGCCGATGGATGGCTTGACGCTGCTCGGCGGCGCGTTCGCGGCCGTGGCCGGCTACCTGATCGGTGGCATCCCGTGGGGCGTGATCATCGCCCGGCTCGTCGGCGGGCCGGATCCGCGGACGCTCGGGAGCGGCCGGACCGGCGGGGCAAACGTCCTGCGGGCGCTCGGCCCCCGGGCCGCCGCCGTCTCGGGCCTGCTCGACATGCTCAAGGGAACGGCCGCCGTGGCGCTCGTCCGCCTGCTCGGGCTCGGCCCGGCGATCGAGGTGATCGCCGCCCTGGCCGCGATCCTCGGCCACAGCCGCTCGCCGTTCATCGGCTTCCAGGGTGGTCGCGGCGTGTCGGCGGCGTTCGGGGGGCTGCTGATCATCTCGCCACTCGCGGCCGCGGTCGTCCTGCCCCTGTTCGCCGTCGTCGTCCTCGTCAGCCGCTACTCGTCCCTGGGATCGCTCACCGGCGCGGCTGCCGGGGGGGTCGTGCTCGCAGCGCAGGTCATCGTGGCCGATCAGCCGGCGGCCTACCTCGTCTATGCCCTCGCCGGTCCGGCGATGATCTGGCTCTTCCACGCCGACAACATCCAGCGCCTGCTGAACGGAACGGAGCGCAAGGTGGGGCAGCGCTGACGGCCGGCGCCCGGCCCGGCACCGCTCAGGGGTGGCAGACGCCCCGCTCGATCAGCCCGCTCACGGCCGCGACCGCGGCGGCCTCGTCGTCGCCCTCGGCGCTGACCCGGACCCGTTCGCCGAGCCGGATGCCGGCGCTCACGAGCGCGACCATGCTTCGCGCGTCGATCGGGGCGCTCCCACCCTCGAGCCCCTGGATCGTCACCCGGGCCCGGAACCCCTTCGCCGCCTGCTGGATGCGCATCGCCGCCCGGGGGTGGAGGCCGTAGCGGTCGCGGAAGACAACCTCGGTGCTCGTCATCGTCGCATCTCCAGGACCGCCCGGGCCGCGGCCGCGACATGGCCCGCGGTCAGCCCGTACTTCTCGAGCAGCGCCTCGTTCGGGCCCGACTCGGCGTAGACGTCGCGCGTCCCGACCCGGCGCAGGGGGGTCGGCAGCCGCTCGGCGAGCACCTCGGCCACGGCGCTCCCGAGGCCGCCGATGATCGAGTGGTCCTCGGCCGTGACGACCGCCCCGGTCCGCCGGGCGGCCTCGACGACCGCGTCGGCGTCGAGCGGCTTGATCGTCGGCAGGTGGAGGACGAGCGCCTCGATCCCCTCGGCGGCGAGGAGCTCGGCCGCCTCGAGCGTCCGGGCCGCCTGGAGACCGCTCGTCAGGAGGGCGACATCGCGCCCGTCGCGCAGGAGGACGGCCCGGCCGATCCGGAACTCGTAGCGCTCGTCGAACAGGACCGGGGTCGGATCGCGGCCGAGCCGCAGGTAGACCGGGCCCGGGTGCTCGGCCGCCCGGACGACGGCCTGGCGGGCCTCGACCGCGTCGCCCGGGGCGAGGACGGTCATGTTCGGCAGGGCGCGCATGATCGCGACGTCCTCGAGGCAGACATGGCTCTTGCCCGGCCGCCCGATCAGGAGACCGGCGTACCCGCCGACGATCACGACATGGAGCTTCGTCTGGGCGACGACGACGCGGACCTGGTCGAGGTCCCGGTTGGCGGCGAAGGCGGCGAAGGTCGTGGCAAACGGGATGAAGCCGGCCGTCGCGAACCCGGCCGCGACGCCGATCATGTTCTGCTCGGCGATCCCCATCTCGAAGAACCGCTCGGGGACGGCGTCGGCGAAGCCGTCGACCTTGGTCGAGTTCGCCAGGTCGCCGTCGAGGACGACGATCCGCCGGTCGCGCCGCCCGAGCTCGACGAGCGCCTCGCCGAACGCGATCCGGGTCGCCTCCGCCGTCGCCACCGCCGGGCGCCGGGTCGGCGGACCGAGCGGGTCGAGGGGGCCCGGGGGATCGAGCCGACCGGTGGGCCGCCGCCGCCCGGCGGATTTGCCCGGGGCCGTCATCCGCCGAGCTCCTCGAGGGCGCGCCGGAGGTCGTCGTCGGTGAGCGGCTTCGCGTGCCAGCGGTAGTCGCCCTCCATGAACGAGACGCCCCGGCCCTTGACCGTCCGGGCGACGAGGATCGTCGGTCGTCCGCTCGTCGCCCGGGCCGTGCCGAGCGCCGCCGCGAGCGCCGCCGGGTCGTGGCCGTCGACCGCGATCGCCTGCCAGCCGATCGCCTCCCAGCGCCCGACCGGGTTGTCGATCGGGCTCAACCGCTCGCCCGGGGCCCCGCCCGGGCGGCGCCAGCCGTACTGCTGGAGCCCGTTCCAGTCGAGGATCGCGCACAGGTTGTCGAGCCCGTAGCGGGCGGCCACGAACGACGCTTCCCAGACCTGGCCCTCCTGGGTCTCGCCGTCGCCGAGGACGACGTACGTCCGCCAATCGGCGCCCAGCAGGCGCGCCGCGAGGGCCATCCCGACCCCGACCGAGAGGCCCTGGCCGAGCGAGCCGGTCGACATGTCGAGCCCCGGCAGGGCGGTCATGTCCGGGTGCGCCTGGAGGCGCGAATCGATCTCGTCGAACGTGGCCAGCTCCTCGAGCGGGAAGTAGCCACGCTCGGCGAGCGTGGCATAGAGCGCCGTCGCGGCGTGGCCCTTGGAGAAGACGAGCCGGTCGCGGTCCGGCCAGGCCGGCCGGGCAGGATCGATCCGCAGCTCGTGGAAGTAGAGGACGACGAGGATCTCGGCGACCGAGAGCGGCCCGCCGAGATGGCCCGACCCGGCCCGGTGGACGGCGAGCAGGGCGTGGCGCCGGACGCGACGGGCGAGCTCGCGCAGGCGGGCCACGTCCGCCTCGGTCAGCGCCGGGTGCGGGCGGGCGCGCGAGGCGGGCGATGAGACAGCCGGGCCGATGTCAGTCGAATCCACCGTGACGCCCAGTGTATGCCGGGCAGCCGGGCAGCCGAAGGCCCGGCCGTGAGCCGGGCCTTCGGTGTTGCCTGAAGCGTGCAGGGCCGGATCCGGCCGGGCCTGCACGGGGTGCCTACGCCGCGGCTTCGCGCCCGGCCGCCTCGCCGCCGGGAACCCAGCCGGAGTCGACGAAGCGCTTCTGCCACCAGCTGGCGATCGCGATCAGGACCCCGGCCACGACGAGCATGGCCACGATCAGGATCGGCTCGTTGCCCTTCATCCAGCTCGCGACGTTGCCGACCACGATCCCGTACCAGCCGAAGTCGGCGTCGCCGAAGGTCGTGTTGGCAAAGCCGAGGTCGCCGAGGACCTTGAGCAGGAACGCCGGCAGGAACGTGATCAGGACACCGTTCACGAAGCCGCCGGCGATCGCCCCGGCGCGGCCGCCGGTGGCGTTCCCGAAGACACCCGCACCACCACCGGTGAAGAAGTGGGGGACCATCCCGGGCAGGATCAGGGCCAGCGCGAGCGGCGCGCCCTGGAAGGCGATCCCGATCACGGCCAGGCTGACCAGGCCCCCGACGACGCTCGCCAGGAAGCCGACGAGGACGGCGTTCGGGGCGTACGGGAAGACGATCGGGACGTCGAGTGCCGGCAGCGCGCCGGGGATGATCTTCTCCGAGATGCCGGCGAAGGCGGGCACGATCTCACCGAGGATCGTCCGCACGCCGACGAGGATGACGGCCACGCCGACGCCGAAGTTCAGCGCGTTCAGGAACTCGGCCATCAGGAACGAGCCCCAGTTCGGGTTCGCCGGCGCGAACGTCTTGAGCGCGTCCGCCTCACCCTTGACGACCAGGTAGGCGAGCGCGAACAGGAGGTAGATGATCGCCATCGAGACGGCCGTGGCGACCATCGGTTCGCGCAGGAAGCGGAGCTGCTCGGGGAACTTCATCTCCTCGGTGCTCTTGCTTCCCTTGAACAGCTGGCCGACCGCCCCTCCGGCGATGTAGCCGAACGAGCCGAAGTGGCCCATCGCCACCGCCTCGCCACCGGTCACCCGGCGCATCCAGGGATGGGCGAAGGCGGGCATGACGACCATGATCGTGCCGAGCAGGATCGCCCCCACGATGACCGTCGCGATGTCCGACATCTGGACCGTGACGAGGATGACGGCGAGCATCGTCGCCATGTAGAAGATGTGGTGGCCGGTCAGGAAGACGTAGCGCAGCGGGGTGAGCCGGGCGATCACGAGGCTGGCGAAGAAGCCGAGGAACATCACCCAGGCGGTCACGCCGCCGTACTGGCTCTGGGCGAGGGCGACGATCGCCTCGTTCGTGGGCACGACGCCCTGGGCGTTCGTGACGCCGAGGATCAGCTTGCCGAGCGGATCGAGGGCATTGATCACCGCCACGGCGCCGACGACCAGGATCAGGAAGCCGAGGGTGGCCTTGAGCGTCCCGCCGACGATCTCGCCGGGCTTCTTGCCCAGGGCGATCAGGCCGACGGCGGTCATCAGGCCGACCAGGTAGGCCGGCTTGCTGAACACCTCCTGGACCAGGAAGTTGATGAACCCTGTCAATGCATCCATCAGTTCGTCCTTCCCTCCATGTTGATTCCCTCAGGGGACGAGCGCGGAGCGGCCGGCCGCGTGCCGGCGAACGGGGACGCTCAGTGATCCCGCAATGCGGCCTCCAGCTTGCTCACCATCTCCGGCAGGCTCACGAAGTTGGTGATCGTCACGATCCTCGGCTTGACGTCGCCGAGCTGCTGGGCCAGCTCGGCCGAGGTGATGATCAGGTCCGCCGTGGCGGCCGCGGCCCGGGCGGTGCCGATGTCGGCCACCTCCAGGTCGGCCTGGATGCCGAGCTGCTTGAGCGCCTTCTCGGCCTGCATCCGGAGCAGGAGTCCGCTGCCCAGGCCCATGCCGCATACCGCCAGGATCTTCACGGTCGCTCTCGTCCTCCATGCTGGTCGCGCTGGTCTCCCGCCGCGCGGTCGGGCCGGTCACGACGTGGCCGGATCGTGCGCCTCCTCGTAGGCCGCGATCAGCGAGCGCACCGTGCCTGGGTCGGCGGCCCGCAGGAGCGCGTCGCGGCGATCGTCGTCGGAGAGGAACTCCGCCAGGGTCGCCAGGGCGTTCACGTGGCCCTCGTCATCCGGGGCCGCCAGGCCGATCACGAGGCGCACGGGATCGTTCTGGCGGTGCCCGAACGGGACGGGCGTGGCGAGGGTCACCAGGCTGATCCCCGCCCGGAGCACGGCCGGGGATGGCCGGGCGTGGGCGAGGGCGACGCCGGGGGCGATGACGATGTACGGGCCGAGGGACTCGACGGTCCGGATCATCTCGTCGGTGTAGCCGTCCCTCGTCGCACCGCTCGCGACGAGGGCGTCGCCGGCGATCCGGACCGCCTCGCGCCAGTCTCCGGCAGCGGCCCCGATCCGGACCGCGGCCGGTGGGAGCAGATCCGAGAGCGGACCTGCCACGACGTCGCCTCCCACTGCTCCAGCCACAAATCGTGACCTCGCTCCGTGTCTCCGTTGACGCGCACGGTGAGTATGGGGTGCACCGAGCGTCCACGGCAAGGGCACAATGGACGGGCCATGCAGACCCTGCTCGGAACGCCCGCCTCGTCGGGCGTCCGTCGTGCCCGCTGGACGATCGTGCGCGAGGAGGCTCCGCCCGCCGGCGGCACGATCACGCCGGAGGCAGTCGAGGCCGAACTCGAGCGTGTCGCCGCCGCCCGGGCGGCGGCCGCCGACCAGCTCGAGGCGATCGCGGCCCGGATCGCGGCTGCCGGCCATCCCGACGAGGGCGCGATCTTCGCCGCCCAGGCGGCGATGGCCCGCGACCCGATGCTCGCCGAGCTGACCGAGCGACGGATCCGCGAGCGACTCGAGGACGGGATCGCGGCGACCCTGGCCGCGGCCGAGGAGATCGCCGCCCAGCTCCGGGCGATCCCCGATGAGCTGCTCGCGGCCCGGGCGGCCGACCTGACCGACGTCGGCCTGCGGATCGCCCGCCTCCTCGCCGGACGGGGCGACGAGCCGGGACCGGGTCTCGATGCGCCTGCGATCGTCGTCGCCCGCGACATCCCGCCCTCGGTCGCGGCGACGCTGCCCCGCGAGCGCCTGCTCGGCTTTGCCCTCGAGACGGGCTCGCCCACGGCCCACGCGGCGATCCTCGCCCGGGCCTACGGCATCCCGGCCGTCGTCGGCGTCGGCGGCCTGATCGCCGCCCTCGAGCAGGCGGTGGCGGCCGCCGGGGGGCGACCGGTCGAGCTGGCGATCGACGGTGACTCGGGCGAGGTCGTGATCGACCCCGACGAGCCGACCGCCCGCCGCTTCGACGAGCTGGCGGCGGCGTCGGCACGGGCCGCCGACCGCGCGATCGCCGAGGCGAACCTGCCAGCCGTGACGCTCGACGGCGCGGACGTGACGCTCCTCGCCAACATCGGCACGCCCGACGAGGCGGCCCGCTGCCTGGCCCTCGGTGCCCGCGGCGTCGGCCTCTTCCGGACCGAGTTCCTCTTCCTCGAGCGGGCGACGCCGCCCTCGGAGGACGAGCAGCTGGCGGCCTACCGCTCGGTCGTCGAGGCGTTCGCCCCCGATCCGGTCACGATCCGCCTGCTCGACATCGGGGGCGACAAGCCGATCCCGTACCTGCCGCTCGAGCCCGAGGCGAATCCGTTCCTCGGCGTCCGGGCCCTCCGCCTCGCGGCGACCCGGCCGGACCTGTTCGTCACCCAGCTCCGCGCCGCGTACCGGGCCGCGACCGCCGGGCCGGTCAAGGTGATGGCGCCGATGGTCGCCGACGCGACCGACGTCGAGCTGCTTCTTTCGCTCGCCGCGCAGGCGCGGGCCGGGCTCGACGGCGAGGGCCTCGAGCGCGGCGAGGTCGAGCTCGGGGTGATGCTCGAGATCCCCTCGGCGATCCTCGTCGCGGACACGTACTTCGGGCGGATCGCGTTCGGCAGCCTGGGCACGAACGACCTGCTCCAGTACACGGTCGCCGTCGATCGCGGCAACCGCGCCCTCGCCCGCTACCAGGATTCGCTCCACCCGGCCCTGCTCCGGCTCATCCGCGACGCCGTGGAGGCGGCCGAGCGGGCGGGGGTCGAGCTCTCGGTGTGCGGCGAGATGGCCGGCGATCCGGTTGCCGCGCTCGCCCTCGTCGGGCTCGGGGTGCGCAAGCTGAGCATGGCTGCCGGCAGCCTCCCGCTCGTCCGGCGGACCGTCCGGGGAGCGCGCCTGGCGGATCTCCGGGCGGCGGCCGAGGCGGCGCTCGGGGAAGCGACCGCGAGCGCGATCCGGGCCCGCTTCGAGGTCCTCGCCCGGGCCTGACGGTGCGCCCGACCGCCTCGCCCGGGCTTCGTCCGAGGCAGGGCAAGGCCCGGCCGTCGAGGCGGTTCGTCCTGCTGGCCGGAACGCGGGTAGCCGGCGA